>Ga0207421_10000141_pt1 | contig 84303 bp, 63 predicted proteins | sample SodLakKL_010_SED_4_FD_187542 | JGI IMG/M metagenome (GOLD analysis project Ga0207421, IMG submission 187542) | Alkaline sediment microbial communities from Lake Tanatar, Kulunda Steppe, Russia - 8KL_010_SED (SPAdes) (version 2) | ecosystem: Environmental > Aquatic > Non-marine Saline and... | reverse complement strand
GTGCTTTCGCTCGTTGGCTAGTCTTAGGTGATGGATTTCCTGCCGGTAGAGTACGAACCGGTCCTGGTCCAACGCTTCACCGATCCGTTGGGTCCACTGCATCTCCCCCCGCTGCTTGAGAAAGGTATATCCGGCGGTATCATAGGTTTTGACACCGTTCCCACCTTCATCTTTAAGTACGTTGCACGCGTCGTCCGCGGCGGCGAGAATGCGGTCCGGATCCCGCGTGTCAGGGGGAACGGGAACTACGGCGACGCTTGCCGTTACCTGAAAGGAGCGGCTATTCCAGGTGAAGCGGCGTGCGATAAGCGAGTAGAGCCGATCACCCCACTCTCGTGCGACGTTGGAATCGGTCTCCGGCAGGAACACGCCGAACTCGTCGTCGCCTACGCGTGCCACGAGGTGGTGCTTCTCTACGGCATTGTCAATGTCGGTCGCCACGATTCGTAGAAGCTCGTCTCCGGCGTGGTGGCCGAAAACGTCGTTTATGAGCTTGAAGTTGTCCACGTCCGCATAGATGTAGGCATGGCGAACCGCTTTACGGGTGTGGCAGGCGAGCGTTTCCGACACCCGCTCTACAAATTCATCCCGGTTGAGGAGGCCGGTGAGACTGTCGTGAGTTCGCTGATATGAGAGACGGTCGGAAAGCGCGTGAACATCGGTGACGTCCCGGAACGCTAGTGCATACCCGAGTTCATTGTTCCCGTTGTCCTTGATCTTGGTAATGGTTCCGTCGATGCGTATCCGTGCGCCTTGCTGACCGATAAGCTCTACATCGTCGAACTGAAGTGGTTCTCCCGGCTCCATCGATTCCGGTGGAAGAGAAACCATCTGATTATCAATGGGGTCGTGAAGACGGAACACCGTCTGGAGGGGAGCGCCTTCCAGGTCCGACTTGCTCATGCCGATCAGGTTCTGCGCCGTGGGATTGCTGTACAGCACGGTACCGGAGGCGGTTGTTGCGAGAATCCCTTCTCCCACTGACCTGAGTATTGCTGAAAGAATGTGCTCTTGGCGGGCAAGCTCCGTCTCTGCCCGGCTTCTCGATAAGGCCAGCTTGATCGTAGAGTACAAGGCGCGATCGTTGAACGGCTTGATCAGAAAGCCGTACGGTTCCGCTTGTTCGGCACGTTCGATTGTGTCGTCGTCCGAATACGCTGTGATGAATACGACAGGGGTGAATAGCTCTTGATGGAGTTCCGCAGCGGCGTCTACTCCGCTGCCGCGATCGGCCAGAACGATATCCATCAGCACCAAATCGGGGTGCTCCCGGCGAGCAAGCTCCAGCGCTTCCGTCACGGAACCGGCAAGCCCGACAATATCCCAGCCGAAGCTGGTGAGACGATTCTTGAGGTCCAGGGCTATGAGCTTCTCGTCTTCCACGATCAGAAGGCGCGCAGGTTCCATAGTCGTTTTGACAGACTATATCTTTTGGAGAAAACATGCAAATGGAGGACGGCTGGTTCGGAGCGGGGTCGGCTCTACCCCCAGTTATAGTCACGACCAAGTGGCTTATTTCGTGTCGGACCGCCCGTCTCGCTGCATGTCATCCGCGCGCAGCCCGTTATAAATCGAGCACCTCCTTGATCCGGTGCGGCTCCAACCGGTATGGCGACCCTTTACCTTGAAGGAAGTGGTGCTGCTGGAGGAGATGGAGCGAGAGCTCGGAAACCAGCAGCTTCTTACCCGTAGGCTCTCCCTCGGGCGCCAGCTCGATCTGCGCGTTGATCTTTCGGAAAATCCCGTCCTCGAAAGGGGAGGCGAGGAACCCCCGGGCTTCGTAGGTCTGTACGATCCATTTGTCATCTACGGTAACCGGTTCGTCGAGCCCTTTTCGGCCTTCGTCGATAAGATGGCGAAGCCGTTGCGCAACATCGTCGAAATCCAGCCCCAGGCTTGCCATCTGTTGCTCGTCGGCTTCGATGATATCCACGAGGAGCCGGTCGTCCTCCCCTAGGAACCCTTGAGCCGTGATAACGCCCGGCTGCATGTTGGTCTGGGCCTTGGTATACTCAGGCGACATCTTCATACGTTGAATCCCTCTCCTTTGGTACTTCCGGCCGCAAAACATGCGCGGCGTGCTTCGCGCGGATGCTCTGAGATTATACCATTACGCTGAGTCGTCAAACCGCGCAGGCACATACTCAGGCGAACTTGTCGAAGTAGATGTGCTCGTCCTTCATCTCGTGCGTGCCCATCACGTCCATACAGGCGTCGAGCATGCCCGGTGAGCCGCATAGATAGCCTTCCTTGTGCACCGACGCGAGTGGCTCTTGTTTCAGGTACTTGTCGAGTACATCGGTGATGAGCCCGGTTTCGCCGTCCCAGTTGTCGTCGGGCTGGGGCTCGCTCAAGGCCGGGATAAAATGGAACCGCTCGTGCTGCTCCTGGAGCTTGTTTAGCCAGTCTACGTAGAACAGGTCCTTCGCGGTGCGTGCTCCGAAGAAATACCAGACGTCACGCTCATCGATCTCACCTGTCTCGATCATATTGTTGAAGATGCTCTTGAACGGGGCCATGCCGGAGCCACCGGCGACGCAGATCATTGGGGCACCGGTGTGGCGGACCATGAACTCCCCGAAAGGGCCGATCACGTCGAGCCGGTCTCCCTCCTTGAGGTGCTCGTGTACATAGGTGGTGAGGATCCCGCCGGGAACCAGCCGGATCATGAACTCGAGGTGCTTCTTGTCACTGGGGGAAGAGCTCATTGAATACGCGCGCTGTGTAGGCTCCTTGACCTTGCCGTAGGGAGGTGCTTCGATCTGCGCGTATTGGCCCGCGGAAAACTCGATCTTCTGATCGTCGTTCAGGCGGAGATAGATCTCCTTGATATCATGGGTAAGATCCGAGATCCGCTCCACCGTCGCGCTATAGCGCTGTATGTTGAAGAGATAGTCCGGGATCTCGAGGTCCACATCGGTCTTGAGCTTCACCTGACAGGAGAGCCGTACATTGTCTTCGATCTCTTGCCGGCTCATGTACGGTATCTCCGTGGGCAGATGCGGCCCGATGTCGGAGGTGACTTTCACTTTGCACTCCCCGCAACTGCCTCGGCCGCCGCATGCGGAGGGGATAAAGATCTGCTCCTCGGCCAGAGTAGTCAGCATGTTACCGCCGCCGGTAACGTTCATCTCCCGCTTGCCGTCGTTGATGTTGATGGTGAGCTCACCGTAGTTGTTTACGATCTTGTCGGTTATGGAGATAAGCGCGGCCAGCCCCGCGCTGATCCCGGATATCGCTAGTGGTGCTACCAGAAAACTCGGCATCCTTCTCTCCTTGCGTGGTCTTCCGTGTGGGCCATTTCACCTTATTGCACCGGCAGCATGCCGCCGAAACCAATGAAGGCCATGGCCATGAGCCCGATGGTGATCATTGTGATTCCCGAGCCCTGAAGTGCCGGCGGCACCGGTGCTTTTTCGATCTTCTTGCGCATAGCCGCGAGCGCCATGATGGCAAGCCACCAACCTAATCCCGAGCCGAAGCCGTATATCACGGTCTGGATGAAGCTGTACTCCCGAATTTCGACGAAGAGGCTCACCCCGAGAATCGCACAGTTCACCGTGATCAACGGCAGGAAAATGCCGAGGTTCATGTAGAGCGACTGACTGAGCCGATCGATTATCATCTCCAACATCTGGACGATTGCCGCGATGACGATGATGAAGATGATGAACCGCAGATAGAGCAGGTCGAGCGGCATTAGGACGAACCGAAGGATTACCCAGTTGATGGACGCGGTGATCGTGAGCACCACGGTGACCGCCATCCCAAGCCCGTTGGATGATTTCATGTCCTTCGAGATCGATATAAACGAGCACATCCCCAGGAAGTTGGCTAGGAGAATGTTGCTCGTGAAGATGGAGCCGAAGAGCAATGTCCAAAGTCCGATATCTGGTGCGTTCATGCCGGTGCTTCCTCCCTATTCATGAGTGCTTTTCCAATCCAGATAATGATGCCCAACAAGAAAAACGCGCTCGGCGGCATCACCATTATAATCCACGGCTCCCATAGCTCCGGCAGGACTGTGAAGCCGAACAGCGAGCCGAAGCCGAATAGCTCTCTGATCAAGGCGACCGTCATCAGGACTCCCATGTACCCGAGGCCGGACGTGACACCGTCCCAGAAGCTCAGCACCGGTCCGTTGGATTGGGCGAAAGCCTCGGCGCGGCCCATGATGATGCAGTTCGTGATGATGAGGCCGACGTACGGTCCTAACGCTTCATGGATGTCCGGAAGATAAGCACGCAGGACGATGTCCACGATGATCACGTAGAAGGCGATGATAAGCGTTTGGACGATCATTCGCACTTTCCGGGGAATAGCGTGCTTGAGCAGGCTCACGGTGAGATTGGTCATGCCCATCACGAAGATCACGCCCACGCTCATGATCGCCGTGTTGACGAGTAGGTTCGTTACCGCCAGAGCTGAGCAGATGCCCAGTACCTGCATGAAGATGGGATTCGAGTGCCAGAGGTTGTTGGCCAGAACTCCGCTTGCTGTTTTCGGTGCCGCAGTATCGCTCATACCTCGCTACCCTCCAGGAGCTCACGGAAGCGATCGAGCTCCGCACTGAGAATTCGCTCCATTGCGTTGGTGGTTCCGGTTGCGCCGGTAATGGCCGCAATCTCGCCCTCCTCGGCTGCCTCCTGTACCGCGCGCACTTCTCCTCCAGGGAAGCGCCGGCCCCGGAACTGTTCCTTGAACTCCTGCTCGGTGATCCGGCCGCCGAGGCCCGGCGTCTCCTCGTGATCGATGATCTCGATACCGGCAGTGGTCTCCAAATCCTCGCGAAGCGCCAGGACGCCACGGATTGTTCCCCAGAGGCCCTGCCCACTGAACTCTTTGGCGTATATGGTGTGGCCGTCGTGTTCCGTGCGGTACACGAGCGTGTCTTCGATTTCCAGCTCCTCGACTTGGCCGAACAGGTCCAGGATCTCATCCTCCGTCTCCCACGGAATGCCGATGGCGTTGAGGAACGCCCGCTGTCGGGCAATTCTCTGATTCTGCTCGACCCGCTCTGCGGTCGCCTGATTGGCGAACGCGAGAATCGACACGAACGCAAATGAGACGATGAAGGTGAAGACTATCGTATAGATCGCGCTCTGCTTGTTCATCTCGGTCCCCTTCCGTTAGGCCGTCTGTGCGGCGGCTCTCTTGGTGGCCTTCGCCTTGGTCTTCTTATTCGCTTTCGGCATGATCTCGTCCAGCAGGGAGCTGAACGTGTTGGCGACGAGAATTCCGAGGCTTGTTCCTTCCGGGAAGCCTGCGAATCCCCTTACCACGACGCTTACCCCGCCGATGATCAGCCCGTAGATCCATTGGGCCGACTTCTTGTTCGGCGCAGTGATCGGATCCGTAGCATAGTACACCGAGACGAAGATCAAGCTGCCCGACAGAAGCGACGGCACCACGGGAAGATGCGGTGTCAGACCCGTATGGTAGAAGATCGCCGTGAGGATCCCCGCGCTCGCAAAAGTGGATACGATAAGCCGCCATTGCGCCGTCTTGGTCGCTATGAGATAGATCGCGGCAGCGACGATGAGAATCACGCTGCTTTCCCCGATCGATCCACCGTGCGTACCGACCAGAAGGTCCATGAGCTCGGGTGTGCTTTCGCCGTCGGAGAGGAGCGTCATTGGAGTCGCGGAGGTAACGCGATCGACTCCGATTTCCCCTACGCGCCCCCAGGTGCCATGCTCGACCCAGGAGAAGTCGAACACAGCGGCAAAGCTGATCCAGACGAAGACTCGACCGGAGATCGCGGGATTATAGACGTTTCGTCCGAATCCGCCGAACGCCTCCTTCACGATGAATATCGCAAAGGCGATCCCAACGGCGGCAATCCAGAGCGGTGTTGCAGGAGGGAGGGCTAATGTGAACAGCGCACACGTGACGTATGCCGCTTCGCTTACCTTCTTACCCTTTCGGCGCTCCATGATGTATTCGATCCCCACGCCGACGGCAAATACCACGACCGTCAAGGCGAGGACTTGCCGGCCATACAGATAGAGTGAGAAGAGATAGATCGGAGCTAGCGAGTAGAGCACTCGCCGCATTATCGCCTGTTTCTGAAAGATGTCCTTGTACACGAGGCCTCCTCAGTCCGGATGGTACGGTCAGTCGTATACAGTCGCGAAGAGATAAGGAAATAGGTTTCCGATAATCGATAATCTATTATACTAATCGTCACTTCGTCCAGTCACTTTCGGCGGAGATTCGGGACAAATCTATCGGGTGCTACGTTGGGCGCCGGCTGGTAGGTCTTGAAAATATCCGGTGTAGTGGTACACATTGAGTGAATGTGTGACGGTGGTCGGGCATCGAATCGGTTCCACGGCGGTGCGTGGAGTTCCAGCTCCACTGACCCACATTTGAACCTTGCTGCCGAGGAGTTGGCGTTGGACCATGCCGATCCCTCGGTTCCGATGCTGTTCGTATATGAGAACGAGGAGGCGGTTGTAATCGGAAAACACCAAAACCCGTGGCTCGAGTGCGATCCCAAACGAGTGCGGCGTGCAGGGGTGCCGCTGATCCGGCGCATATCCGGTGGTGGTTGCGTATACCATGGCCGGGGGAACCTGAACATCTCGTTTGTTTGGCCGCGCGAGCGGTTCGAGCGCAGCCGAGGGCCTCAGCTTATCGCGCAAGCGCTCGCGGACCTTGGCGTTCACGGAAACGTCACGGAACGCGGTGACATTCTCGTGGACGGCCGGAAGGTCTCGGGCAATGCGCTCTGTTATCGCAAGCAGGCTGTCCTCCACCACGCCACGCTTCTGGTGGAGGCCGATTTGGCTCGTCTTTCGACGATGCTTGAGCCGAGGGTGGAAGCCGCCGTCGAAACCCATGCGGTGAGGTCGCAGCGAATGCCGGTAGCGAATGTGGCCCAATGGAACCCGGGCCTCAGCGTTTCTCGGGTTCGTGGCGCAGTGGGGCGGCGTTTTCTACAGGTGTTCGGTGGACGGTGGAAGTCGATCTTCGAGGTTCTTTCGCCGGACGAAGTGTGGCGGCGCTCTGAGGAACGCCGGAATTGGGAGTGGACCTACGGGAAGACACCCAGGTTCTATTTCACGGCACCGGATGGTTGTCGGGTTACGGTGGTATCAGGGCGCGTGCAGGACGATAGGAACGGTACGAGACAGGAGTCGGCAGTGAGTAGGTCGACGACGGAAAAGGCAACGGATAAGCAGAGCAGCAGTACGCTCTTCGATCCTGACCGATTCGTGGAATCGGTCCGCAATTGCTCGCTGGAGAAGGAGCTTCTCGATGGATAGTAACGATATAGGTCAGACGGAGGCGTTCAATGCGCTGGAGGATTTGGTGGATTCCGATCCCGTGGGCGTTTTGGCGACGGTAGACGAAAACGGGTTGCCTCATGTGCGCTGGATGGTAGCGGCTCTGGTGCGGGGCAGGCCGGGGTTTCTCTATTCGGTTACCGCTCCCGATTTCGCCAAGGTCCGTCATATCGAAGCACAGCCTCGGGTCGAATGGATGCTCAGTAACAAGAAACGGACTACTGTCCTCAATGTGACGGGCGTCATGCAGGCATACCGCAACCCGGCTCTGCAGGGCGAAGTGCAGGAGGCGCTCGGAGGGAACCTCATGACCTTCTGGACCCTGAATCAGAAGACGGACGACCTGCTGGTCCTGGAAACGGTCATAGAGGAAATGACGCTGTTGGATGCCGGCGAGGGAAAGAGCGGGCACGTGCGGATCTCATAACGTCCCATGAGCCCGTCCGGCAACGAGGCCGTGTTGAGCGCAAGTGACGCGGGACTGCGAACAGACTCGAGCAAGTGCGACGGAGATAGCGCGGTACGAGTGAACCGCCGGAGTCTGATTCCAAACGGTAAAACGTACCTGAAACGAATGGAAAGAGGCGAGGGATACTATGGCTAAGCAAGGAACGAAGACGGCCAAGCCAAAGAAGCTTGGCGATTACGATGTCGCGTTTCTCTCCGAGGCGCTGGAGCGGATGCTTCTGATCCGGCGGTTCGAGGAGAAGGCGGCTCAGATGTACGGCCTTCGGAAAATCGGAGGATTCTGCCATCTGTACAACGGCCAGGAGGCCGTGGCTGTGGGAGCGACTCGAGCGATCGATCTGTCGCGGGACTATGTGCTCACCGCGTATCGTGATCACGGCCACGCGTTAGCTTGTGGAATGGAACCCGGGAGCGTGATGTCCGAGCTCTACGGCAGGATTACCGGCTGCTCCCGCGGGAAGGGCGGAAGCATGCACATGTTCGACGTCGAGCGCCATCTGCTCGGCGGGAACGGAATTGTCGGCGCGCAGATTGCGCCGGCAACCGGTGTTGCGTTTGCTCAGATGTACCGCCACGCCGTGATGGGCATGGAGGACCCCGGAGTTACGCTCTGTTTTTTCGGGGATGGCGCGGTGCACCAGGGGGCCTTCCACGAGAGCCTGAATCTGGCCGGCGTATGGAAGCTCCCGATCGTCTATATCATCGAAAACAACCGCTTTGGCATGGGGACGGCCGTCAGCCGTGTTAGCGCGGTGGAGCACTTCGACGTAAAGGCCTCCGGGTACAGCATGCATGGGAAACAGGTAGACGGGATGAGCTTTGTCGACGTTTACGAGACCGTCAAGGAAGCGGCGGAAGAGGCAATGAGCACCGGAACCCCGTCGCTTCTCGACGTCAAGACCTACCGCTACAAGGGACACAGCATGAGCGATCCGGCCAAGTACCGCACGAAGGAGGAGCTGGAGTCGTTCAAGGAGCAGGACCCGATCGTGGTACTTCGATCGTCCATGCGAGACGCGGAACTGATCTCGGACGAAGAGTTCAAGAAGATGGACGAACGAGTGAAGGCGCAAGTTGAGGAGGCGGTCGAGTTTGCGGAGAAGTCGCCCGAGCCGCCTGTCGAGACGATGTACGAAGATGTCTACGCGTAGGAGTTAAAGAGTTATGGCTGAAATCGCGTTTCGAGATGCGCTCCGTCAGGCAATCGACGAGGAGATGGAGCGCGACGAGTCAGTGTTCATTATGGGCGAGGAGGTGGCCGAGTACGAAGGCGCCTACAAGGTGACTCGCGGGTTGCTGAAGAAGTACGGGAGTCCCCGCGTTCTGGACACACCGATTACCGAGGCCGGCTTCACCGGCGTGGGAATCGGCTCGGCGATGGTCGGGCTGCGGCCAATCGTGGAATGGATGACGTTCAACTTCTCCCTTTTGGCGTTGGACCAGATTATCAACAACGCCGCGAAGATGCGGCACATGTCCGGCGGACAGCTGAAGGTCCCCGCCGTGTTCCGTGGACCGAACGGGCCGGCGGAGTACCTGGCGCAGCAGCACAGTCAGGCACTACAAGCTATCTACACGCACATCCCCGGACTGAAGGTGGTGACCCCGGCAAGCCCGTACGACGCCAAAGGGCTTCTGAAGAGCGCAGTGAGAGACGACAATCCCGTCATATTCATGGAAGCCGAGCTCATGTACGGCTGGACCGGCGAAGTGCCGGAAGAGGAGTACACGCTGCCGTTGGGGAAGGCGGATATCAAACGTCCGGGCGATGACGTGACGCTCATCGGGTTCTCGAAGCCGTTGCGCACGGTGCTCGAAGCGGCCGAGGAGCTCGCAAAAGACGGCATCAACGCGGAAGTGGTCGACCTTCGGACGCTTCGACCGCTGGATGAGGAGGCGATCTTTGCCTCGGTGCGCAAGACACATCGCGTAGTGGTAGTGGATGAGGGCTGGCCGGTGTCGAGCTTCGGCAGCTACGTCGGCTGGCTTATTGGTAACCGGTGCTTCGATGACTTAGATGCCCAGGTTGAGCTGGTGCACTCGGAGGATGTACCAATGCCGTACAACCATACGCTGGAGTTGGCCGCCCAACCTTCAGTGGAGAAGATTGTGGATGCGGCAAAACGCGTCCTATACCTGAAGTGATGGTTCCCTGACCAGAAGACGGCCGCAGGGAAGGCTAGCCTGGAGGGCAGGTTGCCGAAAGGGAAAGCTGCCGAGAGGGAAGGCGGGAGAACCGGCTTTCGTATTGGACTCAAACAAGGAGTAGCGTTATGGCCGAGAAGGTTTTGATGATTGCCCTATCCCCGACGATGGAGGAGGGCACAATCGTATCCTGGAGCAAGCAGGAAGGAGATAAGGTCGATACGGGAGATACCCTCTGTGAGGTCGAAACCGATAAGGCTGCGATGGACTACGAGTCCACCCAGGAAGGGACGCTTCTTAAGATCGTTCGCGGCGAGGGGAGCTCCGCCAAAGTGGGTGAGACCATAGCTATCCTTGGAGAAGAAGGTGAAGATATCGCCGCTCTCGAGGAGGAGATCGCGCAGGAAGCCTCAGCCGGAGAAACAGCCGGCGGTGAAGCCGCCGACGGAGACAGTGCAGCCGGAGAAGCTGCGGCAGCTGCCGAAGGGGCATCGGGTGCCGGCTCTGCGGCCGGCGCGGCCAAGAAAGGCGACCGGCAACGGGCCGAAGTTCCGGGCAGCGAAGCCGCGGCCGACGCCGGAGCAAGGGACGGCGCCGAAGCGGCGCAACCGGGCCCGGCAACACAAACTGGCGCCGTCGCCGGGGGCAGAGTTAAGGCCTCTCCTCTGGCGCGGAAGCTTGCAGAGTCTCGGGGCATCGACATCTCGCAGGTTCCGGGTTCCGGGCCCGATGGGCGAGTGGTGAAAGCAGATGTGGAAGGCTTCACACCGGCTGCAGCACCGACCGGGGTCGCCGAGGCCCCCGGTGCGGGCTCGGGAGCTGCTGTTGCGGCGCAAACCGGAATGGTGGCGGCTCCACCGGCCGAAGATCGGGTCGTACCGGTCGACCGCGCACGGCAGACCATTGCGGGACGGCTCCAGGAGAGCAAGAACACAGCTCCCCATTTCTATCTGAAGGTGGGAGCTGATGTTTCCTCGCTTATGGGTGCGAGGACACGCATCAACAAGGAGCTGGGCGACAAGCTGAGCTTGAACGCGTTCCTGATCAAGGTTTCCGCGGAAGCGCTGAAGCGACATCCCAACGTCAACGCATCGTGGCAGGGTGACCACATTCTCCAATACGGGAGTGTGGACGTCGGGCTTGCAGTCGAGCAGCCGACGGGCGGCCTCATTACTCCCGTCGTCCGGAACTGCGGTAACCGGGGCGTGGTCGATATCGACGCCGAGCTCAAGGAGCTTATCGGCCTTGCACGGAGCGGCAAGCTCACTCCCGAACAATATACCGGGGCTACGTTTACAATCAGTAACCTCGGCAACTTCGGAATCGAGGAGTTTACTGCGATTATTAACCCGCCGGCGAGCACTATCCTGGCGGTCGGTGGGGTCAAGCAGGAGCCCGTGTTTGACGATGGGGGAAACCTGACCGGAGCAGCACCGATGATGCGGCTCACACTCAGTTGCGATCACCGGGTCGTGGATGGAGCGGCCGGAGCGCGGTTCCTAAACCTTCTCAAGCAGATTGTCGAGGAGCCGATGCGCGCCCTGCTGTGACCGGTGTCTTGCGGCGACTCGTACCAACGGTGAAGTGCGGCCGGCGGTCGAAACCAGCCGGCGGCAAAGCGCAGCCCCCAGTAGATCGGGGCCTGCCGTACAGCGTGGCCTGCGGTGGAGAATGGCCTGCAGTTACGCGTGGCGGGGCGGCGTCGGATGGACGGGTTGCGCGAAAACGGGATTAGGCCGAGTTAGGGTGCTTGTGCCGAACGGCAACAGGGCGTCCACGGTGCGAAAGTTCTAAAGGAGGAAATCACAGGTGGCTTCATTTGACTACGACGTACTGTTCATGGGTTCGGGGCCGGGCGGCTATGTGGGTGCAATTCGCGCGGCCCAGTTGGGGAAGAAGGTCGCAGTGGTCGAAAGGGACAAGCCGGGAGGAGTCTGTCTCAACATCGGCTGCATCCCGTCTAAAGCGTTGATCAACCAGGCAGACATCTTTCTGCATCGTAAGAACTTGGAGGACTTCGGCGTCAAGCTCGATATGTCGGGCTTCGACTACCGCGGCGTTTATCGTAAGAGCAGGAGTGCTGCCGGCAAGCTTTCGAAGGGCGTATCGTACCTGTTGAAGAAGAACAGCGTAGACTACGTCGAAGGCGACGCCAAGATTTCGGGCGTGAACGAAGTCACGGTTTCAGGCGAGCAGGCGCTCACCGCGGAGAGCATTGTCATTGCTACGGGAAGTCGTCCTCGCGAGATACCGGGGTTTGAAATCGACGAGGAACGCGTCCTTTCTTCCACCGGTGCGCTGATGCTTCAGGAGCTTCCCAAGCGGATGGTAGTGCTTGGAGGCGGCTACATCGGCATGGAGTTGGCGTTTGTCATGAATGCGTTCGGCGTGGAGACAACCGTCGTCGAGATGCTACCTGAGATCCTCCCGTATTCGGATCCGGACAACGTTGCCGTAGCCCGAAACGTCTTCGAACGCCGCGGGATGAAGATCCTGACCGGGAGAAAGGCCTTGAAACTGGAGCAGGGCAAGAACGGTCTCAGCCTCACGACCGAACAGGACGGCGGAGGCAGTGAGACTTTGGAAGCGGACAAGCTTCTGGTAGCGGTTGGGCGAGTTCCGAACACCGAGGGCATTGGGCTCGAGAACGTCGGTATTCGACCGGAGAACGGATTCGTTCCCGTGAAGGATTACTACCGTACGAGCATTCCCAGTATCTATGCGATTGGGGATGTCGTGGAGGGCACTCCTCCGTTGGCCCACGTTGCATCCAAAGAAGGAGAGATCGTGGCGGAAACGCTTGCCGGTCACGCTCCGGAGCCGCGCGTCGACACCGACCTGGTGCCGGCGGCGGTGTACTGTGAACCTCAAGTGGCGGGATTTGGGCCTACCGAACAGGAGGCAAGTGAACGGGGCATATCGTATCGTACAGCGGTGTTTCCGTATCGGGGTGCCGGGAAAAGCGTTGCCATCGAGCATAGCGAGGGCCAGGTGAAGATCCTCTACGAGGCTGAAACAAGCGAGATTGTGGCTGCCCATGTGGTGGGCAAAGACGCCACCGAGCTGGTTCATGAGCTACTTCTGGCCAAGCGCAGCGAGCTTCTCCCCACGGACATCGCGACAACGATCCATGCGCATCCAACGCTCTCGGAGGCCGTAATGGAAGCGGCCCGAGCGGCCGAAGGGTGGGCTATCCACGCCTAGGGGCTTCCGCCCTCAGGCAATCCGCCGCTTCCTGCGATGTTGCGGATTTGATAGCATGTCTGCGGCATGAACTATCAGCGTATTACCGTTACGCTACTCGCACTCCTTACCGTATTTGCGATCGGGGCGGTCTTACGTTTGACCGCCTTGGTCGTTCTGCCGTTAGTTATCGCTATCCTTCTCAGCTTCGTTCTGAACCCGATTGTGACGTTTATCCATCGCGTCGGTGTTCCACGACCGCTGTCGGTTGTAGTCGTTATGGCCATGGTGTTCGGCGTCGTGACGCTTGGGTTCCTCCTGCTATATACCAGCGTACAGAGCCTGATTCGGCGCTTCCCCGGGTACCAGGCTCGGCTGATGCAGCTGATCGACGAGCTCATTGAGACGGCTAACTTGCCGCCGGAGATGGTGAGCGAGATGAACCTGACCGGCAACCTGAGCGCGATGGTATTGGAGCTGAGTGGGAGTGTGGTCGAGGCCGTTGGAAGTCTGTTGATGGTGCTGGTTTTCCTGCTGTTCATGTTGCTGGAGAAACCGTACATGCGGGGGAAGATGGTCGAGGCGGTACAGGTGCCGCGTACGGATCGGATCGTACGGGTGCTCACCTCCGTAAGTCAGCAGATCGCCGGCTATCTCTCGGTGAAGCTCCTGGTTAGCTCTCTCACCGCGGTGATCGTGTATATCAACTTCTCGATCATCGGCGTGGATTTCGCGATTATCTGGGCGTTACTGGCTCTGCTGTTCAACTTCATCCCGAGCATCGGATCCATCATCGTGACTGTCCTGAGCGGCCTTTTTGCTCTCCTTCAGTTCGCGCCGGAATGGAATCTGGTTATCGCCACCGTTGGGAGCATGGCGTTGACACAGTTCCTCATCGGGAACATCCTCGATCCCAAGCTTCTCGGCGATCGCCTAAACCTGAGTCCCATTGTGATTCTGTTCTCGCTATTGCTATGGGGATGGGTATGGGGTACGGTCGGGATGTTCTTGGCGGTGCCGATCACGGTCGCGATCAAGATCACCTTGGAAAGCGTACCCGGACTCGAGTGGTTGGGGATTCTCATGGGCACTGGGAACTATCGAGAACGCGGCGAGAAAGGGAAGTGGTACCAGCGAGTCTACGGGATCAAGGGAGTTCGGGTTTCAGAAGCTACACGGCAAGACGGAGGCCCGGCTTCGGCTGAGGCCATGCGGCAGGAGGCGGGACCGGAGGAAGAGCGCTTCCAAGCGGGCGACGGCACTGTACCGAACCGTGCGGGCGTGCATGATGGCGGCCGGCATGCCCGGACTCGGACGCGGGCGCCGGGTGACCTTGACTGAACATCCGTGAATCCTGTTGTATGCCGTAAAGCCCAAAGGCATGCGCTACGAACGGGGACAGCCAGGAACAGTCAGAGACTGAGGAGAGATCATGGCGGACAACAAGAAACGTATTCTTACCGGCGACCGACCGACCGGACGCCTCCATTTGGGGCATTACGTAGGGAGTATCCAGCACCGTGTTCGGCTGCAGCATGAATACGAGTGCATATTCATCATAGCGGACCTACACACGTTGACCACCAAACCGGAGCGGGAGAATGTGGATACGATTGCCGATAATTCGCGCGAAATGGTGGCGGATTATCTTGCATGTGGAATCGATCCCTCGGTTTCCCGTGTCTATCTGCAGAGCGCTATTCCGGAAGTCTACGAGCTGAATCTGCTGTTTGAGAATCTGGTGACTGTTCCTCGGTTACAGCGGCTGCCGAGCTTGAAGGAGATGGCGCGGGATGCACGTCTCAACGAGATGCCTTTCGGTCTTCTCGGCTATCCTATCCTTCAATCGGCGGACATTCTCCTGCCCCGTGCTCATCTGGTTCCCGTGGGAAAGGACAACGAGGCTCATGTCGAGCTTACGCGGGAGCTCGCCCGGCGCTTCAACTATCTGTATGGAGAGACGTTCCCGGTTCCCGACGTGTTGGTGCGCGGGGGAACGCTCGTGGGGACTGACGGACAGGCCAAAATGTCCAAGAGTCTCGGCAACGCCATTATGCTGTCGGACGATGCCAAGACCGTCGAGAAGAAGGTCCGGGGAATGTTCACGGATCCCAAACGGGTACGGGCTGACATTCCTGGGACGGTGGAAGGGAACCCGGTCTTCATCTATCACCAGATGTTTAACTCGGACACCACTGAGGTCGAGGAGCTGGCCGAGCGATATCGGCAGGGTAAGGTTGGGGACGTAGAGGTAAAAGAGCGACTGGCTGCGGCTCTCAACCGGTTTCTGGATCCAATCAGAGAGCGCCGGGAAGAGGTCGTGAACAGCACCGGCCTTGTGGACGAAATCATCTATGAAGGAACCCTCGCCATGCGCGAAGACGCGAAGCAGACCTTGGCGGCCGTACGGAAGGCGGTTGGGCTTTCGGGCGCATGGAACCGGATATCTCGAGCTGCAGAGAAGCGGCGGAAGAAGCAGGAAAAGAGCGGCACGCCGGTTTCGTAGTCGCCATCGGCGGAGGGAATAAGCCTATGCAGCCTGTTGACCCGTCGCACTTGGAGGCTTTCGAGAGCAAAGCCTTTTCGTTCTACGAACGTGAAGGCCGCGATTTACCGTGGAGATACGTAGATGATCCGTACGAAATCCTCGTAAGCGAACTTATGCTGCAACAGACGCAGGTCGGGCGCGTCTTGAGGAAGTATTCGAGTTTCATGACTCGCTTCCCGACGATCGAGGAGCTTGCACGGGCGGACTTCGCGGACGTGCTGCGGCAGTGGCAGGGGCTCGGTTACAACCGACGGGCACGTTACCTTCATCAAGCAGCCGGCCTCATCGTGGATCGCTACAATGGAATCGTACCGGAGGATACTGGCGAGCTTGCTACTCTTCCCGGCATCGGACGCTATACCGCGGGTGCCATCGCCTGTTTTGCCTACAACCGCCCCGTTCCGTTTTTGGAGACCAATGTTCGACGCGCCCTGATCTACGAGTTCTACAACGATGCTGAGCGGGTTCAGGACCGGGAGCTACTCGCGTATGCAGCACTGCTGGCCGAAAGAAATCAAGCGAAGGCCAGACGATGGGGATACGCGCTCATGGATTATGGCGCCGCGCTGGGGAGAAGAGTTCCCAATCCCAATAGGAAGAGCGCCCACTACACGCGTCAAGCTCCGTTCGCCGGATCCGATCGCCAGCTGCGCGGGAGAATCCTTCGGACGTTGGTGGAGCAGGAGGCTCCGGCTGAAACCGAGAAGCTCATAGCCAAGGCCGGGTTTCCGCGAGAGCGAGTGATGGCACGATTGGACGATTTGGCTGCCGAAGGGCTGATCGTTAAGGAGAACGGGACGCTGCGTCTTCCGAGGCAAGGCGACACGCCTTCCGAATGAGGGCGCGGTGCCATCGGAGTAGCGAGCGTTCGAGCTGCGGCTTGTCGCCTTTTACGTCTGCAAGCACCCGGAAGACAGGCTCAGTGCGGGAGCCCCGCATCCAAACGAAGCCTACTGCCTGGCCGGAGCGTTGTAAGAGCCGTACCGTAAACCCGCCGCTATGATCGCCCGTGCGGTTTCCCGCGCCAGGTCGCTCCTCCCGGCCTTCGTGGTTCACGATTCGGTAGGCGGTCACGGAAAGGTCCTCAGTGACCTCGAGCGGCAATTCCTTCCACGCATCCGGCAGCAATCGTTCGTACGCTGCCTTGAGCCCCGCATGCGACACCTCTCCGATATCGATGACGGCTTCCGGATCTCCGGTACCGGTCGTACAAGCCGGCGGTAGCAGCCCACGGCACTCTCCGAGCCTGTCGAGGGGGCGGATAGCTTGCTTCGTTTCGGCCGGTGTATCCGTCCGAACGTCTGCACCCGGGGCCGCCCCACCACCCGTGGGGGCCCCACCACCCGGGGCCGCCGTTTGTGCTCGCGAGCCTCCATCCGGACCGCTGACGTCGAGGGGGCGACCGCTGCCGAGGCTGAGCCAGACCTGGAACGGAGAACGAGAACGTCCCGGTGTGGCTGCACCTTGGCGTTCGGGCTCGACGGGCGGCGCAGCGACGAGACGAATTACGCCGGCGACCGTACATATCGGATCGCGGATCGTGCTCGGCGGGATGATGGTCCCTCCATTAGAGCCTTCGCCCATAACAATCACATCCAAGCCTTCGGCACGCGCTTTCTCCGCCGCGGCGAGGATATTGGCTTCACCCACTTCCGCTCGCACCACCGAAACCCCAAACCGTTCGGCGATCTCCTCCACGCGGAGGCTCGTAGCACCGTTTACTACGATCGCCGACGACGTCACGGGCACTCCGCCGGGGCCGTACCGAATGCGATCCGTCGATACTGCCCAAGAGAGCTGTGCGACCACCGCCAATGCGAAGACCTCCTGAGCCGGAAGCGAATGCGCGTGGAGCGACGGAGCGTCCGCGCCCCGCCGCTCCTCCAAGAACACGAGATTCCCCCGATCGCCATCGTTGTCGGTTACGTAGCCCAGCAGAAGCCCGGACTTACTTGGAGCCAGACGGAGAAGCTCGTCACGGCACGGATAGAGGGCCTCGCCTTCCGGCAACACCTCATGCGCGATCTTACCGGGGGTATCATTGAGCAGGTGCAGGGTGACTTGGAGACGTTGGAGAAAGCGCCGATCTATGCCTGCGGCGCGCGCTCCCCCGTTGAAGTCTGCGACTACATCGGTCCGCTCGAAGCGGCTGAACCACTCGTCCGGTTTGCTGTTTCCCTCGGTGACGATTCCGGTTACGAACTCTTCATACGCGGCGAGAGCTGTCTCCTTTACGTTGGCTCTTTGATCGTAGACGGTGCTAACCGCCTCAGCTTCGGGGCTACGGACGATGCTGCGAAGCGAGTCCGCGAGATCGCTACGAGCGCACAGATCGTCGAATCGCCGGCTGAGCTCCCGAGCGCGCTCGGCGCAGAGTATTTCCCCGGTGTTCTCGCACCACTTGAAGCCGTTGAAACCCACAGGATTGTGGCTTGCCGTAACATAGCACAGGGCATCCGCCGACGCTTCGGCGGCCGTGTACGCTACCGCCTCCGGAGCCGCTGCGATTCCGACAAGATCGACTTCTAACCCCATTCCTAGGAATACTCGCACACAGATATCGGCGAGCGTTGCTCCCGTGGGGCGCGTGTCACGAGCAACAACCACTCTTTTCCCGCCGGTATCTTTGACCAGGCCTCCAAAGGACACAGCAGCCGCGGCGCAGACATAACGCTTGGCGGTGGCGATGGCTGCTGCATGCGAGTCGGGTCTGTCCGCGAAGACGCTTCGCCAACCGGAGACGCTTCGGATCATGTCGCGTGCGGCGGTTCCGATATCCTCACCGCCGACTCGTTCATGCTCCGGTAACGGGGAGATGCTGAAATTCGGCTGCGGCTCGGCATTCGGTGTCTCTGGTCGTTGTTCGCTCACGGTATCCTCCATCGATGAATGGCCATAGTACCTGTCCGGGGACGCGCTTCTGCCGGATCGAGAGCCCTGCGCCCGAAAAGGTTGGACAAGGGAACCCGTAGGCTAGAAGTGGTAGCCGAAGCCGATGGCGAACGGAGTCCACCGGGTTCCATCTATTGTTTGCTCGGTTAGCGCAACATGGGAGTAGAAGACGAATGTTGCTAGATCGAAAAGGCTTACGGACAAACCTAGCCCGGTGCTCGCCAAGAGGCCGCTCTGCTCCGGACCGTCCGGAGCGTTGGGGAGGCCGCTGTAGTACCCTGCGTCGAAGTAGGCAACCGCACCCGGAAGAAGATCCGGCCGGAGCACCGCGGGGAGCACTGCCCGCAACTCCGCGTTCCCTGCTACCTTGAACGAAGAGTCATACCTGCCCGATTCATACCCCCTGACTGTCCCGCCCAGGCCTGAGCGGGGCCACCGTCCGCCGAATGTGCGGCGCATCTCCAGCGGAATGCGTTCTCCAAAGGCGTAATCGGCGATCGCATGCGCTGCCCCGTAGAGGGTGAACACATTCATCTCGTCCCGAGGTTCGGCGGTGTAGAGTCGCTGGAAAGTGCGAGCGGACACGGTAAGGCGTGTTGCATCCGTATCCCCACGGACCTCGTTGGCAAGGCCGCGAGGAGCCCACGAGACGGTGAGCTCAGCATCCGCACCGGAGCGGGCGGTAGTCACCGAGTCGATCCGGATAGCGTAATACGATGCACCGGTCAGAAGCTGATTGAGAAACACCCCCTCGGCATCAGGATGGTCCTGTTCGGCGGCAACCGCCAGTAACTCTTCTCGATCGTCGAGCCCGTGAGACAACTGACCGTCATAACGGAGAAACGCCTCAAGCTGCCCTTCGTCCGTGGAGGCAATGGGCTGAATCACCCCTATCCTCCACAGAGCCATTGCTTCTCTCTGGAGCTCGCTGTAATCGTCCAACAGCTCCGGGGCGTTATCCGCGGTAAGCAAGCTTCCATCCGGGATCCGGTAGTAGCCGACACTGCGCCAGGCACCTCCTGCGCCCAGCGTGGCAATAGGAGCATGCTCGACATCAGCTACAGGAAAGCTCACCGTCAGGTCGGCCCCCCAGAGAAGCGGGCGCAGATTTGCCTGGAGCTGCGAAGGTTGGCTGAGCAAAGAGTGTGCTGATCCGAATAGGAGCAAGACGATTACCGCCACAACGGCGGGGCGATTCCGCTTCAATGGCCGCATCTCCTCTCGTGTCGAAGGAGTAGACTCCTTCGGTCTTCGTGAATAGTACGGCGCCGGTTAGCTTACTGTCAACGAAAACGATCCGGGAAACGCGCTTCCCCGCTTCATCGTGCGTGACGCCGTATCGACGATCGCATGCGACTGTATGCTGCAGATTCGGCTCATTCGTTGTACAATCGGGGACGAAGTATGTACTTTTCGATCAACTATTTCCGCATCGTCTTTTAGGCGCGTATGCATGATCGATAGGGTGGAAGCATTGATGGGACGGGTGCTGGTAATTGACGAGGACGCGTTGCTTCGCGAGTTCATGGTGGAGCTTCTCGAAGAACGGGGGATAGCTGTTTCGGCAGCGGGCAACGGGCTGGATGGTCTGGCAAAGGTGCGCGCGTGGGAGCCGGATGTTGTGGTCATGGACTATCATCTCTCCCGTATGGGGGCGGAGGATTTGCTTCGTAGCAAGCTCGACGACCCGAATGCTCGGAGTATTCCGGTCATTGTCATGAGTCCGGAGCTTCAGCGGGACGAGGTGATTCGGATTGCGAAGTTAGGGGTCAAGAAGTTTCTGACCAAGCCAATTCGTGTGGACGCGTTACTTGGTGCAGTAGGGGAGCTTCTGGGGACAAAGTTCAGCGCTGACTCCAGCCCGTGCGTGCTGGAAGCTCATGTCAACGATGAGATCATCTTTGTCGAGGTTGCGCGTGGCCTCAACCGGGACAAGCTTCGCATGCTGCATTTCCGGCTGCGTGAGCTAATTCGTCTGTACGGGCTCAAGACGCCGAAGATTCTTGTGATGATCGCCGGCGTGGAGGATGACAATCTGGAGTATGAGAAACTCAACACGCTGTTCCACTATCTGGGCCAAGCTTCAGGCGAGCGCCCCGGGAACGTATGTGTCTTGACAAGCAATCCAACCGTCGTGGGCTTTCTGGATGAGAACTCTCCGTTTCGGGATATCCGGGTGTTCTCTCGCCTGGAAGAGGCGATGGGGGCCTTGGTAGGACAGCGAACGGCCCAGTATATCGATCAGAGGAGTAATACCCCTCGAACGACGCTGTTGCAGGGGAGTCAGAGCAGCCGGGGGGAGACGGAGATAGTTAGCGGGCGGTTTCAAAGTGAATTTGCGAGCGCCCGCGGCGGCACGAAACAGAAGACTCTGGCAGTCGTGGATGATGATGCGGTGATCCACGAATTGGTTTCGAGCGCCTTTGAGGAGACCGACATATCAATAAGGCGATATCACGACGGAGAGGAGTTTCTGACTGATCCATCCGCTCTTTCGACCGACCTTGTGCTCTTGGACCTGAGAATGCCTAAGATAGACGGCTTTCACGTTCTGAGCAAATTGGCTCGGGCGGATGCGGCTCCGCCCGTGATTGTGCTGAGCGCCGTCAATGAAAGGGAGTCCGTCATCCGCGCCGTGAAACTGGGAGTGAGGTCGTACATGATCAAACCATTGAAGCCGGATGTTCTTCTGCAGAAAGCAGCGGATGTCTTGGGCTCCAATTTCTCATAGCACTGCCTGTTCCGTTCTTGGCAAAGGGGTTCGACAGAGGCCATGCCGAACGCTAAACACTTCCAAGTTATATTCGATCAGTCGCCCGTCGGAATGGTGATCCTCGATACTGCAGGCACCGTCATGCAGGTGAACCAGGCGTTCTGCCAGGTAGTTCAGCTTTCAGAGGATCAGCCGGCGGGACGATGGTTCGGTGCGCTGTTGGACGACGCCGGGCGGGAGTTTTTCCAGGAGAAATTGCCCAAACTCGTCACGGGCGAGGTGGAGGCTATCGGAGCAGACCTATGCTTTAGAGGGGCGGACGGTGAGAGCCGTTGGTGTCATACCGATCTGGCCATCGTCGGTGGGGGGGGAGTAAGTCCGTACATCTTCGGTACGGTTGACGATGTCACCCAACGAAAGCGAAACGAAATCCGGCTCAAGCGCGACAAAGAGAGCGCGGAGCGGGCCACTCGCACGAAGAGCGCCTTTTTGGCGAACATGAGTCACGAGATCCGAACCCCCATTCATACGATTTCAGGCATGACTGACCTCTTGACTCAGACCCGGCTGGACTCTGAGCAGAAGGAGTATGCGGATCAGATCGGCTTCGCCGCCGATGTTCTCCTCGGCTTGGTAAATGATATCTTGGATTTCTCCAAGATAGAGGCAGGCCGTCTTAGGTTGGAGCAGATCGAGCTGGACTTGCCCGCTCTTATCGAAGAAGCTGTCGATATGGTCAGCCTGGAGGCGCACAAGAAGGGGCTCGAGGTGGTTTTATTCTGGGACCTCAGGCTGCCGCAACGAATTATCGGAGATCCGGTGCGGATCCGTCAGGTTCTGGTCAATCTCTTCAGTAACGCAATCAAGTTCACCACCAAAGGGGAGATCCAGCTGCGAACGTCTCGACTGCGGCCAAAGGGGGGGCGAGAAGGGCTGCGCATCCAGATCATCGATACAGGCGTCGGGATCGAAGCGGAGAAACAGGCTGCGCTCTTTCGGTCTTTCAGCCAGGTTGACGGGTCCACGACGCGCAAGTTCGGAGGGACGGGGCTGGGGCTGTCTATCAGCCGTAGTTTGGTGAAGATGATGGGCGGTACGATCGGCGTTCGTAGCATGGTGGGCGTGGGATCAAACTTCTGGTTCACGTTACCGCTTCGGATTCCCGTCGGCGCCGGCCGTCGTGAGCCACCGGCATGGGCCACCGGGTTGACCCACTTACGGATTCTCGTTGTGGAGGACAATGCCTCCAATAGGATTTTGCTACGACGCTACCTCGGTGGGCTCTGCGCCGCTCTGGAGGAGTCAGCAAGCGGGGAAGAAGGGCTTCAGAAGCTGCGGGAAGGGTGCCAGGCCGGTAAGCCCCACGACTTGGTCCTGGCAGATCTGAGCCTGCCCGGGATCGACGGCTGGCAGTTCGCTAGCGAGGTGCGGGCCGAGTACGGTGAGCGCGCACCGCAACTCGTCCTGATGAGCACGACGGCATTTATGGCCCGCGAAGCGAAGATGAAGCTTCTGAACTGGTTCAGTGCGTATGTTACTAAGCCGATCAAATGGAATGCGCTTTTCGAGTCGATCAGGACGGCGCTAAACCAAAGCGCGCAGGTGGAAGAGGTAGCGTCGGAATACGCAGAGGATTATCCGGAAGAGCCACTCGAGCTCGAACCGTTGGATGAGCTGGAAACGATCGAGGATGAGCAGGGCTCCGCCCAGGAGGCAGACGCTCGTGAGAAGCCGGGGGCGGAGCGTCGAGCAGAAGCTCACGCGAAGGCTGAACCGGAGCAGGCTGCTCTAGCCGAGGCTGCTCCACGGAAGAGTGGAGGGTCGGATGCTCCCCCCTCAGAAGCGACGCCCCGGATCCTGTTGGCTGAAGACCATTTCGTAAATCGGGACCTATTCGTTACTATTTTGGAGAGAGCCGGCTGCAGGGTGACGACTGCCCAGAACGGGCAAGAGGCACTGGAAGCCGTTCGGAACGAGCCGTTCGATATGGTCTTTCTCGACGTCCAGATGCCGGTTATGAACGGGTACGAGGCAGCCCGAAGAATGCGGGAACTGGGTATCGCGGTTCCTATTATCGCTGTGACTGCAAACGCGGTTCAGGGCGAGCGTGATCGTTGCCTCGGATACGGGATGAACGATTTTCTCGCCAAGCCGTTCAAGTATCGAGACGTTGAGCCGCTCCTCGAGCGCTTTCTGTCTGAGGGTCGGCAGGCGTCTGAGGTGACAGATTCGGAGCGAGAGACTTTCGATCGCGGCGACGTAGCTGTCGAGAACTCCCATCTCCAAGTCGCCGACCCTGAAAGCCGGAGTGTCGATAGCTCGAAGGCTCAGACTCCCGATCGTGAGGTGTTCGACTATGAAGCTTGCCTTGCGGCGTTCATGCAGCGGGCTGACACGGTTTCTCGGGTGGTAATGCAGTTCTGCCGGAAGCTGCCCGGACAGCTACAGGAGCTCGACGAGGCTCTTCGGGAGGGAGACTATGAACAGGCCAGGGACCTTTGTCACGCGACGAAGGGAAGTGCGCTCAACTTGGAAGCAAATGCGCTGGCAGAGGTTGCACGCGAGCTAGAGGTCTACCTCCGGTCGGACCGAGTTGGAGGCGCGCTCGAGACTGGCGACGAGCCAAGCCGGCTTCGCAAAAGCGTGGGAGCGGACGGTGAGGCAGGTGTGGAAGCCGATGACGTATCAGTCGGAAAAACTGCTGATGAACCAGGTGGGGAGGCCCTTTCGGGCCGCTTACACGCTGAGGCGGATCGATTCATAGCGGAAGCTCAAAGACTCTTTGGTGACCCGAATAGCGGCGCCAACTCGTAAGCTTCCCTGTGTTGCCGGAGGCTGCTCCGGAAGCGACAGGGATCAATCGGGCCCGTGCTTTCGGTTGGATTTGACAAGCCAAAAACGTGTGGATAGTTTTAACGTGCTTCGGAATCACCTAATCCAGCGCACTATGGTGGATAGGCGTACGGTGCTGCGAAACACCTGGAACGAACGAGAGAATCGTACATGAGCAACAGAAGTGGAAGGCCGAAGGATGACTCGGCGCTCTCCCTCTCGGAGAGGCGCCTGAGCCTTCGCAGGAAGATGGTCGATGACCCCGGATTCTCACTAGAAGATCTGGACAACGAGGCTCGCAACAGAGCCGGATCTCGACTCGCCGGAGGAGATTCCACGGGTTCTTTGGGCGAAGTCGCAGGGAAACCGGCGTTTGCCGAGGGAAAGGACGCGGTAGAGCTGGCGGCTCGCGCGGCATTCCCCACGCGGTTTGGAGATTTCGAGCTATATGGCGTTCTGGATCGTCGAACCGGATTCGAGCATACCGCTGTCGTCAAGGGAGATGTTCGCGGTGCCGAGAACTGCCCGGTCCGCGTCCATTCCCAGTGCCATACCGGAGACGTGCTTGGTTCGCTACGTTGTGACTGTCGCGATCAGCTGGAGCGGGCGTTGCGCTACATCGAGGAGAACGGTTCCGGCGTAGTGATCTATCTGAAGCAGGAGGGGCGGGGAATAGGCCTTATCAACAAGATCCGTGCTTACCGACTGCAAGACCTGGGTTTGGATACGGTGGAGGCCAACGAGTATCTTGGCTTTCCCGCTGAGAATCGCGACTACCGCGTCGCTGCCCGCGTGTTCTCCATTCTTGGGATCAAGTCTGTGGAGCTCATGACCAACAATCCGGACAAGATCGAAAAGCTGAAGGCCGAAGGCATCGTCATCACGGGCCGGATTCCGGTGGTAACTGACTGGAATGAGTTCAACTACGAGTACATGGAGACGAAGAAGCACCAGATGGGCCATCTGTACTAGCTCCGTTCCGGTTGAAGCCGCTGGTGTTGTGTTTGCCGACCGTCTGCCGCGGCGTGTGCCCTAAGGGCGAAGCAGGCTGCTACAGAGTCGCAGGGCCGTGGACCGGGGGGATTACGCCAAGGCTGAGTGAATGCGCTCCAGCGCCTTTTCTACGCGTTCGTGGTGGTTGAAGGCGCTTATTCGGATAAAACCTTCACCTCGCAGGCCAAACCCGGTACCCGGCGTTGTCACCACTGAGGCTTCGTTCAGAAGTTGCCTGAACAGCTGCCAGGAGTCGTCGCCTGCTTCCACCCATACGTAGGGACTGTTGTCGCCGCCGGTGCACCGGTACCCCAGATTCTCCATGGTGCGGCGGATGGTTGCGGCATTGGCCAGATAGGAGTCGATTCGCTCCGCCACTTGCCGGCTCCCCTCCGGTGAGTAGGCTGCTTCTGCCGCGCGTTGGACGGGATAAGCCACGCCGTTGAACTTCGTACCTTGTCGGCGTGACCAGAGTGCGCGGAGCGAATGCTCCTCGCCTTCCTCCGTGATCCCCTTGCACGCTTCAGGCACAACGGTGAATGCGCAACGCATTCCGGTGAATCCGGCCGTCTTCGAGAAGCTGCGGAACTCGACAGCGCACGTTTCGGCCCCATCGATCTCGTAGATGCTATGAGGTATCGCGGGGTCCGTGATGAACCGCTCGTACGCTGCGTCGAAGAGGATCAACGCCTTGGTACTGCGTGCGTAGTCGACCCAATGCGCCAGCTGCGCCCGCGTGGCCGTGGCCCCGGTAGGGTTATTCGGGAAGCACAGGTAGACGATATCGACAGGTTCTTCAGGCGGCTCCGGCACGAAGCCGTTCTCCGGAGTGCCGTCGAGGTAGTGCAAGCCTTGATAGCGACCGTCGTGGGACTCTCCGGTTCGTCCGACCATGACGTTCGTGTCGACATACACCGGATACACGGGATCCGGCACTGCCACCGTATTCCGGATCCCTAGGATATCCAGGAAGTTCGCTATGTCGCATTTCGTGCCGTCGCTGATGAAGATTTCGTCGGGGGATATCGGCGCCTTCGTGTTCCGGTAGTCGTGTTGCGCAATGGTCTTCCGCAGGAAGGGATAGCCCTGTTCCGGGCCATATCCCCGGAACTGCTCCTGCCGACCCATCTCGTCGGTAGCGTTTCGCATGGCTTCTACACAAGCCGGTGGAAGCGGCAGGGTCACATCCCCGATGCCGAGTTCTATGATGTCGGCATCGGGACGCGCCTTCTGATGCTCTTTGACGAGCTCGGCGATTTGCACAAACAGATAGGAGGCGGTCAGCTTTCGATAGTGCTCGTTGATTCGAATCATCGTGTTGCTCCGTCGCGCAATTTGGCCTATCGTAGGGGAGTGCCCTGCGATCTGCAAGGAGATCGCACGAGCCCAAGCCGGCTCTTGCGTCGGTCGAGGCGTGAAACCCCGGGGGTCGGAAGCTCGGAGAGCCTGGAGAGCCCGGGACTCGGAGGGGTCGCGGCAGCCTTCTTTGAAAGGAACAGAGATGAACGAACCGTTTCCCACGCTTCTGCGCGAACTGGACCAGCTTCTCCCACCGAACAAAGAGGCCGGCCAAGCGCTTCAGCTGATCTGTCGGATGCTTCGCGAACGCGTCCCCCATTATGACTGGGTAGGATACTACTTCGCGGTTCCGCGTGAGCGTCGCTTGGTGCTGGGACCGTACGAAGGCGAGCCCACGGAGCATACCAAGATCCCGTATGGGACTGGGATTTGCGGTCAGAGCGCGGAAACCGAGGATACCTTCGTCGTACAGGACGTCTCCAAGACGGAGAACTACCTCAGCTGTAGCGTACACACCAAGTCGGAAATCGTTGTGCCGGTGATGCTCGACGAGGCGTTCGTCGGGGAAATCGACATCGACTCGCATGAGGTCGGCCCATTCACCGATGACGATCGGCGTTTTCTCAGTGCAGTAGCGGAGAAGAGTGCTCCCCACATTCCGGAGGTCTTCCCAGTGGTTATGGAACGGTAGGCGGTTTGCTCATCCGAGCGCCCGGCTTACTCGGAGCTATGCGAGTCCGGGTCACGCGGGCGCATGAGCCGCGCTTTGTGGATGGGGGTTCCGAGCTTTCTTGAGACCTGCCGGACTGCTTCTTCGACGGCGCGCCGTCGGGCTGTCCCGTCGTCGAAAAGCTCGCCCTGTATCGAGCCGACCGGATAGACGTCAGCTACCCCCAAACCGATCAAGCGAATCGGCTTTCGATCCCATAGCTTGTCTAGAAGGAGCTTCCCTACCGTGTAGCAATCTTCTGTGGAAGTCAGCTCGCGCTCGGTACGCCGTTGCGCTGTTCGTGTGACGAACTCGTCCGTGCGCAGTTTGAGCACGACGGTGTTGGAGACGACTTGTTCGTCATGCATTCGGAACGCAATCTGTTCGGAGAGCTCCAGAAGGACCTCCTCGAGGGCCGACTTGTCCGTGACGTCGCGTTCGAAGGTCTGTTCCGTGGACATCGAGCGCGAGCGCTGGTGGGGATGGAATACACCGGGATCGATTCCGCGCGCTGCGCAGTAGAGGTATTCGCCGGCGGCCTGCCCGAAGTGACCGCGCAGAAACGGCTTCGTGCACGTCTGCAACTCGGGGACAGTGGTGATGCCGAGTGACTTGAGCCGGTGAAGCGTCCGCTTGCCCACGCCCCACAGCTCCGTCAGGTCTCGCCGGCTCGTGAACTCGCGTTCGGTTCCCGGCGGCACCACGCACAATCCATCCGGCTTGTCGACATCGGAAGCAATCTTTGCCAGAAACCGATTCGGAGCTACGCCGACTGAGGCGGTGACTGCGTAGCGGGAGTGGATCTCCTGCTTGATCGTGCGGGCCAGCTCCTCCGGCGCGCCAAACAGCCGCTCCGTCCCAGTCACATCAAGGAAAGCCTCGTCGACCGACAGCTGCTCCACTGAAGGTGCATACTCGGCAAGAAGCTGCATGACTCGGCGCGAGACCTCCTGATAGCGCGCCATCCGAACCGGGACGAAGACAGCCGAAGGGCAACGCCGGTACGCCTCGGAGATGGGCATTGCCGAGCGGATGCCGTAACGTCGTGCCTCATAACTGGCTGCACTCACGACGCCACGGGTACCGGGACGAGCCCCCACGACCACCGGCTTTCCGCGGAATTCCGGATGGTCCAGCTGCTCCACCGTCGCATAGAAGGCGTCGAGATCGATGTGGAAAACGACCGTTGGATTGACCGTCTGCTCATCTGAGCCGGGGGGGATCCGGTCTTCCGGCATCTTCCTCATGGTCCTCCTGATTCTCTTCGGTCTCGATCTCCAACAAATGACGGTACCGAAGCTCCGGATAGAGCGTGATCGAAGGATCGGGCGTGAAAACCCGCCGTGAAGTCGAGCGGAACGTCGCCTGGATCTCGGCGGTCAATTCGACATGCTTCGGTGCGGTGAAGGAGACGTCGAGCGGCGTGGGCGGATTTCGCCCGATGTGGAGGGTGACACTCCTGCCGTCAGGACCGGCTTGGGCCGGGAAGCTTGCCGAGTGATGGATGAACGGCGTCTCTGAGCGGAACGTAATCGACAGTGTCTCCAGCGGGAGCTCGGTGGCTATTCTCATGCCGATTGTCCGGCGCCGGAGGAACACGGAAGTGTCCACATCGATCTCGAGCGGCGGGGAGGGTGCGCTGATCGGAAAGCGATCGTACGGGGCGTCGGCATCAACTCCGATTTGCAGGCCGTCCACGTCAAGTGTCCAAGTACCGAGCGGCGCGGTGCCGGCCAGCTCCAGCGTGGATACGGAAGCTCCCGGACGCGAATGCTCAATTACCCGTACGGGTTGAGGTGATTCCGGTGTATGCGGCCGGTAGAGGCCAATCATTGCAGTGAGGGTCACCGCGGCCATCGCCAGTATGGTAACAGCGGTCTTCAGCGTAAACGCACGTTTGCCCCGGATAGGGTGTGGTATGAGGAAGTTGACCCGGATAAGCATCAGAACGTACGGCAAGGCAACGAAGGTCAGGAGAAGGTTGCCCGCAACGGGAGAAAACAGGAGCGGTTCGATTACTTCATAGGTCTCGGTTAGGAACACGATCGCCGCGAGATAGATCGGACCTGCAGCCGCCCCAAGAATCCACAGAAGCTTCAGCCGGCGATAGCGAGTGACGGCGAAGAGGAGAGCGAACACAAAAGCGAGGGTCGCATACCCAGCGAGCGCCAGGTTGAATGCCGCAAAGATGAAGACGTTTATCACGAAAAACAGGAGAGCGCATGCCGAGTAGAAGCTTCCGTTCTTCGGAAGCGGGATGCGCCCTACCAGGAGATAGAGGGCATAGAAGAGCAATCCGGCAAGCGCCGCCTTCAGCAGGAACGTTGGAAGCGGAAGATAGAGCCAGAGCTGGGGGAACTCCAGGAAATCCAGATACCAGGCTACGATCCGGCCCGATACCGCGATGACCAGGAACATCGTGAGTATTAGTGCCGGAAGCGACAGCAGGTTCTGCACCACTGCCCGCAAATACTTGGCCACCCGTTTCCGCGCGAAGGCGGCGTAGGCCAGTCCAAGTCCCAGCACGGTCAGAAGGGCGATTACGTATTCGGGTTCGGCTAGCTCGAGGCGCCATGACGCCCTGCTTGTCCGAAGCTGTTCGGGGTTAAGCCGTGGAGTCGACATTGCCAGATAGTTCTGATCCCACGACTCGAAGCGGGAACCTTCGAGTCGCACGATGGTGTCGCGGATTGCCCGGACATACCGGTACGGCGCGACCTGTGCCTCCGATGCTTCCGCTGATATGGCGGTAGCTGCGATTCCGCGACTGAGGAAGCCGCCGACTAGCCTCGACGTAGAGGTTCCTCCAACTCCTAGGCGATACAGGTGGGCCTGCCCGTCGCGAGGCCGGGGGCTCAGACCGACCGCCGATAGGCCGTCGTATGTTGCACTGACCAGACGGCGGGGTGCGATCTGTCGCGGAGCCCCGGTTTCCACGGCGGGAGCAGGCGCCAGAGCGTCCAGATCGAGGTATATCACTGCGTTGGGAAGAGAAGCTTGTCGCCGTTCGTATTCAGAGCGAAGCCATCGGCTTCCCAGCGGGTGTTCGGGTTCGGAAGACACGGCGCCGGACGGCGGGCGGGGGGAATCCGGGGCATCCGGAGGATCGGGCTCCCGAAGCCATGCTTCCGGCCGGCGGCCGGTGCTGCGAGACCGGAAATCGGGGAAAGGAGCCGGCGCACCGCCCGCAGCCACGCCGGCGGCAACGTCGGTACCACGCTCCGCCCCTAGGAAAGCGATGGTAAGCGCGGTTCCCGGTGCGATCTCATCCCACAGCTCGGCGATGACAAGTCCTAGCGCGATCCCGGCAGTCCCCGCCCGATCGATCGAGGAGGTTCGTGGATGATCGATTGGTATAGCCAGGAGTAAGCCGCCGTCTTCGCCTGAGTCGTGCGCCGGCGAGTGCGCGTATTCCGCCGTTATCACCTCTGAGAACGAGTGCGCATCCGGAAGCGAGTCAAAGGAGTATCGCCGAACTCGGGCGTCGGTGTCCTCTAACGTGGCACAAAGGAGCTCACGGAGCTCCGCGTCTCCGCCGGAACCTTCCGGAAAGGGAAACAGTTCTCTCACCTCCGCGTGCAACTCTTCATAACGCGCATCTATTCGTCCCGTGGTCACGTCGGATTCCGGCGCGAAAAACGAATCCGCCGAGAACGACTGGGAAAAGTGCGGAAGAGCTGTTAGGATGAGAGCTGCTATAACCCCAGGTTTCCACATTGCGTGTTACCAGGGTACGGGCAGGTAGTATGTTGGTCAACCTATGCCCGGCGCGGGTCCGGAGACGTGTGAGGGATCCATCGGTCATGCTGTGGGCGAGAGGGGAAAGAATGTGAAGGAAGAAAGAGAGGACGCGCCGTATGGAGCTTCTGCCCGAGATTCGGAACAGGAGGAGTGTTCGCGTCTATCGTCCGGATGAGATACCGGAACCATCGTTGGAACGCGTGTTGGAAGCGGCGCGACAGGCGCCGTCGGCCAAGAATCGTCAGGCATGGCGCTTCATCGCGATCACCAAGCCGGAGCTTCAAGGACGCTTGCAGACCGCTTGCTTTGGACAGGAGTGGGTCGGCCAGGCCCCGGTTTCGATTGCGTTCTGTACTACCAACGTCGACTATCGGATGCCGAACGGACAACTCTCCTATCCGATCGATTTGAGTTTTGCCGTGGCGTTTGCCATGCTGCAGGCCGAGCATGAAGGGTTCGGAACGTGTGCAATTAGCACTTTTGATGAGGAGGACGTCAAGGCGCTTCTTTCGGTCCCGCACACCATGAGAGTCGTGTTGCTCTTGACAATCGGCTATAGTGCCGAGGATGAAGACGGTCCCGGCGCGGAGCGGCTGCCGTTCGATCGGGTCGTAGCGTACAACCACTGGTAGCTCGCTCGAATCCGGCGAACGCGCTTGTTTAACTCGGCCTGTCGGTGACTGTAGGCCGCCAAGCGTCGGGCGGAGGACCGGCCGGAAAGCGCAAAAGGAGCGATGGTGTCGCAGTGGCACCGTACCGGAGGCACCCTAGGTGGTGCTTTCGGGCCCCGTGCGATAGGTGTAGCTGAGCTGCTCCGTCCGCCCATGTCGTGCCTCGGCCAGCTCGATGAGCTGCTCGATCAGCCGGCCGTAGGGAAGTCCGTAGTGCTCGCAAAGCTTCGGAAACATGCTGATACGCGTAAAACCGGGGATGGTATTGATCTCGTTGACGTAAATGGTGTCGGCGCTCCGGGAGCGTTCGGCATCCGTGCCCGGGCCGTCGCCGTTTCCCGGCGCTTCAAGACGCCGGCTGTCGGTTGCGGCCGTTCCGTTATGCTCCCCTTCAACCAGAAAAAAGTCTACTCGAGCGAAACCGGAACAGTTGCAGGCGCGGTAGGCTTGCTCGGCCAGCGTGCGGATGCGTTGAGTCTGTTCCGAGGTTAAGTCGGCGGGGATTGATAGGCCGGCGCCTTCGGGGTCCACGTACTTCGCTTCGTAGTCGTAGAAATCATGGGTAGGGATGATCTCGCCAAGAGCATATGACTGAACGTGCTCGTTCCCGACGACCGAGCATTCGATCTCCCGGCCGGAAATGGACATTTCGGCGACGATCTTCATGTCATAGGCGCTCGCCGCCTCGAGCGCTTGGGGCACGTCCTCGGGCCTTGCGACGCGCCGTACTCCAACCGAGCTGCCGCAGCGGGCCGGTTTGATAAAGGCGGGGAAACCGATCTCGTTGCGAATACGGGCAGTAACGTGGTCACGGAAAGCTGAGTTCGGACCGTCTGCAGGGATAGTCTCGGTGAAGAACGGTATGACCGGGATACGGGCTTCCATCCAGAGCCGTTTGGCGATCTCTTTGTCGAACGCCGCAGCGCTGCCGCACACATCGGCCCCGACGTAAGGAATCCGAGCTTGCTCCAAAGCGCCCTGAAGCGTTCCGTCCTCGCCGAACGTACCGTGGAGGACGGGGAAGACCACGTCTATATCTAGCGGTCGCTCGTTCGTGCGTAATCCGCAGCCCGGTTCTACCAGGACACGCGGTCGACCTTCCGTCACTACCGTAAGCTCCTCTTGACCGTCTCGAGCCCGATCGACGAGATCTTCCGGCTGAAGGTACCAGCGCCCTTCGGTGTCGATACCGATCAAAATCAGCTCGTTGCGGGTCAGATCAAATGCGCGCATTACGCTGGTAGCCGATTGCAGCGAAACCTCGTGCTCGCCGCTGCGACCTCCATAGAGGAGCGCTGTGGTCCTTTTATCCATGCCGGTATCCCATATCGTGAAGGATCGTTCGTGCGGTCTCGATCTCGTTCCAGTCGATCGAGCCCGTTGCGTACTCGATACTGCTCTCGTGTCCTTTCCCTAGCAGGAGGACCATATCGTTGGCTCCGGCGAGCTTGAGCGCCTGACGGATTGCCGTTTTGCGATCCGGAACCAGGTGGAGATCTACGCCGCGTTTGTGGCGACCACAGCCGCAGGCGATATCGTCTAGGATGCGCGAGGGCGACTCTTGCCGAGGGTCTTCGTCCGTAAGGATGATGAGATCAGCGTATCGGTCGGCAATTGCGCCTTGAAGCTTACGCTTCTTGCGGTCTCGTTCCCCCGCGGAACCGAACACCGCGATGAGCTTCCCTCGCGTCCGCTCACGAATCGGGGGGAAAAGCGCCTCGAACGCGCCGGGGCTGTGAGCGAAATCGACAATGACACTGAAAGCTTGTCCCTCTTCGATCAAGGTCATTCGTCCCGGTGGGAGCTCGAGGTCAGCCACATGCGCGATCACTTCGCGCCAGTGCGATCGAGTCAAGTGGCGAACCGCGGTGGCGGCCGCTACGGCATTTGCCATGTTGTATCTGCCCGGAACCGGCAGCTCTACGGGAAAACGCTCCCCTTCGGAGACAAGCTCAAACCTGACCGACGAGCCCAGGTCTTCTACGCACCGTATAAGCACTTCAGCGTCCGCGCCCGACGGAGAGTACGTATGGACATGACAGGACGTGCTCTTTTGAAACAGGCGAGCGCTGGGGTCGTCCACATTCAATACCCCAAAGCGCTGGGCGTGTGGCAGCTTGATCGGCCTGCCATCGCCGAGACTCGTCGTTTCCGATGATCCTTCGGGCGCGGCGCCCGGAACTCCGGCCGGGCCGGGAGACATCCCGGAGCTTGCGGTTCCACCAGGCGCCGCCGGGGCGTCTGATGTCCGAGCAGCGGACGCGTGCTCGCAGAGCGTGACGTGGAATCCTAGGGGCTGGTCGAGGGCGCGGAAGAGCTCCGCCTTGTCGCGCCGATAGCGGTCGAAAGAACCGTGAAAGTCTAGGTGTTCGTGCCGAACATTGGTCAGGACCGCGGCGTCCCAACGTATGTCCAGGAGTCGAGAGGTCTTACGGGATAGGCCGTGTGATGTCGCTTCCAGGACACAGAGATCGCACCCCTGTTCTTTCATCTGAGCCAGAAGCTCGTGGACCTCCGGTGCTTCTGGCGTCGACTGCCGGAATGGATTGCGATGAATGCTTTCGCCTTCCGTGCTTACGAGCGGGGTGCTGAGGAGGCCAGGCTTGAATCCGAGCCTGCGAAGAAGTTGCCAAGCGAAGTATGCCGTTGTGCTCTTGCCGTCCGTGCCGGTTATACCCAGTACCCTCATGTGATCCGACGGCTCCCCATGGAAAGCCGCCGACACGCGGCTCAGCGTAGCTGGACAATTCGACACACGAACTGCTGCCGCATTTGCCGGGACATCCGCGTTGGGACGTTGAAACGCGACCGCTACCGCACCTCGGTTTGCCGCGTCCTGCAGGAACTCATGGCCGTCGGTCGTGCTTCCCGGAAGCGCTACGAAGAGGTCGCCGGGCTGAACGGTGCGGGAATCGTAGGAAATTCCCGTGACGTGGACATCGGGGTCCCCATGAGTGATAGTTGCGTCGGTGCCCTTCAGAAGGTGAGCTAGGGTGTGTGAAAGCATCGGAGGCATATTACCAATACGCGCTCAGCCGGGCAAGAAAAGAAACGGGCCTCGCCGGGACAAACGCAGTCGGACGCTGCGGCCGGAAGCGTGGCGGCGAGTGCCCGCCCGTGGTGATCGCCTGCGGCCGCTCTGTCCAAAACTCTACGGAAGGGTGTTTCTATCCGATCCCCTTCCGCACGCACAGCACTCTGCTGGGACGACTCCGTTCGAGGACTAGCGCGCCCCGTCGACGTCATGCAGGAACCGGAAGTAGTCCATGTCGGTCGTCAGAGTCTTCCCAATATTCGCTAGCGTCTGGTCGTAGCTGGAGATGGATCGGTAGAAGTCGTAGAACCCGTCGGTGCTCTCGCCGTAGGCGCCGGCGTAGATTCGTGAAGCCTCCTCGTCCGCTTGACCGCGAATCCGGGCGGCCTCGCCGCGAGCCTCGGAGAGGATACGCTCCCGCTCGTACTCTACCTCGCCGAGAATCCGCTCTTTCTGGCCCTCACCCAGGCTGCGGAAGTACTCCGCCTCCTGGTTCCGTTCCGAAACCATGCGCTCGTAGACGCTTTCGGTGAGGTCTTCGTCATAGCGGACTTCGCGGATCACGATGTCGATCAGCTCGGCGCCGATTTGCTCGACCGAGTCGGAGACCGACTCCCGCATCTCTTCGGCGAGCCTGCGTCTGCCACGCTCGATCTCCCGCTGCTCCGTCTCCGGCCGCATTATCTCCTGAATTTCGCCCATGACGTCATCCGGCTCTTCTTCGAGGTCGGCATCTTGGATGGCCGCTTCCGCTTCCGCCAGAAGCTGCTCCTCCCCGGTGCGTTCCAGAATCAGGTTGCTGCTCCGCACCGCCTCCTCGAAGCGATTCTCCGTGATAACCCGTCGAACCGCGGCATCCAGAAGATCATCGAGTCGCCCGAACGCCTGCTCCATGGTGGTGACGGCCGCGTAAAACTTCGCGGGCTCAGCGATGCGCCAGCGCGCGGTAGCATCGATATGGATAAACTGACCTTCCGCGGTCGGGACCACGTTTGGATCGCCGTCCCAACTCTGGATGCGTTGCGGGTAGCGCCTGACGTCGTCGACAAGCGGCGTTCGGATCTTCAGTCCGGCTTCGGTCTCTTCGCTTACGATCTCTCCAAAGCGGACGACAACCGCCTGCTCTCCTTCCTCTACTACATAGAACGGGCCGGCCGCAAAGAAGAGCACGACTACGACCGCCACCACTACAAGAACTACAATCGGTTTGTTCGATTTCTTCTCACTCATTCCGAGCCTCCCACACTTCCGGCCTGTGCGGCGTCCACGGGCTGCCGCGTTAAGTCGAGGAACGGCAGCACGTTCTGCAGCGACCGGTCGACGATCGTTACGTTGGAAGCGTCCGCGAGCAGCTCCTCGACCGTCTCAATGTAGAGCCTACGACGCGTCACCTCAGGGGCCTCCTGGTACGCCGCGTGGACCGATCGGAAGGCGTCGGCTTCACCTTCCGCGATGTTGACCCGCCGTGAGGCATAGCCGCGCGCCTCTTCGACGATCCGGTCCGCCTCACCTTGGACGCGCGGCAACACGCGATTCCGCTCGCGGCGGGCCTCGTTGATGAGGCGGTTCATATCCTGTTGGGCGCGGTTTACGTCCTCGAAAGCCTGACGCACGCTCCCCGCCGGCGGGAGCACGTCCTGTAGCTCCACTTGGGTGACGGTGATTCCAAGCCCATATTCGTCGAAGAAGTCGTTCATCATCTCCAGGGCTTCCACCTGGATCTCCCCTCGTCCTGCGCCGAGCACGTCGAATATGGCGCGGTCGCCTACGAGCTCATTCATCACCGACTTGGAGATGTCCCAGATCGTGCCGTGTCGGTCTTCCACGTTGAAGAGCCACGCTTCAGGCTCGACGATGCGGTACTGGATGATCCACTCGACATCCACGATGTTCAGATCCCCCGTGAGCATGACCGACTCTTCCGGGAAGTCGCGATCCACGTACTGGCTCCGGACTCCCGGTTGCTCAGTCCGAAAACCGAACGGCATAGTCTGGACCCGCTGTGTGGGGACGTTGTGGTTTTCCTCGATTCCAAACGGAAGCTTGAAGTGTAGCCCCGGCGACTCCAAACGGACGACGCGCCCGAAGCGGGTTACTACCGCCTGCTCCGTCTGGTCTACTACGAAGAACGAGGTGAAGGCCCCGGCGATCGCAAGGATTACGACCACGGCGGCCACGATCTTTCCCGGGGTGACGCGAATTGTCTTTCCCGAGACGTTTACGTTGAACTCCGGCATGATGAATTGGCTCCCATGTACGGAGAATCCGAGAGCGGACAAGAAGCGCCGACGGCGCAACAGCACGAGATATATCGCTATGGGCCGAGCCCGACGATGCAAGCCCCGCGCAGCTTACCCGCTCGCCGCCTACACCAAGCGCCTACAACACGGCGGGTCCCGAAACCATAGGCAATCTGCGTCACGCCCTGAACATGTCTCCAACCGTACTGGAGGGGAGGACTCGATGCGGCAGCAGTTGCAGAGAGCGTATCGTGCTTCGTTCGATCCGGTCAACTGCCGCTCCGTTCTGTCTGAAGCACGGCCATTTGAGCGCGTTGCTATCCGGCTTGCGCGGCCACTGTGGCTCGGAAATCCGCCATGGGCGTGTTGTTGTACTTCGGACGTTTGCGCCGGGTGTATTGTTGACACCCGGTTCGGGCGCTCCGTATAGTGCCGCTATGACCAAGCGGCGCCTTATTACCTCAGCTCTCCCCTATGTGAACAACATCCCCCATCTCGGGAACCTGATTCAGGTCCTTTCGGCCGATGTCTTTGCCCGCTACTGTCGCCTCGCGGGATATGAGACCCTCTATATCTGCGGCACCGATGAGTACGGAACGGCTACGGAGACCCGCGCCCGGGAGGAGGGTATTACCCCTGAAGAGCTGTGTACTCGCTATTACACCATTCACAAAGATATCTATGACTGGTTCAACATCTCATTCGACCGGTTCGGGCGGACGTCCACGCCGGAGCACACGGAGATCGCCCAGCACATCTTCCTCAAGCTGTACGAAAACGGGTACATAAGCGAGCACGAGGTGGAGCAGCTCTACAGCGAGAAGAGCGATATGTTCCTGGCGGACCGGTACGTCAGGGGAACCTGCCCGTACTGTGAGTATCCGGAAGCGCGTGGGGACCAGTGTGAGTCCTGCGGGAACGTTCTGGATCCGTCGGACCTCATCGAGCCGCGGAGCATGGTCGACGACAGCAAGCCGGTACTCCGGAAGACCACGCATTTCTACATCAACCTGCCGGCCGTTCTCCCCAAACTCCAGGAGTGGATGAAGGAGGCGAGTACCAAAGGGCGCTGGTCGTACAACGCCATCCAGATGACCCAGGGCTGGATTCGGGATGGACTCCGGGAACGGAGCATTACCCGGGACCTCAAGTGGGGCATCCCGGTACCGCTTTCGGGGTTCGAGCACAAGGTTTTCTACGTCTGGTTCGACGCTCCGATCGGCTACATCTCCATTACCGCAACGCACACCGACGAGTGGGAAAGCTGGTGGCGTGATCCGGACAACGTGGAGCTCTTCCAGTTCATCGGCAAAGACAACATTCCTTTCCACACAGTGATCTTCCCTTCCTCACTGTTGGGAACGGGTGAGCGGTGGACGCTTCTCCATCACATGAGTGCTACCGAGTACTTGAACTACGAGTCCGGGAAGTTCTCGAAGAGCAAAGGGGTTGGCGTTTTCGGAAACGACTGCCAGGACACCGGCATTCCCCCGGACGTCTGGCGATTCTACATATTCTACAACCGCCCGGAGACCAGCGACGCGGTCTTCACCTGGGACGATTTTCAAGAGAAGGTCAACGGCGAGCTGATCGGGAACCTGGCGAACCTGGTGAACCGGACCCTCACCTTCGTGGCGCGCTACTACGACGGCGTCGTACCGGAAGGGGCGGGCAGAGACTGGGAGTTCTGGGACGAGGTCAAAGAGCTCGAGGATGGGATCACGGAGAAGCTGGAGTGGGCGGAGCTGAGAGATGCCTTCCGGAAGGTGTTCGCGTTGAGCTCGTACGGCAATCGCCGTTTTCAGGCGGGAGAGCCGTGGAGGCTTCGGAAGGAGGACCCGGAAGCAACCGGTGCGCTCCTCGCGGATCTGGTCTATCTGGTCCGCGATCTGGCTATCCTAGTTTCGCCGTTCATCCCCGACGCAGGCCGGCGTATTGCCTCGTTTCTCGGGCTCGAGCGCCTCTCGTGGGACGATCTCAGAAAGACCACCGGGCTTGCACAACTCAACAGGCCTTCGATTCTCTTCAAGCAGCTCGAGGACAGCCACATTCATAGCCTCCGCGAGCGCTTCTCCGGAAGCCAGAGCGAGCGGCGGGAGGCGGAGCGTCCTGAGAATCAGTTTGCTCGTCGCGTACGGCTGATCACCGCGCGCATCACGGAAGTCACCCGACACCCGAAGGCGGATCGCCTGTATGTGGAGCAGGTTGACGATGGCAGCGGAACGGCGCGGCAGATCGTGAGCGGTCTCGTGGGCCACTACGCACCGGAGGAGCTCGAGGGGCGTACGGTCGTGCTCGTCGACAATCTGAAGCCTGCGAAGCTCCGCGGGGAGCGTAGTCAAGGGATGCTCCTTGCAGCTCAGACTGAAGATGAGTCTGTGGTGGAGGTGATCTTCGCCGACGGGGTGGCTCCGGGGGTTGCTGTAGAAGTGGAAGGATTCGGGGTGTCGCAGAGCCCTGAGCCGATCGACATCGAAACGTTCTTCTCTTTCCCGTTGCGGACCGAAGGTGGCGTTGTCAAGATAGGTGACGCGGCGCTTATGGTAGACGGCAAAGCCCTGAAGGTTTCGCGCGTACCGGATGGCGCCGTGGGGTAGCTTGCCGAAAGACAAGGTGCACAGGATCTGTAAGCGGATGTACCGATAGAGGCGCGGGAATCAGAGATGGAGGAATGAGCGGCAAGACAGGTGGCCGGCTGCGGACGGTTGAAAGGTCTGGGGGAAGTACGCATTGAACGATTCCGTGACCGCCTCTCCGATCCCTCTCGAGCAGCTACACCCCGGGGACAACCTGCTGCAGAGTAGCTATTGGGCGCGCGTAAAGGCCGGTGAGGGGTGGGACGCTCAGGCGTTTCGACTCGACGTCCCGAAGTCGACGGTCTGCCAGGCCGATACGTTCGACGGAGCTGACGATGATCGCGCTTACCGCGTCGAATCGGAGACGCTTCTTGTTCTCACTCGCCGGCTGGCTTCGAGGCGCAAGCTTGCTTACGTCCCCCATGGGCCGAGCGAGCGTTTTGCGGGGGAGGGGCTTGGTCGGTTAGCTCAGGCACTCCGGCATCACCTTCCGGGCGAGTGCTTTCTCGTTCGGTTCGATCCACGTTGGGAGAAGCCGTCGTCCAACCCGGATAGTCAACCGGATGGGCCGGCGGAAGCGAAATCGAAAGGATGTCGTAAGGAAGAGCTCCGGGAAGCGACGGGAGGCGCCGGTATCGGTCCCACATCGTGGAAACGGCGGCGCGAAGGGGATCGAAGCCTTGTGTTGAGACCGGCCGCAGGCGAAATCCAGCCGATCTGGACTGTGCTCGTCGACTTGGACCCGGAGCCTAAAGATGTGCTGGCGCGGATGAAATCGAAGTGGCGGTACAATATCCGTCTGGCCTATCGCCGCGGCGTAGCGGTGTACAACTACGCCGGTGGAGAGGCACTTGAGCGGATCGAGGACTGGTATCGGCTCTATGAGGAAACTGCGGAGCGCGATCGCATTGCCATACACCGGAAGGACTACTACGCACGCTTCTTCCGAGAAACTGGCCCGGGAGCCCCCCGCGTGGAGCTTACTCTGGCGTACCATGAGGGGGAGCTCCTTGCGGGAATCGTCACCGCTCGACAGGGCGCACGTTCAACGTACTTGTTTGGTGCAAGCGCCTCGCATAAGCGGAATCTCATGGCTTCGTATGCCGTGCAATGGGAGGCAATGGTGCGCGCGCGCCAAGCGGGCGCTCTCGTATACGACCTGTACGGTATCCCGCCAAGCGCCGACGCGGACCATCCCATGCACGGACTGTACCGGTTCAAAACCGGGTTCGGCGGGCGAATTGTGCGCCGGCCCGGTCCGCTCGATGTCGCATACAGGCCGGTATCTGCGCGTGCCTTTCGGAGCGCAGAACGGTTGCGTGCGTACTACTACAAGCGTATACGCAAACGCCGTTGACGGAATCGGTGGCCCCGGTCGCGACGGTGTCGGCCTCTGAGAAGGCCTCGCCCTTCCGCCGCAAAGCGCGGCCGGCCTCTGAGAAGGCTCGGCCGTTCTCGGACCAACCGCGGCCGGCACCTCAGGGCCATTGAAACGGCCCGGTCGGCGGTTACTCGGAGATGGCGTGCTCCTGGGCTACCCGATCGTAGTAGTCGATAACCGAACGCACGTAGGCTCGTTTTTCTGAATAGTTCCCCGGGTAGAAGCTCCGCTTGAACCCGTAGACGATGAGATTCTTGAGCTGATGGGGATCCACATCGAAATGGTCTACAGCCAATCGAAGCTCGTCCGTGACGGTGGTGTGGCTCACGAGGCGGTTGTCGGTGCAGAGCGTCATCGACATGCGGTGGTCCAGCATCGTCCCGAACGAGTGGTCTTCCACTCGTTTGATGTCGGGTGAGGTCTGGAGATTGCTCGTGAGACACACTTCGATGGTCGTTCGGCGGTCGGCGATGAAGTTGGCCAGCGAATCTACGTAGTGGGCCGGGTCGGTGATGTTAGGGTCTCGGATATGGTCCGGGTTGAAGAGGCGAAGTCCATGACCGATCCGGTCTGCGTGGAGCGCAGTAATCGCCTGGAAAATCGACTCAGGTCCGTACGCCTCTCCGGCATGGACTGTCTTCTTGAGGAAATTGGCGTGGACGTAGTCGTACGCTTGCTCGTGGATTCCCGCCGGATTCCCGGCCTCACTTCCGGCCAGGTCGAATCCCACTACGCGAACGTCGCGCTCATCCCGGAGCTGAACCGTAGCTTTGGCAAGCTCCAGACCGGCCAGCTGGACCACCTCCTTCGGGCGCGAATACTGGAGGACGTCATAGAGTTGGGCGTAGTAGTGGGAAAAGGCAGGGGTGAAGAAGCGCATTGCACACACGATTATCCCGTACTCGAAGGCCGGCTCGCCCGGGGGCAGGTCTTTGTTCGCCTCCGCAGTTCCCGCACGGAGGCCTTGGTCGACTGCCTCCATGACCGCTTCGAAACTCAAACTAGGAGTAATGAGGAGCTGTGGTGCGAAGCGGACCTCAAGGTAGCGTACGCCTTCGGCTGCGTTGTCCAGAACGAGCTCGTATGCAGCCCGCTCGAGAGCTTCCGGGCTGCGGAGTGCCGGGCAGGTGTAGGCGAATCCCGCGAGGTATTCGTCCAAGTTGTTGTACGAGGTCTTGAAGAGCGTCTCCGTGAGACCGCTCGTCGTATACGATGGTAGCTCGACGCCTTGATCGCGCGCCAGCTCGATGAGGGTTTCCAGCCGGAGGCTTCCGTCCAGGTGGACGTGGAGATCGGTCTTCGGTATCGCTTGCAGGAAATCGTCGGTGTAGCGTGCCATTAGGTATCCTCCCTCTTCCGGCGGAGAGCAACAGGGTGGTCGTCCTGCTGCCGGCGCCATGGACTGTTGGCTGCCGCCGGCCACGCGTCGGCAAGTCCCTGAGTTGTTCGAGAAGTGCTCGCCGAGTGAGGCACTTTCGAACCGCGGTGGTAAGCCGCCTCCGCGCCGCGTGTCCGCCTGTTGCCGTATTGGACGGCTCAGGACGTCAACGCGCGGACTGCGGAGCAAAAGGCCTCTCCCCGAACAAACTCGTTGGCGAACAGCTCGAAGCTGGCACATCCCGGGGACAGGAGAACCGTGTCACCAGAATCGGCCTGCGCTCTCGCCGCGTTTACTGCATGCTCCACATCGCGATACGGTCCGTCAAGCACGGTATCCAGATCGGCCTCTTCTAAATCCGCGACGATCCGCTCCGTGGCACTTCCGGCCAGAAGCACCAGCCCCTTCACCCGCTCCGCGATCACAGCGAAGAGCGCCAAATCTAGCTGCTTATCCGTGCCGCCTGCAATCAGGATGACGTTTCCTCGGATGCTCTCGACCGCGGCCAGGGTAGCCTCGGGGATGGTAGCGGCACTGTCGTTCACAAACGAAACACCGTCGACTTCTTCCACTGTCTCCATCCGGTGAGGCATGCCGGGATAGTTCTCAAGCGCCTCGGTCACGCGCTCCGGTGGCATACCCGCGATCGTTGCCGCCAGCAGGGCCACGGCGAGGTTGAACGAGTATACCCCATGGGGCCACGAGAGGTCGAGCTTCAGAGCCGGCCTATCGGGGAGGAGAACCGTCATAGCTTGCTGCTTGAGCTCGATACCCCATTCGCCGTGATTCAACCGGTGGGTTGTCACGAATCTCGGGGTTGCAGGAGTGCGTGCCGCGAACATCGGGCCCCATTCGTCGTCACGATTGAGAATCGTATGAGCGGTGCGTTCCTGGTTCAGGAACAGCAGCTCCTTGTCTTCTACGTAAGCTGCAAAATCGCCGCGATAGTAGTTCTGGTGATCGGCCAGTATGTTGGTGATGGCCGCTATATTCGGGGAGAGAGCTACCGCACCGCCCGGGAGATACCGGTCGGTCAGCCGTAGGTCCCCCAATTGGAACGAGCTGAGCTCCAGGATCACCGGTGGACAGAGATCCCTATCGGCAGGAAGCTCATCGACAAACTGCAGTGGGCTCACGGTGATGTTGCCGCCGAGCCGAGCATCCGAAAGGGTGGGATCGTCTGCGTTCCGGAGCGCATAGTGAAGAGCACTCACCACTGTGCTCTTGCCCTTTGTCCCCGTTATTCCGAACAGCGGTCCCGGGAAGCGGTCGAGGAAGAGCGAAATATCCGTGGCGATGCGCTTCGCGGACCGCAAGATGCTCGCGTTCCGAGGTACCGCGGGGTTTTTCACCACCAGATCTGCTCCGGCTACGTCTACTCCTTCATGAGTTCCGAACACGCCGTGGAAAGGGACTCCGGAAAGGTTGTCGAGGGCCGGTTTGAGGTCGACCTCCGGCTTGAGGTCCGTGATGGTCAGCTCCGCGCCCTGACGATGAAGATACCGGGCGGTCTCCGCGCCACCTCCGTGAAGCCCGAGCCCGAGCACGATTACTCTTGCGCCGCGCAGTTCTTCAGTTTTCATCCAGTACCACGAACTCTCGCATTTCCTGTTCATTGAGAAAAGGCTTCACTCGAAGCGAACGGAACCGTTCCGTAAGGTGGGTAGGAACCTGACTCCGAATGTGCCGGAAGCGAGGCAACTCCTCGGAGAAATCGTCGTCATGTAGGCTTGCCTCGATATCGCGGAGGTAGGGGAGAAGAAAACAGCGGGCCTCGTGGAGGAACCGTGCTCCCTCGCGTCGAGCATTGGCACCGAAATCTAAGAGGGCGTGTGTAACCGAGCGATACTTACACGAGACCGGATAGTACGGATGGATCCGCTTACCGGGCGGAAGGAAAAGCTTCGTGAAGAACTTCGATAGCTCACGATCCAACCACATCCCTTGGACGAAGTAGCCTCTTCCGGACTCCCCGATCCAGGTTTCGCTGACGGACTGTTCGATGGCCAAGTAGCCATATGGATCCGCCTCATGGACGTCGGTAAGCGGCACAATATCCGCTTCCACAGGGAGCCTATCGGTCCGGTATCGTGGGGTAAGGTCGTTGGTGGTTCGCTCCTCTGCTTCGTGTCGCATCGGATCGTAGGTCAAGTCGATCCGCAGGAGAAGCAGATACATCGCATCGCCGAAAGACTGGAGATAATAGAAGGCGGGCCTAAGCACATCCCGGCCGGTGAACACGTGGCGCAATCCGTGGAACCAAGAAGGAAGGCGCTCCGCAAGCTCTCGAACGACGTACCGCAACCCGGTCAGGTATGCTCTAACCGGTTTGTGCGAGTTCACGTCATGGTGAATGGGCAACGAGGGCACCGAAAAAGGATCCGTCAGCTGCAGATAGTAGTCCTCACTTTGGGAGAATCTACGCTCGACAGGGACATCCGTTCCCTCGGCGCCTTCGAGGATTGTGTTGATTTCGTCATCGCTGAATCGGAGCTGGAGAACGTTTGGCTTTCTCCCGGTCATGTTGCCGGAGAGGCGCCTGCCGGGTCGCTGAGGTAGCCGGAACTCTCTTGACGGTAGCGACTCCGCAGCGGTTCCGCCGATTGGCTTTCGATCAAGTCGATAATCCACCCATCCTCCACCCTTCGTACACGGACTCTATCCACCAACTGCCGACCGGTCAGAGGCGGCGGCTCGTCTGCTTGCTCCAATTCCTCCGGATCCAGGTCGGATGCATCGCCAGGTGCCCAGTGCTCGTAGCTGACCTGGTAGATGTGCTCGTCTTCATCCTCCGAAAGCAACTCCACCTGCAGCTCTGCGATACCATATACCCACATATCTTGCGTGGCGGATGGGCGTCCTCGATCCACCCACTCCTGGGCGGTTATGTGCTCGTCGCCCACTTGATATGCTTGTCTTACTCGGGAGGTGACGAAGACGTTTCGTACTTCACGGACCAGCGCATCCCCTGCCCCGTCCGTCACTGCGTCGGACATAAGCTCATGGTTCAAGGTGTTCACGGAGCTGTAGAATGCCTCCACCAGCTCACGCGGCCCCATGCCCGCCGTTTGTCTGGGCTGGAGGTGGTTATAGATGATGGTGCCGGGAATTGAGCCCACCAGCGCCACGATGATCGCCACCACTACGCCCTGTTTCCAGTACTTGCGCACAAGCTCCTGGCGGTGATAGCGGCGTTCCAGTCTGCGCCGGGCCTCTCCAACTCGCTTGCGGTTCTCCGCTTCCTCTTCGTAGTCGAGGTCCCGCGTGATACCGCTGTCTCGCCATTCCCGGATTGCCGATCGCCAGTCCGCCGGTGAAACACGCTCCTCTTCAAACAGCGTACGCTTGATCTGGTCGCAGACTTCCGGCCGAAGCTCAGGGCGGATGAGCTCAGGCGGCAGAAAGCTACAGTCTCGCAGACGTTCATGTAGCTCGTGCTCATCCCGCGTAGTGATGGGCCACGTGCCGGTGACCACCCGATACGCCAGCGCGGCAATCGCATAGGTTGCGCCATGCCGGTTGTCCAGGTCGGGGTGGTTGAAATACTCAAGCTCCTCAAACCGGTCTTCCGCCTGCAGCTGCTCAGTTATCGCCTGCACCGCGTTGGGAGGCAGGAAAAGCACGCTGCCGTCTGTTAAGAAGAGGATGCCACGTCCGTGCAATCTGTGGGGCGCTTGATCGCGTTCTTCCAGAACAGAGAGCGCCGCGGATAGTCGCTCCAGGTGAAGCAGGGCATCTTCAGTATCGAGGGAAACGATATCCCTGAGGGGCGTGAACTCCACATACGGCCCGTAGACGTAGAGCGTCCCTTCGTGCTCGATGACCCCCCCTGTATCCCAAGGCGTGATCTCGTCACCGCGCACGATCCATCCGCGCGCATTTGGTCCGCTAGCAAGCTTGCGAACTGCGATGCTCTTTCCGGGAATGCCCGTTTCGATTCCAAGGTAGGTTTCGCCGTCACGTCGAATAGTGACGAAGCCGTGGCACACCGAAGAAACTTCCAACACGTCCGTCCTTCTCCCGTGTAGCTGGTTTGCTGAGTTAAGTATCTCACCGTTGGGAAGCGAGTGTCAAACCTTGGAAAGTGCAGGCCGCGCTTTTTGCCGACCGGTGGCAACGGAAGACAAGGGCCGGCCGGCGAGCCTCAGATAGCGATCGCTACCGAAGGCCGCCCATGATGCGCACGGTGGTGAGCGACTGAGCGACCGCCTTCGCTTACGGCGCCGACCACGCGATGGCACCATACTCTGCGTTTTCCTCCAGGCGGCCGTCCACCCGGAAGCTATTCCCCATGCTGAGTACTGAGGGCGAATAGGCTGCCATACCGGCCGAGATCAGAAGCGCCGGCGCAGTGAGCTCGTCACATCGGCCCTGCCGGATGTCAACAAGGCGGTGCCAATCGCCTGCCAAGATGGTCCGGACAGCTTCTTCGGCGGACCGGCGCGTTTGGTCGAGCGGACCGCACGGCGTTAGGTGGGAACTCGCTATCCAGAGGAGGTTGGGACCACGCCGTTCGGCAAGCTGCGAGAGGGCCCGAGCCACATGGTGGAGCTTTTCGTGGGTTAGCCTTCCTACGAGAACCGGGAGAATAGACGCACCGGGAAAGAGGAACTGAAGGAATGGGAGCTGGGTTTCCACAGTCGGAGCTTCCAGGTGTGGGAGGTCGTCTCGAAGGAAGTGCGGGGAACACGACTCAAGCCTGCGCGCTTCGCGGCAAGCAACCGGCACTGCACCGAGGGGCGTTCGGTAGGCTACCGATTCGGGCAGTACTGCCGGTGCCGCCAGCTCCCATGCCGAACATCCCAGGATGATCACCAGGTCCACCGTTCGGGCGCACACTGCCTTGTACGCTTCTGCAGCCAGCTTGCCGGAGTAAGCGAAGCTGCCGTGCGGGACCATAATCGCCGACGCGTGGCAAGCCGGGGTGTGAGCCTCCAACAGGAGCCGTTGTACTGCTTCCCGGAGATGTCGAGCGGATTCCGGATAGAAGATGCCCTGTAGAACTGACTCGCGAACGAGGGACGGATGATCGAGCTCCATACGTATAAGTATGGTGATTTGCGCAGCGTTATCAACGGGCAAGCCTAGGTCAGCGCCTGCCGGCAGCTACGGTCCGTTTCCAGCCCCTGCAAGCAGCCGCTCGAGGCGTCCGGAATCGACATCCACGCGGAGATTCTTCTCCTGCGTGGGGACAACAAGGCCGGCCTTGCCTCCCTTTGGCCGATTGAGATACTTAACTTGTGTATAGTATAGATCGGCGGCGCCGGAGCCTCTGGCTTTGCTGTAGTGGATTGCCAGATTCCCCGCATCCAGAAGCACTTCCAGCGGAATCGACTTGCCCGGGCGGTGCCGGATGAACACGTAGCCTCCCGGGCAGTCGCGCGCGTGGATCCACGTGTCGTTTCCGCGCACATGACGCCGGAGTAGCTCATCGTTTTCCCGCGCGTTCCTGCCGACCAGGATTTCGAAGCCGTTGCTGCGGAACGTAAGACCGGGGCGCCCGGTGTCATCGCTCTCCTTGCGTTGTGTCTTGGACGCCGCGTATCGGTCTCGCAGTTCCCGGAGACGGGGTAGGTCGCGGATTTGCGAGAGCTCGGCGCGGACTTCTCGGGCTTCCTCGAGTTGATTCCGCAGATTCCGGAGTTGCTCCGTCACCGCGTGTGCCCCACTCCGGTCCTTCTTAGCGCGCGCAAAGAACGCTTCGGCGTTCTCTTGCGGGCTTTTCGACGGATCGAGCGGAATCTCGACCGTAGACCCCTCACGCTCCCAATCCGGAAGCTGTACTCGCTCGGCCCGGCGGGGCACTGCATGCAGGTTAGCCAAGAGCAGCTCGCCAAAGTGTTGTGATGCGTCGGCGTTTGCAAGTTGGTGTTCCCGGCGCTCGAGTCCGGTGATCGTCCGTGCAAGCCGGCGCTCTTCCCGGGCTAGAACCGTGTCGATGCGCTTACGGAGGCGCTCGCGCTCTTCCTCGAGTTCGGCTTCGTAGTACGACCTGTCCAGCGCTTCGTTAAGGGTGGGTTCAGTGTAGTCCCGGACGCGCGAGGGCTGGGATCCCGCCTTGCGCCGTCCGCCGATATCGTGCTCGGGAGAATAGCTTCCGCCGGACACCTCGCCGCGCTTGGGACGGCGATAGCATGCATCGATAATCGTGCCGTCGGGATCGGTGAGGATGGCGTTTGCGGCGCCGCCCCAAAGCCGGAGCCAGAGAGTGTATTCCTCGCCGGCGCGGGCCAAGCGCAACGCTACGATGCGCTCTTGCTCTACGTGATCCGCCCCGACAATGTGGGACCCTCGGAGTCGTGCCCGGAGTAGCGCGTCGAAACGCTGGGGACGCTTCGGTTTGGCGAAGGAGCGGTTCGTCGCATGGAGCCGTGCCGCCCCCTGAGTTAGCGAGACCATCAGGCGACAACGTTCACCCTTTCGGTACAGGTCGAAGATCAACGTATCAACGCGCGGTTGGAATACCTGCTGCACGTGCGATCCCGGTAGCTCGAGCTCTTCGAGGATTTGGTCGATTTCGGCCCGAGTCAGCGTCATATGCTCAACACCTCGCCGGTATAGTCTCCGTTGCCCGCGGCGCCGCTCATTCGACCGCGGCGTAGGCTGCCGCCCGCACCTCGCCCACCAGATAGAACGAGCCGCAAACCAGAACCGTGCCGGTCTTCCCTGCCTGCTCTCGGGCACGGGCCAACGCGTCGGCCGGTTCCGGAATCTCCTGAACGGCCGGGGCGCCCGGCACGGCGCGGAAGGCGGTGGCGACCCGCTCAGGATACGACGGTTTGAACGTTCCTGCACGCGTAACTACGACGCTCCCGGCGAGCGGAGCGAGAGCCTCGGCTACCCCGGCGTAGTCCTTGCCGTCGACGAGTCCGACGACTACGGCTACCGGCTTCGGAAAGGAACGGCACACCGTTTCAGCAAGGCGCCTTGCAGACTGGGGAGTATGGGCCGTGTCGAGGACCACCGGGGGCAGAGTCGGAATTACCTCCATCCGGCCCGGAAGCCGCGTGTCACCAAAAGCCTGCGCGATCGTAGCATCCGGAAGCGACGGGAAGACCGTCCGAAGCGCCAGGTATGCCAGTACGGCGTTCTCCGCCTGTGGCTGTCCGAGCATTCGGAGGCTGCAACGGAAGCCGGCGCCTCGTTGCGGGTCAGGGTCTTCCCGGCGCGAGGAATCCTGAAGCTTCGGGTTTCTGAAGTAAACTTCGGTTCCGGTGGTTGACTCCTCCACAGCCAGACCGTGAACCGCTCGCTCCATGAAGGTGACAGGAACGCCTCGGTCGGCGGCAGTCTGCTCCAGGACTTCGGTGACCTCCGGGTGTTGGGGCGCAACCACGGCCGGAACGCCGGTTTTGAAGATGCCCGCCTTCTCCCATGCAATTTGACGGATGTCGGTGCCGAGATACTCGGTATGCTCTCTCTCGATCGGCGTTATCACCGAGCACCGGGGAGTTAACACATTCGTCGCATCGAGCCTGCCGCCCAGGCCGGTTTCGACTACCATCCAGTCGCAGTCGGCGGCATCGAACACGAGAAAAGCCAGCAAAGTCAGAAGCTCGAAGGTGGTTGGAAGCTGCTCGGGAGCGTCCGGTTTTTTCGCAACGTCGTTGCAGTATGCGTGGATCGAGCGAGTCGCCTCTACTATGAGCTCCTCCGGCGCAGGGGCCCCGTCGATGGTGATACGCTCGGTGAAGTGTTCCACATGGGGGGACCCGTAGGTGCCGGTTCGGTATCCCGCTGCCGTAAGCGCCCTGGAGATGAAGGCGGCAGTAGAGCCTTTCCCTTTTGAGCCGGCCAGGTGGATGCTGGGGCGGCGTTGATGCGGGCGACCGAACTGCTCGACGAGTCGTTCCATCCGATCGAGTCGAAAGGCACGCGGCTCGTAGGTTCCACGCTCGATGTTAAGGAATGAGAGAATGTACTCGAATGCTTCATCTCCGGTGGCCGGAGGGGGGTGCGTGATCACTGAATTCTCCCTTTGGGACTTTCGGTCCGATTCCTGCTTGACCTTGCCGCCGGCCACTGCGCTCGCGGCGGCTCGGTCCTCACCGTTGGCCGCCATCGCAGGGCGGAGCGTGTCCCTGTTGTCGATCGAGCCTGGCTCGGAGCGCTGCCGCGTGCGCCGGGAAATCCTCGCAATCGGCAAGCGCAATTACGTGCGGGGCGATCTCGCGAAATGCCGTTTCCGAAGCTCTGACGACCGACGCGCGTTTCTGGAAATCACGGACGGAGACCGCTGAGAACGACCGCGCATGGCCTCCGGTAGGGAGCACCGCGTTCGCGCCGGTTCCGTAGTTGGCAAGCGAGAACGGCGTATGGGTTCCAAGGAGTATCTCCGAGGCGTTGCGAACGCCGGCTGCGGTGTGCTCGGGATCAAACGTCTGAATGAGCAAGTGCTCCGGAGCAAAGGCGTTGACGATCTCCACTGCCTCCTCCAGGTCGCGGGTGAGGAGAATGCCCCCGTAGCCGGTCAGTACATCGCGCACGAACTGTTGCCGGTTTTCCGGCAGCTTGGAGGCCAGTACCGGCACCCGCGCCGCTACCTGCTCGGCAAGCTCGCGGCTGGGCGTGATAAGCATTGCCTGCGAATCCGATCCGTGTTCCGCCTCGATCATGAGATCGTACGCCACGAGCTCTGCGTCGGCGCTGTCGTCGGCGACCAGTATAGATTCGGTGGGGCCTGCCGGAAGGCCGGTGTCCACGTCGCCGGCCACCACGCGTTTGGCGGCGGCTACTCGGGCGCTTCCCGGGCCGACGATTTTGTATACTCTTCCGACGCTTTCAGTCCCGTATGCAAAAGCGGCTACGGCAACGGGACCGCCCATCCGGTAGATCCGATCCACCCCGCAGAGCCGGGCCGCGACCAAGCAGGCATCATCTACGCTTCCGTCAGGCGCCGGCGGTGTGGCGACCGCCAAGTCCGGTACGCCCGCCAGCTTGGCGGGGACGGCCATCATGTACAGCATGCTTGGAAAGCTTCCGCGCCCTCGCGGGACGTACAGCCCGACCGAGTCGACCGGCGTATGGCGTTCCATAACCGACAGACCGGCCTGTGGCTCCACCGCGCTCATCCCTGTGTGTACCTGCGCGCTGTGAACTGAGCGCACGTTGTCGATCGCGTACTGCAGCGCTTCCCGGATCGGTCTCGGCAATCTCTGTTCCGCCCGGTTCAGCTCCCGGGGCGGAACCTCGAGCTCCGCGGGCTGGAGCGGTACTCCGTCGAAACGGCTCACCAGCTCGCAGACTGCGGAGTCGCCTCCGGTGCGCACGTGCGATACCAGGTCATGAGTCTCGGCAAGAACGGCGTCGATATCCTGTTGCGAACGGCTCAGCAGTCGCTCGCGAGTGTGAGCATCCAGCTCGGCCCAGCTCCAGATCGGGATGTCCATGCCGGCAGAGTACCGAAGGCGCCAATGTGGCGTCAACGTGCGATATCGGGCTGCGCGCTGCCGGGCTGCGCGCTGCCGGACTGGGCGATATCGGACTGCGCGCTGCCGGACTGGGCGCCACGGTTCAGGGGCCCAACGAGTCCGGTTGCGCATGTCCCGCGCCTCCGCTACCATGCGTCGCGAGCGCAATTGCCGGTAACGCAGGCGCCGTTTACCGGCATCCCGGCTCACCGGCATCCCAAAGGCAACGCGGAAGTCCGGATCGCCAAGACCGGATCGCCAAGAGGAGAGCTCCGATCGCCGTGACAAGGGGGTGGGCGGAGTGAGCTTAGGGGCGGAGGTGGTACGCCGGAGCATGAGCAGGCCGGACCAAGAGTAGTGATGGGAGGAGAGATAGCAATGGTCGTCAAACCGATGATACGGAACAATATCTGCATGAACGCTCATCCGGTGGGCAGCCGGGTGGAGGTGGACCGCCAGATCTCGTATGTTCAGAGCCGGAACCGTTTCGCCGGCCCGCGCAATGTGCTTGTTATCGGAGGATCCGGCGGGTACGGTCTGGCTTCGCGCATTGCAGCGGCGTTTGGAGCGGGTGCCGGGAGCCTTAATGTGGCGTTCGAGCGGGCACCGAGCGGCAAGCGCACCGGTACCGTTGGATACTACATGTCGCGGCATCTGGACCGGCGCATTCAGGAGGCCGGACTCCCGACGGAGACGCTTTACGGCGACGCATTCAGCTACGAGATGAAGGATCAGGCGGTTGAACGCATCCGCCGGCTCTTTGGAACCGTCGATCTCGTAGTGTACAGTCTGGCTTCCGGGGTTAGGACTGACCCCGATAGCGGCGTCCAATACCGCTCGACTCTAAAAACGATTGGAGCTCCGTTCACTGAGCGCACTCTGGATCCCATGGAAGGGGCGCTTTCCGAGGTGACCGTGGAGCCGGCGACCGAGGAGGAAATCGAAGCGACGGTCAAAGTCATGGGGGGCGAGGACTGGCTTCTTTGGATGCGACACCTCAAGGAGGCCGGTGTTCTGGCGGAGGGGGTGCGCACTGTTGCATACTCCTATATCGGACCGGAGCTGACTAATCCGATCTATCGGCACGGGACCATAGGCCGCGCCAAGGACCACCTGGAGGGGACGGTTCCCCAGTTGAATGAGCTCATGGGTGGTCTCGGCGGGCGTGCGTGGGTCTCGGTCAACAAGGCCGTTGTGACCCGTGCCAGCGCGGTTATCCCGGTCGTACCCTTATACTTGGCGATTCTCTTCCGCATCATGAAGGCGAAGGGGATCCACGAGGGATGCATCGAGCAGATGGACCGATTGCTCCGTGACAACCTCTACTGGGGCGAAGAGCCGCCGGTGGATTCCGAAGGGCGGCTCCGGGTGGATGACCTGGAGTTGCGCGACGACGTGCAGAACGAAGTCATGGATTCATGGAAGAGGATAACGCAGGAAAACCTGGATCAGTACGCGGATCTGTCGGCTTATCGACACGAGTTCTTGGCACTTCATGGATTTGACGTGGAGGGAGTCGATTACGAGGCCGATGTCGATATCTCGTAGCTGAAATCGACGCTTGGTCAGCTGAATGAGAGGCGTCGAGCCGGTCGAGCCACTTACGCAAAGGGATAGGCGGCATACGAATGACGATGGAAGCTTTCATCCTCGGGTGTGGAGGCATGATGCCTCTGCCGAACCGACACTTGACCTCAATGCTTCTCCGGCGGGAGGGGGAGCTTTTTCTCTTCGACTGTGGCGAAGGAACACAGGTGTCGCTCCGAGCACTCAACCTCAAGTGGAAGAAGATTTCGGCGATCTTCATAACCCACACGCATGCGGATCATGTGACCGGCCTGCCCGGAATGCTGATGCTGAGCGCGCAAGTCGAGCGTGACGATCCTCTGTACATCTACGGTCCCCCGCGCGTTCGCGAATACGTCGAGATGACTCGCCGGGTACTCGAAATGTATATCGACTACGATATCGTCGTGAAGGAGATTGCAAGCCCGGACAAGCCGGGAACTGTGTACGAAGGGGACGGATTCCTCGTTCGTCACTTCCCCGCCCGGCACACCCGCACGTGCGTTGGGTATTCCCTTGTCGAGCACGAGCGGACGGGCGTCTTTCACCCGGAACGAGCGATCGAGGCGGGAGTCCCCAGAGGACCGTTGTGGGGTGCACTGCAAAATGGAAGCTCGGTGACGCTCGAAGATGGACGAGTGGTCCCGCCCGAGGATGTGCTGGGCCCTCCACGGCCGGGCCGGAAAGTGACCTTTCTGACCGACAGCGTGTCTCTTCCCAGTCTGGTTCGCGAGGTCGAGCACTCCGATCTTCTCATCTGTGAAGGAATGTTCGAGGAATCGCTTCGTGAAAGCGCCGAGAGCAAGAAGCATATGACGGCGCTGGATGCCGGCCGTCTTGCCGCACAGGCGGAGCGAGTGAAGAAGATGGGGCTTATCCACTATAGTCCGCGCTATACGGACCGCCAACTCAAGGCCCTCCTGAAGGAGGCAAAACGCGAGTTTTCCGGAAGCTTCCTTACGCGGGACCGCATGCACATTCCCATCCCGTTCGACGAGCATGCCGGATAACGGTGCGGATCGAGTGCCCGGGCGGGGTCGACGCTCAGTCGTGCGCTGAGTAGGATATGACCACGGAGAATGCGCCCATGGAGACAGCACATTCGCCCAGGGAAGCCGCCGTAAGCATGCAGAAGCTGGAGCGGCGTTTTGCCTCCGGAGCGGGTGTCGGACCTATCGAAGCGGAGCTTCACTACGGAGAGGTGATCGGACTTCTCGGGCCGAACGGCGCCGGAAAGAGCACCCTCATGCGCCTCATGACCGGGTTTCTTACGCCCGGCGCCGGCTCGGTCCGAATTGCAGGCCTTGTTCCCGCCACTTGCGGTGTTGCTCCGGCGGCAGCAGGCGCGTGGCAGAGCGGGGCCGCCGCGCGGATGTACCTCGGGTACGCGCCGGAAGACGCGCCGCTCTACGCTGAGCTTACCCCCCGGGAGCAGCTGACCTTTGTTGCGGAGGCGCGAGATATGCCGCGCCGTGCCGCCGCTGAGGCCGCTCAACGCGCTCTCGAACGGGCCGGTGCGGGCTCGGTAGCTGACCGGCTAAACGGCACCCTGAGCAAGGGAAATCGAAGCCGGGTGAATATCGCGCAAGCTCTGGTCGGGGATCCGCGTATCGTGCTTCTTGACGAGCCGACCGGCGGGTTGGATCCTGCACAGCGGCAACTCTTCTACGAGTTGATTCAGGAGCTTGGGAAGGAACTATGCGTTTTGATCAGCACCCACGTGCTTGGCGACGCAACCGCGATCTGTACCCGGCTGCTGGTGCTGCGCGACGGCCGGCTTGTCGCGGACGGTGGCGTCAATGAGATAGTTCGGGCGGGACAACGGGAGCAGCTTCTGGTGAAAATCCGTAGCGGGGCGAAAGAGGCTCCTCTGGAACACGATCTTGCTCGGGCCCTGGGCGTCCCGGTGGTGGCTGACTCCGCGAAGGCGCGGGAGTCAGGTGTCGACGCGGCTTTTCGGATCGATGTTGCGTCAACCGTGCGTGAGCACGGACAGGTGGACACGGCGGGCGGAGGCGCGGCGGCCGGACGGGACGACGCCGGTGCAGCGATGTCCGGCTCAGAGGTGTTGCAGGAGCGGGTCTTCGACTGGGCTGTCGAGCACGGCTATAGGATTGTCGGAATGGAACAGGTCGCAGGGGACCTTGGAGAGGTCTTTCGACGTCTGACCGTCGAGAGAGCGCCGGGCGAGTAGTCCGGCGATGAAAGCGCACGTGGCGCAGTGCGGACACTCTGAGTACGTGCCCCCGGTAATGAGAAGGTCGTGAGGCAAGGATTGTTGGCGCTTGTTCCGAGAAGCGCGGTGTCTCCTCTTCCTCGGGCGTCTCAGGGCCGCGCTTCTGCCTCGTGTTTCCGACCAATAATCCTCGCCTCACACGTTAAGGAGAACCCCGGATGAGGAGAATCGGAGCGGTATGGCGCAAGGAGCTTCGCGTGCTGCGGGGCGCGATGATGCTTTACGCGGCGGGTGCGCTTTTCTTGGCGTTTGCAGCGTTCTATTTCTTCCACATGTACGGCTTCGCCGCTCGCGATATCGCAACCGTGAGGCCATTCTTCGGCGCGATCCCGCCATTGCTCTCGCTGTTCGTGGCGGTACTCTGTATGCGCACCTTTCCTGAAGAGCGGCGGAGGGGCACCTGGGAGGTGTTGCGCACGCTTCCGCTCCGGCCCGGCGACGCGGTAGTGGGAACGTACGGAGCTGTGTTCACGGTTGCGCTCGGCACGATTGCGTTGACGCTGCCGGTAGTGTTGGGTGCAGGTCTCCTCGGTGAACTGGACTGGGGCGTGGTTGCCGGGGAGTACCTTGCGGCGATCCTGCTTGCGGCAACGGTGACCGCGATATGTATCTTCGTGGCGGTAGGCGCTCGTTCGCAGGTGTGGGCGCTTCTCGGCTCGGTGCTTGTTCTCTTCGCGATCCTCTATGCACCCTCCGCAGCCGCGGAGGTCGGGCTCTCGGGGCAGGCACGGGAGGTGGTTCGGGCAGTTGGAATGGCTCCGCGCTTCGATGACTTGATCCGGGGCGTTCTGGACACTGCGGATGTCGCGTACTTTGTTGTGTTGACGGCAGCTTTTCTCTATGGCGCAGTGATTCGCTACGTCTCGACTCGACGGGAGGCCTTGTGAGGATAGGACCACGGAACGGCGCGCGTAAGCATGCCGGCGAACAGAGCCGGCTCGGGCGTTGGGCTCGATTCGGGAGATATCTGCTCGTCTTCCTCATTCTGGGGCTCGTGTTCGTGAACGCGCAGCTCTTCCGTGCACGTATCGACCTCACCGAGGATCGCCGGTACTCGTTGTCCGAGGTTACCCGGGAGTTGCTTGCTGAGCCTGAGGCGCCGCTCCGAATCCGGTACTATGCTGGTGAGACCTTGCGGGAGTTCATGCCGCTTGTCGACGATATCGAGGACATGCTTGCGGAGTACCGCGCCGCCGGCGCGCCCCGAGTGAACGTCGAGGTTCTCAATACCGACGATCCGGAAGTCGCGGATGAAGCAGAGCGGCACGGTCTGATTTCGCGCACCTTGGCGATCGCCGAGAATGGTGGAGAGCAGCGGCGGGAGGTGTACTCGGGAATCGTAGTGGACTACCTCGACGAGCGGGCGGTCATTCCGGTCGTCGTAGACGCAACGGTCCTGGAATACGAGCTGACGGCGCGGATTTCCGACGTGCTTCACGGTCGAAAACAGATAGGGGTGCTTCCGGGTACCGATGGGGAGAGTCTCGACGCGGACTACCGGCTGCTCGTGGATTTCCTATCGGAGCGATTCGAGCTCTTCGAGCTCGAGCGGGGTGAGGCTCCTCCTCCGGCAACGGATGCAGTGCTTCTCCTCGGGGGACATGATCTGACCGTGGAGGAACTCGCAACGCTTCAGTCGTACGTGGAGGACGGCGGCGGAGGGCTTCTCACGCTTGCGGGAGCGGTGCGGGTCAATCCGGCTGAGCTCAGGGCTGTTCCGGCGGGTGGCGCGCCGATTTTCGATCTGCTGGAGCGGTACGGGGTCCGGGTGCTCCCGGCCCTTGTGCTTGACGAGTACCATCTGTCGTTCCCGGCCCCGGCCGAGGGCGGGATGACGGAGACCCCTGACGGCATGCGGGGGAGCGATGGGCCTCCATATCCCCACTGGATATCGATGGACGAGCGTTTTGCCGCTCCCGATCATCCGATCACGGCGCGGTTGACGGTGCTCGACCTCATGTGGGCGAGCCCGCTTCAGCTTGGCCCGGTTCGCGCGGGACCGGACATTGGCGGCGAAGCCGAGCCGCTCGTTGTGACGTCTCCGGAGTCTTGGCTGCAGCGGGAGCCGTTCGTTCTGGCTCCCGAACAGGCGCCGCAGTTTGAGCGCGACCGCGCGGAGACTGAGGAGTCGCGAGTGGTAGCTGCCGTGACCAACCTGGAAACGCCGGCCGAAGGCCGGGAAGGCGGCCGGGTGGTGGTCGTCGGTGACTCGGACTTCGCCAGTAACCTGATTCACTACACCGGCCGAGCGGCGAACCTCCTGTTTATCGAGTCAGCGATAGCTTGGCTGGCCGAGGACAAAGGGATTGCTGCCGCCGGAGTGAGGGGGCGCGGCCCCGGACGGTTGGATCGGATTGAATATGTGCCTGCGCGGATAACGACACTGCGCGTGGTGGAGTTTGTCACGATTGTCTTGGTGCCGCTTACTGTGTTGCTGTACGGCGCGGTTCACGTCCGTCGCCGGCGCCGAAGACCGGCAGGCAGCGGAGGAGACTGATGCTCGATGCGGGACGAAGTGTACGCCCGGGGCGGAGCGGCCTGCTCCTCGTTGCGCTCGTGGCGCTCCTTGTCCTTTACGCGGTGGGGACAGGCATGTTCGAGCGGGAAGCGGAGCCGGGTGGCCCGTTTGCCGGCAATCGCGAGGTCGTCGAGGACGCCACGGCAATCGTACTGAAGACTCCGTATGCGACGGTCGAGCTCGAGCGTGAGGAAGGCCGCTGGTTTCTGCAGGGCGCCGACGTGGAGCCTCAACCGGCTCGGACGAATCGCATCGAGTCCATTTTGCGGGCGCTACTCCGTCTTGATGTCGCGGGGATTGCCGGAGAAGGGAAGGATGTGATCGAGCGGCTCCGCGTCGATGCGCGGGGCGATCGTATCGTACTATCCTCCGAGGATGGCGGGGAGCTTGCGCTCATCGTAGGAGTTGCCCGGGGTGACACGGTCTTTCTGAGACGCGAGGGCTCGGATCGAGTTTACCGCGTTCGTGATACCGTGACGTTCTACCTGGACCGGGATCTCGATTACTGGAGAGAGCTTCGCGTGCTGGGCGGCGTGGCGGAAGCTCATGAGGTCCGGTATGCTTCATTCCCGGACGGCGCGTTCGCTCGATCCGATCCGCGAAGCGAGTGGCGCCCGGTGGGCCCTCCGGGCGATGAGCCAGAGCTGGATTCCGAGGAGATTACTGATCGAGTTCGTATGCTGGTTTCCTTGGAAGGGGCGACACATGTCCGACCTCCTGCGGCCGAGCCCGAGGCCCGAAGCGAGCTCGAGTTGGAGGACGGGAGGCTGCTCACAATCGCCTTCTACCTCGATGATGGCGTAGGGACCGTCGCGATCCCCGGCGGCCCCGGTGTTCCGAAGGGAGGGGACGGAAGTTCCGCGGCGTTTGCGCTTCGCCGCTCACTGGATGAGCTCTTCAGAGCGCCGTTCCGGCGCGCAGGAGAGCCATGACCTCTGCGGCCGTTCCAACTATTCCAGGGAGGAGGGGGCGTGGGCCGAAGCACACAGACGTCCCGTCGGGGCAGGGCGAAGGGCGTGCGCTGAAGCGCACACACGTCCCGCCTGGTCAGGGCGCATCGCTCTGTTTTCGAAGGTACTCCCGGAAACGCTGCGGATCCGCTTCGAAGGTCACGATCTCCCCCGGAGCGTCGGCTTGGTCAAGGGCCGATTCGGCTTCCTCCAGCAGTCGATCGGCGTTGACCAACCTTCCGTTTCGACCGGCTAGACCGCCTCGGATCTCTAGCGGCGGCGATTGTTCGCGAGCGCTGCGCCGAATCTGCTTGATCCGTTCCAAAGCATCTCCCGAGGAAAACGCCGGGAAGATGATGCACACTCTCCGGGGCCCGCTCTCGAAGACGAGGTCTTCGAATGGGAAGTGCTCCAGGAATAGAGCTGCATCGGAGCGACTGACGCTCTCCCTTTCTTCTGGGGTATCGAGCGCGATAACTGCTAGCGAGAGGTCTTGATCGTTTGCCGCGATGCGTTCCAGCTCCAGAGCTAGACGCCGCAGCAGATGCTCGCCGAAGCTGAGGCCGGAGCGAGGGGAGACAAATGGGGGCGGCTCGCCGGCCTGCTCCGCGCCGAGGCCGGAGCCGGGACTCTGTTGAACTTCTTTCGACCGGGAAGTAGCCGCCGATTCTTCAGTGAGTGCTTCCTCAGTGGAGACCGGCTCGAGGGGCTGGGCCGAGTGTATTTCCTCGTCTTGAGCTTCGAATTCCAGGGATTCGGAGGGCTGGTGAGCGGCCCCGGGCTCGACGTGCGCCGAGCTTGCCCCCGTCACTTTCGACCGGTCTTCGCGATCGAACCCGCGCGTGCTTTTGGGGGGGCTACGGCGGGAAGGAGCCAGAGCGGGGAATGCGATTACTGCAGCCAGAGCGAACAGCAGGAGCGCCGCCAAAGCGTCCCGGAGTATCGGATAGAGGTCCGACCAACTCAATAGAGAGAAGCTTGCGGTGATAAGGGCCTCCGAGCCGTCAATACTCACTTGTGTGGAATGGTGCTCGTCCCAGAGGGGATGGGCAACGACGGAGGCCGAGGAGCCGTCCCCGGGTTCACCTAGTAGTGCTCGAGGAGTGTGTGCCCACGCGTAGAGAAGCTTGGACTCTGCTCCATGCAGCGTCAGCGCTCGGAGGCGAAAGAGGCTCGGCGCTTTTGCGTCTAGCAGATCCAGAGCACTCTCAGAGTCCTGCTCTTCGAGTTGTCGGACGACCGCGCGAAAATCGTGGGTGGTGCGGGCACCGCGTTCGGTTCGTATCTCGTGGAGACGAAGAACGCTTGCCGCCGCCACCACAAACAGGAATACCACTGCGATCGCCCAAATCGTCCCTGATCGGCGTCGGCTCATGCATCGTAGTATAGAACGATATTCTTCGGTGTCAAAGAACGGATTGGTGAGGGCAGTTGCCCCGCGGCACGGGCCCGCGCCCCGCTATCTACGGTGGGAAACCTGCGGACGGTTCGGGGAGGGTGGTGACGAATTCTCGCATGCGGTCGATCAGCCCGGCTTCCGTTTCCCATGGATGCTCGGGCCGTGCCGCCTCCTTCGTAGCGGCGAGAGTACTCGCTTCCTCAGGAGACGAATGGCTGACTTCGTCAGTCGGCGAGCGCCCGGGAGTCGACTGCGACGGCGTGCGTCCGATCACCATGAGCGAAGGGAGATCGACGAAGGTCGCCAGCTCAATGAGCCGGCGGTCGCGCCGGCGAAGAAGCGAACGGGCTCTCTCGGTATCGTTCAGGAGCTCGAGCAGCCTTATCCGAATCTTGCGCGCGGCGGCGGGTAGGGCGGTTGGCGTGTGCCGCGGTGCATGATCCGGGGCTCCCGGCGAAGCCGCGTTGCCGGAGCGTTGAGGCAGGGTGAGCGCTGTTTCCAGGAAGCTTCCGAGCTCGCTCTCAGGGATGGCCTGGATACCGAGGTCCGCCGGAACGGAAGAGCAACGAACCAAGCGAGCTCGGGTTGTGTTCGGGGTCTGACGGAACCATCGCTCGTATTCCGAGAAACTCGCCGGAGCTCGTCTTCCCGGTCCGGTGCGCCTGGAGTGGGGCGCGATTCGCTTAAACCACTGGTCGTAAGCAGGCGTCAGGCGATGCGCCCTGCGGGCGACGTAAGGCTCGAACGCGTGGGGCCGGCAGTGGGTTCGGATGTCGGCGAAAGCAAGATCGAGTCCCAGGAGAATGACCCCGCCTGAGGTGATACGAAGTGCAGCGTCGCACGCCGTCGCGGTCACTGTGGGGCGTTCGGCTATTCTCACAGGTGGAGGGGAGTTCCCGGTGCGTTCTGCCTCGCGATAGAGCTCCTGCTCGAGCTGCGTCCCCTGTTGCAGGTAGACGGGACGGATCGCCCTGGGCGGAGGAAAGGCGGTGAGCGGCATCAGAACCGGCAGGTGTGAAACGCGTTGATCGTAAAGATGGAGCGATGCGTAGAAGCCGGGATCGGTGTGGACGACAAGATCGGGTAGAAGGCCCGCATCCAGCACTGAAGGGAGCGCGGATGCCACCGCGACAAGCAAGATGTGCTCTCGGTATGGGAAGAGAATTGGAAGTGCGATATCGAGCGACGGGCCGGAGGCAGTCACTACCGCCGGGCATGACCGGCCGTTCGGGAATGAAGTGGGCACCAGGGGGCGAATGGAGTTGCGAAAAAGATTCCGAACCCAGCGCTTCCCGAAGTGCGCCGCTGTGCGCGCGTTGGATTTCAAATCGGAGAGGAATCGCTCAATCGTACTGAGAATGTTGCGCGCCGACTCATCAGCTGCTGTTATCGCGGGTTCCCATACAATGGTCTGGATTCCTGCAAGGTCAAGCTCCGAGATATGGCGGTGAAGGAACGCGAGGAGAGAGCCGTGTTTTCTGGTGGGGAACCAGCTTGCGTAACTCCCGCCCGGAAACGGTTCAGCCGGCGGCGCCAACGTTGCGACCGCCACGACTCGTAGTTCATGGTTCTTTTCCCGGAGTGCTTGCTCAACATACCCCGTCCCCGACGAAACGACGAGCGCGGTTGTCGTATTTCCCTGCAGCGTCCGGTCAATGAAGCGACGCGCTTCGCGCAGCGGATCGTAGCGCGAGTGAACATAGCCGCGGGGAGACCGGAGGGTAGGCAGCCCCGAGCGGGTGTTCTCCACAGTCAGCTCGCTGTCGCTCGGTGTTCGGTTTTCGTATCTCATTTGGTTGCCTTCCCTAACCTTCGGTACACTCCCTTCGGTTTCGATGGCCGCACGGCATTGCGTCCGATCGCCACGGTGCGTGGCGCATTCCGTGGTCGTTGCGGTCTATGATGCGGGTGAGCCGTGGTGCCGGTCCCTATCCGGAGGTAGCCGAGCTCAGAGGAACGCGAGCGTGACCGGTCCCGGCCGAGCAGTACAACAGTCAGGCGTCCGCGAGCGGCCCGTACATCAACGCTTTCAGTAGCTGAGTTACGTCGCCGTCATCCTCCGTATAACGCGCCGTTCGACAGCGTACCTGATAGGTCGACGGAAGCTCCGGGAAACAGCTCTGTAGCTCGCTGTGGACGTCCGCACAGAGGCTCTTCTCAGCGTGGTTAGACTCCATAAACCCGCAGGAAGCGAGGCGCGTACCGGACACCGAGCAGATGTCGCCTACTTCGGCAAGGACCCCTGAGACGACTCGTCCGACGTCTTCATGAACGCGATGCGCGTCCGTACAGGGAATCTGCGCATCGATCTCCGCGGAAATGTCGTCGATGTCCACAGCCGCCAGCAGGAGATACTCTCCGGACTCCTCTCGCACCCGCAAAGAAAGCTCTTGGGCCGTGCGCAATAGGTCAACTTCGGACAGAAAGATCGGTTCCTGGAGAGCTCGGAGCCTCCTTACGCGCGAACGGTACACATGATCGGCCAGTCGGGCCGCAAACTCCGAAAGAACATCAGCTGCGCCGAGCGGCACCAGCTCGGACAAGCGAGTGGGAGATGTCAGGAGTGCTATCACCGCCATCGGCTCGCCCATGTACCTCGCGACCGTTAAGAACGCCGGTTCCGGATAGTTGCTTTCACGGTTGGATAGGAGCGCGGAGAGTCCTGTACGTTCTTCCGGTGGAAGATATCGAGTATCCCGAGGGATAAGCTCTCGCAATGAGTCGGCCGGTATGCGCAGACGGCTTCTGGTAGTCGGATCGATACCGCAGTATGCCCACACGCGGAAAGGTGTTGTCTCGCTTGTCTGGGTGAGAACGGCACCTCGCGTTACGCCCAGCTCGTCGAGCATACCGCGGAACATGTATCCTATGGATGTAATCCCGCCGGGATCGTGGGGGAGGCCGGCTCGGATTCGGTTCCAGAGATCGGCGGCAACCTCAGAGGCCTGAACATCAGTGGGCGCGATGCGCTCATCGACAGGCGCACCTGTCCGCGTGGCGGTTCCTAGACCGTCTGACGCAGACGCGGTTGGGAGCTCGTTGACCGGCGCCTGAATTTCGTCGTCCTCAGAGCTTTTTTTTTTTCCGTTTTCGCTCCCGATCTCCCCGTGTGCAGTGTCCGGCTTGCGAGAGCCGGCCGGCCGGCCCGAAGGAGTCTGCGTCCGATCGGAACCGCGGGAATGCCCATGGACCGAGTCACCGTGTCGGGGGGACTGCTCCGTCTCGATCTTTGCCCTTAACGCTCGTGAGAAGAACCCCATGACCTACGGCTCCAGACCAAGCTCCTCGAAGAGACGCTTGTAGACTTCGAAGTGCTCCGAGCGAGCGAACTCCTTGATCTTCTCCTCCGGGAGGGACTCCAAGAGCTGGTCCATGTAACTCAACACCGATTTGATCTCCTCTCTCAGATGGGGAGGTATTTCCTCCGCACCTCCTTCAGTATCGCCCGGCTGGGTATCGGATACTCCTGCCGGCTCCGGCTGCTCCGCTGTGATAGCTTCTTGGCCTTCGGCACCGAGCCAATCTTCGTCATCAGTTGTTTCACTGGCTTCGCCTGCAGCTGCGAGCGGTTCTGTCGGTTCCACCGAATCCTCCGTCTCAGGCGCCTCCGGCGTTACCGCATATGCCTGCGACTCGGGGTGGTCCGGTGTTTCCCGATCATACGGCTCTTCTCTATCCTCGTCATACGAAGGAAGATCGATTTCTGCGTCTGCTTCCCGCGGCTCTCGTCCTTCCTGCAGCCCTTGCTTTTCTTGCGGCTGCGGCTCTTCTTCGAGCTCGGCGATATCGGACAGCTCCGAGTCGATATCCATCCCTGCCAGAGCGTCGACCTGGGCCTCGTCGCCTTGCCAAGCTTCCATCCCGGAAGCACCATGGTCGGTGTCGGGGGCGCCTGCTTCAGCCGCTCCGCCGGCGTTTTCCGTCACGTCGGCCGGTTGGGCCGGCGCATCCTGCGTCCCGTCAGCGTCGGGATCGGTAGCAGTTGTCTCGCCGTCATCCGCGCCGAACTGCTCCGAATATTCGGGCTCCTGCCTCTCGGGGCTTTCGGGGGAAATCGCCTCCGGGCTTGTCGGGGAGCCGGTCCGCGGCTCCTCATCGAATGAGAAGTCGTCGTCGCCGAGTTCCTCTATGGCGATATCATCGGTAGAGTCCGCCTGAGCCGGGCCCTCAATGTCTTCAAAGGACGGTCCGGGAGCGTCGGAGCCGGCTTGTTCGGATAGCTGAGTTTCAGCGGCCGGCTCGCTCGTCACTTCGTCTTCCGTCTGGGCGGAAGCTTGGGCCTCATGGCTCTCCGAGGTCTCGGGCTCCTCGGGCGTAGTGGGTTCCCCGGGGCGCTCGGTGAAGTCCGCGGTGTTCAGAATGTGATCGAGCTCGTCACCGGTCAGGGCGATCGTTTCGTCCTCGTCTTCGATGTCGGCATCGGCAAAGAAACCTGAAGCCGGCTCCTGTGAGGAAGGAGTATCCTGCGCCGAAAGCGTCTCCTGCGTGGGCGGCGCCTCCTGCGCCGAGGGGGGAGCCTCCGGCGTCGGGGTTTCCTCTACCGGTTGGCCTGTTTCCCACCCCAACGTATCTCCGCTCTCCCCGGGTGCGTCGGTCGTGTCGGATTTGAGCGTTTGGTCTGGATCGAGGCGATCACCCGCAGCCTCCGCCGACTGAGCGTCGTACTCCGGGTGCGTTTCGGGAGAGATCGCCCCTATCGGCGCTTCGGTCGTCGTGTCGCTGCTCTCGGTAGAGTCGGAGTGCGACGGCCATTGCATAGACGACAGCTGCGCTCTGAGCTCACTCAGATCCTGCTTTATGCCGGCAAGCTCTCCTTCGATCTTCTCGAGAATCTGTTGCGAAACGCTCTCAACCGCTTGCGCTACACTATCGGCGTCCGGCGCGGTTGCGGCAGCGCTCTGCGGCGAAGCCGGGGGCTCCTGCGAGTCACGCGGCGGTGCTTCGTCTGCTGCCGCGGCAAGGTCGGCGGCACCAAAGTCGGCTTTTTCCGCGTCACCGGGAACCGCTTCGGTTGCGGCCGCTTCTGTGGGACCGCTCCGGTGCGGGCTGCTTGGGCCCTCATCCAGCTGTATTCCTTCCGGTGACGGCGCCGCCTCCGGAGGGGGCTGTTCGGCGCCGGTTGCACGCTCGTCCCACTCCCGTTGCTCGTCCCAATCGTCGCTGACCTCACCCAGGTCCTCCAGGGTGATTTCCTCTTCCACCGGCTCAAGCATCTCGTTGGTGACTGCCGCGACATCGTCAAACTCGCTCTCCGGCTCCGACTCCGCGCTTGGCCGGCCAAGCGTGGCGTCTTGTGGGTCGCCCGCCGACGGTTCCCGAGATGACTCTTCGTAGGTCTCGGCGCTCGGCGTCTCTTCATCCTCCTGATGTGGCTCTATGTCGAGAAACACTTCCTCCGTCGCCCCGCCGCTCTCCGCCGGTTCGGTGGCGTCAAACGGTTCGCCGCTCTCTGCGGGCCCCGCGCTCTCCGTCGGCGCTCCGACGGCTGTTTCCTTTTCGCCGGGTTGAGCAGGCGCCGGTTCAAGTCCGGAAGGTTCGTCTTCAGCCTCTGCTTCCTCATCTTCCGGTTGGAGCGCTTCAAGGCTTTCGAGCTCGGCGGGAGCTTCATCGTCTTCCCCCATGTCGGGAGTGACAGCCGCTTCTGCCGCTGCCGTGCCCTCCGGCTCATCAACGCGCTCGCGGCCGGTCGACTCAGTCAGCTGAGAGTCGTCGAGGACCAGCTCGCCCTCGTCCGCTTCGAGGTCCGGAAGCTCTTCGTCCGCCTCGGCCTCCGGAAGATCGAAATCAAATGATGATGCCGTCATCGCGGGCGTCGGTCCTCCACCGGCCGGCGTCTCTTCCGCGGAGTTCGGGCCGCGAAGCCCCGGCTCTTCGCTCTCTACTGCCGCCGCCGGCTCTTCGGCCGCCTCCACTGCGGCCTCGGAAGCCGGTTCTTGCTGCATTCCGGTCTGCTCGTCCTCGGCAGCCGCGAACGACGAATCTTCGTCGGCTAGGGCGTCTTCCGAGGGCATTTGAGCGCCTAGCTCGTCGGTCATCTCCGTATCCACGGATTGTGGGCCCTGACCACTCGTCTCCCCCGCGCTGTCGCCGGTCAACACCTCTTCTTCGTCCGGCTGAAGCTCGTCCAGGCTCAGGTCGTCCGTCCCGCCGAAATCGAACGTTCCATCCTCATCCGGTGAGTCTTCGGTCCAAAGTTCGTCTTCTTGACGTGAATCCTCCAGTTCCATTTCTCCCGGGTCCCAGGACTCGAGTTCTTCGCCTTGTCCGGAGTCCAGCTGTTGGGAGTCACGCGATGCCAAGCTCTCCCCGGGTTCGGCGTCTTCTTCCGGGAGCGTACTCGAAGGTTCAGGCCCGGCCGCAAGCTGCTCCGAGGGCTTTCCTAAGAAGTCTTCCGATCTTGCCTCTTCTCCGGCTAAGAGTTCCTGCTGCCCCGGCTCCTCTTCTTCAAGACTGAGCTCGAAATCCTCTAGGCCGCTGCTATCTTCATCGAAGGGCGACTCCTCTTCCAGCGAAAGCTCTTCCAGTTCCGAGTCCTCAAAGGCTTTCGCCTCTCCGGTAGTGTCCGTTGTGCTTGAGGCGGCGTCCTGTTCTTCCGGTGCGACAGGAGCATCGGCAGCGTCATCGTCGAACGTAGGAAGCTCACCTTCTTCCTCCTCCAAATCGGCGAGAAGGCGTTCCTCTTCCTCGGTCAAATCATGCGAACCTGGTCTGATCTCCGAGTCTTGCGGGTCCGCTTCTGTCTGATCACTCTGCTGGGCCTTGTGGACGTCGGGGATCTCCCTATCCTGGCCAACCACGGCATCTCCGAAAGCTGAGCTATCCGAGTTGTCTCCTGTTGCGGGAGCCGACTCTTGCGTTAGCGGATCTTCCGGATCAACGTCCTGCAGATCGCCGAACTCATCGGATACAGTGTCGTCGAACGTTTCCCCAAGCTCAGGGGTTACCTCGTCCAGCTCGCTGGTATCTAGGTCGAGTGCGTCGGGCTCGGAAGGGGAGGCACCCTGGGTATCCGATCGCGCGCCCTGCCCGGCCTGCATAGTTGGACTGCTCTGATCCCCGGCGTCTTCGCGAGCCGCCTGCGTGGCGCCGTTATCGGATTCAAGGTCTTCCGGCCCGGCTTTTACCCACACGCCGTATTCCTCCAGGTCTTCTCGTGGCGAAGTAGTGAATGCGTTTGGATGATTACGATCTTCAAGAGCCATGGGTACCCCTGCCAAAACTGGTGAACTGTACTGACAATGCGTTTTCTAACATCGGCACTTCCTACAGATACCATAATACACCCGAAGGCTCTCGTAGAAAACCTCCGGCCCGGCGTACGCAATTACCGGCGGGCGGTGAACGTCCTACCCGGATATCCCCCGGTTGAGCGGGTTAGTTCGGCACGCCCGAAGATCGCGTGCCGCTCTCTCACGCATCTTGCTGTTAAGCTCAGCGGCGCTCATTCCGTAATTGGAGGTGATGGGACGTGCTCTTCTGCTTGGACTTGCCGCCGGCATCTTCATCTACCTCGCTCTTAGTATTGCATGGGGGGCGAGTGGTATCCAAGCCCACCGGGAACTGGAAGCACACCGGGCACGGCTGGAGGAGAACATACAGCGACTCGAAGAGCGGGGGGCGGAGCTTCGAGCGCACGCTGAGCGTCTCAGAGACGACAAAGAAACCCTGCGACTGGCCGCGCGGAGATTGGGATACTTCGAGCAGAATGAACGACAGCTGCTGGTAGAGAACAGCGTTCGCCCACCGGAGAGTACCAGCCCGGGGGCACTGGTGGCACCTCATCAGCCTCCGGAAGGAAACCGCCCGCTGCTGCGGGCGATTGCGCTTGCTGTAGCTGTGCTCGTGTTTGGAATAACCGGCGTAGGCGATGAGAGGCTCGGGGAACGGATCGCCGGGGGGGAGTCGACACGTGGTCGTCGTCGGACGGAAGAAGCACAAACGCGCCTCCGCCGGCAGTGGAGTAGTTGGATTGGACGCTGTTAGTCCACCCGTTCCCACGAAGCTTCACGACGGTAGCTGGTATCGGCCCACGTAACTTCTCCACGGTCGATACGAAGCAGAGTCGTGTCCTTTACGCCTGTGAGCATACTCCCGTCATCGGTGAGATTGAAACGCCATCTCATTGGGCGAGCGACGTCTGCTATCTGGAGCGCCACGGTATACGGAAAACTGTCGATGTACATTTTCGGCGCATTTGGCTCGTCCTGGTGTACTGTCACGAGGCCATTCTCTATCTCAATTCGTATCTGCATCGTCCCGCTGCCGGCCAGCTTCGCTTCTCCGATTCCCTCGCTCGTGATTCGTACTAACTCGATTCCCTCATCCCCCTGCCACGTTCCGGCGATTTCGTTCAAGCTCGGCGCAGGCGTGGCAGCAAGCTCCGGCGCTTCAGGAAGTTCCGCCGGTTGCCGCAGCGGGCGATCTGCCCGCTGTGCCGGTTCCTGAAGCAGTTGCGCAATAGCTTCCCGCCCCGCTTGAACCAGGTCGTCAAACGATTCATTCCGAACGGAGTATTCTGCGATTTCTTCTTGATCCGGCAGCAGCAGGACACGCACCCTGAGCTCGAACCGGCTCCGGCTAACGTTCAGCTCTCCGGCAATGACTGCATACGCGCTCACTTGGGTAGCTAAGTCGGCAGAGCGCTCACCTTCGGTAATGCTGCGAAGAAGCTCCGACCGATTACGGGGAATCGTTACGCTTATGCCGGCGCCCTCGCCCAGGTTGACCAACTGGTCGGTGAGCCGGTTTTCCAACACCAAGATCTCCGTATTGGTCAGATCCTCGTGTTGAGGTGAGATGCCGAGGAACGCGTACACAGGTCGCGCTCCGACCGTGCCTACACTCACGGCCAAGCCGAGCGCCAGAGCGAGAGTGATGCGGGCTTGCGCTACTCGGCTACGGTGCATACCAGTCAGTCTATCCGAAATATCACGGTTTTCAAAGCGGTCTGTGCCTGCCGGCAGGGCAAACGCAGCGGGACAACGCGCTCGGAAGCGTGGCGGCGAATGCCCGGCCTCGGAGGCTTGCCGAGGGCGCGTGGCGATCTGGCGATCTAGTGAGGGAACGAATACTTGCCTCAGCGGCTCTTCACCGCCGCCGTGGAACGGTACGGATCCAACTGCCTTTGCCCTGGTCCTCCCGGAGCATTCAGGGGTCTGCCCCGGGAGCGACAAAGCCGGGCAAAAGGCGAAACGCCTTACCGTAGCGGTTGGAATCGAGTGTCGTCATCCTGGGAGAATCCGTCGCCCCTCCAGGTAGTAGCGCTTATCTTCCGACTCGCCGAGAGAGAACGCTTTCCTCGGCAGCACGCCCCGCTCGAGCACCGTAGGCACGAGCGCTCCGGCATCCATCGCAGGTAGCAGAAGCGCGCAGCCGCCGGTCTCCTTCGCGATACGTGTGGCCGACTCCCGGTCGTGTACGTAATCCACGGATATCGCATCGCCGTTCGCGTCCAGAAGCTCTTGGATAATGTCGTCCGCGATAGCTGCCGGCACCGCATCGGCGGGGAGCTGCATGAGCGGCTGCTCCCCTGAAGCGTCGCCAAGGGAGATGATATCGTTTTGCTTGCTTCCGCCGCTGCCGGCGCCTGCCGTACCGCCGGAGGCGCCACCGGAAGGCGGACCCGCCTCGCGTACGGTCGTGGTGCCGCGCACTTGCTGCGCTTGCACCCCGAGTACGACCCGGTGGATCGGCTCGAAAGGCAGCCCGGTCCCGCGTAGATTGACGAGCTCCACCAGGGCGTAACGAGCCGGATGGTCCGGCGGGGCGCCTGCCGCGGACAGGTCGTCCCAGACGGCTTTGCATGCGGCAAGAGAGTGGTTTCCGTCCCCTACCGGGAACAGGAGTGTATCGTCTGTGCCGTATAGTCTCCGGAATCTAGCCGGATCACCCAGAAACCGAAATCCGTTCGCCACTTCGGTGAGCGTCGAGTAGTCGCGGACCGCATAGCCTCGTACGTGGCCGCCGCCGAGCATGAGCTCGGTATCGTAGGCAACGGGAAGTTTCTCCCGCTTTGAGGCAAGAGGCTCGATCACGGTCTCGTCCGGATCGTCTATGAGTACCAGAACGTGCGGGAACTCCAAAGGTGCTTCCCGCCGAATTGCCGCCCGCGGCGGCACTCGCTCGGGGATGGTGCGTTCGGTAGCACGGATAAGGGCGGTGGAGCCCGGCGTGCGGTCGTACTGTTCGAGGTCGAGCGCTATCATCAGGCCAAAGCGCTTGGTTCCGGAAGCGAGAGTTCGCTCTACGAGCATGAAGCCGGGAGCGACCTCCTCGAGCACTCCGCTCTGGAGGTAGGAGCGCATCGATTCGTGCGAACGGGCGATCCGATCCTGAACGTCGCTGCGATCCAGATATGCCTCCGGCACAATGCACGAAAGCGCGGAAGGGGCGCGGTCTACGAGTTGCTCGACTCGTTTCCAGTAGTCAGGCTCAGACGTGTACTGATCGCATGCGATGACCGCCCACCGGTGAAGGTCTACCTCCGCCGAAGGCAATACGAGGCGGGGAATCCTTACCGCGAAGGGGTCGAGCGTGTTCGATAGCTCTGATAGCTGTGTTGTTGTAAGACTCATACGAGGCGGTAGCTTATAGGGCCTCCGTACATCTCGCAAGGCCTCAAATCACCGTGCAGGGCAAATGCAGTTGGACCAGTACGGTTTTGCGACGGCGGCGAGAAGGGGATGACACGAGTGCTCAGTGCCTTCTCACCGGGTCATAATGGGCCGCAGGCAAGCGCCAAGCGCCGGGACTCGTCCCCGCGCTTCCGGCCGGAGTGTCCAACCGCCTTGGCCCTGACTCACCGTCGCGGTGCCGGGAAGGGTGCCGGGGATAGGGCTGAGGAGAGAGCGGGCGGCCCCGGGCTCGCAGGCCAACGCCGGCGCTCAGAAGGCCTTCGGTGAGTAAGGGTTCGGCGAGTCCTCATGTGCGGCTCGCAGGTGTGGCAGCGCCGGATAGAGAAACTCCAGCATGTGCTGCTGAAGCCCTTCGAAGTACTCCCGCTTGAGCTCTACTGCTTTTCGGCCAAGGTAGCGGTAATGCCACCCTTCGTGCATGTACCCGGTTATCTCTTCCTTCCCCTCCGGATAGCTCAGGGAGAAGCCGTAGCGCCACGCGTTTTCGCTCAGCCAACGGTCGGATGGCGTCCCGTGAAATTCCCGGCCGATTGGGGCGAAATCGATTGCCGTCCCGAGCTGATGCTCGCTGTGGCCTGCAGCGGCGCTGAAGCGATGCGCGGCCTCCTCGCCGGCTTCGTTGCGCCAATGCGCGTGTAGCTCTTCTTGCTCGCGGTATGAGCGGTATGCCCACCACGGTTGGAGTTCCACTCCGTCGGCGCGCGCTGCCTCCTGCATTTCGGCGAGCGCCGTGGCCGCCCGGCGGTCGATGCGGGCCTGGGGTGCGGCACCAGTGATGCGCTCGTCGAAGTCGAGCATCGGCACCAGATCGGCAGGGCGATAAGCTGATGGGAGAGGATGGTCTCGATCCACGAGCATGAGGAGCTCGGCCTGTTGCGGATCTAGTAGCGGCTTCGCGGCCTGCAGGAAGGCAGGCGCCTCGTTTCCGATCCGCTTGCGGATAGAGTCGGGCGCATTCTGTAGCAGATCGACAAGCTCGTCGTGGCTGAGCGCAAACTCCGGGTGGATCCGGGCGGCCGGGTTTTCAGCGTCCTGGGGATTCGTCACGTTCGATGGAAAGGCGCCCGGAGCGCTCCGTCCCGGCTCCATCAGGCTTCGAACGGCGTGCCCGACTCGCGCGGAAAACCGTGCCGGCTCGGTTGCCCCATCCGGCTGGGCCGCGGACGGCTCGACCAGTGATAAGAGGAGCGCCAGTGTAAGCCCGCCGAGCGCGGCGAAGCAGAGCGAGATTATCCCTGCCTGTCGTGCGCCCCGCTCTCCGCTTGTGGCCTGCTCCCCGTTTGCGCCCTGCTCTCCGTTACTTCTTGAAGAGAAGCTGGAGTACTTCATCCATATCCTCTACCGGGTGGAAACGGATGCCTCGTTTCACATGTTCCGGGATCTCCTGTAGGTCAGGTTCGTTTGCTTTCGGGATGACTACCTCCTTGATTTTGTTCCGTCGCGCGGCAACCGTTTTCTCCTTGAGCCCGCCTACGGGAAGGACGTGACCGGTCAACGAGAGTTCGCCGGTCATACCGATGCCTTTCCGGATCTTGCGGCCGGTTGCCAGGCTCAAGAGGGCCACCGCCATCGTTATCCCTGCCGAAGGTCCGTCCTTTGGGATAGCTCCCGCCGGAATGTGGAGATGGATTTGGTTGCTCTCGAAATACTTAGGCGACACGTTATATTGCCCCGCTACGAAGCGGATGTACGAATAGGCGATGTTCGCCGACTCCTGCATGACCTCGCCGAGCTTCCCGGTCAGTTTGAATCCTTCTTTGCCCGGATTGCTCACCGCTTCTATCAGCAGGGTGTCGCCGCCGTGTGGGGTCCACGCAAGGCCCACTGCCATGCCTGGGTGGGTGACTTCTTTGGCACGCTCTTCTCGGAAAACAGGCTGTCCGAGATACACGGTGACGTTCTCCGGGGTGATTTTCACCTGCTCCTGGCGCTCACCGCTGACGCGCAGCTTGGCGATCTTGCGATGGATCTTGTCAAGAGACTTCTCGAACTCTCGCAGCCCGGCCTCACGCGCATACCCGTTCACGATGCTCAGAAGCGCGGTTTTCGTGTACTTGACTGCGCCGCGAGGAAGACCGGCGCGCTTCATGGAGCGGGGAATCAAGTACTTTCGCGCGATCTGGATCTTCTCTTCGTCGATGTAGCCCGGAATCCGGATGACCTCCATCCGGTCGAGGAGCGGTGCGGGGATCGTATCCATAGTATTGGCGGTGGTGACGAAAAGAATGTTCGATACATCGAACGGGAGATCCAGATAGTTGTCGCGGAAGCTCCAGTTCTGTTCCGGATCGAGCACTTCGAGTAGCGCGCTGGAGGGATCTCCCTGGAAGCTCACGGCCAGCTTGTCGATCTCATCGATCATGAACACCGGCGCCTTCGACTTCACGACTTTGAGTCCCTGAATGATCTTGCCCGGCATTGCTCCAACGTACGTCCGACGGTGGCCCTTGATCTCGGCTTCGTCTCGCATCCCGCCGACCGAAAACCGGAAGAACTCCTTGTTGAGCGCCCGAGCGATACTGCGTCCTACCGAAGTCTTGCCGACTCCCGGTGGGCCGACCAAACAGATGATGGAGCCCTTCGAGTCTTTCCGGAGCTTTCGCACGGCCAAGAACTCCAGGATACGCTCCTTCACGTCTTCCAGCCCGTAATGATCCGCTTCCAGTACCTGCTGCGCGTGCTTGAGATCGATCTCCTCGGCCTCCGGTTCGCCCCATGGAAGGTTGATGATGGTGTCCAGATAGTTCCGGGTCATGGCGAACTCGGCAGCCTGTGGCTCCATGAGGTTGAATTTCTCCAGCTCTTGCTCCACCTGCTCGCGGACGTCGCCGGGAAGGGGAAGGTTGTCGACGGCTTCCTTGAAGCGCTTGTACTCCGAGCTCTTCGAGTCGGCCGGCATGCCGAGCTCTTCCTTGATGGCTTTCAGTTGCTCCTTGAGGAAGTACTCGCGCTGGCTCTTCTCGATCTTCTCGTTGATCTGCTTCTGGATGCGTTGTTGGATCCGCAGCAGCTCCTGCTCTTTCTTTATGAAAACGAGCACGTGCTCCATTCGCTTGTGGACGTCCATCTCTTCCAGGACTTGTTGCTGCTCGGTCCGCTCAACATTGAGGATGCTGGCGATGAAGTCCGCGAGACGCCCTGGTTGATCGATGTTTACCACATTGAGGCGCATCTCTTCGGAGAAGAGCGGGTTATTCTCTGAGATCTGTTTCATCTCGCCGATGAGAGATCGTGTAAGCGCCTTGACTTCGTCGCCTTCCGTGTTGGTCTCTTCAGGGTATTCCACGGCTACGACGATGGGATGCTGCGGATTCAGCACCTTCTTCACGTGAAAACGCTTCACCGTGGAGATAAACACATTGATGCCGCCGTCCGGGAGGTTGACCTTCTTGGCGATCTTGGCGACTGTGCCAACCTCGTGAAGATCGTCTGCTCCCGGATAATCGATATCCTCTTCCTTGGTCATCACCAGGCCGAGGAACCCGTCACTCTGCAGGCTCTGTTCTACTAACTCGATGTCTTGATTATCCGTCAGCATGATGGGCGTGAATATCCCGGGAAACACGGGCCGGGAGCGGAATGGCAGAACCATTACCTTCCCGGGTAGGATCTGAGTAGCGGGTATAATGTGTTGTGGTTGTTGTTGCTGTGGCATACTGTCGAAAGTATAGGAACTAGAGTGCCCGGAAGCAAGTCGAGTGACGCCGGCGTCCTGCCGGGCACGTGGGTGTGGTCGACTCACGCGCAGGAAGAGTGCGGAGCCGGCCCGGGAGGTGCGCTCCGATGAGCCGTCACTCGATTGTGGAGGGAATTATCCTTCGAGGGCATCGCCTGGGCGAGATCCACAAAAGCATCGTGTTTCTAACGCCGGACGCAGGGCTCCTCAACGCGGTCGCCTACGGCGCGTACAGCAAGCGTGGGAAGCTCCGGGGCGTCAGCGAGCCGTTTACACACGGGCGCTTCCACCTCTACCATGATCCGGTGAAAGACCGAACGAAGGTGGAAGACGTTGAGGTGCTCCGGTACTTCCACGGCATACGTGAGGACGTGACGAGGTACTTCTGCGCGAGCCTCTGGGCGGAGGTTGTGCTCGCTTCGTTCGGCGGGGGTGAAGGTAGCGCGCAGCTCTTCCAGGTGCTTCGCGACGGACTCGCTTTACTCTCTGAGGCCGGCGACGGCGAGGTCAAACGGCTCAACGTTCAGGTTTTGTTGCGGTATTTGGCTGCCGTTGGAGCTCCACTGAAACCGAAGGAGCGGGAGTCCGATTCAGAACCGGCCGACACGAGCTCGGACCACGTCTCCAACTACATAGAACGCTCGCTTGATAGTACCTTGTCCGATGGGATCGCGCTTGATCCGCCGCCTGAGGTTCTTGCTGAGACTCGCCGGCGTGTCTTCCGCGCCGTCCAGCTGGTGGTCGAGCGGCCGATCAACACGCTTCGCACCGCTAAGGAGCTCTTCTGACCGTTGTTGCCGACCGTCCCGCTTTCGCTCGTCTCGGGGCCCGGGCGCGCTCGGTATACCCTCGTTCTCCGTTACGAGCATGCCCCCTTCGCCGTCGGGGCCCGGGCGCGCTCGGTATACCCGGCGCACCCGCCATTGTCGCCGTATTCAGCGCACCCGGTTCACTCTCTGCGACTGCAGCCTTAGCGTGTTCAACCGGAGCCGGGATGTGCTACACTCTCCACACTCATGCGAGTACTCGATGTGATTCTCAAGACCCGCAACGGTGAAGAGCTTACGGACGATGAGCTTTCGCGGTTCATCGACGATTATTCGCGGGGGCAAATACCGGATTACCAGGTTGCCGCGTGGCTCATGGCGGTAGTATTCAATGGGCTGACTCGTCGAGAGACCGGCGTGCTCACGCGGAGCATGATCGAATCGGGCGATACTATCGACCTCTCTTCGCTACCGGGGCCACTTGTGGACAAGCACTCTACCGGCGGGGTGGGGGATACGGTGAGCCTCATCCTGGCCCCACTTGCTGCGGCGTGCGGACTCCAGGTGCCGATGATGAGTGGGCGTGCTCTCGGGCATACCGGCGGAACGCTGGACAAGCTCGAGTCCATTCCGGGGTACCGTACGGATTTGGATCCGGAGCGGTTTCGCTCCATTATCGCCGAGTGCGGATTCGCTATGACCGGCCAGAGCGAGCGGATCGTGCCGGCGGATCGTAAGCTCTATGCGCTGCGCGACGCGACCGGCACGGTGGAGTCTGTGTCACTCATCACGGGAAGTATCCTGAGTAAGAAGTTCGCCGAGGGAGCCGAAGCTCTCGTGTTCGATGTGAAGTGCGGCTCGGGAGCTTTCATGAAGAACCCGGAGAAGGCGCGCGTTCTTGCCGAAAGCCTCTGTTCCGCCGGCCGCGAGCTTGGCAGGACCGTACATGCGCTCATAACTCGCATGGACCAGCCGCTGGGGTGGGCCGTGGGGAACCGTCTGGAGGTCGAGGAAGCGGTCAGTTGTCTGCAGGGGGATCGATCCATGACAGCCGACGGTGCGGAGCGTTCCGAGGTTCCGAAGATCGGACCGGATTCCGGATCCCGGAAGAGCCGGGCGAGCGTCACCGGGCAGGCGACGGATTCGGAGAGAGGCTTCGGGGCAGGCTCGGAGGACCTGATGGAGGTTACCCTTCGGCTACTTGGATGGATGCTGTTTGCCGGAGGTATCGTGGGAGATATTTCGGAAGGGATGGCGCTGGGCCGGGCCAAGCTGGCAGACGGGAGCGCGTACCGCTGTTTCCTCCACAATGTTGAGCTTCAGGGTGGGGATGTCGAGAAGCTCAGAAAGCTCATCGGGAAGAGGACTGCTCCCCATGCGCGTCCGATTCGCGCCGGCCGGGACGGCGTCGTGCATGCGATAGACTCCTTTGCGGTCGGGACCGGCGCCGCATTGTTGGGAGTAGGCCGGCCGGTTGCCGGGGCGGAGGTGCTGCCTGACGTTGGTGTAGTGTTCCATTGCAAGGTCGGGGCGGCCGTGCGTGAGGGAGACGAGATCGCCGTACTCTATGGGCATGAGGAGTCCACGCTCGAGGACGCGGTACGCCGGATCGCGCCCGGCATCGAGATCCGATCCGGAGAGGATACCGTAGCCGACGAGAAGGCTGCGGCCGGTATGATTCTGGAAGAAATTTCCGCTGAGTGAAGAAGCTGAATGGGGAAGGGGCGTTCCGCTGTATGAGATGGGAGAAGACGCCGATCGACGCCGGAGACGTGCGTGGTCTGGCAGAACGGTACGGAGTTGACTTGCTTTCCGCTGCGATCATGACCCGCCGTGGTCTGACCGAGCCGCACGAGCTGAAGTACCTGCTCGAAGACGACGTGCGCTATCTGCACAACCCGTTTCTGTTCGACGAGATGGAGGACGCGGTCGACCGGATCATGACGGCACGGACGGAGGGCGAGCGGGTCCTCGTCTTCGGTGACCGAGATGTGGACGGGATAACCGGCATTGCGCTTCTGGTGCGCACGCTCGAGGAGCTGGAGCTCGAGGTCGAGTGGCGGTTGCCCCTCGGGGACAACCCGTACGGGTTGACTATGGAGGAAGTCGACCGTTTTGCCGAGCGCGACGGGACGCTCATCGTAACCGTGGACTGCGGGATCACGCAGGCTGCGGAGATCGAGCACGCTCGCTCGTACGGCATCGATACGATCGTTCTGGACCACCATAACGCTCCGGAGCAGCTTCCGCCGGCGGTAGCCATCGTGAATCCCAAGATGCCCGACACCTCGTACCCTTTCTCCGGCCTGTGCGGGTGCGCGCTTGCCGCGAAACTCAGGTGGGCGGTCTTTTTTGCCACCACGGAGCTCTACAAGCAGCCGGTGGTTCTGCTGCATGCTCGCCCCGGCAACGAGACGATCGTGGTGGAGGCGGTCAAGCTCGTGAACTTGGTGGAAGTAGATCGTATTTCGGAGACGGTCGTCCCGGGAATGGTCGCGATTGAGTCTACTCGGCTTTACAGCTTCCTGCAGGGGCAGCATATCCTGGTGTACGACGGCGAGCTCGAGGGCCGCTTGCTCGCGCGTGCATTTGGAGACGGGGTCGAGATCCAGTTTGCCGATCTGGCGCCGGAGATATGGAAGCTCTTTCCCGCGCTGCAAGGACGGAGCCTTTTGAAGCTTCGGGACAGCTCCCGGATGGCAGTGTATGCGGGAGCCGTGCCGGAAGAGGTCGATGTGCTCGTCAGCATGTTCGAGCTTTTCGTCACGAGGAATCATAGCCGTCTGGGGCCAGGCTACGAACACTACCTCGATCTAGCGGCGCTTGGAACGATCGGGGACATGATGCCGCTAGTGAACGAGAACCGCATCGTGGTTCGGAAAGGGCTGGCGGCGCTCTCTTCTACGATCAACCCGGGACTCCGCGAGCTCCTAGCCCGCCAGGGGCTACTGGGGCAGCACATCCGCGCTCGAGACGTCGCGTGGAGCATTTCACCGGTTATAAACGCGAGCGGGCGGATGGGAGAGCCGGACAAGGCGGTAGAGCTTCTTCTCACTGATGACGAGGAGCTTGCGGGGGCTCGGGCGGAGGAGATCATATCGCTCAACAAACGGCGCAAGAAGATTGGAGAGGCCGCATGGGATCGGCTGCTTCCTCGGGCCCGGGAGAGCCTGGAGGAGCACCAGGGCCGCTTCATAGTGGTAAGCGACGACCAGGTGCACCGCGGAATAACGGGGATTCTCGCAGGGCGCCTGTCTCGTCTTTTCAACGTGCCGGCCGCGGTAATCGCGGAGCTCGAGACGCAGGGAGTGGGCTCGGTCCGGTCGCAACGAGGGCTCGGAGTTACCGAGTTTCTCTCGAACTTCGACGATATCCTCGCGCATTGGGGCGGTCATGACGCTGCGGGGGGCTTTTCCGTAGCCGCGGAGCGGATACCTGAGCTGCGCGAGCGTATCTCGGCGTTCGCCCCGCAGATCGTGCTGGAGGAGGAAGCGGAGCCCACTATCACGGTGGACGCCGAAGTGCCTCACCGCTACATGACTCGCGAGCTGGAGCAGATAGTTCAGCGTTTTGCGCCGTTTGGGCAGGACCACCCGCCATTGAGCTTTCTATGCCGGGCGGTAAGGATCGTGGAGGCTCAGCCGATCGGCAAGCAGCAACAGCCGCATCTGCGGTTGCTCTTGGACACGGGATCTCACAAGTGGCCCGCGGTATACTGGAACGGAGCCGACTCGCTCGAGCGCGATTTCGCGGCCGGAGATCGCGTGGATGTGGTGTTCGAGCTCGGCAAGAATACCTATCAGGGGACGCAGACGTTGCAGCTTGTCTTGCTGGACGTCCGCCGCAGCTGATGCTGTCCCAGTTTGGCTGCGTTTGCCGGGGTGAACGGCCGTGTACTGTTGACAGGCAGCCCTTTTTGGCTATCATGGCGGCAAAGAACGGAAAGGAGGTGAGGTCGATCGCTTATATCAGGCTTGACGACAGTGAGAATCTGGAGCGGGCAATTAAGCGCTTCAAGCGGATGGTAGAAAAGGAAGGGATCATCCGCGAGTGGAAGAAGCGCGAGTACTATGAGAAGCCCTCCACCGTGCGAAATAGGAAGCGAAAGTCGCTTGAGCGTAAGCTTCTTAAGAAGCAACGCAAAATCCAGAATCAGAAAGGCTGATAAGCTCCGGCCTGCGCGGAGCAGTCGGCCCCGGCCGCCCGTTTCGGCGCCGTGGGGAAAGCCACGGTCCTCGCGGGCGGCTGAACTCCGGCACCCCTCCGGTTGTCGGCGGCGGGAAACGACTGCGGACTCTCCGGTGGCCAGGTGATTCCGGCGGGCATCTCTCGGCCGGAAGCGGACCTGTGTGTTGGTGAGGACACCGGTATGCGGAAGGGCACACGCTTCAATGTAATCGGGGTGTCGGGCAGGCTCGCACTATGACCACCAAACCGCCCCAACGGTTGCCACATGCAACACGGTTAAAGCACACCTCGACGGGACTGAGACGGGACAAAGACGCGCGGCCGTGCCGTGCGCCCTGTCGATCCTTGGCTTTGTTGCTCGGGGGCGGCTTGATGGCGTTGCTGGTGCTGGGAGCGTGTACCGGGAGCCCTCCAGAGATCATGCGAAATCGGTCCGGCCTCATCGTCTTCGTGGATCGTGAGAACGAGGAGGTCGTGGAACAGCTCTCAGTCTATGTCCATGCCGAGGACGAGGACGGAGAAGAGGATATCGACGAGCTGTACGTCATCCATGACGAGGCGCAGCTTTCGTGGAACCTCGATCGAGCGACCTGGCAGGAGCGAGAACGGGACGAAATCCGATGGATTGGCCACGCCGGGCTTGCCCCTGCCGACGGGGTTATCCCCCGGGGAACGTACCGATTGGTGGTGGTGGATCGCGCCGGCATGCGCGACGAGCATACGCTGGAAGTAGTCGCACGAGATGAGATCGTTACATGGGAGGACCACCCGCAGCTCGTGAGGCAGAACGATCTGGTCGTGCCTGCCGGGGGGCGTGGCCCATATCGGCTACGCTTTCTCAGCTCCCGTGGTAACGTGGTCGGCGAGATATCTCTGCCGACCGAAGGCGCCTCGGCTGAGGAGATCCGGGAGGCAATTTCCGAGAACGACCAAACGTACCTGATGGAGTACCGTGCCCGGGATGAAGCCTGGGTTATTGTGGGGCCGTACCCTTTCGGACTCTTCGAGTGACCTCCGGCCGGCGATCTCCGCCGAGAGATTGCTCTCATGTTGCCCGTATACTCTTTGACCGAGGAAAGACTCTCCGCAATAGGCGGCGCACTCTCTGTCCAAAGGACAGCCCGAATCGGTGTGAGAAATCTACCGCCGCTTGCTCCATTGCTACGCCGGGACCGTACTTCACTTTCAGCTCGTGCCAGTGTTTCACGATCCACACGTACAGGTCGGCAGGTGTGCGTCCGGGGAATCGACCGAGAACGCGGGCCGCATGGATGATCTCGATGATCGGGCGGAATACGTTATCGTACCAGGAGCGCATTGCTTCCTCGAACGGTATCTCCTCGTTCCGGTCCTGGTTAATGAAGTATTTGTGAACATGGATGTGGTGCTCGACGACGTCGTATCGTCCCGGGGCGGTGAACCGCAGATCGTATTCCGGGATGATCTCCGGCCACTTCGTCCGCTCGTAGAACTTTCGCTTCTCATAGTCGATTACGAGCTCCATCAACCGTTCTTTGGTCAGGTCCGTATCGAGCTCGATCTCTGAGCTGAGGGAGGTGACCTCAGCGTCGATGCTCTCCACTCCTTGCGCTCGCGCCACCGAAACGCGGTGATTGCCGTCGCGCACGAAGTACACGCCGCCGATCTCGTAGAGCTGTATTGCCGGGAGTATGATGTCGCGATAGTGTGCTTCGTCTACCCGTACCCAACGCGGTCTGAGAGTGTCGCGCTTGGGAAGGAAGGACTTGTTGAAGTCGCGATACCGGCCTTCACTCCCGACGATCCGGGAGATGGGGACGGTCTTAAGGCCCCGGTAGGTCTCGCTCTTCGGCCGAAGGACGTTCCGAACCTCCTGGAGTGAGAGCAACTCTTCGTTCTGCGGGGTAAGCAGGTTCACGATACGTGACAACGTTGCCTGGGTTCGTGCCTTGTTGAAGTCATCTTGCGCTTTCTGCGTAGCAAAACCTGAGCTCATAGGCGTCCTTCGTACTGCAGCAGATAGTGGTCGTAGACGTTTATCACGTCTGTCCGGTAATAGCGTGTGACGCGAGGTGCGTTTTGATCGTAGAGGTGAATGTGGCCGTGAAGCAAGTATCGGGGCTTGAATGTCCGCATGAACCAGCGGAAACAGCGAAACCCCAGATGGCAAGGATCCGGCCGATCGTGGATCCCGCGCGGCGCCGCGTGCGTCAGAAGCACATCGAGATACCGCCCGTACAGGATTCTGTTGAGAAGAAGGCGCGGGACCATCCGAAGTACCTTCAATGTCATCTGAAACTCGGTGAATTGGTTCTCTCCTCCGTTGTAATACATGCTTCCACCGAGCCCGGCGATGAGGAGATCGTTAATGCGTCGTAGCTTGCCACCTACATATGTAGCGCCGAAGTAGTTCTCGAACGGAGTAGACTCCGGTTTTCGGCCATCCCATACATGGCCGTGGCGAAACAGTGAAAGCTTCTTGAGATTGTGATTCCCAAACACGAAGACCACCGGCTTGTTGAGAGAAGAGGCAATGAAGCCGAGGTACTCCATCGGAAGGTCACCGGCGGAGAGCACGAGATCCACATCACCGAAACGCTCACGGACGTTGGGGCTGTACACGAGGGGGTCTACATGGTCGGAGACACAGAGGATCTTCATTGGCGGCGTGCTCCTAACGGCGGGCTGAAGCCTTCTTGAGGAGGTCCTGGAGATGATCGGTTCCCAGTAGATCTATAGGCCGCGTCTCCGCGAACTCGAAGGCCAGCTGAGAGAACGTTGAGCTTGTGACTACTACTCCGCGGGTAATGTTCTGACTCTTCATTCGCTCATAGAGATCGCGGACCATACTCTCGTCGATGATGCTTGTGGTGCGGAGCAAGCGAACCAGTTTCGGCAGCGGGCGTGCGCTGAGCCATTTGTTTTGCGCCTCAACGGCGAGGATTTCGCATCCTTCTGAGATGTCGGTGACTTCACGTACCGACAATCCCATCTGTACTACGACCGCTTTGCAAAGCTCCCGAAACTGTTCCATGTTGACTGTCATGAAGTCCTTGATGTGATCGTCACTGCGGAGCTCTTGATAATGGCTCAGCTTCTCCGCGACGTCCTTGAAGCGTGGGCGAATCTTATATATCCGCTCCCACTGCTCGATCGCGGCGTCCATCTGACGTGTCTTCTCGTAACAGAGACTCACGAAGTATCGCGCGTAGAGCTCCTCGGTTTCGTGTTGGCCTTCGGCCAGCTTCAGCGCCCGCTCCAACTCCGGTATGGCACGGTCAAAGCTGTTCATTTCCATAAGGCAGCTCCCGCGCTCAATCAGAGCTCGAACCTTGGCATCCGGATCCTTCTGCGCCCGCTCCAGCGCAGAGAGGGCGGCACTGTACTCCTGTGCTTCCCGATAGATCTTACCGAGGTAGTAGAAGCTTTGAAAGGTGTCGGGGGCGTAACGGGTGGCTTCCTCCAACTCTCGCCTGGCTTCGGCCGGTCGCTTCGCGTGGTAAAGGAGTCTGCCGAGGTGGAGGTGGGACAGGCCGTGGCGTGGATTTAGCTCGAGCGCTTTTCGGTAGTAATTCACCGCCCGATCGGTCTTTCCTCTCTCCTCAAAAAGCTTGCCGGCCGCGAAGTAATGCTCGGCATTGGTCGGCTCCAGCTTCGCTAAAAGAAGGTACTCCTTAAGTGCTTCGTCCAGTTGATTGAAACCGGTATACAGTTCTGCTATCTTTTTTCTAAAAGGGACTTCAGACACCATGCCCGTGAAGTTGGCGATTTCGTTTACTCTCTTCAGCTCCATCAGCGCCAGCTCCGGTTTGTTTTCGCCAAGGTACGCTAGTCCCAGAAAGTAGTGAGCGTCGGCGTTTCTGGGATCTTTGGTCAGGATTCGCCGGGCCGTGCGAATCGCCCCACCGTAGTTCCCGCGCCGATACAGCTCGCGCAAAGCGGCCGCGCGCCTAGGATAGATGATCGATCGGACCACAACGACCGTCAAGACGCCGATGAAGGTGCCGAGGATAACTATTGTGACGATTAACCAAGGCATTTGCGCACCCGCTCGTTCATGGGCCGGGCCCACGCACTTTTACAGTGGCGTTGAGAGTATAGTGGGCGCAGCTTCCGTGTCAAACGCGACGGCCACAGGAGGGTCGCTGTATGCGTCGAACCCTGGGTAACCGCTCTTTCGTACTGCCGGTTATGGTGTTCCTAATTTGGGGGCTCGGACTGCCGCTCGGTGCGGGGGACTCTTCTGAAGAGTTTATGCGTCGTGGCGAGGAAGCGTTCATGGAGAACCGGCTTCGGGACGCGGTGGCGTTTTTCGAGATGGCGCTGGAGGACGATCCCTCCGACGACCGTGCTTATCTGTACATGGCCGTGGCGCAGAAGCAGATGGGGAGGGAGCGACGGGCACGCGCAACCCTAGAGCGCGGGCTGGAGGTAACGGATCGACCGCACGTTTTCTTCTTTAACCTTGGGAACCTAGCGTGGCATGAAGGGGAGCTGGAGGACGCAGTCGATCTGTATGGGCAGGCGATCGATCGAAATCGATCGTATGCCGAGCCATACCTCAACCGGGCCAACGTCAGGGTGGAGCTGGAAGATTTCGATCGGGCGGTGTCGGACTACGGGCGCTACCTGGCACTGAAACCTGATGCCGATCAGAGAGAAGCGATCGAGGAACTCATCGCCCGACTCGAAGATGCGGTGGACGAGCAGGAACGGTTGGCAGCGGAGCTGGAACAGCGTTCGGAGGATGCTTCGGCGGAAGACCCGGAAGACCGAGATGACCCTGAGGTTGCCGAATACCCGGAAGACCCGGACGACCCGGAAGACCCGGAAGACCCGGAAGACCCGGAAGACCCGGAAGACCCGGAAGACCCGGAAGACTCCG
>Ga0207421_10000140_pt1 | contig 84340 bp, 78 predicted proteins | sample SodLakKL_010_SED_4_FD_187542 | JGI IMG/M metagenome (GOLD analysis project Ga0207421, IMG submission 187542) | Alkaline sediment microbial communities from Lake Tanatar, Kulunda Steppe, Russia - 8KL_010_SED (SPAdes) (version 2) | ecosystem: Environmental > Aquatic > Non-marine Saline and... | reverse complement strand
TTAGGAGAGATCTAAAGTGTGTTCAAAGAATACTGCGAATGAAGATCTGAAGCTAAATAAGCATAAAGCGGAAAAAGAAAAAACTGGAATAGTATACAGCTGTGCCGGTCCAAGAATAGACCCGGAAGAAAATACAAACTGTAATTATTATAAAAAGCTACATCATTATCAGGCTAATGTTTATCCAGATAATGCACAGGATTAACCGGAATTCCATCATGATGCACTTCATAGTGAAGATGTGTACCTGTAGTTCGGCCGGTTTTACCCATGTAACCAATTGTTTGGCCTCTTTCTACCTTTTCTCCGTGTGTAACAGCAAATCCATTCAGGTGAGCATAATAAGTTTCATAACCATAACCGTGATCAATAATCAAAAGATTGCCCAGGCTTCCCCGGTAGCCGGAATATACAACCACTCCACCAGCGGTGGCCCGGATAGATGATCCGAACGAACCAGCTATATCGATACCGGTATGAAACTGGTAACCATCATCATATGGAATATTTCTTGTGCCAAACCCGGAGGTAATACGTCCTCGTGCAGGCCAGATGCTGGGTCTGGCTTCAACCTGCTCTATCTTGGCTTCTACTTGCTCTATATATGTCCCCACATAGGTGTCAACATCATCGAGTGTACCGGATCTTTTCAGGACGATATCTTGCAAGATGACAAGATTATCTGCTGCCCGATCAAGCACCTCCCCTGAAACAGAACGATTTCCATATGAATTTTGATAGCTTAGAACACTGTCTTTTGCATTTAAATACGCACTGGAGGAATTTGACGGGTTAATACTGTTAAGTGAGTTATGCGTATTAGAACCGTTATATATATTATATGGATTAGCAGCAGGTCGATTATTCCCGGTATCACTTGTTTCAGGCTCAACCTCATTTATGCCCTCAAGATCTTCTAATTCATCTAATTTTTCTGTAACGCTGTCTATCAGCTTGTCTAAGTCGTCTATCTGCTGATTTACCTGTTGCGCTTCAACAGTCAGGGCGCTAATTTCTGCTTCTTGAGCCCGGGTTATCTGCCGGAGTTCCCGGGTGTTTTGTGCCTCAGCTGCAGCAACAAGATAAATGTAGCCAAGAGCAGCAACACCGGCTACACCAAGCACAAAGAAGACTACCGCTAGTTGGGTTATATAAAGTGGAAGTCTCAGGCTGAAAGTGGTCTCTTCAGAATGAGGGACGATCATAATTGTAAAACAGCGTTTTACTTTCTGTGATGTCATATTCTGTATTTGCCCTTTCAGCAAAATCTTTTCTTCAAAAAAGCCGATACGAAAAGACCACCCCTTACCCCCTCCGTCCAATTTATTTGCAGCAGTTATCATTCTTGCCAATCATACCGGGGTAAGGTCCACATGGAGCAAAAGAGGGAGGAAATTACTTGGCTCTTATTTTAACGCCTGAAAGTTACGAGAATATTACAAACAAATTACGATTTTGTTACAATCTGACTTAAAGTAAAATGAGCGATATCTGAATTATTTATTACTTTTAAGAAGGAATATTGCAAAAGTTGCAGAACAAATTAATCAAGCAAATATTTTGTGATCTATACCTTTCAAGGAGGTGGAGAAGCTTATTGTCAAATTAGTTTGGAGCATGGGAAAGAGGCAAAGGTTCTTTTATAATTATTAATTCCTTGCATGATGGGAAAATTATTTATGAAAGGATGATCATGATGGCTTGCCCAAACGAACACCAAGACAATGACAAACAACAAGATAGCAATGCACTGGAAGCTGATGCTCAAACAGGTTTAGGGGGCAGAATAAAAATACTGTCAAGCAGTTTGAAAAATAATAAATTCAAGCTTTTGGGAGCAGTAATAGCTGCGCTGCTTGTCCTGCTGGTAATTGTATATTTAGTTTATCCCCGGCCGGACTTTGAAGTAAAAGCTTTCGCTATGCCTGATGAAGTTGTATCCGGTGATGAAATGGTGATTACCGCAGATGTGGAAAATATCGGCCGCGCCCGCGGAGCATACAGCGTAACTTTGTTTTTCGATGACGATGAAGTGGAAGTAACCGATATTATGCTGGATGCCGGGGGAAAAGACAGTTTGGAGTTTAGCGTTCCCGTCGATTATTCTCCGGGAACCTACCCGGTTTATTTGGGGCTGGGTCCTGAGAAAGACTATTTCGAAGAATTGGCGAGCTCGGTAGAAGTTTTAAACCCGTTTACTGTGGAAGGCTTTGAAGTGCCTGAAGAAGTGTTTTACGGGGAGGATTTGTTAATTGCCATTGGTGTTGAAAATATCAGTTCCTCTCAAGCTCCATACAGTGTAACTTTATTTGTTGATGACAATGAAGTGGAAGCAACCGATATCATGCTGGACGCCGGGGAAAAAGAAGTGTTGGAGTTTAGCGTTCCCGTCGATTATTCTCCGGGAACCTACCCGGTCCACCTCGGTTTGGGTCCTGAAAAGGATTATTGTGAAGATCTGGCGAGTTCGCTGGAAGTCTTGAATCCTTATGTTGTGGAAGATTTTGATGTCCCGGAAGAAATTGCTTACGGGGCCAATTTGTTAATTAGCGCCGCTGTTGAAAATATAAGCGCTACAGAAACGCCATATAATGCCACCCTGTTTATTGATGGCGATGAGGTGGAAACAAAGGAGATCATGCTGGGCGGCGGCGAAAAAGAGGTTTTGGAGTTCAGTACCCCTGTCGATTATTCATCGGGTAGTTACCCGGTTGCCCTGGAGCTGGGTCCGGAAGAGACCAGTTTTGAAAAACTGGAGGGTTCATTGCAGGTTTATCGGCCGGCTGAATTTGTGGTAGAAAATTTAAGCCTTACTTCCCGGACGGTAGATGTCGGTGACGATGTAGTGGCAAGGGTTTCTGTAACCAATGTTGGAGATGTGCAGGGCAGCCATACGGTTTCCCTGACGCTAAACGGAACAGTCATCGACAGTCAAGAGGTCTCCCTTGACGGGGGAAGCCAAACAGAGTTGTCTTTTCCGCTCACCATCAATAATCCGGGCAGCCATACAGTGGCGGTAGGAGGTTTAAATACAAGCGTAACTGCATATCAAATTGAACGTCCGGCTAATGGGACCGTTTTGGTCAATAAAATATCCGGCGGAGACGGGGAATTAAAAATTACCAATAACCGTTCAGTAGACAGCCTTGTTGTTCTTTCTGACCCCGGCAAGCCGAAAGAGCCCCTGATGGCTGTTTATCTCCGGGCAGCAAGCTCAACAACTGTCCGTTCCATCCGTGATGGCACCTATGAAATATATTATAGTTTTGGATCGCAGTGGGATGCTCATTCGAGAAAATTTACGCAAAATGCGGAATATGGCCGGTTTGAAGAAGAAAAAAAGTTTGAAACCACCCGCCGTGCCGACTACATCGAGTATTCAATATGGGAGTTGGAATTTTATGTTTTAGATGCTGATATGCCTGCGCGCACTCGAACAATACCTGCCGACCAGTTCCCTTCCTGGTAGCTATTTTAGATCCTTAAGCCTGAAGAGCTGCGCATTTTTGGCCGGGCTTTTTTGAGCGAACCCGCTAACGCACATGTAGATAACGTTTAGCAGGGGTCATTTTCAAATCCAACTTGATGGCAACGGTTTGTCCAGGTTAGGATTTTAAGCAGATTTTAAACTGTTCCCATAAGCTGTTACCTTCACTTGTCGCAAAGGAGGATAATAATGCCGGAAGAGGAATACAAAATAACTGATCGCGCTCTTAGAAAAATGGTCAAGCTGGAGAGTTACATAAGCGTCATGGCGGAAGGTCATGATAAGGAGAGACTGACCAGGGCCTACCTTGAATTAGTTGAAGATTTGGGGTTGCCCCCTGAATATGGAGAAAGTATTAGAAGAGGTCGGCTTTAAGAAGCATAGTTTCCTGAAGTGCGGGAAGTCAACAGGCGGGCTTTTCGGAAGGCTATTACAGGTGGATATTTGGTTAAAAGGGTATGCATGAGCTTATAGAAAAATTTTCACCCATGTCTCTGGCGGTGTTAAGTAATGCGGTAAATAAAATTTTCTCCCAACAGGAGGGTAAAAAATGAAGCCTAAAGTTATTATAATTCTGGTTCTTGTAATTCTATTATTAATAATTTTAATCCAGAATACCCAGGTCGTAACTTTGCACCTGCTTTTCTGGTCGGTATCTATGTCCCAGATTATTCTCATTGCCGCTGTCCTGCTTTGTGGTTTTATTATTGGCTACCTGGCCTCGATGTTAACCAGAAAAAGATAATAATATGCTACAAAATAAGAAAGCCGGTCATCGAAGAATATTTTTCAACTCCGGGGCGTGATTATAAATGTTCAGGCTGTTAAAAAGACAGTAAACAGTGCTGTTATGTTATTGTTAAGCTGCTAAGTTTCCGGGCCATAAATTTTAACTCTTGTGATAATAACTTGACCATGTTTCCCCAGTTTTCCTGTGTAGCTCCGAAGCTCGCCGGGGTTTGCACAATGCAAATCGATGTCCCCAAAGCATTAGCGCGCTGTTTCGTTTCTTCCCATATAAAACATAGCAGTTGCAATTATCATAGTTCAAGACAAAGTTATGCCTGAATGCCCGGTTTAAGCCCAAGCTACAGTATTACAGGCTTATGTAACAGGCTGTATCAGGAAACCGGGGGTCAAAGGGATTTGTACAGCGAAGAAAAAAATCGACTGTGAAAAGTAAAGGACATAAAAATAGTGAAAATAAGGGGTAAAATAGAACAAAACATACCCTTTCATTTGCCGGCGATACTGATGCTGGGAATTGTTTCACAGGTTGCCCAGGTCCTGCTTTTGCGGGAACTGCTGATGGTTTTTCATGGCAACGAGCTCTCGATCGGGCTTATCCTGGCCGCCTGGATGTTCTGGGTCGGGGTTGGCAGCCATCTGGGCGCAATCGTTATCGAAAGGGTTAACAAATCTTTATATCTGCTTGCAGGCAGTGCTGTGGGGGTATTGCTTGGTTTGCCTGCAACCATTATGCTTGTTCGTGTTCTGCGTGGTTTTTTCGATATTCCACCCGGCGCCCAGCTTTCCCTGGTCGAGATGACAGTTTCCTGTTTCTTACTGATGGCCCCGGCCTGCCTTTTGCTGGGTGCACAGTTTGTGTTTCTTTCAAGAATATGGCGTGAAAGCGAGCAGGCTGTGGACACTTCCGGCGCCGGAAAGACTTACGTCGGAGAAGCGGCCGGCAATATGCTCGGCGGGATCTTATTTACGTTCCTGCTGGTCCATTATCTTAATGCTTTTCAGTCTGCATTACTGGTCGGTTTTTTCATGCTTGCCGCCGTTTATTTAATAATACGGAAAACTACAGCTGCGATCCTGCCGTCAGGGCGCCTGGATGCTGCAATATTGCTTCTGATGATTTTAAATGTTTTGTCCTTTTTGTTACTGGAAAATTTGGATCACTTGGCTTACCGGGCCCAGTGGCAATATTTTACACCGGATCATGAGCTTGTAGAAACCCGCCAGTCTAAGCATGGGGCCATTGCGGTGGTCCGGCGTAATGACCAGTATACGTTTTTTCAAAGCGGGCATCTAATCTTTAGCACGGCCGGGCCTGAGGCAATTGCACCGGGTCTTGAAGAACAAGAGGCGGTGGAATTTGCCCACCTGGCAATGGTCCAGCATGAAAAGCCTGAAAGGGTTCTTCTGATCGGCGGTGGATTAAGGGGAGTGCTCAGCGAAATAGCAAAACATCCGGTGAAAAGGGTTGACTATATTGAGCTGGACGAAGTTTTAACTGAAACAGCCCGTCCGTACGTTTCCCGGGCCACTTTGGATACACTGGATGATCCCCGGGTGCGCCTGATTCATACCGACGGGAGGCTTTTTGTGAAAACAACTGGTCAGAATTACGACATGATTATTGTCGATATACCCGATCCGGCCACAGCAGCCCTGAATCGCTATTACACCCGGGAATTTTTCACTGAAGCTGAGGACCTGCTCAATGATGATGGTGTTTTAGTAGCCGGGGCCGTGTCTACTCCAGATCTACGCGGTACCGCTGTGGCCAACCGAAATACTACGATCTATCATACCCTGAACAGCGTTTTTTGCCGGGTGCTGCCGGCCGGCGAAAGGTTTATGTCATATTTTGCGACGAATGAACCCGGACAGGTCTCTTTAGATGCAGCCGTACTTCAGGATCGATATGTCAAAAGGGGAATTGATGCAAATGATTTTTCACCGGAACATTACCAGGTTATGCTGGAGGAAGGCCAACTCAGGCGGGTTAACTGGATAGTTCGCAACCACGGTCGAAGCAGCACGGCCCATCTCGAGGGGCCGGCAGCGGGGCCAGTTTCTCCCGGTTCCCTGGCTGAACAGGAAGCTCTGGAAAAAGATCTGCCGCCGGTTGAAAAACGCTACTTTATCAACACTGATTTAAAGCCGATCGGCTATTATTATACCCTGATGCACTGGGACCGGTTGACCCGTCCGGACGATGATAAGACATTGCAGTGGCCTTTGCATATTCAGTGGTGGTGGGTTCTGCCGCTTTGCTTTATTCCCCTGATTACTGTACTTGGGTTACGGTTTGGTTTGAACGGTGCAGGTAAAAATGCCGGGGCTGTTCATAATTACAGCCCTGAAAAAAAGGCGGATACTAACTTCGCGATTCTTTTCGCCGTCTTTACCACCGGGTTTTCGACAATGGCCCTGCAAATAGCCCTGCTGTTTTCTTTTCAAAGTATATACGGTTTTATCTACGAAACAGTGGGCCTGATTGTGGCCATGTTCATGTGTGGCCTGGCGCTAGGCGCCTCGATGACCAATCGTCATGTTAAAAATAAAACTAACATAAACACTTTGGCCGGTGTCCAGTTAATTATTGCTTTGCTTGCTGTTTTAATCGCTGTTGTAATATCCCGGGCGGCGGCAGTAGAATACCCGGCTTTGATTTTTATGTTTTTTTCGATACTCACTTTTTCAGCGGGGTTAATCAACGGGGTTGATTTTCCACTTTCACTGGCCTGTTATATGGACCTGAACAGGCAGGCCGAAAGAACTGCCGGGAGTGTTTACGGTGTTGAGTTGTTTGGTGCATGTACTGGCGCAGTTTTAGCCAGTGCGTTTGTGGCTCCCGTGCTTGGCATCATTGCCTGCTGCCTTTTTGCCGGTATTGCCAATTTTACTGCTTTTGTAGTACTATTAAGCAGCAGGAGGGGATCATTATGGCTGAAAAAAACCTATTCAAGGGCAAGTTAAACCGCCGGAACTTCCTTAAAACCGGGGCTGCCGGGTTTTGCTCCCTCTGCCTGGCCGGTATCTACGGTTGTGCTCCGGAGCAACATGACCAGGAAAAACCTCCGGAAGGAACCCCGGCTGAAATAAGCAAGAAGGGCCTGATTAAGACCAGGCTTTCCCCCTGGTATACTGAACTGGAAAATGGAAATGTGCGCTGTGAACTATGTCCGAAACTCTGTGAACTGGAGGAGGCTGAAAGAGCGCCCTGCCGGGTGCGGGAAAACCGTGATGGTGCCTTGTACAGCCTGGTTTACGGCAACCCGGTCCTGGTTCAGGAAGATCCGGTCGAACGGAAACCTTTTTACCATGTTATGCCAGGCAGCCGTGCACTTTCGATTTCAACGGCCGGCTGTAACCTGGCCTGCAAGTTCTGTGAGGTTTGGGATATGGCCCTGGTGTCGCCGGAGGAAGTTCACGCCTATGATATGCCCCCGGAAACGGTGATGAAACATGCCCGGGCCGGCGATGTGCGCTCGGTAAGCTACGCCTTTGGGGAGCCGGTTGTTTATTACGAGTATACCTCGAAGGTTGCTGATCTGGCCAGGGAAGCCGGTTTTTTGAACCTGATGCATACCGCCGCTTATATCCAGCCCGAACCACTGCAGGAAATTATCACCAGGATGGATGCGGTTAATGTCGATTTGAAGGGTTTTGATCAAGAATTCTACCGGGAATATGTGGGCGGAGAACTGGAAACAATCCTCGAAAACTTAAAAATTATCCGTGATGCCGGAGTGCATCTCGAAATAACCAATATAGTGATCCCCACTTTAAATGATGACAAAGAAACAATAGAAGAAATGTGTAAGTGGGTGGCAAATGAACTGGGCACAGATGTGCCCTTCCATTTTGCCCGTTTCTATCCGCTCCACAAACTTTCCGCCCTGCCGCGGACACCGGCTTCAAAACTTGATCAAGCCCGGAAGATAGCTTTGGACGTGGGGCTAAAATATGTTTATATCTCCAGGGTTACCGGCCATGAGGGGGAGAATACTTTTTGTCCGGTCTGTAAAGAAAAGGTGATCGATCGGGAGGGCTTTATAATCGATGAAATCAAAGTGGATCACGGTGCCTGCGAATACTGCGGCACCGATCTGCCCGGTCTGTGGGCCTGATCGGAGAGCGCCTTAATTGTCCGGGTTTTTATGGTATTAAGGCGGTTAATCGATCCTCTGGCGATGGATTTCGTACTGACCCAGGGAACGCTCATCCAGGTTTGTCAGTCCGGCTTCCTTGGCCCATGCTATCGCTTCCACGAATTCTTCCGATGTAATCGCGCGGGCGATTTTTTCATATTCAAAAGCCTTGAATTCAACCCGGTACTGGGACATGATATTTACATAAGTGTCTTTTGATAAGTTTTCTGCTACCCAGTAGGCGAATTCGCGGGGATTGGAAACCCGGTTGGGCATGACCAGGTGGCGGACCATCAAACCGCTTTTGGCTATATAGCGTTGATCGGTAATCAGGTTTCCTACCTGGCGATGCATTTCGATCAGAGCCTCCTGGGACCTCTGCGGGTAGTCATCAGCTTCGGCCAAATTATACCGTTCAGCTTTATCGCCGTCCATAAATTTCATATCCGGCAGGTAAATATCGACAATGCCATCTAACAGCTCGACAATTTCTTTGCGTTCATAGCCGCTGGTATTGTAACAAAGGGGCAGGTTTAAACCGTTTTTATGGGCAATGCGGGCAGCCCGCAGAATGTTGGGCATTACGTGGGTCGGTGTGACCAGGTTGATGTTATGACAACCTTTACGCTGCAGATCGAGCATCATTTCCGCAATTTCCTCATCGCTGACTGTACTGCCCCGACCCTTGTGGGCAATCGGATAGTTCTGGCAAAAAACACAGCGCAGGTTGCAATTGGAAAAAAATATGGTTCCGGAACCGTTATGCCCCACAAGGGGTATTTCTTCACCAAAATGAGGCTGCCGGCTGTAGACAACTGCAGTATTTGTAGTCTGGCAGAATCCTTTCTCGCCCCTGCTGCGTTTTTCGCCACAGCGACGCGGGCAGAGCTCGCATTCTTCAAATATGCTGTAGGCCTTATCGATTCTTTCAGCAAATTTGCCGTCTGCTTCCAGCCTGGCATAAGCCGGCTGCCATGATTCAAATTCTTCGCCCGGTGTGTCTATCGGTGTTACTACAGGGTCCTCTGTGGGAGTACATGCTTTTAAAAGCCAGGATCCCCCGGCCAGGTAAAGTAACCCGGCGCCACCGGCAAGGAAAATATTTTTAAGCAATTTTTCACGGGACAAAGCCATTACTATCAACCTCACCTCCTAAAGCACAGGGTTTATGGACTGGTAAATGGCGTTGAGTTTAACAGCAGTAAATTTGACTCTAAAAATCAAGCAGCAATGCTTTATTTTATGCTTATATTATACCAAGAGAAAAAATAATTTAAAAGCTGCAGTGGATCACCGGGAGTGAAAAGTTCGGTAAAATCTTAGATCCTACAAGATAAACAGCTTAGCCGGGCTGTTTTTTTACGGAGACTATACCCTGAACTGTCTTTTCTGTCAGGATTGGCGCTACCGTTTTCTGACCAGGGAATTGAGTCTCCTATTCCTATAATGCCATGGGGAAGGTCCGCAGTGGTTGGCCGGTATAGAGGCAGTAATAATCAGCCTGTTACCTGTTTAATCTTATCCACTTCCCGCTCTTAGCAGGAATATCTGCGAGTACAAGCGAATTTTAAATATAAATCATCCATGCACTGCATGCACTGATTGCATGCAGTGCGTGTAACCCTGCAGTTAATCCTGCAGTCAATTAACCGCGATATGGTTAGCCCTGGATGCGCATGCTCAGTTTTAGGGATGGCCCGGGGAAAGGTAAGCCGGGAAGCTCATTTTTTTGTCGCAGTCAGGTTGTCAATCATTTTTTTTCCCGTTATAATCATAAAGATATATTGATTAACGGTTACAGGTGACTGACCGAATTAGCTTTTTCTGCAGCATACAGGTAAAAGGAGGAGATGGCCCTGCGAGCTTTATTGGTGTTGGAAGACGGTTTTACCATGAAAGGGGAATGTTTTTCCGGAGAAGGTGAGGTATATGGGGAAGTGGTTTTTAACACTTCAATGACCGGTTATCAGGAAATGATTACTGATCCTTCGTATCGGGGTCAAATCCTGGCGTTTACTTATCCTGTGATTGGCAGTTGTGGAATAACTGAATACGATATGGAATCGGACTCTCCCCAGGTGGAGGGTCTTTTGGTAAAGGAACACTGCCGGAGACCACGTAATCAGCGAGCCCAGGATTCTTTAAGCAACTACCTCGAAAATAACCAAATCCTGGGCGTGGAAGGGATCGACACCCGCTCACTTACCCTTCACCTGCGCAGAGCGGGCACAATGAAGGGTGTTATCTCGACCATAGAAAAAGATCCGGAAGTTCTTCGGCAAAAGCTGATAGCCAATCGGGAAATTGACACCCGGGATCTGGTCGGCGAGGTATCCAACCCACAGTCTTTTTCCTGGGCCTACCCGGAGAGCGGTTTTCACGTGGTAGTTTATGATTACGGGGTTAAATTTAATATTTTGCGCCACCTGACGCTCCGTGGATGCCGGGTAACGGTTGTTCCTTACCGGACCACCGCTGCAGAAGTAGTGTCGCTCAAGCCCGAAGGGGTGGTCCTCTCTAACGGACCCGGGGATCCGGCTGATCAAAAATCCCTTGTTCCGGAAGTACGAGCGCTTTTTGGCAAAGCGCCTCTTTTCGGGATTTGCCTTGGCCATCAATTGTTGGGTTTGGCTGCTGGTTTGCAGACTTATAAGCTGACTTTTGGCCACCGGGGCGGTAATCATCCGATCAAGGATCTATCAACGGGAAAGGTGCACATTACTTCTCAGAACCATGGTTACTGTGTGCTCCTGGAAAAAGAATACGAGGGAACGGTGCCGACACATATTAATCTTAACGATAACACACTGGAGGGGATGGAAAACCGGGATCAAAACTGGTTTTCAGTACAGTATCATCCTGAAGCTTCTCCAGGACCCCATGATTCTACATATTTATTCGACAAATTTATAAGTTTAATGGAAGAAAAGGCCGGAAGGGAGGGCGGTAAAAATGCCTAGGCGGAACGACTTGCAAAAAATTATGCTTATTGGATCAGGGCCGATTGTTATTGGCCAGGCTTGTGAATTCGACTATTCCGGAACCCAGGCCTGCCGGGCTTTGAAAGAAGAAGGTTATGAGGTGGTTCTGATTAACAGCAATCCGGCCACAATCATGACCGATCCGGTTATGGCCGACCGAACCTATATTGAGCCCCTGACCGTGGAAGCGGCAACTCTTGTCATCGAAAAAGAACGCCCGCAGGCCCTTTTACCGACCCTTGGTGGGCAGACTGCTTTAAATATTGCCGTGGAGTTATCAGAAAGCGGAGTGCTTGATCACTATGGTGTAGAGTTGATCGGGGCGAATTCTGAAGTTATCAACCGGGCTGAAAACCGTGATCTTTTCAAAGAGGCCATGAATCGGGCCGGACTGGAATCGGCCGAAAGTTCTCATTTGAAGAGTGTGAGCCAGGCCCTGGAGTTTGCTGCCCATAAAGGTTATCCCCTGGTAATCCGCCCCTCTTTCACCCTCGGCGGCGCCGGGGGCGGCATTGCCTATAACGAGGAACAACTGGTTGAAATGGTTTCGGTTGGATTAAACAGCAGTCCAATCAGGCAGATTTTGGTCGAAGAAGCACTGATGAACTGGAAAGAGTTTGAACTGGAAGTTATGCGTGACCGTAATGATAATGTAGTAATTGTCTGCTCGATAGAAAACATGGATCCGATGGGGGTGCACACCGGGGAAAGTATAACCGTAGCCCCGGCGCAAACTCTCAGCGACCATGAATACCAGATGATGCGTGATGCTTCTATCCGGGCCCTGCGGGAAATCGGGGTTGAAACGGGAGGCTGCAATATTCAGTTTGCTATGGATCCCGAAACCAGCCGCATGGTAGTGGTGGAGATGAACCCGCGGGTTTCTCGCTCATCAGCTTTAGCTTCCAAGGCTACCGGTTTCCCGATTGCCAAAATTGCCGCCAAGCTTGCTGTCGGTTACAGCCTGGATGAATTGTCTAACGATATCACCAAGGAAACCCCGGCTTCTTTTGAACCGACCCTGGATTACGTGGTGGTAAAGATTCCCCGTTGGGATTTCGATAAATTTCCGGAAGCCGACCAGGTTTTGAACACCCGTATGAAATCTGTGGGGGAAGTAATGAGCATCGCCCGCACTTTTAAAGAAGCTTTGCAAAAAGCGCTGCGTTCCCTGGAGCAGGGTTTTGACGGCCTGATGGAAGAAGAAATGCCTTCTGAAATCAAAGACCGCAAAGCATGGTTAGAGAAACAATTACAGCGACCCCGGCCGGATCGAATATTTAGCATTGCTGTAGCCCTGCGGGAAGGTTTTACCCCTGATGAAATAAGCAAACTCAGTGGAATTGACGGGTGGTTCATAGATCAGATGGAACAGTTAATCCGGCTGGAAAAAGAATTACGATCAATCAGGGAATTAGACGAGGGAATTCTGTGGCGGGCCAAGGCCTGGGGATTTTCAGATGAGCGGATTGCCCGGCTGGTTGGAGATAGCGAAGCAGAAGTTCGCCGGCGCAGGCAGGCATGGTCCATATATCCTGTTTACCGGCGGGTGGATACCTGTGCCGGAGAATTTGAGGCGCATACTCCCTATCTTTACTCAACTTACGAACAGGGTGCTGCCGAAGGGGCGGTAGCCGAATCCATTTCCGGAAAGGAAGCGAAAAAGGGTAAGATCATCATATTAGGCAGCGGTCCAAACCGTATTGGCCAGGGCCTGGAATTTGATTACTGCTGCGTGCGCGCGGCTTTAACTTTAAGGGAAGAGGGCTACGAAATTATAATGGTCAACTGCAACCCGGAAACGGTAAGCACAGATTACGATATTTCCGACTGCCTTTATTTTGAACCCCTGACCCTGGAAGACGTGTTAAACATCTGTCATGAGGAAAATCCTGACGGTATAATACTGCAGTTTGGAGGCCAAACACCTTTGAAACTGGCCCAACCGCTGTTGGAAGCAGGCATGCCTTTATGGGGCACTTCTCCCCGGGACATTGACCGGGTGGAAAACAGGCGTGAATTTGCCGGAGTGATTGATAAACTTGGTCTGTGGGAAATGGCCCACGGCACAGCCGGTAATCCCGCAGAAGTCCAGGACATTGCCGGCAAGTTGGGTTTTCCGCTGCTGGCCCGTCCTTCTTATGTCCTGGGAGGAAGGGCTATGCGGGTGGTCTACAATACAGATGAACTGGAAAAATATATTTATTCTCTACCGGAGTTAAGCCCGGGCAACCCTTTGCTGTTAGATAAGTTCCTGGAGGGGGCAGTTGAGATTGATGTCGATGCCGTTAGTGACGGAAACCTGGTGGTAGTGGGGGGAATCATGGAGCACGTGGAGCATGCCGGGGTGCATTCCGGTGACAGCTGCTGTGTTCTGCCAACTTACAGCATTGGCCCGCAGCAGTTAAGAGAAATCCGCAGGCAAACGGAAATGCTGGCCCGGGAACTGAATGTTATCGGGCTGTTAAATATTCAGTTTGCAGTTCGGGGACGAGAAGTATTTATTCTGGAAGCCAACCCGCGGGCTTCCAGGACCGTGCCTTTTGTCGGTAAAGCCATCGGGGTGCCCCTGGCCGGTCTGGCGGCCCGGGTCATAGCCGGGGCTTCTTTGACGGAACTTAACTTTACAGCTGAAATAGTTCCTGATTATTATTCAGTCAAGGAAGCGGTTTTTTCGTTTATTCGTTTTGATCAGATGGATATTGTGCTTGGCCCGGAAATGCGTTCCACGGGAGAAGTTATGGGTATTGATTATGATTTGGGCATGGCCATGGCCAAGGCCCAGCGCGCTGCAGGCACGCCTTTTCCCCTGGAAGGCCGGATATTTATCACAGTTGCTGACTGGGATAAGCCGCAGGCGATTGAACTGGCCCGGGGCCTGGCCAGGCTGGGTTTTCATTTGATGGCCACCTCGGGGACAGCTGCTGCCTTTCGCGATATTGGTATCAACGTCGAGGAAGTAAAACGCATTAGCGAGGGCTCACCGCACATGCTGGACTACATTAATGAAAACAAAGTAGACTTGATTATCAATACTCCCGAAGGCTCTGGAGCCAAATCGGACGGGGCCCGCATGCGCCGTTATGCAGCACAGCGGGGAGTTTCGATAATTACCACCATGCAGGGGGCCCTGGCCGCCCTGGAAGGGATCCAGGCCATTAGAAAACAAAAAATGGCAGTTCGCTGCTTGCAGGACTATTATACTTGAAAATAGCAGACCGTTTATTATATCCTGCCCTGGACAGGATAGCGTCATAAAGTTGGGTTTTAAGTGACCCCCTGTAAACATAGCATAGACCGGTGTTTGCCGGATCACTAAAAATTCTTGCCAAAATGGCGCAGCACATTAGAATTAAGGACGCAATTAAACGGGCTTTATTCAAGCGGGATTGCATAAACCGGCCTGTTCCTATTCACCGATTAGTTTGATGATCACCCTTTTTTTGCGCTTATCATCGAACTCGGCATAAAAGACCTGCTGCCAGGGTCCGAAATCGAGTTTTCTTTCGGTAATTGGGACTAATACCTGGTGACCGACAAGCATATTTTTCAGGTGGGCATCACCGTTATCTTCACCGGTACGGTGGTGGTTGTAGTCTGCGCGGTAAGGGGCCAGCTTTTCCAGCATCTGATCGATATCTTGAATTAATCCCGATTCGTTGTCGTTAATGTAGATCCCGGCGGTTAAGTGCATAGCCGATACCATGGCAAAACCTTCCCTGAGGCCGCTTTCCCTGAGCGCTTTTTCTACCTCCCCGGTTATATTATATACTCGCGCCGTTTTTCGGTATTAAAAGTAAGGTAAGTAGTATGCGATTGCATAAAATCATTCCCTTCCGGCTTAAATTAATGGCCCCGGTTTTTCTTCTTTACCGGCGGGTTAAAAACCTTTCTGGTAAATTAAAAAACTGGTATGATCAAAGCAGCCGTTGATCTGTGTATAAGCTTCGCAGTATTAGTTTGATCTGCTTCAGGAGGGACCAGGAAGAAGGGGTTGAAGACCAGCTAGATCCACATACGGCAGGCAAAAAGGGGGGTAAGGAGAGTGGAAAAACAGGGGACAGCGAAGATATTGGAAGAAATCGGGGTTCTTCTTGAGCTTAACGGTGAGAGCACTTTTAAAAGCCGGGCCTACTACAATGCGGCGCGCACGGTGGAGTTAATGGGCGAAGACGAACTGCACCGATTAGTGCAAGAAGACAAGTTAAAGGATGTTAAGGGCATTGGTAATGCTTTGAACGAGAAACTAAAAGAGCTTGTATTTACCGGCAGTTTGCCTTACTACGAGGAACTGAAAGCAAGTGTTCCCGGAGGCCTTTTGGAAATGCTTAGAGTGCCCGGGCTCGGACCCCGCAAAGTGAGAGCGCTTTACGACTTGCTGGAGATTACCACCCTTGCCGAACTCGAATATGCCTGCCGGGAGAACAGGTTGGTCAATTTAAAAGGCTTTGGCCCTAAAACCCAGGAAAACATTCTTGCTGGAATTGAATTCTTACGGCGTTACGAGGGACAATTCTTTTTAAATGAAGCGCGAGAAATTGCTGCTGCCCTCCTGGAAGAAATTAAAGGATTTTCTGCTTTGGGAAAGATAAGTTTGGCCGGCAGCATCAGGCGCTGCCGGGAGATTGTCAAGGATATTGACCTGGTCGCTGCTGCCGATCAACCGGGTCGGCTGACCCGTTTTTTCTCAGAACTGTCCCCGGTTAAAGAAGTAATTGCCCTCGGCGAGACGAAAGCTTCAGTTCAGCTGGAGGAAGGTATTAATGCCGATTTGCGCGTAGTCAAAAATAAAGAGTTTCCGTTTGCCCTTCATCACTTTACCGGCAGCAAAGAACACAACACAGCCCTGCGCCACCGGGCTAAAACCATGGGATTGAAAATTAATGAATATGGCATTTTTCGTAATGGAAACCTGCTTACCTGCCGCAATGAAACAGAGCTGTTTAATACCCTCAACCTTTCCTTTATCCAGCCGGAGTTACGTGAAAACTACGGAGAAATCGAAGCAGCAGAAGAAAATGCCCTGCCCGCTCTTTTGGAAGAACAGGATATTAAAGGCATATTCCATGTGCATACCAACTACAGCGACGGTATCAATACCCTGGAAGAAGTGGTCCGCTACTGCCGGGAAGCCGGTTATGAATATGTGGGTATTACCGATCACAGCCAGTCCGCCTTTTATGCCGGTGGTTTGAAAGAAGATGACCTGGCCAGGCAGGAAGAGGAGATTGAAGCGCTGCGCGAGAAGTACCCCGAACTAGGTATATTTCACGGGGTAGAATCAGATATCCGCGCCGACGGCAGCCTTGATTACGATGAGTCGGTCCTGGAACGGCTTGATTTTGTAATTGCCTCGGTGCACTCCGGGCTAAAAATGGAGCGGGAAAAGATGACTGAAAGGCTGCGGCTGGCCCTTGCTCATCCACGGGTGAGCATGCTCGGGCATCCAACCAACCGGCTTCTTCTCGGCCGGGATAGTTCTCCGATTAATATGGAAAAGGTTTTTCAGGCTGCGCTGGAAAATGACGTGATCTTGGAGTTAAATGCCAGCCCGGCCCGCCTTGATCTTGATTGGCGGCATTTAAAGAAAATTAAGGAGATGGGCTTGAAGGTATCAATTAATCCGGATGCCCATCGCCTGGAGAGCTTCCGGGACACAAACCTGGGTGTGGCTATCGCCCGCAAAGGATGGCTGGAAAAGAAAGATATTTTCAACACCCGTACCCGCCGGGATGTGGAGGAGTATTTTATGCGCCGGTGAATAACAAGATGACGCCCTGATTAGAAGCACGGCCGATTCTTGTGTTGTGCTTTACTGCATTTTCAGCCATGATTTGTTTCCTGGCTGTCAAAACCGGCCCTGAAGGGCGATAGTCGCGCGATCCCGGTTTTCCGGAGCAAAGAAAAACGGATCAGAAAGCTTAAAACCATACCCCTGGAAGAATGCTTACCTCAAAAAACCTGGGGAAGTAGCCTGTTATACACTGCATCATAAGGAGAACCTGGGACCGAAGAAGCAATGATCGAGGTTCTGGGTAATGGCCGGGATTTCTATGATTTTTAAGTTAAGGAGGCTGAATTAGCTTGGATTATTTTCCGGAGGCAAAAATTCTTGATGTGGATTTAAGCAGAGGGTCGGTCGAAAAACGAAGTATCCCCGGTGAAATATACCGTCTCTATCCCGGCGGTTCAGCGCTGGGACTCTATTTGTTATTACAGGAAATGGATCCCGGAATAGAACCATTATCACCGGATAATATGCTGATAATGGCCGTATCCCCGCTTACCGGCCTGCCGATCAGCGGTCAGAGCAGGATGACCATAACCACGAAAAGTCCGCTTTCAGGTGCGATTGGTGACAGCCAGGCCGGTGGGTTTTTTCCGGCAGAACTAAAAGCGAACGGCTGGGATGCAGTCTTGTTTCGGGGAAAGGCTCAGAAACCTGTTTACCTGTATATTCGGGGAGAAAAGGCTGAACTGCGTGATGCCGGTATGGCCTGGGGTAAAGTAACCGGTGAAGCTGAAAAAGCTATTCAAAAAGACCTTGGTGAAAAAGGTCTATTTATCGCCCAGATTGGACCTGCCGGGGAGAACATGGTCAAGTTTGCCTCTGTAATGAACATGTGCAACCGGGCCAATGGGCGCAACGGAACCGGGGCGGTAATGGGTTCAAAGAACCTTAAAGCTGTAGTGGTCGGAAAAGGCAAAAAGATCAAGCCGGCCAACCCGGAAAGATTTAAAGAATTGTCCGCAAAGATAAAAAGCAGGATAAGCGACAACCATGTAGTAAGCGGCCTGGCCGAGCACGGTACAGATCACGGACTGATCGGTATGAATTCAGCAGGATACCTGGTGACCAGGAATTGGAGATCAGGCTGGTTTCCCGAGGGAGCAGAACAGATTACCGGCACGACCATGACTGAAACGATCCTCAAAAAAAGGGATACCTGTTATGCCTGCGCGGTAAGATGTAAAAGAGTGGTAGAAGTCCCGGGAACGGTAGATCCTCTCTATGGGGGGCCGGAATTTGAAACCTGTGCCGCCCTTGGTTCTTACTGCGGCATAAGCAATTTAGAGACTATCGCCCTGGCCAATCAGTTATGTAACATGTACGGGCTCGATACCATTTCCTGTGGAGCCACCATATCATTTGCCATAGAGTGCTTCCAGAAGGGCTTGATTACCAGAGAAGATACCGGGGGATTGGAGCTTAGTTTTGGAAACGAACAGGTCGTTCCCGAATTAATCGAAAAGATTGCCCGGAGGCAGGGGTTCGGCAATATACTGGCGGAGGGAAGCCTGGAAGCTGCCCGGCAGATAGGCGCAGGTGCTATAGAACTGAGTATTACAGCTAAGGGCCAAGAGCTGCCTGCACACATGCCGCAGCAAAAGCCCTCTCTCGGCTTAATTTATGCAGTAAATCCTTTCGGCGCAGATCATCAGTCAAGCGCTCATGACCCTGTTTTAAATTCGCACCCGGAAAGCCAAACCAGGAAGTTTCTCTACCAGATCGGCATCTGGAAAAGATACGGTCCAGATCAACTGATCCTGGACGAGGAAAAAGTCCGTTTTGCCTTTAACAGCCAATGTTTTTATTCATTGGCTGACACTCTCTGTCTATGCCAATTTGTCTGGGGCCCCTGCTGGCAGGTTTTCGGACCTCTTGAACTGGTTGATTTTTGCCGCGACGGTTTGGGTTGGGAAACTTCGCTTTATGAATTGATGCTGGCCGGAGAAAGACGGATCAACATGATGCGTTTCTTCAACGCCCGGGAAGGTTTTACCCGGGAAGACGATATTTTGCCGGAGCGCTTGTTCACTCCGCTGCCCGACGGCCCTTCGGAGGGAGTGGCTTTGAACGAAGCAGAACTTAATGAAGCCCGCGAATTATATTACAGGTTTGCCGGCTGGGATCCCGGGACGGGAAACCCCACCGGGACTTCCCTGAAAAGGCTGTCTTTGGGCTGGCTGCTGGATAAATAGAGGTTTTATATGACTGGTCGAACTTTACTCCTTATACTATGCCCGGAGAATTACTGGGGGGCAAACCAGGCTCTTTTATATTCCCGCCGGCCGGGCAAAGAAGAATATTGAAGGCTGTTTAGGCCGGTATTTGCGCAGGCTTGTCTGTTTTCCATTTATCTTGTGCAGCGGGGAGCATGTGTTTTAAGCAGAAAATTTTTGTAAGCTATCCGCTGGAAATATTAAGGCGGCGATTATTATGCAGGTAGTAAAAACCTCTTGTCCCTTGGATTGTTGGGATCAGTGTGCTTTAGTGGTTACCGAAAACAAGGGGAAAATTATTTCTATTGAGCCCGATCCGAGCCAACCGGTGACCGCCGAAATGATCTGCAGTAAGGGCAAGCGTCACCTGGAGCGGGTTAATCACCCTCAGCGTTTACGCTATCCCTTGCTAAAAAAGGGTGGTTTATTTAAACAGGTTAGCTGGACCGAGGCCCTGCAGGTAATGGCTGAAAAAATTGATCAGGGGCTAAAGAAGGATGGCCCCCTTTCACTGATGCATTTTTATGACGGTGCTTACAACGGACTGATAAAAAATATTGAATCCCGCTTTTTCAGCGCCCTGGGGGGGCTCCACTGTGCACCGGGGCAGCCTTTGTTGGGGGGCGGGCCTGGCTGCCCAGTACTATGATTTTGGATCAGTTATCGCTCATCCCTATGATGATCATCTCAACTCGCGATTGATCATCATTTGGGGGGCGAAATCCGGCCAATACTTCTGTTAACCTCCTGTCCTTTATCCGCAAGGCCCGTCAAAAAGGGGCCCGAATAATTTTAATTGATCCGGTTCAAACTGCGACATCCGCCCAGGCTGATCAGTATATCAGGGTCAGACCGGGCACCGACGGTGCGCTGGCCCTGGCTCTGGGCCGGGTAATTATCGATAATAATCTAACCGATACCGGAGTTATCGAAAATCACAGCAGTGGGTTCAGGCAGTTTGCAGATCTATGTGAAAAGTATACCCCGGAAAATGTGAGCGGATTGACCGGGATTCGATTCATTCTACACACAGGTTGCCTCACCAGGGGAAATTACCGGAAGCCTATATTCATCCGCTTACAGCAGAAAAAGAGAACCTGAGCGATGGGCGTCGTATCCGGATATTTTCCAAAAGGGGCAGTATTGAAGCCGGTGTGTCGGTCAATGATCGGATTCCCCCGGAAACGGTCATGGTATATGAAGGCTGGTGGCATGCTTCCGGGACGGCAGTCAACAACCTTACGTCAGACTGCCTGACAGATATGGGCAATCAGGCAGCATATTATGACTGTATGTGCCGAATCGATCCCCTGGATTAATTAACAACCACGGCTTTTTAAAACAAATCCAGACTGTACTGTTATTGAGTAACAGCTTTATTGTTATCCTGCGCTCAGCAGGAAATGGTTTTAATTGATTATTGTTTGTTAGGAAACCTCAGTATTATAACTGCTGCCAGGACAAAAATTACCCCGACATACTGCACGGGAGCCAGCTTTTCTCCAAGGAGGATAAAAGCCGGCAGTATTGCCGCTACCGGTTCTATTGCCACGGTAATACTGGCTTTGCCTGCTTCCAGGTAGCTCAAGCCGGAAATATAGACCATTATTTTGATTCAGCTGATTTTTATGGTAGTATAAAATTAAGGTGTTTATCGTCACAGCAATTGTCAATCGCTATAGTTTTTATACTTATTTGATCAAGAAATACAATAAGTCCTTGTTTGCATGCTGTAAGTACTGGTACAAAGCGGAACTGGTAAGCGCTACCGGAGCGTTCATCTGAAAATTCTCCCGCTCCTTAAATTTGTGGTTCCGTATTCAAAAGGAAGGTTTGTTTGTTCTGTATATTATAATAGCTGTCATTTTAGGCTTAATTATCATCTGGCTTTTTTACAGCAGACAACTGCAAAATTTGGTCCGCCCGGTTAATTTTTATGCTCAATGTTCCGGTGCGCCGAATTATGCTGCCGGTATCACCAGTGGCTCCCCCTTAAGTGATTTGGGCAGCCATTGCGGCTTTAAAGCTGTGCCGGGGGGAAAAGCGGCTGCCGGCAGCGCTCTTTTTGCCACAGTGGCTTCATTTGGGGCGGGACGGCTGTACGATTTTGCTGCCTGCCTCTATGTCAATGACGGCAGTATTTATTTTAAGTCTCCGCAGTCCAGGAAGGTTTATTTTGAGCCCTACTGTATTGAAGAACAAGCCCGCGAAGGCAACTTTAAACTATGCAGCCGGCTCTATTTTATTCAGTATAACCTGGCCGTGTTGGAAACTGAGTGGGAAGTGACCGGAGAAACTGCCAGGGTGAGGCCAACCTGTTTTCTGATGCCGTTTCGTGGCCGTGACCTGGAGAACCCTTACCCCCATTTTAAAGGCTTTACTTTTTTCAAGGAAAGGGGTAACGGGCTGCAGTTATCCAGTCATCACCGTTTGCCCGGCCTGAAGATGCATGCTTATTTCCTGCCCTCGGACGGTCAGTATGGCGGTAAAAAAGAGTTAAATGGACCCTGGACAGATTTGCGACCGGGCCAAAAAATGAGCTGGTCCGTGATTATTTCTTTTTCGGCAGACGGAGATCATAAGGTTGTTCAGCGAGCCGAACGGGCTCTTCGAAACCTGGATACCCTGAAGAAAGGCGCTGAAAAGCGCTGGTCCCGTTTTGAACAAAAGTTACCCGTGCCTTATGAGACCAATAAAGAATCTACACAGGTAACTCTGGAACTTGCGGCCTGGGCCCTGCAGAACAGCCTTTATTATCCCCGGGCTAAAATGCAGCGGTGGGGATCAGTGCCTGCGAAGGTTTACTTTCCTTTTTTCTGGGGTTGGGACACTCCGCAGCATGTGCTGGGCTTGAGTGAATGGAATCCCCAAAAAGCGGGCGATGTTTTACTGACCCAGCTGGATGGAAATAATTTTGCTCCCGACAAGGCCCGGTTTAAATTAAAAATCAAGGGAATAACTATAGTGTCCGGATCTCAGCGCAACCTGATTCCGAGTAAGCTAAACGACTATTTACGCGGAGTTCTTGACTTTTATTCTCAGCCTCCGCTGCAGTCGTGGGCTGCAGTACGCGTTTACGAACGACTTACACGTTCGGAAGAAAAAATGCAGTTTCTAGATCAGGCTTTACCTCTTCTTAAAGCTAACTTGCGCTGGTGGGAAGAAAGCAGGAGGCTGAAAAATGGCTTATTCTCATACTTAAATGGTTTGGAATCAGGCCTTGATGACAGCCCCCGGTTTTATCCGCCAAGCTTTTTGCCCAGCTTTATCATTGGCCTGTTTCCCCGTTTTTTTTCGGCAATTGATCTTAACTGCTGGATTTTCCAGTCGTACATGAACACTTCTTACCTGTGCCGGAAGGCTGGTTTGGAAAAAGATGCAGATGATTACCAGGGTCGTGGCAGTGAACTGAAAGAAAGGATCGATGAAGAGCTGTGGTCTTCAGAGCATGAAGCCTGGTTGGATCGTCGCAATGGGAAATTCATCGAGGTAATTACTCCCACGGTCTGGTGGCCTGCATTTGTCGGGGCCGGTTCCAGCCTGGGGAAAATACACACCGTGATTAAAAAATACCTGTTGAATCCAGATAAATTCTGGGGCCAGCATGGTATACCGAGCGTGGCTTTCGATGATAAGTCTTACAACAGCCGCAAAGACGGCTATTACTGGCGCGGGCAGATTTGGATGATTAATAACTATGCCGCCCTGGAAGTGCTGTACCGCTTTGGCTATAGTAATGAAGCGGCAGAACTGCATAAACGGGTTATACGGACTCTTTATAATTCCAAAGGCCTTTATGAAATCTACAACGCCAGGACCGGTGCTGTGGGCTGGAGTTCACGCGGTCCCGGCGATCCTGCCGTTATGCAGTTTGGTATGACATCGGCCGGGGCTACACAAATTATTTTCTGCAGGTATCAGCATTTCAGGTATATATTTCCTGAAACTACTGAGCTATGCGGTCATATTCAGTGGGCGACAACCTTTGATCAGATGCCGCTCTTATCGCCGCCAAGCGTCGAAGAATCTCCGCAAACCGCAATTTTACATGTAAATGTTACCGGAGAGCATGCTTACAAAGTGCCAAAGCTGATCTTGAAGAGCTGCGACGGCAGATCGCTGCTTGAATCATCACTTTTAAGCCTTCGTTTCGAGAACCCGGCCGGCTGTATTGATCAAGATAGTTCAGTTATATTTACCTGGCAGGGTGAAAGTTTTCAGGTGCGGTTGGATAACAACTATGTGCTAAGGCCTTTTGCCCGGACCGGGAAGCTTAGTTCTGCCTGATGAAGATCTGCGGTATAATTAATATATCACAGGAGGTTTAGTATCGTTGATAGACTTATTTATCAGAGGCATGATCATGTTAATTTTTGTGTCCGGTTCGATCGTGATCAGCTATTTCACCACCCGCCTGATAGCTTATCTGGCCCCGTTTGCTGCGATCAGTGAGTTTTTTCTCTGGTCCGGGACGGTGGTACTTTCCGCTCTACTGTTAATGGGCGCTGCTTATTCGTATGTTTACCATGGGTTCGGAGCCCAGGCTGATATTGTCCGCCGGAGACCGTCTGCCGGCAACAAGGTGGTCTTAACCTTTGATGATGGTCCAAGCGAGGTATATACGCAGGAAATTCTGAAAATCCTGGCCGCAAAACGAGTGCGGGCTACTTTTTTCCTGGTCGGTTCCCAGGTTGACAAATATCCCGAAATAGCGCAGCAAATTGTCGAAGAGGGTCACGAAGTGGGCAACCATACTTACGGCCATATTACAGTACCCAACTCACCCCCGTCCCGGCTGGCTGCCCAGATTATGCGTACCAACCTGGTCATATTCCAAAATGCCGGTACCTATCCTCTCTATTTACGGCCTCCCCGGGGGTTATACGATATGCGGATGAGGCGTATTGCCAAACTTTTAGGACAGGAATTGGTGCTATGGAGTCTTTCTTCACAGGACTGGCATCCCCGGGCCACAAAGGATAGTGTCATCAGGCGGGTAGTTGAGAGGGCTTCGGGCGGGGACATTATTCTTTTTCACGACAGCGGTTCGCTGCTTGGAGGCGATGGAGCAACCCGGCGCCCGACAATTGATGCCCTGGGTCCGATAATTGACGGGCTGCGGGCCAAGGGGCTGGAGATATCCAGTATGGAAGAGTTCATGGTTTATCCTCCTGAGGTTACCCGCCGGGCATCCGGTTGAGGGTTGAATGTTACAAGCAGTTTATTCAGGTTTGTTTTGTGTAGATTTGTTTTAAGGATAAAAACTAAACGGTTATAAATCCACAAATTGAAATAAGCGTAATTAGAAGGGTCGGGATCAAATGAAATTCAATGAATTACTGCAAAAGAAGCGGGTTGTAATCTTTGACGGGGGAATGGGCAGTTCGCTGGCCGGACGCGGTTGTGATTCAAGCGGAAAGAGCAATTTAACAAGCTCTGACGCTGTGTCTGAGATCCACCGGGAATATGGCGAAGCCGGTGCTGATGTTTTAATTACCAATACTTTTACGATGAACAGAATTAATATTGAATCGCACAGTTTGGATATTGATGTCAGGGAAGTGAACGCAGCCGGAGTCAGTCTGGCCCGTCAGGCGGCCGGTCAGAAGCGTTTGGTTTTTGGCGACATCGGACCTACCGGGCAGTTGCTTGAACCTTATGGTTCCTACACTGAAGATCAGTTTTATCAAAACTATGCGGAACAGGCAGAGATTCTGGACAAAGAAGGGGTAGACGGCTTGATCATTGAAACCTTCACCGATCTGCGCGAAGCTGTTTGTGCTCTTAATGCATGTAAAGATAGAACAAATATACCCCTGATACTGTCCCTGGCTTTTACGACAACCCAAAAGGGTGGCCGGACAATTATGGGCAGCACAGTTGAAGAAGCGGCAAAAGCTGCCGAAGAGTATGGCGCTGTGGCAGTGGGCGCAAACTGCGGTGATCTGGATCCTTTAGGTATGGCTGCAATTACAAATATCTTCCGGGATGCCGTGAAATTGCCGTTAATTGTCCAGCCCAATGCCGGTAAGCCCAAGCTGGTCGGGAGTGAAACGAAGTATGAAATGCAGCCTGCAGAATATGCCGACGGAGTGATGAAATGTATTGAAAAAGGAGCTTCAATAGTCGGCGGTTGCTGTGGAACTACTCCGGCTCATATCAAAGCGGTAGCGGACAGGCTGAAAGAGTTGACTTAATTCAGACGGTAAACTGGCGGCTATATAATTTTTTAAGTCCTCTTTTTTGCTCTTTATTTATATTGTTTATTTGACATAAAAATTGCCAGGCTGGTTGATGAAGAGTTATTGCCGGTTAGTTTGAAAAAATTTCTTTTTCAGTTATTCCGGCGGATCGTATATTACACCGTGAGTATCGACGGTGATGCTTTTAATTTGCTGATCCTCATACGGCCTGTTATTCCTGCTTCGCTCGACACCTGCTATGCGGTCTGCAGCTTCCATACCTTCAATAACTTCTCCGAAGGCGGCGTACTGGCCGTCCAGGTGTGTGGCATCATCAACTACAACAAAAAACTGCGATCCTGCTGAATTGTACTCATTTGCCCGGGCCATCGAAAGCACTCCCCGCTGGTGGCTGATCGGATTGGGGTGACCGTTAGCGGCAAATTCTCCTTTAATTTTGTAGCCCGGACCGCCTGTTCCGTCGCCTCTTGGACAACCGCCCTGGATCATAAATCCGGGAATGACCCGGTGAAAGATCGTGCGGTCATAAAATTTCTTGCCGGCCAGGTGGATGAAATTACGCGCAGTATTTGGCGCACTCTCAGGATCAAGTTCAATCTTGATTATCGGGCCGTCAATCATTTCAATCGTTACTACAGGTCTTTTTTCTTCCATTTTAAACACTCCTGTTATTTTATTATTGACTGTTTATCCGCCCGGTATTATAACCGGTAGGTTTGATCCAGGTAATTGAGGGTAAATGTTTTTAAATCTGACTGGTGGCACATTGTTCCCATCATGGCATACAAGGCCGCTGCATCCTCACAGGCCTCGGGGCCTTCCTTAACCCGGTGGACGCTTCCTTCAAGTTCCGACAGGAAGGTTTCCCTGATTTTTGTATGCGGCGGGGTAACAATAAAATGCAAAGCCGGGGGGTTGTGCTGACGTCCCAACTGCCAGCCCTTTTCGGCCATCAAGTCGGCCAGGGTGTATACATCCAGCTGGCTGGAGCCCATGGCAAATACGCTCATTACCGGCCGGCCCAGGATTTCCAGCTTTCCGGTTTTCTCGATTCCATCCTGGAGAATACGGGTTGTCTCCATCACTTCTTTTGCCAGGCGCATATATCCTTCTTCACCGAGGTAGTTGATTACCGCCCAGGCAGCAGCTATGGGACCGCCCGGCCTGGTGCCGGTTACAGTGGCAGATCCGAAAAGCCCGCCGGGCCAATTGGTTAACACGAAAAATTGATGGCGGCGTAGTTCCGGATAACGATATATAATTAGGGAGGCTCCTTTGGCCGAGTAGCCGTATTTATGCAGATCGGCGGAAATCGAGGTGACCCCGGGAACCCGGAAATCAAAAGGTGGCACAGGATAGTTCAGGCGCTCGAGGAAGGGAAGCATAAAACCGCCCAGGCAGGCATCAACATGTAAGTTGATGTCCCTTTCAAGGGCCAGCTCGCCAAGCTCTTTGATCGGGTCAACAACTCCGTGCGGATAGGCCGGGGCTGAACCAACCAGCATGATGGTGTTTTTGTTCACTGAACTTCGCAGGGTGTCCAGGTCTGCCCGAAAATCCGTATCCAGGGGTATACGCACCGTTTTAACTCCCAGGTAGTGGGCTGCTTTGTCCAAAGCCGGATGAGCGCTTTCGGGAATAATAATTTCCGGTTCGGAAATATCCGGCTTTTTAAAGCGGGCCTGGTCCCGGCTGGCTTTTACTGCCAGCAGCAAACTTTCAGATCCCCCGGAAGTCATAGCGCCGACAGCTTCATCGCCGCCATTAAATAAAGAGGCTGTTTTAGCGACTACTTCTGTTTCAAACTTTTTTAAACTGGGGAAGGCTTTGGGGTCAAGTGCGTTGCCGTGAGAAAACAGGGTGTAGGCTTCTTTGATGATTTGATCAACTTCTTTGCCCGCATGATAAACCAGTCCCCATGACTGCCCGTTTTCCCAACCGACATCTGCAGTACGGGCATGCCTCATTTCTGTTAAAAGCTCGTCTGGTGAAAGGCCTTTTTTTAGAAACAATCCTCGATTATTAATTGTCATCAATTTTTCACTCCACATGGTTTAAGGTTTACCTTTTTACATTATACTATGCTTCTTTTTTGAGTGGCTGAATATATACATAGATGTGATTGACGATTATCTTGAGCACGGTAAAAGTTGGTATCGCAAGAATAATGCCCAGCAGTCCTCCCAAACGGCCGGCGACAAGTACAATCAGGATAATGGCCAGGGGACTTAAAGATAGCTTGCGGCCCATTACCTGGGGAGAAATGACCATGCTTTCCAGCTGTTGGACAATAACGATTACAACGATCACCATCACCATCGTTAACGGCGAATCGATGAGGCCGACTATCACGGCGGGAATGGAACCGATAAACGGTCCCAGGAAGGGCACCACGTTGGTGATCAGGATGAATATAGACAAAATCAGGGCATAATCGAGGCCGAGTATTAAAAAGCCGATATAGGCCAAAACACCCACGAAGAGGCAAACAATACCCAGACCCTGGAAGTAGGAACTAAGAAGCCTGTTCATTTCGGCCAGGGCATTGTTGATGTTCGTGGTATAATCCTGCGGAGCCAGGCGTTCGATCAGTTGGGGAATAAGCTTGCTGCCTTTTTCCTTAAGCATGTAGTAAAGCAGGAAGGGAACAATGATAACGGTCATGAATATACCGGTAACAAAATCGATTAATGAGGCGATGCTGGTCGCTATTTGGGTGATGGTCCTGCTAACGGTTCCGGCTATATTATCTACAATATTATCGACATCCAATGCTTCCAGGTCGAGCAGGTTGGCAACAATAGGGCTGTCTTCCAGGTTGCTGATAAGTTGCCGAATTTCCCTGATGCCTTCGGGGATACTGACAGCCAGCTTGGTGAATTCTGCCTGCAGAATAGGACCGATGGCAAGAAAAAGTAGAACAAACAGGCCGATAATCAGCAAGTAGACAATTAATATGGCCACCGGACGGGGCAATTTATGGTTATGCATCCAATCGACAACAGGAAAAGTAAAGTAATAAAGGACTCCGGAAATGAGAAAAGAAATGAACAGAGCTTCAAAAGCGATTACTATCGGCTGGAAGATAAAAGAAATATGGCTGCCGATATAAATAATCAGAAAAACGAGCAGAATACCGATTCCGGTTTTAAACAGTTTTGATTCCCACATAGTTACTCCTCAGATTATCTCCGGTGTACCGCAACGGTTACAGCGAAGATTTTTTTGCTATGTCCACACTTTTGCCAGGTTAATCTATGAGGTTATTTGCTTTCCGCTTTCTAAATCTCAGGAACGGGTATTATTTACAACGGCCTTTTCATTTTAGATCATAATGGCCAGGGCTTCAACAAATATTTAAGATCTCTAAGTTAATCCATGATCAATTTGTGAAAGAAGCATTAATCAATTCCGGTCAAGATGCTTCAGTTAAGATTACTCCGGTTCATCTGGTTTGGTTTTAAAACAGAGCGGATGGGCAGGAAAAAACAATAGAGCCATGGAAATAGTTATTATCACCGAAAGGAGTGTGAAGCCATTGCAGTGCGACCGGTGCGAAAAGGTTGAGTGTTTCGAGGGTAAAGACTGTCTCAATATGCAGGAAGAGGTTATAGAATCCTACACTGGTCAGGACCGGCTGATCCACCACGCAGCTGCCTTGATCGAGGGCGAATACTATATGCAGAAAACAAGGGTGGAGGAGTTGATACTTTTTTGCCGGGAAATGGGTTATGAACGCCTTGGTGTCGCTTTTTGTATCGGACTCCGGGAAGAAGCGAAAGTGCTTTGTTCCTATCTGCGCAAGCACTTCAGGATTTACAGTGTCTGCTGTAAAATATGCGGCACTTCAAAAGATTACCTTGCGCTGCCGAAGATTAAAGAAGACGAGCCGGAAGTGATGTGTAACCCGATTATCCAGGCCCGGACCCTGCGGGACAATAAAAGCGAGATCAATGTTACTGTCGGTCTGTGCATCGGCCATGACATCCTGTTCAACCAGCATTCAAACGTTCCGACTACGGCCTTAATTGTAAAAGATCGGGTGCTTTCCCATAATCCGGCCGGAGCCCTTTATACCGGGTATTATAAAAGGCTTATCGGTGGATAACAAGCTTTTAGTTAATTTAATGCCCGGTGTTTTGAACTAAAGGACGGTTGGTTCCCGTGTGGAGTAGATAATCTGAGGAGTGATATATTAAATGGATAATTACCGGCGGAAGGATTCCTTCACTGGTCCGTTCACTGGAGGTGGAATTGAAACAGAAAGATTTAATAAATTATATGATCAGGGACGGAAGCCTGACCTGAAAACGGGAATGCGTCTTTATCTGGTGGTCTTCTTGCTGTTGCTGGTTATCGGATCAGTGGTGCAGGGTTTGAACCTTGAGATTGGCATGATTATCACCCAATGGGTGCTGATTCTCCTCCCTGCCCTGTGGATCTTGAATCGTTACCGGGTAGACCGGGTCACTTTTGTTCGTATACGCCCTTTAAAATTCAGGTTTATTCCGGTTATTATTCTTCTTTCTGCTTCATTCTGGGTGCTGAACATGATTATCGCTGCCGGAATGGTCAGTGGGCTGATGGAACTGGGGTATGAGCCAATAGTGGTTCTTGAGCCGCCGCAAACATTTCAGCACTACCTGGTTTACCTGTTTGTTATTTCAATTTCAGCCGGGATATGTGAAGAGATTTTATTCAGGGGAACGATCATGCCGGCCATGGAGGATCACGGGTTGGTGCCGGCAATTGTATTCAGTTCGCTGTTGTTTGCTCTTTTTCACATATCTTTTCTCAATCTTATTAGCACATTCATGATTGGAGCGGTGATTGCTGTAGTTGTAATCAAGACCGGGTCGCTTTGGGGCGGTATCTTTTATCATATGTTGAATAATTTATTTGCTATCACTTACCTGTACTTTGCCGGTCAGCAGGAAACTGCGACCGAAGTCGATCCGCATGCTTACTGGATTGCCCTTCCCCTGTTGATCCTGGCCCTGGCCGGTGCTTATTCCGGCTTAAAATTATTGCAGAAGCACGCAGATGTCAAGCCTCTTTTAAAGGACCGGGCTGCAGGGTGGCTGCCCAGGGGCTGGTTTAACGGGATTTTGGTCATCGCTTTGTTTTTGTTCCTTTTGATGGCCATGATTGAGCTTGTCGTCGGTTTCGGATGGTTTGGGTTGGATGTGTTATAGAGAGCCTGGCAGAAGCTGAAGTGGCTCGTTTAAAAAAAATAAGGAGGTTATAAAATGGGTTTGGAAGGAAAACACCTAGCTGTTTTACTGGAGGAACTTTATGAAGATCCAGAGTTTTGGTACCCATATTATCGTTTCCAGGAGGCCGGTGCCAGGGTAACCGCAGTGGCCCCGAAAGTTAAGGAGTATAAAAGCAAACATGGGTTTCCAGCTACGGCCGATCTGGCTGCAGTTGATGCTGAAGCAGAAAACTTTGATGCGGTAATAATTCCCGGCGGTTATTCACCGGACCACATGCGCCGTTCGCGCGAACTGGTAGACTTTTTGAAACAAGCCTATGAACAGGGCAAAATAATCGCCGCCATGTGCCATGGCCCCTGGATGCTGGCATCAATTGGGGCGATAAAAAATCGCAAAGTAACCGCGTTTTTCTCGATCAAGGATGATTTAATCAATGCCGGTGCAAATTTTGTCGATGAGGAAGTTGTCCGTGACGGCAGTATCATTACTTCTCGCACACCTAAAGATTTGCCCGCCTTTTGCCGGGAGATAATTAAAGCTTTAAGCATTTAAATTTAAGTGCTGCGCATATTTGGCAAGATTTTTTAGCGATTCCGACAACGCCTTTTGTAAGCCATGTTTGGAAAAGGTCATTTGCAGTCCAACTTTATGGCACTGGCCTGTTCAGCCGGGACAGCTAAAAAACTTAGTTTTAGCCATTGATCACGGAGGAATTACGCATTTCATCCGTGGTTTTTTTTGATCTTGAGAAAAGTTCCCCGCTCTTTTTGTTCCATTTCAATTATATCCTTGGCCAATAGATGATTGATGTATTTTTGAATCTCTGAGGGTCGCAAGCTTAACATCTGCTGCAGATCTTTTACAGTGCAGGGCCGCCGGCGCAGGGTTTGCAAAATTTGTCTGCTGTGCGAATCGTTGAAGGTAAAGATTCTTTGGCCGGGTTTAAATGTATCAATTAATTCCGCTTTTTTTAGGTAAGAGGCGATCTCCTGCATTTTCCGGCTGTCTGCCGGTGTCACCCACTCTTCTGTTCCCGGCCTGTCGAGCGTTCCCAGCTGAATATGGTCCGGCCTGATTTTGTCAAGGGCTTTTTTTAATGCGCTGATTTCTTCCGGATAGTCATTCAAACCGGGTGCTATAAAAACCTCCACTATTATTTTACCCATGTATTCACTGCGCAGTTTAATCAATCCCTCAATTATATCTGCACATTTAAGATCTGGATGGGGGCGGTTTAACAGTTGGAAAGTTTTTTCAGTGGCTGTGTCCAGTGAAGGTATGATCAAATCCACGCCACCAGCCTGTTTGCGTACTGCCGCATCGGTAAATAAAGTACCGTTGGTTAGCAGACAAAGACTATAGCGGGGGTAGTTTTCCTTTAAAAAGTCTATTATTTCCCCCAAACCGGCATGGAGTGTTGGCTCACCGGAACCGGAAAAGGTGATGTAATCGAGATGTGGTTTATTTTCAAGATAGTCACCCAGTTCTTCACGTACTTCAGCAGGCGGAACGTATTCCTTTCTTTCGACGGTACAATTAGTTGTTTTACCGCATTCACAATACACGCAGTCCAGGGTGCAGGTTTTAAGGCGGACCAAATCGACGCCGAGCGATACACCCAGCCGCCGTGAAGGCACAGGACCAAAAAGATGGCGGTATTTCATCGCTATCTACCTCTTTTGTTATTTTTGATGATCCAGCTACCGGTAGTTGTTACCGATAAAAATAGCGGAATAGACCACCTGCTATATTCTGACTGGTAGCTGCAGATACGTTTTTAATATAACAAAAATTATTATTGATGTATACCCATAAATCGGTTATAATGATAATAGATATATACCCATTATTGGAGGAAGAAGGTGACCAGGATGAAATTGGCAGTATGTGCTCAGGAGGAAAGTCTGGCAGCAGAAGTAGATCAACGCTTTGGCCGTTGTCCCTGCTTTGTGGTGGTAGACTCCGAAAGCGGTGAAATGATCAATTCAATCTGTAATGTTCATGCGGAAGCGGCGGGTGGAGCAGGACCGCAGTGCGCCCAGCTGCTAGCAGAAAGCGGTGTTGAGGCCGTAGCGCTGGGAAATGTAGGTCCGAAAGCGGCAACAGCTCTTGAAGCAGCAAAAATTATGATCTATACCGGTGTAGAAGGAACAGTAGAAAATACTGTGCAAAGATTCAATGAAGGTAAGCTTTCGCCAGTTTCTCAGGCGACAGTTTCCGCCCATTCAGGGTTGAGAGGAAAGCGGTAAAAAGGCTGGTGTTTTAGCCCAAAAATGGTATATTTTGAAAAATATATGATTCAGGGGGTATGATACCGATGATAGTTGCTGTTGCAACAGATGGAAACATGGTAGCGCAACATTTCGGGCGTTGTTCCGAATACACCCTATTTAAGATTGGTGACGGTGTAATCAACGAAGTAAATGTTATTGCCAATCCCGGCCATGAACCCGGCTTCCTGCCCGGTTACCTGGCCCAAATGGGGGTTAAATGTATCATTGCCGGAGGAATGGGACCCCGGGCCCAGTCTCTTTTTGCTGAAAAAAATATTGAAACCTGTGTGGGTGCCGCCGGTCCAACCAGGGATGTTGCAGAAGCTTACCTGTCCGGTAATCTTCAAACAGGAGTGAGCAGGTGTGATCATCAGTATGGCGGCCATAATTGTGACTGACTGTTTAAGGAAAATGAAAAGGAAAGGAGGTTGTGACTATGCCTGGCTTTGATGGAACTGGTCCGATGGGTAGGGGGCCGGGTACAGGCGGAGGATTCGGTGTATGCAGAGGTAGCCGGTTTTATCCGGGAGGCTCCAGAAGAGGCGGCTTCGGCTGCGGTCCTGGTTGGGGCCGCAGTTGGGGCCTCAGATGGGGGCCCTGCCACTGGTGGTCGTCTGCAACGGCTCCATATTACGGCCCTGCCTGGTCCGGACTGGAAGAAGAAAAAGCTTTCTTGAAAGAGCAGAAAGAACAGTTGAAAGCTGAAATGGCTGAAATGGAAAAACGGATGGCCGAGCTGGAAGAAGCAGCAGGTTCTGATCAGGATTAAGTAATTTTTCACCAGTTGCCTCTCCTCAGCTCCGGGCTGGAGGTGAGAAGTTAGAAAAAAGACAGCTTGCTTTTAGTTGTTCCGGTTAATAACCTTGACACTTCTCACCTCCAATTTCGTATTTTTATCTAGCTGTCAATGTGTACTACAGGAAGCGGAGAGATTAAATAATGAATATAGTTGTTGCCAGCGGTAAGGGTGGGACCGGAAAGACGACCGTGGCTGTTAACCTGGCCCTGGCCCTCGATCAAGAAAAAACACAGCTGCTTGACTGCGACGTGGAAGAACCAAATGCCCACCTGTTTTTGAAGCCTGTTTTTGATAAATCCCGGGAAGTTGGCATTCCCGTGCCGGCAATAAATCTGGCACAGTGCAGCTTTTGCGGCCGTTGCTCCGAAGTATGTGCATTTAATGCCCTGGCGGTGTTAAAAAATCAGGTAATGGTTTTCGAGGAGCTTTGCCACGGCTGCGGCGGTTGTGCCTACCTGTGCCCTGAAAGAGCAATTACCGAGCGCCATCGCCCGATCGGTATCATCGAGAGCGGCAAGGCAGGTAAACTTGATTATGGCCATGGCCGTTTGAACCCCGGTGAAGCAATGTCGCCTCCGCTGATTAATGCGGTAAAAAAAATGAGCAATCCTGAAAAGATAACTATTATTGATGCTCCGCCCGGGACATCGTGCCCTGTTGTCAGCGCTGTTAAAGGCTGCGATTATTGTGTGCTGGTGACAGAGCCCACTCCTTTTGGTTTAAATGACCTGGATCTTGCCTTTCAAATGGTAAATAAGCTCGATATTCCGGCCGGAGCTGTCATAAACCGCAGCGACCTCGGTGACGGTAAAGTAGAAGAATACTGTCAAATAAAAAACCTCCCTTTACTGCAAAAAATACCTTTTGACAGGGCACTGGCTGAATTGTATGCCCGCGGGGAACCGGTGGTTTTACATCGATCTGCATGGCGCAACCGGTTCAGGGAGTTATTTACTAGTATTGCAGAGAGGCAGAAGGAGGTAGTCCGGTGGCGAAATATTTGAAGAAGCTGACCGTGATTAGCGGCAAAGGCGGAACGGGTAAAACTTCACTGGCAGGTTCTTTTGCCGCCTTGATCAGTCAGAAAGTGGTTATAGTAGACGCTGATGTTGATGCAGCAAACTTAAGCCTGATAACCGGAACTGAGTTGCTTGAAAAGCACGAATTTCGAGCGTCAAAGGTTGCTGTTGTTGATCCTGAAAAATGCGCCGGCTGTGGACTTTGCCGGGACCTATGCCGTTTTGAGGCTGTTTCTGAGAATTTCTTTGTCAACCCGGTAGATTGTGAAGGCTGTGCTTTATGTGCTTATGCCTGCCCGCAGGAAGCGATCAGTATGGAAGAAAAAGTATCAGGGCAATGGTTTGTTTCACAAACCCCTTATGGAAATCTTGTCCATGCCCGCCTGGGGATAGCCGAAGAAAACTCCGGGAAGCTGGTTACGACTGTTCGTAATCGGGGTCAGGAGCTGGCGGAAACCGGTGGTAAAGAATACCTGCTCATTGACGGTCCTCCCGGTATTGGCTGCCCGGTAATTGCTTCGCTGGCCGGAGTTGATGCTGCCCTGATCGTTATTGAACCCACCTTGTCAGGTATTCATGATCTAGAAAGGGTATTGTCTGTGTGCAGTTATTTTGGAATTACGGCAGCTGTCTGTATCAATCGTTATGATATGGGAATGACCCAGTCGGCATTGATCGAAGATTACTGCCGGCAGGAAGACATCGTTATGGCCGGTAAAATTCCTTTCGATCGCGCTTTTGTCGAGGCTATGGTCCAGGGTTTGCCTGTAATAGAATATACAAACGGGCTGCTTTGCAGGAAAATAAGCAGTTTATGGGATAAATTTACAGCCATCCTCAAATAGTTGTGTTGTCACATATTTTTTGCTAAAATAAAATGCAATCAATTAAATAAGTTTAGAGGGGTTTTAAGTATGCCGCGTCCATTTAAACCACGTCGGGTGAGCACGATGCCCCGTTACACTTATTTCAAGCCGACAGGAATTCCGATGCCTTTGCTGGACGAAGTTGTACTTACTGTTGATGAGATAGAGGCTATTCGGTTAAAAGATCTGGAAAAATTAGAGCAGCAGGAATGTGCAGTTCGCATGAATGTAGCCCAAAGCACATTACAGCGTATTCTTGCTTCGGCCCGTGAAAAAATAGCCCTGTCGATTATCGAGGGGAAAGCCATGCGTATCCACGGTGGTCCTTTTGCCATCGAAGGTGAGCCCACCTGCCCGCGCTGTCGTCGTCGCAGATTCGGCCAGAAACCTCCACCTAAAGCTGATACTCCCGGTATTGGCGAAGAATATTGCCCGGAATGCGGCAGTGAAGAAGAATAGTATTTCTGCAAAATATAACTGCGCTGTTTTCCACTGTTATCAAAGGCTAAAACAGAAAAAATGATCGTGTCTGGAGCAAGAACAGGTTTACCTGGCTCTAATATTTCATGGTCATTCAGATCGGAGCACTCCCCCGGCTGTCGCTATAAGGCGCCCGGGGTTTTAATCAGGTGGGGCAGGATATGTTTACGCAGTTCTTTAACGGCCATAGTTCCGGTAATATGACCTTTGTCGATTACCGCGACGGGATAGTTCTTATATGTTTCCATTTGTCTTTCAAAACGAATAACCTGGTCATAGCGGGCCAGCAGGGGAAAAAGGTTTTGATCTTTAACCTTGAAAAATAGATTATCAAAGTTTAGCGCTTTTGTAACCGCAGCCGGATTATCATGGACCGGGTTACCGGTAAGTTTTCTGTATACGGAATTGATGAAAACGTCATCCGGTGCTGTGCCGGCCAGCATCGGGAGATAAGTGCCTGCGGTGTTGCAATAAATTCGATGCAAATTGGTTACCCAACCTCCGAGGCTGATTCCCGAAACCACCACCCGGCTTCCCTTGCGCGCAGCGTAATTTGTCAGCGCTTCTACCAAATGCACCGATACAGCTAACAGGGCTTTGAAATTTGCCAGGTTGGCAATTTTTTTGATGTAGAGTTTATAAGAGCAGTGATAGGGGGCCCGAACAGCAATCAGGTTGGCCGGAATATCATTTTTTATTGCCAGGAAGATATCCCGGAAAGAACTTTTTCCAAGCGGCCTTCTACTGAAAGGCCTTTCATTGTTGCCGTGGTGGTAAATAAGGGTCGGGTACTGGTTGCCCCGCCACTCGGCGATATGAAATGCAGGGTCAAGTTCACCGACCGCTGTCTGAGCGGGCGTTTCGTAATAACCTTCGCCCTCAATATCGGGCCATTTGAAGGTAACTGAATTTAAAAGTTCCTCATATGTGGGGCTTTCGATACTATTTCGAAATAGCTTGCTTTTACTAAATAACACAGATCCAAAATTAACAGAAAAACTGTCGATTAAAGCATGCTTGTTCATTGTGCCGATTCTCCTCAGTAATTTAATTAAACAGCCGCAGTTATTTTCCTGCATTTTTATCGGACGCTTTTTTTAATATGTTTAAGGTTTGACCGATTTTGCTCTTGCCAGTTGGGCTGCAAAGTAATAAGCTCTAGATGTCATTTGTATATTTTGATCATCAATGAGGCGTTCAGGTGAAAGTTTCAATAGGAAATGCAAATCAGAATACGGCGGGTATTTTCTATGCCCTTTCTGCTTATGTTTTGTGGGGCATGTTACCCCTTTACTGGAAATTATTAGAAGATGTTACGGCTATAGAAATTCTGGCTCATCGGATCTTGTGGTCCTTTGTATTAATGAGCCTGGTAGTTTTTTTTACCGGAGGATGGAAAAGTATAGTAGTTGCACTGGTTGATAAAAAGAAACTTTTATTAATTTTTCTTTGCGGTTTTGTGGTCAGCTTGAACTGGTTTACTTATATTTATGCTGTCAACAGCGGTTTTGTTATTGAAGCGAGTATGGGGTATTACATTAATCCCCTGGTCGTAGTTTTGCTCGGGGTTACTGTGTTCAGGGAAAAGCTGGGCCGCTGGCAGCTTGCGGCGCTGTCACTTGCCGCCCTGGGAGTTTTGATTATTGCCGTGCAGTACGGCAGAATTCCCTGGATAGCTATTTTGCTGGCCGGTTCTTTCGCTGCATATGGCTTAATTAAAAAGATAGTCCACATGAATCCGGTAAGCGGCCTGACTTTAGAAACATTTATTGTTATGCCCTTTGCCCTGCTTTTTATCGTCAATTTAGAAACTGCCGGGACCGGCGCTTTGGGCACGGTACCGATCCCGACCAAGCTTATCCTGGTCGGTGCAGGGCTTATTACTGCTACTCCACTATTTCTATTTGCCCGGGGCATTGAAAGAACCACTTTTTCGATGATCGGTTTTTTGCAATATATTGCGCCTACAATTACCCTTTTCCTGGGGGTTTTTATCTTCAAAGAGCATTTTTCACTTCCGCACCTGGTCAGTTTCTGTTTTATCTGGATCGCTTTGATTATTTTCACCCTGGCCAATGTGGGGATATTGAAAGAGCAGTCAAATATTAAAACTAAAGATTTTGTTTCCCACAAGGAAGCCTGATCATGATTATTGATATGATAAATTTTCCCGGTTGCATAAAACCATGATCAGCGCTACAGTTTTATGAGTTGTTCCGCCCTGGTTTAAAATCACCGACAGGCAAATTTTTGAATATTTTTTCCGAACTTGCGGCAGCTTTGGGCCATGAAATTGAAGCTTGAATATATAACCAGTTGCCTAAAAGTTAACTCTCAAGGGAATACAGCCGTTTCTACAGAGCGGCATATTTAAGGCCCGGTTTTGTGAGGTAAATTGTACCCCGGTTAATAAGCCTTTTACTTAAGGGTAAAGTTACCGCCTGTTATTTAAGTACTTTGCCGACCGCCGGCAAACACTTTGCTAACCTGAACCAGGGATATCAATATTAATTTGTCAAATTTAATGCATTCAGTTAAAATCAGGGTGTATCAACAGGTATAAATATTAAAATGTTACTATGACCGTTGCAAGTTACCCTGGAATTAGATTGTCTACGAAAAATTGGGCTGCCTGTGTTTCGAGCTATTTGCGATGCCTCTGGTAGAATAACCATGAAAAGGTTGAGGGTAAATTATATGCGCCGCTGGAAAAGCAGTGAATTGGATAAAAAAATCAATGAAAAAAGGGCGGAAGTAGATCGTTTTCTTCTAACGTCCCGCCAGGGCAAGATCATCAGGCGAAGACCGCGTGACAAAGAAGAGCAAAACGTTTTAGATATGTTATGCAAAAAAAAATGGGAAGACGACCTCGCCAGGGGGAAAATAAAAATACTTAGCAGGAGAAAATGGTACTATGAGTTCGATTGAAAGGGCCAGGGAGGAACTGTATAAATTATCAGGTTCAGGTAAAAATCGTTTTGAAGTTATGGCTGAAACTACTGCCATAATTACGGAACTAATGGAAGCCCAGGGACTTAAACCTATAGTTGTAGGAGGGTTTGCGGTCGAAATATATACCAGGGGTCAATATACCACTCTGGACATTGACCTGGTTACAAAGGGAAGAGAGATTGCCGGAGATATTTTTATCAGTCTGGGTTTTTTGCGGGAAGGCCGTCACTGGTATCAACCAGAATTGGGCGTGGCTATCGAGATCCCGGATAGCAAACTTGAGGGGGCAGATGAAAGCAAAATAATAAGGCTGGAATTGCCAAGCGGAAGGTACCTTTATGTGATTGGTATCGAAGATATAATTTTAGATCGGCTAAGGGCTTGTGTGCACTGGACATCATCATCCGATTGTGAGTGGGGATTACGCATGCTAAAAGTTCATCTTAACTCCTTGGATTTAAACTACATGAAAGAAATGGCTGAAAAAGATCATTCCAGCACGGCCCAAAAGCTGGATGAGTGGTTGAAAGAAATGAATTAAAGTATATTAATTAACCCTACCTCTTTAACCTTCATATAGTCTCAAAAAAAGCGATCCTCTGTTGACAGGAAGGATAAATCATTTTATCATATTAACAAAAGCGAATATGATCAATTGATTATATGAAGGTGATCGGGAATGGAATCCAAATTAACAAGGATACTAAAAGCTTTAGCTGATGATACCCGCTTGCGGATGCTTAACTTACTGCAGCATTATGATCTCTGTGTCTGCGAGTTAGAAATTTTGCTGGGAATTAGCCAGTCCAATGCTTCCAGGCACTTGAACAAGCTAACCAATGCCGGTTTGCTGGAATACTATAAAGCGGCCAAGTATGTTTATTACCAGATCAACTCAGAAACCATTAAAGAATACCTGTTTATTAATGTAATTCTGACATCAGAAATTATGAAACTGGATCAATGCCGGAAGGATTACGAAAAGATGGCTTATTACAAAAGCAAAGGTTATACCTGCGATGACTTAAAAGCGGGAATTGTAAACTTCTAGTTAAACTCAAAATGGCATTTAATCAGGAACTAACAAATATTTGTATTGACAGCAGGATAAAAGCAGTTTGTTTTTAAAACCAGCTTTTGCTTTTATTGTGTAGTTTCACTCGATAGCATGAAAAGCATTTATAAGGATGGTTCAAGATGGCTGAAGAACACAAGTTGGGCTTTTTGGTGCAGTTTTGTAAAATCATGAAGGCTTAAATACAGCAATTATATTGAACACGAAGAAAGGATGAGTGAAATGTTTGAGAAGGTTGTAATGGCAACCGATTTTACGCCAGGCGGCGAAAAACTGTTTAACTGCCTGGGAGAACTAAAAGCACTTGGCACCAAAGAGATTATCCTTACCTGGGTTATGGAAATCAGGTATTCCGGCGGACCAAGCGGATCGCTGCAAAAGCAACACAGGCAGAAACTTGCGGAAAAAACAAAAGAAATAGAAAAAATGGGGTTTAAAGCAAGTTATGAAGCACCGATCGGGTTCCCAGCCCGGGAAATTAACACTGTTGCTGAAAAAGTCGATGCATCGCTGATCGTTATTGCTTCACGAGGTAAGAACAGGGTCCGGGATTTTTTCCTGGGCAGTACTACATCTACCATGATCAGGCAAACAAAAACCCCGACCTTGATTGAACGAATTGAGCTGATTGAAAGCCTGGGCGAAAAAGATTGCCAGCTGGTTTGCAGCCGTAAATTCGACTCAATTCTGATGCCGACAGATTTTTCAACTGCGGCCGAAGAGGCGGAAAAAGTTGTCAGCGGTTTGGCTAAACATGCCGGCAAAATTGTCCTTGCTTCAGTGGTTGAAGAAGGGGAAAGTGAAGAAGAGATTGAAGAGCTCAGGAAAAAAGCATCCAGGCAGCTTGAGGAGCTTGGTGAAAGCTGCAGAAAATCATGTCCGGAAGTGAAAATTAGGATAGAAACGGGCATCCCATCGAAACATATAAAAACTATTGCCGAGGAAGAGGATATTACGCTGATTGTTCAGGGTATGCGCGGCAAAGGAGGAGTAGAAGGCCTGGTGCTGGGCAGTACGGCAGAAACAGTAGCCCGGACTTCAGCCCGGCCTGTTCTGCTCGTGCCTGCAAAAATATAAAGATCAAGCAATTTCAAACAAACTGTTATACTAATTGAAGGAGTGATTGACAGAGATGAGTGAACAAAAAGCTTATGAACTTAGTTTTTTCCACAAGTACCTTTCAGTTTGGGTGGCTTTGTGCATTTTGATCGGTGTCGGGCTTGGCCGTGTTATTCCCGGCGCAGCTGAGTTTTTAAGTGAGATCCAGGTAGAGCAGGTTAATATCCCGATTGCTATCTTACTCTTTGCCATGATGTACCCAATCATGCTGCAGATAGATTTTAGCGAGGTAGTTAATGCGGTGAAAGCTCCGCGGGCGGTTATCCTGACTTTAGTTGTCAACTGGCTGATCAAACCTTTCAGCATGTTCTTTTTTGCCTGGCTGTTTATGCGTATTATCTGGGCCCCGTATATCGGGTACGAGCTGGCGGGTGAATACATGGCCGGCATGATTCTTTTGGGTATAGCCCCGTGTACGGCAATGGTCCTGGTTTTCAGTTACCTGGCCAAGGGCTTTATGGGCCTTACCCTGGTGTTGGTGGCCATTAACTCGCTGACCATGCTTGTCCTTTATGCTCCATTGGGCAATTTCTTATTAGATGTTGCAGAAATGCCCATACCTTTCATGACTATATTTTTGAGCATTATGCTCTATGTAGGGGTTTCGCTCGTAGCCGGATATGTTACCCGCAAGAGGTTGATTGCAACCCGGGGTATTGATTGGTACGAGCGGGTATTCTTAAAGCATATGGGCACTATTTCAGTAGTTGCCCTGCTGGCTACTTTAATATATCTTTTCATGCTCCAGGGTGATGTAATTATTGAAAATCCACTGGGTGTAGTTATGATTGCAGTACCCTTGATCATTCAGATAATGTTTATTTTTAGCTTGGGTTACCTGGTAGCCAAACTTATCGGCCTGACTTATGAAGAGGCGGCCCCGGCTTCTATGATTGGGGCCAGCAACCATTTCGAAGTTGCTATAGCTACAGCGGTCACAGTATTTGGAGTAGGTTCCGGGGCTGCTCTTTCCACAGTAGTAGGAGTTCTAATTGAAGTGCCGATCATGTTAACTCTGGTGACTATTTGCCTGAGAACTGCCCGCTGGTTTCCCAAAATGTCAGCTTACACTAACAAGATGTCAAAAGAGGATCGATAAAGCGGTTTATAGAACTAAAACTGATCAACAGAGGGTGTATTACAAGCAAGCTTAATTAATACAACTAAAAGATCAATTAAAAGGCCTTCCCTGTGTTTGCGGGGAGGGCCTTTTAATAAGGGGCTATAGATAGCTTTTATGGCGCTAAGACATGATGGTTCCAAAAATCATCCCGGAGATGGTGGCCATGATTGACACCAGGATGACGAAGACTATAGTTTTTGACGTTCCCAGCACACTGCGGATAACCAGCATATTGGGCAGGCTCAAAGCCGGTCCGGCTAAAAGAAGGGCCAGTGCGGGTCCCTGCCCCATTCCGGAGCCAAGCAGGCCCTGGAGGATAGGCACCTCGGTCAGGGTGGCGAAATACATGAAAGCGCCGATAACAGAGGCGACCAGGTTGGCCTGGAAACTGTTGCCCCCGACCAGGGCTTCGATGTATTGGACAGGGATCAAACCGGCATCGCTTTCCGGGCGGCCCATCAGAAAACCGGCTGCCATTACCCCCGCAAAAAGCAAAGGCAGGATTTGCAGGGTGAAGTCACGCGTGGATTCGACCCAGGAAACCCGTTCCTCCCGGTCAAACCAGCGCCAGACCATAAAACCGAGAATGATTAAAAGAGCGGCCACCAGGTACCATTTGGCCTGGTAAACTGCATACCACAATCCGGCGGCTTCCTCGGGCCTACCAAGGGCGGCAATAACCAGGATTAAAATCAGGACCAGGAAGTAAGCCAGGTTTTGCAGCTGGCTGCGTTTTTCAGGAGCTTCTTCCTCCAAGCCCTGCATGGGGGATTCGGTCCTGTTCCGGTCTTCTTTCCTGTAGAGCAGGGCCATAATCAAACCTATAACTAAGGCGAAAATCACGGCGCCTATGGCCCGGGCCAAGCCAAGCTCCCAACCCAGGACCCTGGCGGTAAGGATAATGGCCAGGATGTTAATGGCCGGCCCGGAATAAAGAAAAGCGATCGCGGGGCCGATACCGGCTCCTTTTTTGTAAATACCGGCAAAGAGAGGCAGTACCGTGCAGGAGCAAACGGCCAGTACGCTTCCGGACACCGATGCGACCGAGTAAGCCAGCACTTTGTGCGCCCCGCCGCCGAAATACTTGATCACTGCCCCCTGGGAGAGGAAGTTGGCAATTGCCCCGGCAATGAAGAAAGCCGGAATCAGGGTTTGCAGCACGTGTTCGCGGACATAATACTGCAAGAGGGAAAAAGCTTCCATAATGGAAGCCTGGATATTTGGATGCTGAAAGGGGATAAAGTATGCGGCTATAAACACTAAGATCAGGATGATTGCTTTTCGCATGTTTCCCATTGATTAAACACTCCCCTAACAGCCCGGAATGAACGGGCTGGAAACATTAAACCTGCTTTATTTGATGGATCAGTGGTTATTGTTCTTCCTGGATCCATTTCTTGATCTGGTCTTGTTTCGGGACCTTACCGGAAACTTTGACTTTGTCGTTAATGACCAGCCCTGGAGTCATGAAAACATCATGTTCCATGATTTTAGTGGTATCTTCCACCTTTTCAACATCGGCCGGTAAGTTTAACTCCGCCAGGGCATTTTTTACTTCCTGTTCCATCTTTTCGCAGTTTTTGCAGCCGGGGCCGAGAATCTTAATTTTCATCGCTTCCCGCTCCTTTCCTATTGATTAATCAATCTTAATTTGAGTAATTTTGTGCATCCGCTTTAAACCAGCGTTTTTTGCCTTCTTTCCCAAAAAATCTTGAGCAGTTCAGAACTGGCTTCCAGCAGATCATGTATCCTTAAATCGGCTAGCCGGTAGAAAACCTTCAAGCCCTCTTTCCTCGATGATACCAGGCCTTCTTTTTTTAATATATTCAAGTGTCTTGACACATTGGACTGCTCCATCTGCAGTTCGGGCACAATTTTACACACGCAGAGCTCTCCGCCTTTTAAAAGCTCCAGGATCTGCAGCCTGGTCGGGTGGGCCAGGGCTTTGAGCATTTCCGCCTGGTAATGATACCTGTTTTCAGCCATCCCTTTCACCTCTTAGAATTAAACTTATGTTGCTATATATAAATCTATTCATATAGTACCATAAACATAACTGCCTGGCAACTCGAAGGAAAAACTTGAATTATTTATGCAACCAGGTTAACAATAAAAAACTTAGCCGGCTTATGCTGAGGCAACTTCAAATTGAACAAAAGGGATAACTATTATATTCCCGGGCGCACCCCGGATCTAATAGCAGCCGGCGAAGGGTAAAGCAGGGCTGGTGTTTGCCGTAACAGGCAGGGGAAGGTAAAATGTGATCGTTTCGGTAAATAATAAAGATAAGAACACTGGGGGAGTGCATAATGAATACTCAAAGTAAAAAAAGAAAAGTGCTCTTCCTGTGCACGGGTAATTCGGTGCGCAGTCAGATGGCGGAAGGTTTCTTAAAGGCCCTGGGCGGCGAGCGATTCGAAGTGAAAAGCGCAGGTACCGCTCCGGCCGGGATAAATCCGAGGTCAATCAAGGTGATGAAAGAGGTGGGCATCGATATCAGCTCCCAGTCTTCTGACCGGCTTGACCTACAAATGCTCGATAATGCAGACCTCTTGATTACCCTCTGCGGCGATGCCCGTGATAACTGTCCAATTGTTGCCCCGGGAGTGGAAAAGAGGCACTGGCCCCTGGAGGATCCTTCTTACCGGGTAGGGACGGAGGAAGAAATAATGGATCGATTTAGAAAAACCCGGGACTTGATCAAAAAATACGCAGAAGATTTAATTGCAGAGTAAAACCGGCTTCAGGTGCATTTACAAGCATGTAACTGAATGCTATAATATCAGCAAGTAATTAAATAATTGTAGCTTGTCAGGTGTCGATTGACTGAAAAGGGAAGCCGGTGAAAATCCGGCGCGGTCCCGCCACTGTAAGTGGGAGTTGCCTCCTTGAAACCACTGGTAAAAACCGGGAAGGCAGGGGGTGCAGTGAACACGAGCCAGGAGACCTGCCTGACAGAGCGCTTAACCCCTTCGGGTGAAAGGGTAAGGCGGGGTAAAAACCACGTGTTGCCGTGGTTTTTTGTTTTATAACATTAAACTTCAGCTTTCCTTGCTCAAAAACAGGGGTTAAGCAAAAAATAAAGGAGAGATAGGCGTTGAAAAAAAGTTTAATGTTTGCAGTAGTCTTTGCAGTAGCCAGCCTGTTATTGGCAGCTGGTTGTGCTGAGGTGGAGGAAGCGGTTGAACCTGATGAAGAGCAAGAGACAGCAGAAGTAAATGATGAAACTGTTGTTACCGACCAGATGGGCCGGGAGGTAGTAATTAAAGGTGTCCCGGAGCGGATAATTTCGCTTTCTCCGAGCAATACCGAGATAAGCTTTGCCCTGGGGCTTGGGGATCGGATAGTGGGTGTTACCGAGTACTGTAACTATCCGCCCGAGGCAGAGGAAAAGGTTGCTGTCGGTGGTTTTGATTCTCCCAGCATTGAAAAAATTATCGAACTTGAGCCTGATCTGGTGCTTGCCTCCACCATTCATAATGAAGAGGTGCCGCGCCTGGAAGAACTGGATATAACGGTCCTGGTGATTGAAGCATCGACCTTAAGTGAGCTCTATGACAGCATGTCCCTGGTGGCAAAGATGACCGGGGTGCCCGATGCGGGCGAAGAGCTGATCGATTCGATGCGGGAACGGATCGACGCAGTGGAAAAAAAAGTTAGTTCAGTTGATCCCGAAGATAAAGTGCGCGTTTTTTACGAGGTCTATTCCGATCCGCTGATGAGCGCCGGTGAAGGGGCTTTTATCAATGAAATCATTTCCCTGGCCGGCGGAGAAAATATTTTTGGCGATGTTGCTGAAAATTATCCGCAGATCAGCGCTGAAACAGTTGCTGAAAGGCAGCCCGAGATTATTTTATATCCGGATTATCATGGAACGGCCGATTTTGTATCAGATGAGATGGCCGGTAGGCCCGGCTGGGAAAGTGTCCCGGCTGTGGAAAATAAAAGAATTTATGCTGTTTCTGATGACGTATTTGCCCGTCCCGGACCGCGGGTAGTGGAAGCAGTCGAGGAAGCGGCGGAGCTGCTTTATCCGGATAAGTTTTAATCAAAATGTACACGCTTAGAAGTGAGGGAAGTTAAGACGTCGGAGCTAAAGCAATGTAATAAACGAAGCGAAGACGAGGCCGGCGCAAAGAAAAAGCTTTTTATGGCCGGCCTTATTGTCCTTTTATTATTTTCTGCGGTCAGCGCCATGGTTTTGGGAGCCGTATCGATCGGTTGGCGGAGTGTCCTGATCATTTTGTTTGATACTTCGCCGGTTTCGCTTTCTTTTGCCGGTGTTGAGGTGCTCGAGGTCCATGAAGATATTCTTTTGCAAATTCGCCTGCCCCGGGTGCTTCTGGCTGCGGCGGTTGGCAGCTCACTGGCCGTATCCGGCGCTGTTTTCCAGGGGCTTTTTCGCAACCCGATGGCCGATCCCTACGTGATCGGGATTTCATCGGGGGCGGCCCTGGGAGCGGTTTTTGCCATGCTCAGTGGGTTTAGCCTGGCCGTGGGCGGTTTCGGAGCTGTACCGTTATTTGCTTTTGGCGGTGGCATTATTACCATTATGCTGGTTTACAGTATGGCCCGTGTTGGCCGGGCTGTTCCGGTGATGACCCTGCTGTTGGCCGGGATTGCGGTCAGCGCATTTCTTTCCGCCCTGGTTTCATTGCTTACTTATTTTGCCGGTGAGAAGTTGCACATGGTGGTCTTCTGGATGATGGGCGGGCTTGGCGGGGCAACCTGGCATCAGGTCAGGGTAATGGTTCCCTATGCCCTGGTCGGCTATATTTGTGTCAGCATCTTTTCCCGGGAGCTTAATGCCATGCTGCTCGGGGAAGAAACGGCCAGTAATCTTGGCGTAAACACCGAGAGGGTTAAAAAGATCATGTTGGCCGGCTCCTCCCTGCTGGTGGCGGCAGCGGTTTCTACCAGCGGGATCATCGGTTTTGTCGGGCTGGTGGTCCCTCATTTCGTGCGCCTGGTGGCCGGACCGGATCACCGTTTTCTTCTGCCGGCCTCGGCCTTGCTTGGTGCGGTCCTGCTTATTGCCACCGACACCCTGGCCCGGGTTATTATTGCCCCTTCGGAACTGCCGGTCGGTATTATTACCGCCCTGATCGGGGCCCCGATGTTTGTTTACTTGTTGAAAAAACGCAAGAAACTGCGCTATTTCGGCGGAGGAGGATAGAAAGCGTGGGACTGAATATAGAAGTTCACGGTCTGAAGCTGGCCTATGATGCCCAGCCGGTTCTACAGGATACAAATTTTAATGTCGATCGCGGGGACCTGGTAGCTTTGCTCGGAGCTAACGGAGCCGGCAAATCGACCCTTTTGCGCTGCATAAGCCGGATCTTAAAACCAAGCGCCGGTCATATCCTGCTTGACGGCCGGGAACTAAAGCTGTTTGACAGTAAAGAGGCAGCCCGTAAGATGGCGGTGGTCCCCCAGGAAACGGCGGCTGACTTTGATTTTACGGTGGAAGATATCGTTATGATGGGCCGTTTCCCTTATCTTAGCCGTTTTCAGAAAGAAGATCAGAGTGATCGGGATATAGTCCGCAGGTCAATGGAAATGACCGGGGTGGCCCATCTGGCAGAACGCTCGATAACTGCTTTAAGCGGCGGAGAAAAACAAAGGGTGATTATGGCCCGTGCTGTTTGCCAGCAGCCCGAAGCGCTGCTTCTAGATGAACCGACGGCCAACCTGGATATCGGTTATCAGTCCATGTTTTTGGAATTGGCCGCCCGACTCAACCGTGAACAAAAGGTAACAGTCGTTGCCGCCATCCACGATATCAATCTGGCTGTCCATCACTTTAATCGCTTTGTTTTACTTGCCGGCGGCCGGGTAATGGCGGCCGGAAGGGCAGAAGAAGTGATTACCCCGGAAAATATCCGTAAATCATACGGGGTCCCGGCCTCAACTTACCGCCATCCCCTGAACGGTGCTTTACAGGTTAGTGTTGCCAGGGGACGCGTTCCCGATGAAAACAATATCCAGGGGAAGGCGGTGCACGTGATCGGCGGCGGAGAAGAATCCCTGCCGGTTTTAGAGTTGCTAAACCAGCAAGGCTGCAAACTTTCGGTGGGTCCGGTTTCAACCCAGGACAGCGGCTGCCGCTTTGCTCATTTTCACAGTTTGCCGGTAGTAATCGTTCCTCCGTTTACCAGTATGAACGGCGCTCACAGAGAAGAACACCTGCAATTGATGCGCGGTTCAGATCTGGTGGTAGTGCCGCCTATTCCCTTTGGCGAAGGCAACCTGCCAATATTTGAAGAAGTGGAAGCGGTTTTAGAAGAGGGCAAACCGGTTTATATTATTGACCTGGCCGGGGTTGAAAAACGGGATTACAGCGGTAAAGCTCTGCAACTGCTGGATAACCTGGTGCAAAAAGGGGCCGTGGTTTTAGAAAGGTCTGGTGACTTAACGGCGGTTGTCCGCCCGGACGGAGGCGCAGGAGATGAGCGATTGTAACAGGGGGCCTTTGGTCCTGATAACCGGTGGAGCGCGCAGCGGTAAGAGCACTTTTGCTGAACAGCTGGCCCGAAAGAGCGAAAAAAAGGTAACTTACCTGGCTACTGCCCGGGCAGATGACCGGGAAATGCTAAAGCGTGTCGCCGCCCACCGTAAGAGACGTCCGGAAAGTTTTAAAACTGTGGAAGAAGCTCTTGAACCGCACCTGGTCCTTGAAAATGATGTTGACAGTAACAGCCTTTTCCTTCTCGACTGCCTGACTTTGTTGATCAGCAACCGCATTTTGGCGGATTTGGAACAGCATGGAGTGCTGCGGCAGGGAGAGGATATCTATGCCGACGAGAACCTGCTTGAAGCAGCCGGCGAACGCGCTCTTGACTATATAAATATTTTGGCTGAAACAGCCGGCAAATGTGCGGCTGAAGTGGTGGTGGTTACCAATGAGGTGGGTATGGGTGTTGTACCGAATTATCCCCTGGGCCGGGTTTTCCGTGATTACTCCGGCCGGGCCAACCAGGTAATGGCGGCTGCGTCTGATCAGGTCTGGATGGTAGTTTGCGGTATCGCCCAGAGGTTAAAATAATTGGAACGGATAACATTATGCATATCAGCCTTTGCGCTGGCCTACCTGTTGGATTTTTTGATCGGCGATCCGCACCGTTTCCCTCACCCGGTCCGTCTCCTGGGAGCAGCCGTTGCAATGCTGGAGAAGTTAAGCCGCCGGTTGTTTGCTTCCCCGCCGGGCTTAAAAATAGCAGGCGCGTTTTTGGTTGTTCTCGCAGCCGGCGGCTCTTTGGTTTTAACCATCGTTATGCTTGAAGGTGCCTATAAACTTAACCAGTTTGCCGGATGGAGCCTGGAAATATATTTATTATTTACGGTGCTGGCCGGCGGCGATCTGCACAGGCATGTAACAAGAGTCGGCCGGGATTTACAATGCGGACGACTGGAACAAGCCCGGTCGAGTGTTGCTTTACTGGTCAGCCGGGATACCAGCCGCTTGAACGAAAACGGTGTTTCGCGGGCGGCCCTTGAAAGCTTGTTTGAAAACAGCGCCGACGGGCTGGTTGCCCCCCTTTTTTTTGCCGCAGTCGGGGGCGCTCCATTGGCTGTATTTTATAAAGCGGTTAATACCCTTGATTCAATGCTCGGATATAGGACAAAGGAGTATAGCAGTCTGGGATTTTTCTCAGCAAAGCTTGATGATATCTTGAGTTTTATTCCCTCCCGGATTACAGCTGTACTGATTATCCTGGCTGCTGCTCTTAATGGAGCATTCAGATCCGGCCTGCGGGTCCTGGTTGATGACCGTAACAAACATGACAGTCCCAACAGCGCCTGGCCTGAAGCAGCTGCGGCGGGAGCGCTCGGTATAAAGTTCGGCGGGCCTGATTTTTACCGCGGGCAGCCCAGGGTCCAGCCGTTAATCAATTCATTTGGAAGGGAACCGGAAATGGCGGATATCAAGCGGGGTCTGGACCTGTTCCGGCAGACTTCTTTTTTGGCATTTATATGCTTTCTGGTTATACTTTACTGGTTAGAAACCCGGGAGGTAATCATTTTTTGAAAAGTTATCTCCGCGCTCTATCATTTTTAACGGTCATACCGCTGCCCCATGTGCAATTCAGCTCTGACAGCAGGGAACTTTCTGCTTCAGCAGCCTGTTTTCCCCTGGCCGGGGCAACCCTTGGAATATTTTTTGCAGGCTCAGGGTGGTTGGCAGGGCAGGTTTTTCCGCCGGCCCCGGTAGCCGTGATCGTGTTGATTATAAGTTTCCTGCTCACACGCGGCCTGCACTTTGACGGCTTAACAGATGCGGCTGACGGTTTGATCGGGACCACCAGCCGGGAAAAGGCTTTTAAAGCAATGGAAGACAGCTCCATCGGGGTGATGGGTGCCGCTTCACTTTTTTTTGTTTATCTCCTGAAATTTACCTTGCTTGCCGAACTGGGGGCGTTTTTTCTGCTTCCGATCGCTTTGTTCTTTATGCCCCTGGCGGGAAGATGGGCTATAGTTTACGCCGGAGCGTGGTTTGCCCCGGCGCGCAATCAGGGCCTGGGCGGTCTTTTCCTCCGGGAGCTTCGCTGGCCGGTCCTGCTCAAGGCATCAACCGGGGCTTTATTCCTGATCGCCCTGGTTTCCTGGCGGCAGCCTGATCTGCTCGGCCCGGTTTTGGGGGGCTGTGTTTTAGCCCTGGCTGCTGCCCATATTCTGGCTTTTTACGCTTCCCGCCGCCTGGGCGGTTTAACCGGTGATATCCTCGGGGCTTGCAGTGAACTGGGAGAAATGTTTTTTTTAACCGGATTTTACCTGGCCTCGCAGTTATCCGGCGCTGCCGCTCTTACAACAAAGGTGGTGATTTCTCTTGTCCAGGGCTTTTGATAATCAAACCGGCGGGCATGGCGGAGACCTGGTTCGGGCAGCCCGGCAGTGGAATCCGGCTGGAGGGGAACTGCTTGATTTCAGCAGTAATGTCAACCCGCTTGGGCCACCTTCCGGACTGATAGAATACTTAAGCGAAACATTAACAGAAATAGTAAACTATCCTTCTCCCCAGGCCCGTGAACTACGCGAAGATCTGGCTTTTTTCCTCGATGTGCCCCTTCGGCAATTACTCCTGGGTAACGGGGCCAACGAACTGATACATCTTTTGATCTTATGGCATCGTCCCCGGCGGGTTCTTGTTCCTGCCCCCGCCTTTTCAGAGTACGAGAGGGCTGCTGTCCTGGCCGGTTCTTTGGTGGAGCGTTATCCACTGCGGCCCGGAGAGCATATTGATCCGGTTTTCCTGGAAAGCAGGCTTGAACAGGGGGATTGGCTGGTAATTTGCAACCCTTCTAATCCGACCGGGATGTTACACCAAAGATGCGATCTTCTTAAACTCTTAGCAGCGGCAGAGAAACGGGATGCGTCGGTAATGATCGATGAAAGCTTCATTCCGCTTAGCGGTCGGCCGGAAGAGAGCCTCCGCGATCGGCAAAACGCAAAATTGTGGGTGGTCATTTCCCTGACTAAACTCTGGGCTTTGCCCGGACTGCGCCTTGGCTGCCTGATTGGTCCCGAAAGTGAAGTAGAGAAGCTTACCCGCTGGGGCGATCCGTGGCGGGTCAATATATTAGCCCAGGCAGCCGGCACTTACTGCCTGGAAAAGAAAGATTACCTGGCAGAAACCCTGGATTTAATCGAAAAAGAACGAAACTTTTTAAGCATAAAATTTAAGGAAACCGGTTGTTTCCGGGTTTTTAACAGTGCGGCGAACTTTTTGCTGGTGCAGGGCACCGATCCTGCTTTTAATGTAGCAGCTTTCCAGGATTATCTGGCCAGGCGGGGAGTGCTTATCCGGCGGGCAGATAACTTTTACGGCCTGGATCAAAGTTATTTTCGGGTTGCCGTGCTTAAGCGGGCCAATAACCTGCGCTTGATCCGGGAAACTGAGCATTATCTCAGGAGCAGCCAATACTGTAAAGTTGCAGCAGAGAAAAATAGCAAGACAGGAACCGGCGATTCGGCCGGAGGTGATCGAACATGAAAGGAAAATTGATGGTCCAGGGGACCGCTTCTTCAGTCGGTAAAAGTGTTTTATGCGCCGCCCTATGTCGTATCTTCAAGCAGGACGGTTACAGCGCTGCTCCCTTTAAGTCGCAGAATATGGCCCTGAATTCATTTGTTACCCGCGAGGGGCTGGAGATGGGCCGGGCCCAGGTGATGCAGGCTGAAGCAGCCGGGATAGAGCCGCAGGTAAATATGAACCCGGTGCTTTTAAAGCCCACATCAGATCGGGGTTCCCAGGTTATCGTTATGGGCCGGGCGGTGAGTAATATGGCTGCCATGGATTATTTGCAGTGGAAAGAAAAATTGCTTCCGGTTATAGACGATGCTTATAAAAGCCTTTCCCGGGATCACGATATTGTTATTATTGAAGGAGCCGGCAGTCCGGCTGAAATAAACTTAAGGGAAAAAGACCTGGTTAATATGGGCCTGGCCGTCCGCCTCAAAGCTCCTGTGTTACTGGCCGGTGATATCGACCGCGGCGGGGTATTTGCTTCACTTTACGGTACCGTGGCCCTACTCCGGCCCGCTGAGCGAGATCTGCTTAAAGGGGTGATCATTAACAAGTTTCGTGGTGACCGTAAAGTGCTCCTGCCGGGATTGCAGCAGCTGGAAGAATTGATCAAGCAGCCTGTTCTCGGGGTTGTTCCTTATATGAGCTTAAACCTTGATGATGAAGACAGTGTCACCGAGCGCTTCCATTCCCGCTCTTCTGAGCGGGGTCTGAAAGTGCAGGTGGTTCACCTGCCGCGTATCTCTAATTTTACCGACTTTAACCCTCTTGAACTCGATGATGATGTCAACCTGACCTATATCAATAAGCCTGAAGAGCTTAATGAACCCGACCTGCTGATTATTCCCGGTTCGAAGAACACGATTGAAGATTTGCTGCATCTGCGCCAAAGCGGTTGGGAAAAACCGCTCCGGGATTATGCCGGTAATTGCGGTTTGTTGATCGGTATCTGCGGCGGTTTTCAGATGCTCGGGCAGCGGATCCTTGACCCGCAGAAGAATGAAAGCGCTTTTCCGGAGGTTCGGGGCTTTGGCTTCCTCGATATGGATACGATAATAGAAAAAGAAAAGTTAACCCGGCAGGTTGAAGCCATATGGTGCTACAGCGACGAAGTTTATTTCGCCGGAATGGAGGAAAGGCCACCGTTAACCGGCTATGAAATACACATGGGCCGGACCGATTACCGCTCGGTCCGGCACCCTGTTTTTGTGCAGACAACCGGACGTTGGGAAGGGGCAATCAGCGAAAGGGGCAATGTTTTAGGCACTTACCTGCACGGTATTTTTGATAACCTTACCTGGACCTGGCAGCTGCTCAATGTATTAAGGCGCAGGCGGGGATTGCCGGAAAAAAACAGGCCGGTTGCCCGTACTTACCGGGAGCACAAAGAAAAAGATTATGATTACTTAGCCGGGGTGGTCCGTGAAAGCCTTGACCTGGAGCAGATTTACCGCGTTATCAGAAATGGCGCATAAAAGCCCTGATTTTGGGGCCCAGTCAAAATAATCTGCTTTAACAGTGAATTTGCTGTATAGCATAGATGCATATTAATGCCGGTATGGGTGTAATTATTACTTGAAAGGAGCCTGGATATAAAATGAGTAATCAGGAAAAAATGGAACAAAAACTGCAGGCGATTATTAGCGATATCAGCCCACTAGATCAAAATATCATGGCAAAAGCCCGCGGACGTATGGATGTTTTAACCAAGCCGCAGGGCAGCCTGGGCCGTATGGAGGACCTGGCCGTCCAATTGGCTGGAATAGCGGGTGATTTCTTTCCTGTCGGCACCAGGAAACGGGTAGTGGTTATGGCTTCCGACCATGGTGTTACCGAGGAAGGGATCAGCGCTTATCCTTCCGAGGTGACTGCCCAGATGGTGGCCAACTTTACCGGTGGGGGTGCGGCAATCAATGTCTTAGGCCGGCAGGGTCAAGTGGAAGTGGAAGTCGTCGATGTCGGGGTTAAGGTTGATGCCAGCCTGCCCGGGGTCAGGAGAGTCAGGGTCAGATCGGGCACCGATAATTTCCGGCGCCGTCCGGCGATGAGCCGCAGTGAAGCCCTGCAGGCGATTATGGCCGGTATCGATTGTGCAAAGGAAGCTGCAGATTCCGGAGTGAAAGTTCTTGCTACCGGTGAAATGGGTATTGGTAATACAACGGCCAGCAGTGCGGTGATGGCAGCTCTTACTGGTTATGAAACTTCACTTCTCGTCGGCCGCGGCACCGGGCTCGATGATCATAAACTGCGCCACAAGCAGGAAGTGGTCAGCGGCGCTTTAGAATTGCACAAGCCGGATCCTTCCGACCCCCTGGGCGTTTTAAGCCTGGTTGGCGGCCTGGAAATTGCCGCCCTGGTTGGCTTGATTCTCGGGGCTGCCTGTCTGCGCATCCCGGTTGTGGTTGACGGATTTATCTCCAGCACAGCGGCACTGGTTGCTGTTAAGTTATGTCCCGGGGTTTGGCATTACCTGATCCCTTCACACCTTTCTGCAGAATCGGGCCATGCCCTGCTCATGGATTATCTGAACCTGAAACCTTATATGCATATGGATATGCGTCTCGGTGAGGGAACCGGCGCTGTTCTGGCCATGCACCTGGTGGAAGCAGCGGCGCGGATCACAGTGGAAATGGCCACCTTTGAGGACGCCAATGTCAGCGATAAAGAAAAAAGGGAAGAAAAGAGTGCCGGTTCCGAGACGAGGGGAGCAGAACAGTAAATGGAATTATACTTAATTCGTCACGGTGAGACTGAATCTAACAAAGAAAAACGCTATCAGGGTTGGATGGAGTCGCCTTTATCACCGCACGGCGTGAGGCAGGCGGAAAAGGCCGGATTATTCCTCGGCGGAAAGAATATCGATGGTCTATTCTGCAGTGACCTTCAACGGGCCCTGCATACTGCCCGGGTGATCGGGGCCAGTTGTGGTCTTGAACCGGCAGCTACCGCTTTACTGCGTGAAATAAATTTTGGCCGGTGGGAAGGCCTTACATATAAAGAAATTGAAGCTAAGTGGGGAGATGAGATCAGTAACTGGCTGGATGATCCTTTTTGCAGGTCTGCTCCGGGAGGGGAAACTATTGTGCAGGTCTGTCAGCGGATGCTTTCTTTTCTCGATGATTTGGCGCTTAATTATCCGCATTGCCGGAGTGTTGCAGCTGTCAGTCACGGGGGATCTATCCGGGCTATTCTTCAGCATGTTTTGAAACTGGACCGGGATAGTTTTTGGGATTTAAAAATTGACAATGCTTCGATCAGCCTGATTTGCAAAGAAGGAGCTCGGTATAAGGTTGCTTATCACAACCGCACTGATCACCTCGAGGCGGGAGAAGTAAGGGAGGAATATCCTGATGGTGTATAAAAGTGCCCCCGGTGATAAAGTATTTGTATCCTGGAGCGGCGGCAAAGACTCTTATCTTTCCCTGCTCCTGGCCAAAGATCGGGGTCTTGATGTGGTCTGCCTGCTTTGTTTTACCGGCGGGGACGGCCACAGTCGTTCCCACGGCCTGAAGACAGAAATGCTTAAAAATCAAGCCCTGGCATTAGACATCCCCCTGGAGATGAAGGAGGTTACCTGGGAGAGCTATGAAAAAGGCTTTGAGGAAGCGGTGCAAAGCCTTAAAAAGAAATATGGTTTCACAGGAGGAGTTTTCGGTGATGTTAATCTGGCCGGACACCGCGAGTGGGTGGATAAGATGTGCAGACATTGTAGTATCAACTTCAATTTGCCCCTGTGGATGATGGATGAGCGCAAAGTGTCAGAAGAGCTTATAAAACGCGGGGGAAAGGCTATCCTGGTGGCTATCCGCAGCGACCTGGTCGATCAGCGTTGGCTTGGCAGAGTGATGGACAAGGAATATATTGATTATTGTATAAAAAATAATATTTCTCCCTGTGGGGAAGGCGGAGAAGCGCATACCCTGGTTATAGACGGGCCTTTTTTTAATCAGCCGCTCGAGTATATCCCCGGAGAAATCAAGCACGATCAACAGCGGGCATTGCTTGAAATAAGCGCAGTCTAACCTGATATTTTGAGCTGAAACAATAAAATTAAAACTTTACCGGGGCTTCCTGGATTTTCAGGCGCCCGGGCCTGGAAAAAAACCAGCTCAAGAGCCGTTGGCGAAGCTGATGATCGATTTTAATGTTGGAGTCTTTGGCGTAAACTGTTACGAGATCAAAAAAATTGCTAGCGATTATTTTAGTGATGAATGAGTTTAAGGGGCTGCAGCCCGGGCTTTTTCGCAAATGTTTCAATTAATTATTTAAAAGATTTAAGGTCTTCAGGTAGTGGAAAACATGAAGTCCCAGGTTTAACTGCAGGGCGTCTGATGGATCAAGTGGGTTGTAACCGGTTAAGTTTTTGATCTGTTCTAAACGGTATCTCATGGTGTGGCGGTGTACAAAGAGTATTTCGGCAGCATTTTTAATGCGCATATTTTTTAAAAATACCTTCATCGTCTGCAGCAGCGCTCCCTTACAACGCCGGTCATATTCAAGCAGGGGGGCAATGGTTTCGTTGTATAATTCCTGCAGGGTTTCAATATTATTTATTTCCATGATCAACCGGTACAGTCCTAATTTATTATAAGAAACAAGGTTTGTATTGTCGAGCAGGCCTAACCGGGCAGCTTGCAAAGCTTTTCCGGCTTCATTGAGGGCCGGCTTGAATGCACTGATATTGTTGTGAACATTACTGGAACCGATCATGGTTAAATAATCAGGGAAAAGCAGTTTTAACTCCTCGCATAAATATTCGGTTAAAGTTTTAGCAGGCGCTGTTTTCTCTTCTTTTAGCTGGCTTGATTGGATCAGCAGGGCAATATGTTGATCGGAAGGACCGATTAAAAAAGAGGTGTGGCGCTGCAGCAGGATTCGGGCTGCGGTTTGTTTCACCGATGTAATTAAATTCGCGTTAAATTCGCCAAACTGTTCTGTCTGCTTGGTCTTGCCGGGGTTTACCTGTAAAAGCAGCACCTGGAAGGGTTCGCGGGGTTTAATGTTAAAATGTTTCATTTCTGTATGCAGATCTTCCGGGTTTTTGCTTTCCGCTAATTTAAGCCATAACTGATTCATTTCATTTAACCTTGAATTTAAAAGGATCTGCGCTTTGGAAAGAACATTGCTGTCAGCTGAGTTTAATTCATGACGGACGAGCTCGTTCATCAAAGCCCGGGTTAGCTTTTTGAAGCTGACTTCGGGCGGGATTTCGATTAGGGGTATATTATATTCTTCTGAAAGACGGATAAATGAAGGAGGTATTTCTTTAATATAATGTCCGGTTTGTATTGCCATGGCCGCAAGTCTCCTGGTGGAGAAAAGTTCAAGCATGCCGAGTTGCTTGCTCTTGTTGCCGGTATCAAAACCGTGCGCGGTAGTGATTAAAAATTCTCCTGTTTCGATATGACTCAAATCATCAAGTATTTCCAGGATATTAACCCAGTGGATTTCATTTTGCAGGCCGACCTGCCCGGTAAGCAGCCGGCATTTGCGAAAAATTTCTATTTCCAGAGCGTTGCTAACAGTAAAAGGCATAAAGAAAACCTCACATTGTCTGTGGTAGTTGCTTATAATCTATATTCAACTTGTGTGCCTTGTTTCCTGCTTATACATATTGTATAATAAACAGGCTAAAATTTTAGACTGTAAAACAATGATATTTTAGCGTATATTTATTATGCTTAATAAGATTCTACTGCTGATATAACAATTACGGCAATTAGCGTTTCCGCTTAAATCGACAGCGCCAAATAGATGAAGAGCCGAGAAATGATTTGTTTAAACTATTTAGCCGCAGTAGAATCTTTTTTATTATGGCAGCGCCGCCTGGAAATATGAACAATGCCTGTATAAGGAGTTTTTATTTCTTGTTATATGAGAAATGTTTTCGGGTAGTTAATATTTGTCGAGCAGATAATTTAAGGGATAAGTGCGCTGCGGTCTGCGGCCGTTCCGGCGCTTGCTCGCCTGATAAAGATATTTTCCATGTGCCCCGCAAATCGGCGTGTGGTAGAAGCACGAAAAATTAAAACAAGAAAGGGCAGGCAAAACAATTTGCCTGCCCTTTCTTGTTTTACGGTGGTTATATCAAAAGCTAAAAGCAGTCCATAGTGGACAAAAAAAGGTATATACTAGCCATGTTTATTGTCTATTGCAATATGCCTGGATATAAGCAGAAAACTTATAACTATAACATGCTTATTTATTAACTAAAGCCGGAGATTTCCTTTACAGCTGCTGATGATTATTTGATAATGAAATCATTACATAAGCTAAAAAACATGAATAAAGCTGTGCATCAGGGAAAAGGACGATCATTGTGAATAATAAACGCGAGATTTACCGCAGGGCGGTTGAAAAGATTAATGAGGAAGATATGGTCAAGCTCTTAAAAGAATTGATCAATATAAAGAGCCCCTTTTTTTATGAAGCGGAGATTATCGATTATTTGCGGGGCCGTTTGTCCTACTACAACCGCCTGCAAACCGAAATACACCGCTACGAAGATAAAATAATAACCGGTTTTAAAGGTGAAAACCTGGTTGTCCGTCTGCCAGGCAAGGGCGGCGGGCCGCGGATGCTCCTCAATGCCCATGTCGACACAGTCCCTCTTTGCGATGGCTGGACAGTCGATCCTTATGCCGCCGCCGAAAAAAATGGTCGGGTTTACGGACTGGGTGCGCTGGACATGAAAGCGGGAGTGGTCATTTGTATATTCTTGCTGGAAACCCTGGTGGAAGCGGGAATTGAACTTTCCGGCGACATTGTTTTCACTGCTGTAAGCGACGAAGAGGGACCGTTTGGTTTGGGCACGCATTATACAATTCTGGACGGCATTGTTGACGGCTGCGATTATGCGGTCATTACAGAACCGACCGGCCCGTTTGCGCCCGGCAGTGAAAAATTTCCCTGTGTTGCCCTGGGCAGCAGGGGCACTGTTGTCTACTTTGTCAATGTCAGGGGCAAATCGGCTCACGGGGCCAACCCGGAAAAAGGAATTAACGCTGTGGAAGATGCAGCCAGGATTATAACTGCCCTGACTGAAAAATTGGATTTGGGATCGCACCCGTTGTTGGGCAGCGGCACAATGTGTATTACCAATCTACGCGGCGGAGAAAAATATCTGCTCGTGCCTGAAAAAGCGAGCTTTACTGTTTACCGTCATACTGTTAAAGGAGACGCCGATCAAGCTTTAAAGGAAGTTAAGGATATTGTGAAAGGGTTGGATCTTGACAGCGATGTTGACATAAAGCTGCGTGATTTACCGCATCCTGAAGCTTTTTTTAGGCCCTGGACAGTGAGTGAAAACACGCCTCTGGTCCGCTCGCTCCAGAAGGGCAGTGAAGAGATCCTGGATAAAAAACTGCGGACAACCTATTTTCGCTCCGAATCTGATGCCAACCACATTGCTTCGCGGTTAAAAATTCCGACCGTGCTTTTTGGCCCCGACGGAGATAATTACCATGCTGCTGACGAGTATGTGGAAATTAACACCATGGTAGATGCTACACGGGTTCTTCTTTACACAGTATTGGATTTATTGTACTAAACAACTGCGGGTCCGGTTTTAGACAGTCGATTTTTTTGTACTGTTTTTGTCAGGTTATGGTTCATATAAGCAAGCGAACCAGGCGTAAAAAGGATTATATACTTTTAACAAAAAGTGTTAGAAAGTTAGGAAAACGGGTTGATGTGACATAAAAAGAAGTATATAATATGTTCATTGTTTTTAGTTTTTTGCAGTTGCAACTGAATATAAACAGGAATCCGGGTTTTTTTATGTTAATATTAGTTGTCCCTGCTCCAGATGCACCGGTTAATGACTACAATGCAATTATTATTCGTACCGGAGGTGGTTTCTGTATAAAAAAGGTGTATTTGTTTTTTACAGGGGTTCGACAAAAATAAAGGAGTGAATAAAGATTATGTTAAATCGGAAAAGCTTTTTGCTTTTTGTGTTAATGCTAGGTGCCTTGCTTTTTGTGTTTGTTGGTTGCGAACCGGCAGAAGAAGAAGTAGTTGATGGTGACGGAAGCTTGCAAAGAGTGCTCGATGCAGGCGAACTGGTTGTAGTGGGCAGCGGTGGATATCCTCCGTTTAACTATTATGGCGAAGAAGATCCCGATAACCCGATCGGCTTTGACGTCGATACCGGCGAAGCAATTGCCGAGCGGTTGGGTGTTGATTTGGTTTATGAAACATCTGACTGGGACGGCCTTCCCGATGGTTTAAGGGCCGGTCGCTACGACGCCATCCTGGGCAGCATGGCTGACACAGAAGAACGCCGTGAAATTGTCAGCTTTACCACGCCGTATTACTATTCCGGGTCCCAGCTGTTTGTGCGCGAAGATTCAGGAATAGAGGGGCCTGATGATATTGACGGCCTTGATATCGGGGTTATCACCGGTGAAACCTATGTCGATGATGCTATAGGGCTCGGAGCCAATGATGTTCACTATACAGAAGTGTCTTCTATTCTTATGGAAATTATTGGTGGCCGAATTGACGGGATGATTACTGATCGCCTGGTAGCGCTTACAGCCATGGAAGAAGTTCGGGGAGGCGACGAACTGATGATGGCCGGTGAGCTGATTCGCACCGAGACTATTGCCATTGCAGTCCGGCAAGAAGATGTCGAGTTAAGAGAAAAGATCAGCGAAGTTCTTGAAGAACTGCATGCTGACGGAACTATGACCGAGATCAGTGAGGACTGGTTCGGAATCGATATAACCAAACCGTAAGCTTGTGCGGGCACGGCCTATAAAGTCCGTGCCCGCTTTAATCAAACCGGCCGGTTTAAATTTAAATAAAATGCAGGTCTGGAGGAGTTTATATTTAGTACAGCGCCTCTGTGGACGGTTTCCGGATAAGGAGTTGAGCTAATGATTGATCTACCCTGGGATTTTACGGCAATACCACGATTTTTCCCCGGATTTTACGTAGCCGCTCTGCTCACCCTACAGATAACATTTTTCGGAATATTAGTAGGACTGGTGTTAGGGCTGACTACCGGTTTAATGCGGCTTTCAAAAAATAATCTTATAAATACCCCGGCCAAGGCCTATATTTGGGCAATCCGGGGAACTCCATTGCTATTACAATTAATGATCATTTACTATGGACTTATTGATTTAGTCAGTATAGACAGGATGCCGGCAGCGATAATTGGGCTGGGAGTTCATAACGGGGCCTACATCGCCGAGATATTTCGGGGCGCAATCCAGTCGGTGGAGAGGGGACAGCGTGAGGCGGCGATGTCCCTGGGGATGACCGGTGCCCAGACCATGAGGCGGATTGTTCTACCCCAGGCTTTTAAAAGATCTGTGCCCGCACTGGGCAACCAGTTTATTATTGCCCTTAAAGATTCTTCCCTGGCCAGCGCCATTGCAGTCCGTGAACTCTTGTTAAGAGCACGCCAGCTGGGTGCCTCGACAATGATGATGCTGGAGATGCTGATGATTGTCGGATTCTATTATTTAATGATGACATCCATTCTAACTTTACTGGTGGGAAGGGTTGAAAAGCGCCTCCAGGTCAGTGACTATCGAGAATAGGAGGTGTATGCTAAAAATGATCAAGGTCCGCGGTTTGCATAAATGGTTTGGCGACCTTCATGTATTAAAGGATGTAAATATGGAGGTGTCCGAGAGAGAAGTGGTTGTGGTTATCGGGGCCAGCGGTTCGGGGAAGAGCACTTTACTGCGCTGCATTAACTTTCTTGAATATGCCCAGAAGGGCCAGATTTTTATTGATGGTGTTGAGGCCAATGCAAAAACTAAAAATTTGCATATGATCCGGGCGGAAGTGGGCATGGTTTTCCAGCACTTTAACCTGTTTCCACACCGAACTGTGATGGGCAATGTGATTGAAGGCCTGACCCAGGTAAAAAAGCTTTCTACTGAAAAGGCTTTGAGCCAGGGAGAGGATTTGCTTAAGAAGGTCGGACTTTCCGACAAGGCGGATGTTTACCCGGCGATGTTATCCGGCGGCCAGAAGCAGCGGGTGGCTATTGCCCGGGCCCTGGCCATGAAGCCGAAAATAATGCTCTTTGATGAACCGACTTCAGCACTCGACCCGGAGCTGGTGGGTGAAGTTTTGCAGGTAATGAAAAATTTAGCCCTTGAAGGGATGACCATGATGGTGGTCAGCCATGAAATGGGTTTTGCCCGTGAAGTCGGCGATCGCATGATTTACATGGATGAAGGACGCATAGTTGAGGAAGGGGAGCCCAAAGAATTATATAATAATCCGCAGCACGAAAGGACCAAGACTTTCCTGAGACAAATTCTTTAAAGAGTTTTAAGACAGCATTAAAAAGACTCCAGTTTTATTTCCGTTTTGTATATGGTATATTATATTTGTCCGGTTACCGGTGAAAAAGTGGTAATCCGGGCAATATTTTTGTGAGGCCTTTGATGAACCAGCAAATTGTCAACAAAAAAACAGTCCTGGCCGATCTATCGTTATTTTTCGTTGCCATCTTCTGGGGCTCCAACTTCATCATAACGAAAGAAGCACTGGAAATTATTTACCCTTTTACTTACCTGGGGTTACGGTTTTCATTGGCTGCCTTGTTGCTGGCCCCGTTTTTCTGGAAACGTTTGATTAAGGCACCGGCCCGCGATTACCTTGACGGCTCTTTGATTGGATTATTTCTATTTGGTGGTTTTGCTTTTCAAACTGTCGGCCTGCTTTATACTACTCCGGCTAATTCAGGCTTTATTACCGGCACAGCTGTAGTTATTGTGCCCTTTCTTTATTTCCTGACAACCAGGCGATCTCCGGGTTTGTGGGCATATTTGGGTGGAATACTGGCTGCTGCCGGCCTCTACCTGCTTTCTGCCAATGAAACGGCGGGGTTCGGTTTCGGAGATGCGTTGACCCTGGTCTGCGCTTTCTTGTTTGCCGCTCACCTGGTGGCTATTGCTATTTATGTCAAACGCAGCGATGCGATTGTTTTGGCCGTGACCCAGATTGCAATTACCGGTGTGGCCAGCTTTGTCGTGGCTGTTGTCTTTGAACCGACAGCGGTAATGTTTGATCAACCTTTTCTCATTTGGGGAGCCATACTTTACGCCGTTATCTTTTGCACCATCGGAGCTTTTGTGACCCAGACTATAGCCCAGCGCTATACCCCACCCACTCATGCTGTGCTGATCCTTTCCCTGGAAGCGGTTTTTGCCGGACTGTTCTCCTATCTTTTTTGGGGGGAGATTTTTACCCTCCTGAAGCTGAGCGGAGCTTTGCTAATCCTGGCCGGTATTCTTATAACCGAACTGCACCCGGTACTGGCGGCCAGGGCTGCCGCCCGACGCGCGGCGATTGTCAGGAGAGGTGCTCCACCCCTGGAATAAAAAAGGGGCTTTTCGGCATATGTGAAAAGCCCCTTTCAGGCGTATTTGTTTTAAAAAAGCTTACTGTTCAATTAAACCTTCTTCGATTAGAAAGTCCCGGGCAACATCTTCGGGATCTTCTTCATCAATGGCAGTCCTTAAATTGAGTTCTGTCTGGGTTTCTATATCCAGGCGCGAAGATATCTCCCTTAAGAGGTCTTCCAGCTCGGGGTTTGCTTCCAGAACCTCCAGGCGAATAGTGGGTGCAGCATTGTATGCGGGGAAGAACTCCTCATCGTCATCCAGAATAACCAGGTCGTACTTGACGATTCTTCCTTCGGTAGCATCCCCGACACCGATCAATGCTTCACCTTGTTCGACCGCCCTGTAAGCCAGGCCCAGTTCAACTTCTACTACATCGGCAAATTCAAAATCATAATGGTTTTGGAAGGGGATCATGCCGTCATCCCGCTCGACCCATTCTGCGGGGGTGGCAATACTGCCGTAGGATCCATCTCCTTCTTCCCGGGCATACTTTGCTAAATCAGATAAGGTTTCCCAACCGTATTCCTGCTGGGTTTCTGCGGTTATGAACAGAACAAAAGTGTTGTTAGCCGGAGCATAGTCCAACCACTTAATATTATTTTCCTCCAGGTCGTAATCATGAATTGTCTGGAATGTTTCTTCTTCTCCGCCAGGAAGCTCTTCGCCTTCATAACCCATCACATTCATCAGGCCTGTTCCGGTATATTCCCAGTAGAGATCAATTTCCCCTGCTTCCAGGGCAGGACGAATAACTGCTACTTCTCCCAGGCCAATTTCGTTAATTACCTCATAGCCCCTGTCTTCGAGCAGATAATAAGTAAGCCAACCCTGGGTCAGGGCTTCGGGGAACGTTTTTGAGCTTACTACCACCCGGCCTTCTTCAACTTCCTCTTCAGCTTCACAGCCGATCATGGTCATGGCCATTAATCCCAGGGCCACGATCAAAGCGACTATTTTAATAGATCTTTTCAACATTCTTACCCCCTTGTTTTATTTTGGGCTCGTTCAATATCACCCCAACTAAACTGTTTTTAACCCTTTTTTCACCTCCTTTGCGCTCATCATATTATGTTTTCATATGAGGCGGAGTTAAAAGATTATCGATCACAGTCAATATCCGATCTAATATGATCGCTATTGCCGCTATTATCAGGGTTCCTGCGACAATAAGTTCAGGCCTGAAAAAATCAATTCCGGCAAAGATAACCGCCCCCATACCTCCTCCGCCTACCAGTGCGCCCAGGGCTGCCGTTCCCGAGGTCAGGACAACGGAGATTTTAACGCCGGCCATGACTACCGGCATGCTCAGGGGAATTTCCACCCTGAAGAGCATTTCCCATTCCGACATGCCCATCCCGCGGGCAGCCTCTTTAACTTCCCCGGGAACGCATTTTAATCCGGTCAGGGTGTTTCTGGCTATCGGGAGCAGGGCATAGATGGTCAGGGCAAAAAGGGCCGGTTCACGTCCCAGGCCCAGAAAAGGGAAAAATACGGCAATAACGGCCAGGGGAGGAATAGTCTGCCCCATGTTAAATATGGTCATGACCCGATCTGTATATTTGACAAAACGCTGACGGGTTAAAAGCACCGCTACCGTAAAAGCAATTACAAAGGCAATCACTACCGGTATCAGTACCAGTTGAAGGTGTTCCAGGGCATGAGGAGGGGAACGATCCACCAGGGTGCTTATGAACCTGTCCATTTCAAACTCCATTATTGATCACCGCTAATCTTGTTTATAAGCTTTTTGATATCATTCCAGCTGATAGTTCCAATTGTTTCTGTTTCGTCACGAACGCCCACTATGTTTGTATCTTTTTTCATCATAGTTTCCAGGGCCCTTTGCACAGGATCGATGGCCAGAATGAAGCTGTCTTTTTCCCAGACCTCTGACGGTATATCATCTGTGCGCTTAACTATCTCCTTGGACTTGGTTAGCTCCAGCAGCTTAATTTCCCGATCGGTTCCAACCAGGTCTTTTACAAAACCATCCGCTGGTTCGGATAATATTTCCATGGGCGTTCCGTGTTGGACCAGTTTGCCTTCGTTCATGATCACAATATGGTCTCCCATCTTGATCGCCTCGTTAATGTCGTGGGTTACAAAGCAGATCGTTTTTTTCATTTCTTTTTGCAGCCTAAGAAATTCTTCCTGGAGGCGTCCCCGGACAATAGGATCCACTGCTCCGAAAGGTTCGTCCATGAGCATGATCGGGGGATCGGCTGCCAGGGCCCGGGCGACTCCTACGCGCTGCATCATCCCACCGCTCAGTTGATAGGGATACTTGCGGGAGACCTCTTCGGGATCCAGGCCGACCATTTCCAAAAGATATTTAACCCGTGGTTTGATTTTATCTTCCGGCCATTTGAGCAGATAAGGAACGAGGGATACATTTTGTTCAACCGTCCGGTGAGGCATCAGGCCAATTTGCTGGATTACATAACCGATTTCGCGTCGAAGTTCATCGGGATTAACCCCTTTATCGCTTACTTTCTTTCCCTTTATATAAATATCTCCGCCTGATGGTTCTACCAGCCGGTTAATCATGCGTAAAATGGTGGTTTTCCCGCACCCGGAAGGCCCCACAAAAACGCAAATATTTCCTTCATCCACCTGGAAACTGACCTGGTTGACCGCAGGGATAGTTGTTCCCGGGAAAACCTTGTCCACCTTATCTAATACGATCAAGTTTTACAAACCTCCTCGTTAAAGAGTTGGATAGCTGGTAATATTTTTATTCCCTTTTTAACCCTGGAGAAGTGATCTTATATTCGATCTTGCCCAGTATATAATCCAGCAGTATAGCAATAACGGAAACGATAACAGCTCCGGCAATGATCATATCCGCACTTTCACGTGCTATGCCATGATGGATGAACCTGCCCAGGTTTCTTTCTCCGATAAAGGTTGCCACTGTGGCAATACCGGTAATCATAACTACGGTTACGCGAATGCCTGCAAAAATGATCGGCCATGCTATGGGGATTTGAATCTGAAAAAGAATCTGCTTCGCTGACATGCCCATGCCCCTTCCAGCTTCAATTACAGGCCATTCCACCGATTTTATGCCGCGGTAAACATTGCGGACCATGGGCATCATGGCATACAGGATCAGGGCCAGGGCTGCAGAAGTTCTGCCCAGGCCTAACATAGGGATAGTGATAAATATGCCGAACAAGGAGATACTGGGAATGACAAAGAGGATATTTCCTATACCAAAAGCAGTGTTGGCCAGTTTTTCGTAGCGGCTGATAAGCAGACCTACAGATATCCATAATATCAGGGAGAAAAACATGACTGTGATGACCAGGGTGAAGTGGTTATAAGTATATTCAACTACCTGTTCCCAGCGGCGAATAATAAAAGCTATAAAACCAAGGTTTTTATCGTAAAAATTTGTGAACCACTGGAGGATAGCGCTAAAAAAAACCATTATACAGGCCTCTCATCAAAAAAATAATAATATTTGATCCGATATTATTTTTAAAACTTATTTTACATATTACATTTTGCGGCTACTCAAGTCAATGTTATATCAAAAAGTGTAGTTGATTTGAGTAAATAACCTAAAAGCATTATAATATAAGCTGAATTAGATCAGCTGCCGGGGTTTTTACGGATACATCAACTGTTAAACAGGCACCAGGGGATAATAACCGGCTCATCCGAGTTATAATGGTCGGTTTTTATGATGCTTTTAAAGTAAAGGTTAATTACAACAAGGCGGCGGCAGATTTAGAATCTCTAGAGAAAAATGCAATCTGGGTTTAAACTATCTATAAAAGCAAAAAATTATTTGCATGGTGGTAGTAAAGTATCGGAGGTGTCCAAGATAGCCGCCTATCGTTCCAATTACAGCCAGCAGTTATCGCCGCAGTTAACCTGGTTCAGCACAAGCCAACTCGAAGAAATACACAGCGCAACCGTCGATGTTCTTGAAAGGACCGGGGTGCGGGTTGATCATGAAGAATCACTAAAACTTCTTAAAGATGCGGGCTGTTTGGTTAACAATCGGGTTGTTAAGATACCCGGCTGGTTAATTGAAGAGGCAATCAGGTTGGCCCCTTCGAAGATTAATATTTATAATCGCGAAAGTTCACAGGCGATGAGCCTCGAAGGCAACTGTACCTACTACGGCACCGGTTCCGATCTCCCCTTTCATATTGACCTGCAAAGTGGGAAAAGACGGAATTCCGTAAAACAGGATATTGTCAACACGGCAAAGCTTATCGATCATTTGCCCAACCTGGATTTTGCCATGAGTAATGCTATTCCCGGCGATGTCCCTGCGGGAAAAGGGGATTTGCATCAGTTCGCGGCCCTGGTCCTCAACTGTGCCAAACCGATTATATTTACTTCATTTGATGAACATAATATCAGGGTAATTATTGAAATGGCGGCCATGGCTGCCGGTTCAGTAGAAAAGCTGCGCAGCTATCCGTTTATTATCCTTTATGCTGAGCCGATCTCTCCGTTGATTCATACCCATGAGGGCCTTTCCAAAATGTTTGCCTGTATTGAATATGATCTGCCCGTTGTTTACACCCCCGGTGTGGTGGCGGGGGGAACCTGTCCGGTGACCAAGGCCGGGACTATTGTGCAGATGAATGCAGAAAGCATTTCCGGACTGGTCATTGCCCAGTTGAAAAAGAAGGGCGCCCCGGTTATTGTCGGAGGAGGCGCTACTCCGATGGAAATGAAGACAACAGCGACGCTTTACGGCTCGCCTGATGCAGCGATGAACTATTGTGCTATGACCGAACTGGCCCGTTTTTACCGGCTGCCAAATTTTACGGAAGCCGGTTGTTCCAATGCACCGCTTCCTGATGCCCAGGCCGGTATGGAAGCTTCGATCGGCCTGCTTTTAAACCAACTATGCGGGGCCAACCTGGTGCACGACGTTGGTTACCTGGACGGCGGCAAAACCGGCTCATTGCCTTTTCTGGTCATGTGTGATGATTTTATCAGTGCGGTCCGCTATATCGGCGCCGGGACCAAGGTAAACCAAGACACGATCGGAACTGAAACAATTAATGAAGCCGGGCAGGGAGGGCATTACCTGGCAACAGAACACACTATGAAGCATTTCCGCAGTGAAATCTGGTCACCTACCGTTTTTAACCGGATGATGTGGGAAACCTGGAAAACACTGGGCGGCAAAAATTGCTTTGACCTGGCCCGTGAAAAAGCTGAAGCGCTTCTCGGTAGAGAACCGGCCCGGTCCCTTGATCAGAAGATTGCCGAAAAAATAAACAGTTACCTTTAAGTAAGCGCTTAAAAGCCGTCTGTTCAACACGAACCGGCTTGTAAAGACCGTCCGGATTAATTAAAAGTATATGACCAAAACTGTCCGTGATCATTGAATTTGACTATTAAAAATGAAAGGTTTGAAATTGAGCCGGGAACTGCATAAGTTAAAGCGGCATTTTGCTGCGAAATGGCCTTTATTAACAACAAAAAAAGTTCCGGTAGCGCTCTATTTTGATTTTTTTGCTGCCGCCAGGCAGGGTATTTCACCCCGCCTGTTTATCGAAGATCCCGCTGTCAAGCGTAACGCAGTGATAAAAACTTTTTTGGAGACCGGCGCGGACGGGTTTGTGATCGGGCGTTTGCCAAGCCCTTTTTCTTATGCTGCCGGCGGTTTTCCAAATTGTATTCACCTGCCCGGATGTGACTTGCCCGAGCATTCAATGTGGCAGTTTGAGGAAAGCAAAGAAACAATTTTTGTCGATGACTACGATTTTATTGCCACTTACGGATGGAATCGCTTTTTAGCACGTTTGCTGCCCCGGTTTACGAACTTTCGAGCCGTTGAATTGCCGGAACTGTTTCAGCGTTCTAAAGAAGAGGGCGCAAGGGATCTGGCAGCCTGGAGGCAGAAAAACATACCTTTAATGTGTGGCGCTGCGGTAACCGCACCTTTTGAGGTGCTCTGTGCCGGGAGGACCATGTTTAAGTTTTTTGAAGATCTGATTATCCGGCCGGAACAGGTTATTAACGCTTTAGAGGGGATGGTTTCTGACTTTATCGAAGGGGCAATTGAAGCGGCCCGGTTTTACGGGATTCCTGCGGTGGTTATCACGGCCCATCGCTCCGGCGGCAACCTGATCTCGCCTCGCCACTTTGAGCAGTTTGCTTTGCCCTTCCTGAGAAAAATGATCGATATGTTTTACCGGGCCGAAATAAATGTAATGCTGCACCTGGATTGCGATTGGACCGAGAATCTGCCTTATTTGAGAGATTTTCCTTGCGGGTTGATCATGCATACAGATGGCAGCACGGACTTAACCCGGGCCGGGAACCTGTTAAAGGACAATTTTATTTTGATGGGTGATGTTCCCGCCCCGATCCTGGCCAGGGGCAGCCCCGAAGAAGTAGAAGAGTATTGCATAAACCTGATTGAAAAGATCGGCAGTGAAAGTCAATTAATCCTCAGCTCCGGTTGTGATGTGCCGATGGATGCCGGGATTGAAAATGTGCGGGCCATGGTCAGGGTGGCAAACCGGTTATGAGCCGCCGGCTGCATACCGGCATCGTTCAGACTGAATTGTGCTCAAAGACAGGTACGCTGAAAAGACTTTTAGGAGTGATTATACTGTTGCCGGTGAGAAAACCAGGATTTTCTAAGCCGGAAAAGAAATTTTCCGATTTTGCCAACTATCAAGACCCCGAAGTGTGGGCCAAGGTTTCCGGTAAGGCTATCTACGGCGCTGATTTAAAATTTCCCGGTATGCTTTACGGTAAAATATTGCGCAGCCCCCACCCCCATGCCCGGGTAAAAAAAATAGATAGCTCCGCTGCCCGGGCAATTCCCGGGGTGCGGGCAGTGCTCACTGCCCGGGATCTGGAAGGCAAGCCGTACGGGATCGTCGTCAACGATGAGCTGCCCCTGGCCCTTAACCGGGTGCGCTATATTGGTGATGAAGTAGCTGCCGTAGCTGCTGTTGACCAGAAAACGGCTGAACTTGCTTTACAGGCGATCGCGGTGGATTATGAACTTCTGCCGGCTGTCTTTGAGCCTGCCAAAGCCCTGTCAGCCGGTTCGCCGCAGTTGCACGAAGAATTTCCAGGAAATGTAGCCTGGGAAAGGAATTTGCAGCGTGGAGATCCGGACAAGGCCTTTAATGAGGCGGCTGTTATCGTTGAAAACTCATTTTCCATTCCTTCTGTCCATCCTGCTTACCTTGAGCCGATTACCTGTGTAGCTAGAAGCGAGTATTTGAATGGCTTAACCATCCATACCGCCCTGCAGTCGCCCGACATTGTCCGTGATATAATTGCCAGGGCGCTGAATATAACTTCTTCAAAGGTCAGGATTATCGGCCCGGTTATGGGCGGCGGTTTTGGTGGGCGGGTTTACGGTAACCTGAAACTATATATAATTTCTTCACTCTTATCCATCCAAACCGGTTCCCCGGTGAAAATGAGTCTGACCCGGGAAGAAGAATTTACAGTCGGTCGTCCGTTGGTCGCGGCTGAAATGAAAGTGAAAATGGCCCTGTGCCGGAACGGGATTATACTGGCCCGTAGATCGGAGATTATAATTGATAACGGGGCTTACTGTGCCCAGGCGCCCTGGGTTTCGAAAACCCTTTCTGAACGAAACGATTCGGTCTACCGTATTCCAAATATAAAAACCAGGGCCAGGCTTGTCTATACCAACAAGGTGCCTACCGCTCAGTACAGGGCCTATGGGAATCAGGTGGCAAATTTTGCCTGTGAGTCATTAATTGACCAGGCGGCAAAAAAACTGGAAATGGATCCGTTGGAAGTGCGCCTGAAAAATTGTACGCACGCCGGGGATATAACCGTACACGGGCTTAAAATAGGCAGCTGCGCACTTGCTGACTGCCTGCGGTCGGCCGCATCAAAAATTGGCTGGCACAGGCGTAATAAAAACCGGGGTTATGGGATCAGCGCCGGCATTCACGCTTCAGGTAGCCTTGTGGCCGATAAGGATTTTCGCGGAGCTTCCGCCCGGGCTGTCCTCGAGCTTGACGGCCGGGTTACCGTTTTTACCGGTGAACAGGATTACGGGCAGGGAGCTTATGCCGCTTTTGCCCAGATTGCGGCCAGGGTGCTGGGGCTGGATCCGCAAATGATCAGAATTTATTCCCGCGATACCCTGGTTACACCTTATTCGCAAGGGGCCCTGGCTAACCGCCAAACTACTATTGGCGGTAAAGCCGTTCAGCTGGCTGCTGAAGATTTAAAAAGAATTATCAGCCAAACTGCCTCGGGTATGTCCGGCGGACCGGTAAACTTTGATGGCGGCTGTATTAAGACTAATTCAGGCAGTCAGCTGGATTTGCCGGCAGTTGCTTATTACCACCATAAGATCACCAGCGGTATGAACCTGGTCGGAGAGGGCAGGTATGTGCCGCCGGCCGGCGAATACGACGAAACCGGTTACGGCAATATTTCGGTTACTTATTCATTTGCCGCCCATGCCGCCGAAGTGGAGATTGATAAAACTACCGGGGCCCTGACTGTGCATCGTATTGTGGCCGTCCATGATTCGGGGCGGATTGTCAACCAGCTTGCCGCCGGTGGGCAGGTCCAAGGCGGGGTAACCCAGGGCCTGGGATTTAGTTGTTATGAAGGTTACCTGTTTGAAAAGGGGCGGGTTGCGAATTCTTCACTGGTTGACTATAAAATCCCCGTTTGTGTTGATGTCCCGGCTGTAGAATACTATTTTATCGAAACCGATGATCCGCAAGGGCCTTTCGGCGCAAAGGGCCTGGGCGAAATAGTACAGGTGCCTGTTCCCGGAGCGTTGGCCAATGCTGTAGCCGATGCGGCCGGGGCCCGGGTGACTGAATTGCCGTTGACAGCAGAGAAAATATGGCAGGCCATATCCGCAGGGGAAGAATCAGGTTAAGCTGCCGACAAATTTTACAGGGAGTTTTTACGATGAATATTAACCAATTATCCCGGAGTGTACTTGGTTTAAATACGATGAGCAGATATCAAATGGATCGGATTCACCAGGGCACCCTGCATATTCTTGAACATACCGGGGTTAATGTTTTCGAATCGGAATCGCTCGAATTGCTTCATGGCGCCGGAGCCGGGATAGAAGGTAACCTGGTTAAAATTCCGTCCCGGATGGTCGAGCAGGCCCTGGAGACAGCGCCCTCTGCGGTCACCCTGTTTGCCCGCGATGGCAGCCGGGCTATAACCATGGAAAAATACAGTATCCACTATGGAACCGGATCAGAGGTCCCTTTTACCATCGATCTTTATTCCGGAGAACGCAGGAAACCGGTTAAACAGGATAATTGTTATACAGCGCGGTTAGTTGAAGCATTGGAGAACATAGACTTTGTTATGTCTTTAGGCGTAGCTACTGATGTTCCGGTCGATTCATCGGACTTGCACCAGTTTGAAGCGATGCTTCTTAATACTAACAAACCGATATTGTTTACTGCTTACCGGCGTCGGGGCTTGGAATATATTATTGAAATAGCCCGCCTGGCCGCCGGAGGGAAGGAAGCGCTGCTTGAAAAACCAGGCCTGGCCCTTTATGCTGAACCGAGTTCACCTCTTTTGCATTCACGTGATGCTTTAGAAAAAGTGCTGACCTGCGCTGCCGAAGGCGTTCCGCTTATTTATGCGACGACTCCGATGCTTGGCGCTACCGCACCGGTAACCATGAGCGGAGCGCTGGTCGTGGCCAATGCCGAGATATTATCCGGCCTGGTCATTCATCAATTAAAAGCAAAGGGTGCTCCTTTTATTTACGGCGGGGGTATTCCGCCCATGCACATGGGCACATCGATTTGCTCCTACGGCGGTCCTGAACGTGATCGGGGCTGTATTTCCCTGGTCGAATTGTCCCGGTATTACGGGCTGCCTTCATTTACGACTGCCGGATGTACCGATGCGCACAGTTTTGATCAGCAGGCCGGGATGGAAGCGGGCTTTAGCCTTTTGATTGCCGGGCTGGCCGGAGGGAACCTGATTCATAACCTGGGCTATATCGGGATAGGGATGATATCCTGTCTCGAACATTTGCTGCTGTGCAGCGAAGCCGTTGGAGCGGTTAAGCATTTGCTGCGCGGGGTAGATACCAGTGATGAGCACCTGGCCCTGGATTTAATCGAAAAAGTGGGGCCGGGTGGGCATTTTCTGGCTGAAGAGCATACCATGAAGCATTTTCGCCGGGAACTATATTTTCCGCAAACCTTAAACCGGAAAAATTATGATGTTTGGTTGAACGAAGGCAGTAAAACTTTTGGCCAGGCGGCTAATGAACGGGTGCGGAACATTTTAGATAACCGCCACCCTGTATATATCTCGCCGGAGACCAAAAATGAGATCCAAGAAATTGTTTCGCGGCGGGACCGGGAAGTTGCCCGGGATTAAAATTAAAAAGACTTAAGCATGACAGCTTGCAATAGAATCTGTCATGCTACTCATGAGGGAGGCACTGCTAGTGGTCGAAAACAATAATCTTCACAAGCGTATGGGACTGTTTAATCTGACAACAGATCAAATGGAAAAACTACACCTGGCCACCCTGGATATACTTGAGCAGGTTGGAGTAAAAATATGTGAGCCGGAAGCAAAACAGCTTTTACAGGAAGCCGGGGCGCGCATATCAGGCGATCTGGTTAAGATTCCCAACTGGATGGTTCAGCAAGCTTTGCAAACCGCACCCGGCAAAATATTAATATCTGATCGGACCGGTAAGCTGGCCATGACACTTGAAAATGCCAATACATACTTTGGCACCGGTTCTGATACTCCTTATACGATCGATATTGAAACCGGAAAGAAGAGGCTTTCAGTTAAACAGGACACGATCAACGCAGCTTTAGTTACTGATGCTCTTGAAAATATCGATTTTGTAATGTCTATGGCCCGGGCATCGGATGTCCCCGGGATCAGGTCTGATCGTCACCACTTCGAAGCGATGACCTTAAACAGCACCAAGCCGATTATTTTTGATGCCAACGATCGCCAGGGTCTCCTGGATATAATTGAAATGGCCGCCCTTGTCACCGGGGGAAGAAAAGAATTGACTGAGAAACCATATATAATCCATTATTCCCAACCGACATCGCCTCTGGTTCAATCCAAGAACGCCCTGGAAAAACTGCTTACGGCTGCTGAGGAAAGAATACCGACTGTTCATGCTCCGGCCGTGCTTTGCGGGGCAACCGGACCGGTGACGACAGCGGGCGCCCTGGTCGTGGCCAATGCTGAAATACTTTCCGGTTTGGTTGTTCACCAGCTGAAATCCGGGGGTGCACCCTTTATCTATGGAGGAGGGACGCCGCCGTTGGATATGATCACCACAATTTGTACTTATGGAAACCCGCAGGGAGCTGTGGGCGCCGTTTCACTAGTCCAGCTGGCCCAATATTACCACCTGCCGTCATTTACCCTCGCCGGCTGTACCGATGCACATATTTTTGATCAACAGGCGGCAATGGAGGCCGGTTTTAACCTGCTTATTTCCGGCCTGGCCGGAGGCAATTTAATTCACGACCTGGGTTATATCGGCGCCGGCACGACAGGAAGCCTTGAATACCTGGTCTTATGCAACGAAGGAGCCGGCGCGGTGAAATACCTGACCCGCGGGGTGGATATCAATCCGGCCACCCTGGCGCTGGATCTGATCGGTGAAGTCGGGCCCGGAGGCAATTTTATTACCGAACAGCATACCATGGATCATTTCCGCAGCCAGATGCATTTTACCAACCTTTTTAATCGCAACAATTATAAAAACTGGCAGTCTGCCGGTTCAAAAAGTCTTGGGGAAAGCGCTAATGCTTTGCTTAAAGAAATATTAAAGTGGCATGAAGTTCCTCCTCTTGCACCCGAAGTTGAAAAAAAGGTTAAAGATCTGGCTCGCGGTAGAGTTAGCAGGAAGCAAAAACTGGCTTGAACAGGAAATCATTGCTATAATAATAAATGTTATTAAAATTAAGGAATACCTGAGGAGAATATATTATGCTTAAGGAACTGTCCATCCAGGAATTCGTCCGTGAAGTATCTTCTCCTTCTCCTGCACCGGGCGGAGGGAGTGTCGCAGCATTGGCCGGGGCCCAGGCCGCCGCGCTGCTTTCGATGTACTGCAATTTAAGCCAAAATCGAAATAAGCTGGGTGAAATAGTCGATATGCTGCAAAATGTCGGAGAGGAAGCACGATTCTTAATGACCAGGATGTTGGAAGCAGTTGATGAAAATACAGTTGCCTTTAATCAGGTTATGGAGAGCTACCGGATGCCAAAAGAAAGTGAAAAGGAAAAAGCGGAGCGAGAAAAAGCAGTTCAGGAAGCCTTAAAAAATGCAGCTGATGTCCCGGTGCAGACAGCACGCGGCAGTTTGCGGGTGTTGTCCCTGGTTAATGAAGCGGCCGGCAAAGGAAATCCGTCGGCAATATCAGATTTAGGAGTAGCCAACCTGCAGGCCCTGGCTGCCCTGACCGGCGCTTGTTACAATGTTAAAATGAACCTGGATATGCTTTCAGATGAGCAGCTGGTTGAAGATTTTGCCCATGAAGTTGATGAACTGGTTAAACAGGGGTGGAAACTGTTCGACGAAAGCCGCCTTGTAATTGAAATGTAATTCGGTGAACACCATAACTTTATTTAAAAGGGTGATTGCATGTCAGGACTATATTCGACAATCGACAACTCATCACTGTTAATGTATTTATTTTATCCGCGCAGTCAACACAGTAAACCTCAAGGGAAAGCTTTTGATCTGGAAGTTTTGGTTGAAAGCAATTTGTCCATTGTCTGCCGCGCTTATCCTGCAGCAGAAGAAAACCCCTGGATTCTTTATTTTCATGGTAACGGAGAGGTGGTCAGCGATTATGACGGTATAGCGCCGCTTTACACCAGCCGCGGATTAAACCTGGTGGTGGCCGATTACCGGGGATACGGGGCCAGCGGCGGAAAACCGACCTTTACCGCCATGGTCAAGGATGCCGGTATCATTTTCGATTATGTTTACCATAATCTACCTGGTGAAGGTAAAAGGTACGACTGGTATGTTATGGGCCGTTCGCTGGGCAGCATTTCCGCTTTGGAACTGGCTGCAAAATTTCCCGGGAAATTGAAAGGTTTGATTATAGAAAGCGGCTTTATCAGTGTTGCCGGGCTGATCCGCCATCTCGGCCTTCCTTCACCCGGCGATCTGTCTCCGCTTGAAAAAGAATACCGCCGCCTGACCGGGACAATTGAGCTGCCCGCTTTGGTTATCCATGGCGAACGTGATCGCCTGGTTCCGTTAGAGCAGGGCCAGGATCTGTTCGAATCCCTTGGAACGGCGCAAAAAGAAATGCTGGTCATCCCCTTTGCAGATCATAATGATATTATGTTTGTCGATTCAGATAAATACATGCAGGCAATCGCAAAATTTGTTTTTAACGAATAACCTTTGAAAAGGAGAGTGTAAATAAATGCAGATTAAAGAAGTTATGACTGCGGCGGTGATCACTGTTTCTGCCGGTGACTCGGTGGAAAAATGCGCAAAGTTACTTCAGGAACATGATATAAGCGGATTACCGGTAACTGATGACGACGGCAAGGTGGTCGGGATAGTTACTGAAGGTGATTTAATCAGGAGGGCTTCCAGAATCCAGGCGCCGGGTTACCTGGAAATTCTCGGTGGACTGATTTATCTCGGCAGTCCTGCTAAATTTGTTGAGGAACTGCAAAGAGCAATGGCCCTGGAAGCGGGGCTGCTGATGAGTAAAGATGTAATTTCGATAAAACCCGATCAAGATCTGGAAACAGCAGCCACCCTGATGGTCGAAAAAAATATCAGCAGGCTTCCGGTTATTGATGATGATGAGAAGTTAATCGGTATTGTCTCCCGGCGCGATATCATGAAGCATCTCTACGACCAATGAAGCGTAACCCGGTAAGTGACTGCGGTGGTGTTTAAACCAGTGTTTTCTAAAAGGGTCCGGGTTACCCTGGCCGGCTGCATGATTAATTTTGCCCTGGGGCTTTTTTATGCCTGGTCGGTTTTTGCCGATGGTTTGATTAAGGAATTGGGCTGGAGCAAATCTGAGGCCATGCTGCCTTATACCCTGGAACTGTTGTTTTTTTCGATAGCGATGATTTTTGCCGGTCGCTTCCAGGATCGATTCGGTCCCCGCCGGGGAGTCTTCTTAAGCGGTATTTTTACCGGACTGGCCTTAATACTTTGTGCTTTAACTGCCAGCCCTCTGGGAGTGGCTTTTTCGTTTGGAATAGTCTTTGGCACTGCTGCCGCATTCGGTTATTCAGCAGTAACCCCGGCTGCAATCAAGTGGTTTCCCCCGGAGAAAAGGGGTTTAATTACCGGTATAGTGCTCATGAGTCTCGGTGCGGGATCCCTGGTTTGGGCGCCGGTAATAAATTTTCTTTTATACTATACCGGTGTAATCAATGCTTTCCTGTTCTGCGGCCTGTTTTTGCTCGTTGTGATTACTGTTTCATCACGCTTTATCTCTGTGCCGGCCAGTGGACAGGGGATGAATGCTTCACCCGGTCGAGCGGTTGAGCCGGGTGAACCGGGTTGGCGTAAAACGATAGGGCAAACTTCATTTTGGTTATTGTGGGCGCTGGTAGCTCTTACCAGCGGTGTCGGAATGATGTTTGTCGGCCACCTGGTCCAGATTGCCGAACTAAATTTTCAGGTTGCCTGGGGCTACCTGCTGGTTTCTCTTTTTGCTCTGGCTAATGCAGCAAGCAGGGTAATCGGTGGTGCAATCTGTGACCGCCTGGGTTATATCGGCAACATGAAAGTGGCTCTTGTAATAATGACGGTGGCAATGCTGTTTTTTATAAGCGGCTTAGGCTGGCTGGCGCTGGTTTTAGGTACAGCTTTTCTGGGCTTAAGTTATGGCAGTCTTTACACTTCATTTCCAACTGCTGTAGCAGACCTGTTTGGCCTCGATGATTTCGGAGTCAACTATGGTATGGTTTTTACCGCTCTCGGGCTTGTAGGCAGCATCGGCCCCATGGCTGCAGCTTTCCTGGCCGAACTAACTGCAAGCTATAACCTGTCTTTTCTGCTCGGTTTAATTACCTCGCTTTTATGTTTTTTCTTGCTGGCGAAGCTAAACAAGATAATCGCGCAAAAACGCTAAACTGCAGATGATTTTTTGTTGTTTTTAGATGTAATTGTTGCCGGTTTATTGTACAATACTGTTAAATGCGAATAACAAAATGCAGATGCTATATTTTTAAACGGAGGTTTGGTTTTGTCTAAAAAGTATAAACTGGCTGTTTTAACATTTGTCGGCCTTGCGGTTCTGGCAATAATGATCTTATCCAATTTAACTATACTTGCACCCGGAGCAGGAGAAAAGGCAGAGCCTGCTGATGCTGAATTCTCACCTGCAGATGATCCATATACTGCCTTTAAGGAAGCCCGTGAAGCTGAAAAACCGATCGTTTTAGAATTTTACGCCCGGTGGTGAAGCGCTTGCGTAATGATGGAGCCCGTGATCATGGCTCTACAAGAACATTATGCCGGTCAGGTTGAATTTATAGTGGCCGATCTTGACAACCCGAATACTGATCGACTGCTGCGGGAAGAAGGATTTGAGGTCCTGTACATCCCGATGTTTGTTTTTATCAACTCCGGGGGAGAGGTTGTTTCAGAGGAAGCAGGTGTTTTTGATTTTGAAGATATGGAGGCCAGGATTGATCCCCTTATTGGTGAGGCTGCTCAAGCTGAGGAATTGTCACGCCTGGATTATTTCTTTTCGGAACAGCTGCCCGGCACGGTTGCTCAAAGATCACTATTGACCCTGGCCATCGTTTTTATCGGGGGTTTAATTACCAGCATTAGCCCCTGTATTTTATCGATGGTTCCTCTCCTGGTAAGCTATATTGGGGGTTATGGTGATTCTCACCGTCAACGGGGATTTTCCCTTTCATTGTCTTTTGTGGTCGGTTTGGCGGGTACCTTCGCCATCCTCGGTTTTATCGCCGCTGGTTTTGGCCGGGTATTCGGTGAAATTGGCGCTATCTGGTACTACCTTTTGGCTGCTGTGGCTGTTATCATGGGCTTGCAGCTGCTCGGTGTTTTAACGTTTGATCTTCCCGGCTTAAAAAAAATAACGCATAAAAAAGTCGGGTTGGGCGGATCGTTGGTGACGGGAATGCTCTTTGGCCTGGTTGCCTCTCCCTGTGCAACACCGGTTTTGGCCGTGATTATTACTTACGCCGCCGTCCAGGCCGAGCCACTTTATGGCAGCGGATTGCTGTTCATCTATGGCCTGGGTCACGGAGTGCCCCTCTTGGCGGCAGGGACTTTTACCGGTATGGCTAAAAATTTGCCTGCTATAAGCAGGTATACTCAGTATCTCAGTTATATTAGCGGCACGATCCTGGTGATCCTGGGCCTGGTCCTCTTGGCCTGGATTAACTGGATTTAAGGTTATGTTAAGTTAATAATCTAAAAGGGAGTTGATCGACGGTTATGGAAGTTAATATTCTTGTTGGCGGAGCAGCCGGTCAGGGTATGGAGACGATTATGAACCTGCTTGGTAAATCTCTTGTCAGAGAAGGCTGCGGATTAATTTATACCAAGGATTACATGTCCCGGGTCCGGGGCGGGCATAATTTTTCCCGGCTTCGTATTGCATCAGGCAAACCCTGGGCAATCGTCGAATCGATTGATATCATGGTTGCTCTTAATGAAGAGACTTATTATCATCACCGTGATAACCTGGCACCTTCGGGCCGGGTAATTTTTGACCCCCGCTCATTCAGCCTGCCGGAAGATGAAAACAGGGGTGTGCCGGTTGAACTGCAGAAACTGGCCGAAGAAGCGGGCGGTAAAGTAATGGCCAACACGGTTGCTGTCGGGGCACTGCTTGTATTGATGGGCCTGCAGACTTCTACCGTGGAAGACCTGCTGCATGATACCTTTGCCGGCAAAGAAGGGGTTGCCGAGAAAAATATCGTTGCCCTGAAAGCGGGCTTTGACGCCGCAGCCCAATTCTGCAGTGCCTGCTTTGATTTACCGCCAAGGAATGAAGACGGCAACAAGCTGTTTATTGACGGTAACCAGGTCCTGGGCATGGCTGCGCTGGCCAGCGGATGCCGTTTTCTGTCGGCTTATCCGATGACTCCATCAACCGGTGTCATGAATTACCTGGCCGGGAAAAGCAAGGATTACCCGCTGGTAGTTGAACAGGCTGAGGACGAAATAGCGGCAATCAATATGGCTCTTGGCGCTTCTTATACCGGTATAAGGGCCCTGACCTGCACTTCCGGAGGCGGCTTTTCACTGATGGTCGAGGGGGTTTCCCTGGCTGGCATGACTGAAATCCCACTGGTAATTATTGTAGCCATGCGTCCCGGACCGGCCACTGGCCTGCCAACCCGCACCGAGCAGGCCGATCTTGAATTTGTTATTCACAGCGGGCATGGCGAGTTTCCGCGGGCAGTGCTCAGCGCAACTTCACACGAAGATGCTTTTTACCGCCTTAATAAAGCATTTGAGCTGGCTGATCGTTACCAGACTCCGGTATTTTTCCTGTCCGACCAAAACTTTGCCGACACCCACCGCTCTGTAGAACCCTTTGATTTTGACCGCCTGAGTTATAATCGCTTCATTGCCGAAGAAAACGGGTATGAAAAGCCCTATAAACGCTACCGCAATACTGAAAGTGGTATATCCCCGCGGGCTTTGCCCGGGCAGTTTGAAGGTGAAGTTGTCCTGGTCGACAGTGACGAGCATGATGAAAACGGTAATATTATTGAAGATGCATCGACCCGGCGGCTGATGGTCGAAAAGAGGATGCGAAAACTGGCTTCATTGGCTGAAGAGATGGATGAACCCGATTTCTATGGCGATCCTCACCCGGAACTGCTTTTAATCGGCTGGGGATCTACTTACGGTGTGCTACGGGAAGCTGTAGATGCGCTCATAACCCTGGGCACAAAAACGGGCATGCTTCATTTCAGTGATCTCTGGCCTTTGCCCCAGAAACGCTTGAAAAACTTGCTTGCTGAGGTAGAGAGGAGTTATTGCCTGGAAAACAATGCCGGTGGACAGCTGGCAGCCCTGATCCGCCGGGAAACGGGGCTTTCGATCAAAGGATCAATAATAAAATATGACGGCCGTCCCTTCCTGGCCCGTGAAATTGTTGAGGAGGTTAAAAATGATCTATAAAGCTGACGACTACATGCTTGGTGAAACAGCCTGGTGTCCGGGCTGCGGTAATTTTGCCATTCGTGGAGCACTCGCCGCAGCGCTGTCTGCGCTGGATCTGAAACCACATCAGGTTTTAATATGCTCCGGTATCGGTCAGGCGGCAAAAATTCCGCATTATTTACGAGTGAACGGATTCAACGGCTTGCACGGGCGGGCTCTTTCTCCAGCAGTAGGCGCCCGGGTGGCCAATAAAAATCTAAAAGTAATCGTCGAGTCCGGTGACGGTGACAGCTATGGTGAAGGAGGCAATCATTTTATCCATAACATACGCCGTAATCCGGACATCGCCCATTTCGTCCATGATAACCAGGTTTATGGATTGACCAAGGGCCAGGCCAGCCCGACCAGCGAACCGGGAATGAAGACCGGTGTCCAGGTAGATGGGGTGGTATTGCCTCCCCTGAACCCGCTTTCCCTGGCCCTGGTTCTGGGAGCGGGATTTGTAGCCCGCTGTTTTAGCGGGGAAAAGGAGCACCTGCAGGAGACAATGGAAGCGGCGATTGAATTTCCCGGATATGCGCTGATCGATATTTTACAGCCCTGTATTTCATTCAACAAAATCAATACCTGGGGCTGGTATAAAAAGCGAATTTATTATCCGGAGATCAATGATCCGCAGGATTGGATGGCGGCGATGGAACTTTCCCGGCAGTGGGGGGACAAAATACCGCTGGGGATTTTTTATAGCAGTCCGCGCCCGACATTTGAATCTTCCAGTAGGGCGCTGGAAGGAGAACCACTGAGCTTAAAACCATTTGATCCGCTGCAGGTCGCCGAAGTCCAGGACGAATTCTTATAGAGGTGAGTTTTGGTTATGAATAACGAAGAATACATCTGTCATAAATGCGCTAAAATAGTAAATCCTGACCAGGTTAATTTTCATCCGATTCGAGGCGGCTACACGAGGGAGCATTTCCCCCTTTTTCATTTTGATAAAAAGCCTTTGTGCGCTGAATGCCTGGTTCGTCAGAAAAAAATAGATAGTTTCGAAAAGGTGCTTGCGGGCCTTGGCCTTGCCATCGTATTTTACTTTATGGTAATTGGCTTTATAATCCTTTTTAGCAGCCGGGGATGAACTAAGGGAGGGTGGCAATGTTTTTTAAGACCTTTGGCAATAAAACCGTTAAGGAATTGCGAAAAAAACAGGGTTTAACCGCACGGGACCTGGCCCTGATCGTCAAAGTTAACAGCCCGGTTATAAAAAAAGTTGATTATTTTAAAATAAAAAATGTCCCCGAGCCCCTAAAAAGCAGGATTGTACCTGTGCTGCGGGGCAAAAAGCAGGGCCGGTAGCAGATGAAAGCAGCAGTTAATCGGCAGGAATAAATGAAAAAATATAGAAATAATAACAGGTATTCGTAATTATAAAATAATGAATAAAGGGGTGACCCGATGGCCTATGAAACGATTATTGTTGAAAAAAGAGATCATTTGGCGCGGATAACATTAAACCGCCCGCAGCGCCTGAATGCAATCAACAGCACGCTTGGCCTGGAAATGAAGGAAGCCTTGGAAGATATAGCCGGAGACAATGAAATCAGGGTGCTGGTAATTACCGGCAATCCACGGATCAGGGAAAAAGAAGGCCGGCAGGAAATTAAACATTGTTTCTCGGCCGGCTGGGATCTTTCAGAAACTGCCTATGTTGAACCGATCGTGGAAATTCTTGGTGCCTTTGAGAAACCGGTTATCGCCATGATAAATGGTTATGCTTTAGGTGGTGGTTACGAGCTGGCGCTGGCCTGTGATTTTATTTTTGTTACCGATAATTCAGAGATTGGCCTGCCCGAAATTAATCGCGGACTTATGCCCGGTTGGGGCGGAACCCAGCGGCTGCCCCGGAGAATTGGTGTATCCCGGGCTAAATGGATGATCTTAAGCGGCGACACGGTCGACGGTAATGAAGCAAAAAAGATGGGGCTTGCTGACCAGGTTGTCGTCAGGGAAGAGCTGGATAGAACTGTTTCAGACTTTGCTGAAAAGTTGGCCGGCAAACCGCCTGCAGGGTTAATAAAGATTAAAGAAGCGATTAACAAGGGTATTGATACTGATTTAGAGGCTGGCCTTGAAATTGAGCAAGAAGCTCTTGGCCATCTGCTGCAGACTGATGATTTCAGGGAAGGCATAGCTGCTTTCAAGGAAAAAAGAGAACCCCGGTGGAAGGGACGTTAAGCAAAAAAAGGCAAATACGGGTTATTTTAGATAATTGAGGCTGATAATTAAACTGTGGATATATACTCCATTCTTTCACAGCAGGAAAAACTATTTT
>Ga0207421_10000139_pt1 | contig 84404 bp, 87 predicted proteins | sample SodLakKL_010_SED_4_FD_187542 | JGI IMG/M metagenome (GOLD analysis project Ga0207421, IMG submission 187542) | Alkaline sediment microbial communities from Lake Tanatar, Kulunda Steppe, Russia - 8KL_010_SED (SPAdes) (version 2) | ecosystem: Environmental > Aquatic > Non-marine Saline and... | reverse complement strand
GACGTTCGAGTTGCGTGTCGTCGACGTCGGGGCGGTCACCCGCAAGGAGCACGAGTTCGACCCCGACGTAGAACGCGCGGGCGAGGACATCACGGTGGCATTCTCGTTCACGGACATCAACGAACGTCGCGGCGTCGACGACGCGGGCGCGCTCATCAACTTCGTCGAGGGAACCTACGTGCAGGGCGTGATCCCGGGCTATGAGTACGTCAAGCCGGTCTCGGAACTTCTCTCGGCCGCACGACGGCAGGGAAGCGCCGGGCCGTGAGGCGTCCGCCGCGCGCTCCGATAGGCGGAAAAGCGGGGGGCGCGTAGGTCCGGTATGCTCTCGGTCTTCGGGTTCGTCTCGCTGCTCGCGTTGATCGCCGCACATACCCTTGCCGCCGGCGTCATGACGCGATTTTTCCGGCTTCGGCTGAAGACGACGTGGGGGTGGATCGTCTACACCGCGATCCTCCCGCCGATCGCGCTGCTCGCCTCGACACTCGTGTTCACCGGCGTGTTGGGCGTCGGGACCGGCGTCGATCTCGGGAGCCCGTCGGTCGTGATCGCCGTGCTCGTCTTCTTGCCGGTCGTGCTCGGGGCGACGATCGACTACCTCTACATGCCCCCACCGGAGGAGTACGAGTTACCCGACACGACGTGAGGAGTATATAAATTGCATCGAGGGCTCAACCCTCGGCGAGCACCCGCTCCATCACGGACTCGACGTGATCGAGGACCTCCTCTGGCGAGCGGGTGGCGTCGATCCTGATGAACCGTTCGGGTTCGGCGGCGATCAGCCGCTCGTAGTTCTCGGCGACCGCGGCGAGATAGCCGTCCTGTTCGAACTTATTCGTGCGCCCGGAGCGCTCCGCCGCGGTTCGTGGGTCGAGGTCGAGATAAAGGGTAACATCGGGTGGGCGGGAGAACGCCCCGTGGATCCCCCGTATATACTCAAGCGGACGGCGGATTTCGATGTCACTTCGCGCCAGCGTCGCCGCCTGATACGCGAATCGGGAGTCGGAGTAGCGGTCGGAGACGACGAGGTCGCCGTCGGCGAGCGCCGGCCGGATCGTCCGTGCAAGGTGGTCGGCGTGATCGGCGGTGTATAAAAACAGCTCCGCGAGTGGATCGGCGTCGTCGTCCTCGATGGATCGATAGACGGCGTCGCCGTACCAACTGCTCGTCGGCTCCCGGGTGAACGTCGCGTCCGGGTAGGCGTCACGAAGCGCCTCCCAGACGGTCGTCTTGCCGCTGCCGTCGAGCCCCTCCAGCGTGACCAGCATAGTCGCGCTCGGGGGGCGGCGTTTATAAATCGGGGTGGATCGGCTCACGGGAGGGGAGCCCCCGTATCGCCATCGCACCATCCCCATCGTCAGCCCTGCGTCTGACGGCCACGGTAGGTTTACGGTTCATCCTCGCATGTTGTGCCGTATGAAAGTGCTAGTTGCCGGCGGCGGCGGATTCATCGGATCCTACCTCTGTCGGGCGCTCGCCGACGGGGGTCACGAGGTGACCGCCCTGTCGCGCTCGCCGGCCGACGTGCCCGAGGGCGTCGAATCCGCGACCGGCGACGTCACGGCCTATGACTCGATCGAACCGGCCGTCGGGGGACACGATGTCGTGGTGAACCTCGTCGCGCTCTCGCCGCTTTTCGAACCGAAGGGCGGCAACGAGATGCACGACCGCGTCCACCGTGGTGGGACCGAGAACCTCGTCCGCGCGGCGGAAGCGGGCGGCGCGAGCCGATTCATCCAGATGAGCGCGCTCGGGGCCGACCCGAACGGCGACACCGCATACATCCGCTCGAAGGGGCAGGCCGAGGAGGTCGTTCGCGGGAGCGACCTCGACTGGACGATCTTCCGTCCCTCCGTCGTCTTCGGCGACGGCGGGGAGTTCGTCGGCTTCACCAAGCGGTTAAAAAAGATGTTCGCGCCCGTCGTGCCGATGTATCCCCTTCCGGGCGGCGGCAACCGGACCCGGTTTCAGCCGATCCACGTCGAGGACCTCGTGCCGATGCTCGTCGCGGCGGTCGAGACCGACGACCACGTTGGGGAGACCTACGAGGTTGGCGGGCCGGAAGTCCTGACGCTCCGCGAGGTAACGGACCTCGTGTACGAGGCCGAAAAGAAGGGGATCTCCATCGTCCCGCTCCCGATGCCGCTCGCGAAGGTCGGCCTCACCGTCCTCGGAGCCGTTCCCGGCTTCCCGATGGGGCCGGACCAGTACCGCTCGCTCAGCTTCGACAACACGGCCGCCGAGAACGACGTCGGGTCGTTCGGGGTCGACGAGGCGGAGATGACCACACTCGCGGGCTACCTGGGGGTCGAATGAGTCACCATCGCGCCATGTCGCCGTCGATCGCGGATATTGACAACGAATTCACACGAAGTGTGGCACGGGCGAAATCGCCCGCAGGCGACGGGGTCGGGCGGATATCCCCGTGTGTGTGGATCTCAAAGCTGGTAACGGCATCAGAACGCTTATATTCCAGTTGGCGTTGTGTTTTTTCCAACGGTAAGCGGGGTACACGATGAAACTGGCAATGATCGGATTCGGACAGGCGGGTGGGAAAGTCGTCGACAAGTTCTTGGAGTACGACAAGCGGACGGGCTCCGAGATCGTGCGGGCGGCGGCGGCGGTCAACACGGCGAAAGCCGACCTCATGGGGCTCAAACACATCCCCGAGGACCAGCGCGTGCTCATCGGGCAGTCGCGCGTGAAGGGACACGGCGTCGGCGCTGACAACGAACTCGGCGCGGAGATCGCCGAGGAGGACATGGACGAGGTGCAGGGAGCGATCGACTCCATTCCGGTGCACGAGGTCGACGCGTTCCTCGTCGTCGCCGGGCTCGGCGGTGGAACGGGCTCCGGCGGCGCACCGGTGCTCGCGAAACACCTCAAACGGATCTACACGGAGCCGGTTTACGGACTAGGGATTCTCCCCGGCAGCGACGAGGGCGGGATCTACACGCTCAACGCCGCGCGGTCGTTCCAGACGTTCGTCCGCGAGGTGGACAACCTGATGGTCTTCGACAACGACGCGTGGCGAAAGACCGGCGAGTCCGTCCAGGGCGGCTACGAGCAGATCAACGAGGAGATCGTTCGACGGTTCGGGATCCTCTTCGGGGCCGGCGAGATCAAACAGGGCCAGGAGGTCGCAGAGAGCGTCGTCGACTCCTCGGAGATCATCAACACGCTCGCGGGCGGCGGCGTCTCCACGGTCGGCTACGCCGAGGAGGAGGTCGAAGAGCGAAGCTCGGGCGGGCTGCTCTCGCGGCTCCGCAACGACGACGGCAACGACGAACTCGACAGTGCACACACGACGAACCGGATCACGAGCCTCGTCCGGAAGGCGGCGCTCGGCCGGCTCACGCTCCCGTGTGAGATCGAGGGTGCCGAGCGCGCGCTGCTCGTGCTCGCGGGGCCGCCAGAGTACTTAAACAGAAAGGGCATCGAGCGCGGCCGCAAGTGGCTCGAAGAGCAGACCGGCTCGATGGAGGTCCGCGGCGGCGACTACCCGTACCGCGGCGCTGGGTTCGTCGCGACGGTCATTCTCCTTGCGGGCGTGACGAACGTCCCCCGGATCAAGGAGCTCCAGCAGGTCGCCATCGAGGCACAGGACAACCTCGCGGAGATCCGCGAGGAGAGCGAGGAGAACCTCGACAGCCTCGTCAACGACGGCGAGGACGAACTCGAATCGCTCTTTTAAATAGGCCCCTCCGATGGAGGTTCTCGTCCCGTTTTCACCCGACCGCCCGAAGTCACGACTCTCTGGCGTGCTCGACGGGGCGGAGCGGGTCGCGTTCGCGCGGGCGATGTGCGCCGACGTGCTTGCGGCCGTGCGGGCCGCCGGTGGCGACCCCGTCCTCCTGACGACCGCCTCGGCAGCGGAACTCGACGTCGACGCGATGGCGGAGCGTGCAGGCATCCCAGCCCCGTCCGTCGTCGACGACGATCGGGAACTCTCGGCGGCGGTCAACGCCCAACTGGCGGAGCGCCGACCGACCCCCGAGGAGCCGACCGCGGTCGTCATGGCCGACCTCGCGATCGCGACGTCGGCGTCGATCGAACGGCTCCTCGCCGCCGACGGCGACGTGATCATCGCCCCCGGGCGTGGCGGTGGAACGAACGCGCTCGTGGTCCGGGACCCCGCGTTTCGGGTCGACTATCACGGGGCGTCCGTCCGGGATCACCGACGGATCGCGGCGGAGATCGGCGCGGATGTCCGGGAGATCGATTCCTATCGGCTCGCGAGCGACGTCGACGAACCGGCGGACCTCACGGAGGTGTTGCTCCACGGGGAGGGCGCGGCGGCCGCGTGGCTCCGCGAGTCCGGATTCGGCCTCGCCGTGACGGATGGACGCGTTGGGCTCTCCCGGGAGGGTCCCTGAGGGACCGAGACCGGGTACACAGCACGCGTTACGTGAGCGGTTACGTACCGTGCCTGCCGCGACCGCGACCGTTTATATTCCTCGACCGCCGAAGCCGAACCGTGTCCTCGGCGACCACCGTCCGTGGGATCGAGATCGATGCGGCCGATATCGAGCGGCTGTGCTCGATTACGCCGGCCGACGTCGACCCGACCGACCGGCTCACGTTCGCCCGCAACGTCTTCATCCCGCTCACCACGGCGTGTCGCTACACGTGCACGTACTGTACGTACTACGACGTCCCCGGCGAGGCGACGCTGCTCTCGCCGGCGGAGGTGCGACGGCGCTGCCGGGTCGGCGCGGACGCCGGCTGTACGGAGGCGCTTTTCACCTTCGGCGACGACCCCGACGACCGGTACGTCGCGATCCACGAGCAGCTCGCGGAGTGGGGGTTCGACTCCATCCACGACTACCTCTATCGGGCCTGTGAGATCGCCCTGGAGGAGGGCTTGTTGCCGCACTCGAACCCCGGCGATCTCACCGAAGGGCAGTTCCACGACCTTCGGGAGGTGAACGCCTCGATGGGCGTCATGCTCGAAACGACCGCCGACGTGGCCGCCCACTCGGGAAGCCGTCGAAAGACGCCGGAACAGCGACTGAAAACGATCCGAGCGGCCGGCCGACAGGGGGTCCCGTTCACGACCGGGATCCTCGTCGGCATCGGCGAGGGGTGGCGCGACCGCGCCGAGAGCCTCCTCGCGATCCGTCGGCTCCACGAGCGGTACGGGCACGTCCAGGAGGTGATCGTTCAGCCGGTGGTGCCGAACGAGCGCTCCGATTTCGAGGGGCCGGACCGCGAGGCCCTCCGGCGCGTCGTCGCCATGGCCCGCGCGGGACTGCCGGAGGAGGTCTCCGTGCAGGTGCCGCCGAACCTCACCACCGCCGCCGAACTGCTCGACTGCGGGATCGACGACCTCGGCGGCGTCTCGCCGGTGACCGACGACTACATCAACCCCGACTACGCGTGGCCGGGACTGGAGGAACTTCGGTCGATCGCCGCTGACGGGAACGTGCCGCTCCGGGAGCGCCTGCCGACGCACGCCCGCTACCTTCCCGGCGACATCCGGCCGGCGTCGGCGGACCGAGCGGATCAACCATGCGACCGCGACGCGTGGGTTCCGCCGACGGTGCAGGAACGGATCCGCCGGGACGACGTGCATGGACGCCGGCTTCGGGCGGTTGCACGGGGTGAGGGGCCGTTGTCCGTCGACCATCGGCTCCCGGGACGAGCGGACGGGGGCCGCCGTCACGACCGCCCGTGAAAAACCGCGGGGCCAGTACCTTCTTTAAATATACTCCCAAATAGGTTCGGTGATGCTCCCATTACAGGCCGACGAAGTCGTCGATGCGCTCGACCCGGGTGCGCTGGTCGTCTCCGTGGTTGCGTTCTTACTCGGGTTCGTCGTGGTGTTGCTCCTCGGAAAGACGCTTTTCGTCCCCGCGGTGCGCCGGGTGTTGGGCTCGCGCGGGTTCGACGAGGTGGTCCGAAGCCTCGGGACGAGCGTCGCGAACGCGATCGTCTGGGTCGCCGCGATCGCCATCGCGTTCACCGTCGCCGGGTACGGGGCGTTCCTCTCGGCGTTCGCCGTCTTCGGCGGGGCGCTCGCGCTCGCGGTCGGCTTCGCCGCACAGGACCTCCTCGGGAACTTCGTCGCCGGGATCTTCATCCTCAAGGACAAGCCGTTCGAGGTGGGCGATTGGATCGAGTGGGACGGAAACAGCGGGCGTGTCGAGGACATCGACCTCCGCGTCTCGCGGGTGCGTACCTTCGACAACGAGTTGGTCACCGTGCCGAACGGCGACCTCGCGAACAACGCCGTCACCAACCCGGTCGCCTACGACACGCTGCGACAGAAGTTCGTCTTCGGCATCGGCTACGACGACGACATCGACGAGGCGACCGACATCATCGTCGAGGAGGCCAAAAAACACGAGGCGATCCTCGACGAGCCCGCCCCCTCGGTCAGGCTGATCGAACTCGGCGACTCCGACGTGGGGCTCCAGTCACGCTGGTGGATCGAGGATCCGGACCGGGGCGACTTCGTGAAGATCCGCTCCGAGTACGTCCAATCGGTAAAGGAGGCGTTCGATGCGGCCGGCATCGACATCCCGTACGTCCATCGCGAACTCACCGGAAGCATCGAGACGATCGAGGCGATCGCCGACGACGAATAGGATCGGGCGCGAGCGAGACAGTCGAACGCGACCCGAAGCGGAACCGTTTTTCTCCATCATCCGGTGGTACCACTCATGGATCCAGCTACGTGGCGGACCTACCTCGTGACGCAGGCGAGCCGGTCCGCGGGCCGGGATACCGTCGAGGTCGTCCGCGCGGCGCTCGCCGGCGGCGTCGACGCCGTCCAGCTTCGCGAGAAAGGGACGGACGCGCGCCATCGCTATCGGCTCGGCCGCGAACTCCGTGAACTCACCGCGGACGCGGGGGTACCGCTCATCATCAACGACCGGGTCGACCTCGCGGCGGCGGTCGACGCCGACGGCGTCCATCTCGGGCAGTCCGACCTCCCGGTCGCGGTCGCCCGCGAACAGCTCGGCCCCGAGGCGGTGGTCGGCTGCTCGACGTCGACGACGGCGGAGGCGGAACAGGCCGTCGCCGAAGGGGCCGACTATCTCGGCGTGGGCGCGGTCTATGCCACCGATTCGAAGGACGTCCCGGAGGAGGAGTCCGGGATCGGCCCCGAACGGGTCCGCGAGATCGCCTCGACGGTCGACGTTCCGATCGTGGGGATCGGCGGGATAGACGCGGACAACGCCGCCGCGGTCGTTCGGGCGGGGGCGACGGGCGTCGCGGTCATCTCGGCGATCACGGCCGAAGACGAGCCGGCGGCCGCGACCCGCCGGCTCGGGGAGGTGGTCGACGATGCCCGGTGAGGAGGATGCGCACGTCGATATCGACAGCGAGCGAGTTCACCGGGCGCTGTCGGCGCTCGCGGACCGCTCGCCGCTCGTGCACCACCTCACGAACGCCGTGACGACGAGCGAGACGGCGAATATCACCCTCCACTGGGGCGGCCTCCCGGTGATGGCCGACGCGGCCGCCGAAGCGGCCGATATGGCAGCGGGCGCGGACGCGGTCCTGTTGAACACGGGGACGGCGAGCCGCGACGACATCGACACGATGATCGACGCCGGGAAAAGCGCCAACGAGGTCGGGAGCCCCGTCGTGCTCGATCCGGTCGGCTACGGCGCGACGCCACACCGGGTCGAGTCGGTCGGCCGGATACTCGACGCCGTCGACGTCGACGTCATCAAAGGCAACGTCGGCGAGATACGGGGACTCGCCGGCGAGGAGGCCGTCGTTCGGGGAGTCGAGTCGATGGATGTGGGCGAGGCCGCCGGTGAGGCCGCCCGCGCGCTCGCCGTCGAACACGATGCGGCCGTCATCGCGTCCGGCCCGGTCGACGTCGTCTCCGACGGGGAGGTGGTCTACCGGGTCACCGCCGGCCACGAACGGATGGGGACGTTCGTCGGGTCGGGCTGTATGCTCGGGAGCACGGCCGCGACGTTCGCGACGCTGGCGTGCGGCGACGCACCCACGGTCGGGACGCTCACGGAGACGATCCTGATCGCGACGGTCGCGTTCGGCGTCGCCGGCGAACGGGCCGCCGCGAACGACCCGCCCGGACCGGCGAGCTATCGAACGGCGTTCATGGACGCGGTCGCGACCATCGGGGCGGAGCCGTCGGGCATCGACCCCTCCGGGCGGATCGACGTCGAGTGATCGACCGTGGAGTGACGAACCGTGGAGTGGCGAACCGTGGTGGCTGACGACCGGTGAGTGGAGTGGCGAACCGTGGTGGCTGACGACCGGTGAGCGGGCCGGCGACCCGCATGCTTTTGCTCCCGGCGAACCGACCCTGTGAATATGCAACGCGGACGACGGAAACCGGACTGGCTCAAGTCGCGGCCGCCGTCCGGGAACCGTTTTACGTCGATCAAAGCGAGCCTCCGCGACCGGAACCTCCACACCGTCTGTGAGGAGGCGAACTGTCCGAACATGGGCGAGTGCTGGTCCGGCCGGAACGGTCCCGGAACGGCGACGTTCATGTTGATGGGCGACCGGTGCTCGCGTGGCTGTAACTTCTGTGACGTCGAAACCGGCGGGATGGAGCCGCTCGACCCGGACGAGCCGGCGAACGTCGCGGACGCGGTCGCCGAGATCGGCTTGGAGTACGTCGTATTGACCTCCGTCGACCGCGACGACCTCGCGGACGGCGGGTCGGCACACTTCGCCGAAACGATCCGCGAGATCAAACGCCGGGATCCGGAGATCCTCGTCGAGACGCTGATCCCCGACTTTCAGGGCGACCCGGACGCGGTCGACCGGATAATCGACGCCGGGCCGGACGTGATCGCCCACAACGTGGAGACGGTGGAGCGGCTCCAGTGGCCCGTGCGTGACCGTCGGGCGACCTACGAGCAGTCGCTTTCGGTCCTCGATCGGATCGATCGCACCTCGGATATCTACACGAAGACGAGCCTCATGTTGGGGGTCGGCGAGTACGACCACGAGGTGTACCGCACGCTCGGGGACCTCCGTGAGGTCGGCGTCGACATCGTCACCTTCGGGCAGTACCTCCAGCCCTCCCGAACCCATCTGGACGTCTTCGAATACGTCCACCCCGACGTCTTCGACGTCTGGCAAACCGTCGCCGAGGAGGAGTTCGGCTTTTTATACTGCGCGTCTGGACCGATGGTCCGGTCCTCCTACCGGGCGGGGGAGCTCTTCGTCGATGCGATGCTCAGGGACGGGCGCTCGCCGGCGGACGCGAGACGACACGCGCGGGCGGCCGGCGGCGACTGAGTCGTCTCTCCCCGTGGGCGTGAAACGCCTCACCCGTCGAAGCCCAACAGTCGAAGGCCGATCAGGCTCACCAGGACGGTCGATCCCTCGTGGCCGATCACGGCGACCGGTAGGGGGATCCCGGCCGTGAGGATCGCGGCGATCATGATCGCGATGGCGCCGAAGGCGATGGTGAAATTGATGTAGAGGGTTCGTTTCGTCTCCCGGCTGAGCGCGAACGCGTACGGAAGCCGACTGAGTTCGTCGGACATCAACACGACGTCCGCGGTCTCCAAGGCGACGTCGGTTCCGGCCCCGCCCATGCCGACGCTGATGTCCGCGGTCGCAAGCGCCGGGGCGTCGTTCACCCCGTCACCAACCATCGCGACCGCCTCGTGACGCGACTGAAGCCGCTCGATGTGTTTCACCTTCTCCTCGGGGAGGAGTTCGGCGTACACCTCGTCGATACCGACCGCCTCCGCGATGTGTCGAGCGACACGCTCGTTGTCGCCGGTGAGCATGACGATACGCTCGATCCCACGTTCGCGCAGTTGTGTGATCGTCTCGACGGCGTCCTCCCGGATGGTGTCGGTGAACGCGAGCCAGCCGAGCACGCGGAGGTCCGTCCCTGACCCCGTCCCCGACTCCTCGACGACGAGGACGCTCGTTTTACCCTCGTCTTCGAGCCGCCGAACCGCCGTGCTACCGGCATCGATCCCCTCGATGGGCCGATCCGCCGTGACCGTCTCGAAGTACCGCAGGTTTCCGATGTGGATCGTTCGGTCCTCGACGGTCGCGTGGACGCCCTTCCCGACGACGGCCTCGAATCCACTCGCCCGCGGGATCGACAAGTCTTGCTCCTCGGCGGCCTCCACGGTCGCCGCCCCGAGATGGTGTTCCGAGCGGGCCTGCACGGCGGCGGCGAGCGAGAGGAGACGGGTATCCACGTCCGGGGACTCGCCGGCGGTTGGGTCCGGCGTCGACGACGAATCGAGGCGTCCATCGAGCGCGACGGCGTCGGTCAGTCGGGTGTTGCCCTCGGTGAGCGTTCCCGTCTTGTCGAACGCGACCGCGTCGACCGCGCCGGCCGTCTCGATGTGCTCGCCGCCTTTAAATAGGACGCCGCGCCGGCCGCCCGCGGAGATGGCCGAGAGAACGGCCGCCGGCGTCGAGATGATCACGGCACACGGGGAGGCCGCGACCATGAGCGTCATGGCGCGATAAAAGGTCGGCTCGAAGGCGTGTTCGAGGACGAAAAGCGGGAGGACGATGGCGACGGCCGTCATCGTGAACACGCCGAGAACGTACGGCTGCTCGTATCGATCGATGAGCTGTTGGGTCGGCGCGCGCTTGCTTCGTGCCTCCTCAACCATGTGGATCAGTCGGGTGATCGCGGAGTCGTCGCTCTCGCGGGTGACCCGTATTTCGAGGCTCCCCGTCTCGTTGATCGTCCCCCCGTAGACCTCGTCGCCGGGTTCCTTCGAGACGGGAACCGACTCGCCGGTGAGCGAGGACTGATCGACGGTGCTCTCGCCGTCGACGACGACGCCGTCCAGCGGTAGCCGATCGCCCGGGCGGACGACGAACACGTCGCCGACGGCGACCTCGCCGATCGGGACGGACTGGACGCCGTCGTCCCGTTTCACCCGGGCGGTCTCCGGGCGCATCTCGACGAGCGAGCGGATCGCGGTCCGGGATCGGTCGATGGCGTACTCCTCCAACACGCCCGAAAGCGAGAATAAGAAGAGCAGCAACGCCCCCTCGAAGGGCGCGCCGATGATCAGCGCGCCGGTGGCGGCGAGCACCATCAGGAGGTCGATCTCGATCGCCGGCTCGCGGAGCGCCTCGATGCTCCCTTTCACGCCGTACCAGCCACCGAAGGCGTACGCGACTGCGTATCCGCCCCAAATGACCGTCCCGGACGCGCCCAACCAGCCGCCAACGAGACCGACGACCATCCCGAGGAAGGTGAGCGCGACGAACGCCGCTTGCCGCCTGAACGTACCCTGGCGCTCCTCGGGGAGCGGTGGGTCGCGTATGGCCGAAACCAGCCGACCGAGCCATCCCATATCTGAATGTCGTCCGTGTCCCGATATAAGGATTGTCGCCGACGGGGTGGGAGTTCGATCGTCGATCACCCCGTTTGAGGGTCGATCATCCGGATCGGCCGTCCGAGACGAACCGGCGGTTCTCGATGGTGGAGAATCAATCACGGTCAATAATCAGGGAACTATCGGCGATTTTCGATTCCAGGATCCAAAACGGATAATCGGGGACGCGGATTTACAAGCCCGATTCGGATGATCGGGAACATATGTCAAGTGAGGGGTCAGCAGGGGTTCATCGGCGGATCTACGACCGCCTCCGGGGTCGATACGTGTTCAAGATCGGCCTGGCGGTCATCGTGGTCACCGCGGCGCTGCTTGCAGTCGGCTTCATGACGCTGGGACAGGTCGAAGCCAGCGTCGAGGCGGATGCGGAGGAAACGTTGCTCGCCGCCGCCGAGCGCGAGGCCGACGGGATAGATGGGTTCATCGAGGACCGAAACGACGACGCGGTCCGTCTCTCCTCGGACGCGCGGATCAGGGACGGAACCGGTTCCGAGATTCGTGAGGAGCTTCGCCGGGCACGCGATGCGCTCCCCGATCACGTCGAAGGGATCCACTACTACGATATGGAGGATCAGCGGATCCTCTACAGCGCCGAGTTGATCCGTGAGGGACAGACATCCGACGATCGCCCGTATGCGGTCGCTCCGGAGACGTTCGACGGCCACGAGGATGTCCGCTCATTCGAGCCATACATGGCCGGCGTACACGGTCGGCTGGCGTTTATGAGCCCCATCGAGGGCGAGGAATCGCACGCGATCGTCATCACCGCGGACCTCAGCGAACGGGGAGCGCTCCTCGAGTCACCAGTCGACGGCGGCACGTTGGAGGTCGTCTCGACGGAGACCGGCGACGTCGCGCTCGCACAGAACGCCAGCGTCTTACTGGAGGAGTACTTCCTCGGTGAGTCGCTCACACACCTCGACGACGAGGTGACGGAGTCGCGGATCGACACCGCCGCGAACCACCGGGAGGACCGCATCGAGGACGACACGGTCGTCGTCGCCTCCGCGCCGATGGAGACGAAGCCGTGGGTCGTGACGGTCGCCGCACCCGAAGGAGGCCTCTATGGAACGGTGGGCGATGTCGCTCAAAGCGTGCTGATCCTGATCGGCGTGTCCGTCCTCGGACTCGCGATGCTCGGGGTGGTCGTCTCCCGCGACGTGAACGGCTCGCTCGATGAGATGCGTGGCTACGCCGAGGAGATAGAGGCCGGCAACCTGGACGTCGCCATCGACCGGTCACGAACCGACGAGTTTGGGGGGATCGCTGACCTGTTGGCGCGGCTTCGTGACACGCTTCGGGAGCAGATTCACGAGGCCGAAAAGCGGGCGGCCGAGGCGGCAGCCGCCGAGGAGGAGGCGCAGGAGCTCACGGCACATCTGGAGGCGAAGGCGGACCACTACGGCGAGGTCATCGACGCGGCCACCGCGGGCGATCTCACCCGCCGGCTCGACCCCGAGAGCCGGAGCGAAGCCATGGCGTCGATCGGGCGGTCGCTCAACGAGATGCTCGGCAGCGTGGAGTCGCTCGTCGTCGCGATACAGGATGCCGCCGTGCCGGTCGGCGAGCGAAGCGCCGCGGTGAGCGCCGACGCGGAAGCGGTCGAGTCGAGGAGCGCCGAGGTCGCACACAGCATCGAGGAGATCTCCGAGGGCACCGACCGGCAGGAGCGCAGCCTCTCGACGGCGGCCGCCGAGTTAAACGACCTCTCGGCGACGGTCGAGGAGATCGCCTCCTCGACGAACGAAACGGCCGCGCGGGCGGAGGACGCCGTCGAGATCGGGAAAAACGGGCGTCGGACGGCACGCTCGGCGATCGACCGCATGAACCGTATCGAGTCGGGGATGAGCGAGACCGTCGAGGAGATGTCGACGCTCAGGGACGAAGTTCGCCGTATCGGTGAGGTGGTCGAGCTGATCGACGAGATCGCGGAGCGGACGAACATCCTCGCGCTCAACGCCTCCATCGAGGCCGCCCGCGCCGGCGAGTCGGGGGCCGGCTTCGCGGTCGTCGCCGACGAGGTCAAATCGCTCGCCGAGGAGACCGCGACCGCGACGACGGAGGTCGAGGAGCTGATCGCGGACGTCGAGGAGTCGACCGAGTCGGTCGCGGCGGACATGTTCGCGATGGAGGACGACGTCACGGAGGGGCGAGAGACGGTCGATGAAACGGTCTCGATGCTGGCGTCGATCGTCGAGGAGATCGCCGATGCGAACGCGAGCATCCAGTCGATCAACGACGCGACCGACGAGCAGGCGAACTCCACACAGGAGGTCGTCGCGATGGTAGACGAGGTCGCGAGCGTAAGCGAGCAGACGGCCGCGGAGGCACAGACGGTCTCTGCGGCCGCCGAGGAACAGACGGTCGCGACCGAACGGATCGCCGAAAGCGCCGAGTCGCTGTCGGACCGATCGGCGGAGCTTCGCGCACTCGTCGAGCGATTCGAGACGGAGGCGGCGGGGACGGGTCCCAAACGGCCCGTCGAACCGGGGGAGGGGGTCGCGACCGCCGATGGCGGGTCCCTCTCCGATGCCGGCAGCGAGGACGCCTAACCCGAAACCCTCCGGGCGTTCAGTACGGCCACCGACCGCCCGTTTTTAACTCACGGACGTAGCCCTCGTCGATCATGTCGCGGGTCTCCTCACGGGAGCGACGCGGGATAGAGACGTCGCTACTTGCGAGCCGGTAGGTCGCCTCCGCGATCAGGACGGCGACCTCGCGGAGGTCGCGCGGGTCGAGCTTATCCAGCGTGTCGGCGTGGGTGTGTCCCCACCCGCGTCCGGAGGAGTCCGACGTCGTGGACGCCATCACCGCCGGGATCCCCTCCTGAACGAACGCCCACTGGTCGCCGTGTGGGGAGATGCCCTCGCCGGTCGAAAGCGGCGCGTCGAGGTCCGCCGTGACCGACTCGAAAAGCTCGCCGAGCGCCTCGAAGCCGTTCGTCCCGACGCGGAGGTCTCGCGAGCTACACGCGCCGTCGAGGTTGAGCACACACGCGATCTCCTCGTGCGGCGTCGTCTCCGCGGCGTGATACGCCCCCCAGAGGCCGATCTCCTCCGCGCCGAAGGTGACGAGGTGGACCCGGCGCTCCAAGTCGGCCTCGACCTGCGAGAGGAGCCGACCCACCTCGGCGACGAGCGCGCTCCCCGCCCCGTTGTCGTTCGCGCCGTCGCTCACGTCGTGGGCGTCGACGTGGGCGGTGACCCAGATCGCCTCCGCCGTATCCGGGCCGACGTCGGCGACGGCGTTCACGGAGGTCGTCGGCTCGTTTCGGCAGTCCACGTCGACCGTCACCGTGAGGGGGTCGTCCGTGTCGTCCGATCCGTTCGCGTCGTCACGTTCGGCCAGTCTGGCGAGTCGTGCGCCGACCTCGCTGCTTACCCCGACGGCCGGGATCGGTCCCGGTCGCTCATGGTAGCCGATCTCGCCGGTCGCCGGGAGCGACCCCTCCACGTGGTTGCGGAAGATGAACCCGACCGCGCCGGCCTCAACCGCGCCGACGTACTTCTCCATCCGGTGGATCCAGCGGCCGTGACCCTCCGGCGTCCGCGAGGAGGCCATGACGACGGCACCCTCCAGTCGGTCGCCCGCGGCCTCGAACGCCGCGGGCGTGCCGTCGCCGACGTCGACGAGCGGCGCGGTCACCGTCCCCGCGGGCGTTCCCGGGAGCCCGATCACCTCGTGGCTTCCCTCGTGGTGTCGTGTGACTGGACCCGAGAGCGCGAGCGAGGCGTCCCCCCGCCACCACCCGGGGATGTCGAACTCCTCGATGCCGGCGTTCGAGAGTCCGACGGCCTCGAACGCCTCAACGACCCGCTCGGCACCGCGTCGCTCCCCCGCCGATCCCGCCATGCGATCCCCGATGTCCGTCAGGTCGGTGAGCAGCTCCCACCCGAAGTCGCTCGTCCGTGCGTTCCCGATCACGCGGTCCGGTAGCTCGGCCATATGTCCCACACGGGGCGAAATAAAAAGGGCCTGTGGGAAGCGGTGGTTTCACCCCCGAGCACGTCGCCCCCGGCGGTGACGCACGCGACGTGGAAGCGACATCGGGGCGGTGGGGCGGCGGCGATGACTTCCGGGCACCATTTATATAGGGTGGAAACCGGTCAGGCGGGGTCTGCCCGCGTCACCTCGATGGCGACGTCGTCGGGGTCGACACCGATCCGGGCGAACTGCGTCCGGATGTGTTCTTTCGCCGCCGCGATGGCCCCGTCGCGGGTGTCGAACCCGCGGGGCATGGGCTCCTCGAAGGCGACGCGGATCTCCTCGCCATCGACTACCAACGCCGACCCGCCGCTTTCGACCTCATAAAAGGCGTCACAGACCCAGACGTAGGGGGCGTCCTCGTCCGGTGCGCCCTTATATCGAGGCGGCTCCTCGCCGCGCTCGAACACCGTTCCGGTGAGGTCCGTCCCCCCACCGCTGCCGCTGATGAGTATCATGTTTCCGGTAGGCGTTCGCGGCCTAAAAAGGGACCCATGGTCCGTGACGCGGTGCCGTGGAGGAGGATATGACGACCGGGGAAGCGGGATCCACTCCCGTGGCGGCCGCGTCCGCCGATAGTTTCGATGCCGGTCACGACGACACGGGGAAACCGCTTTCCACCTCGCGCCCGGTGGATCGGATATGACCCTTGAGGACTTCACCGACTTCGCCGGCGACGGGACGGACGAGGACGGTGGCGAGGCGGCGCGGGACGCAGCCGAGGAGGATGGTGGCGCTGCCGAGGTGGACGGGGAGGTCGCCGATGCGGGCTCGCCCCCGAACGACACGACTGCGCCGGGGGCGGCTGGGGACGGAGTCGAGGGCAACGTGTTCACCGAATACGAGGCTGAACCGGTCGGCGAGGACGCGGGACTCGGGGTGTTGTCCGTCTCACATGGGCTGCGCGTCGCCGAGGAGGCAGAGGAGACGACGGTGAAGGCGTTCGTCACGACCGACAACCGGGATGCCGTGAGACTCGGAAAATACCTCATTATTCCGTATCCCGACGGTGAACGGCTCTTCTGTCGAATTACGGGATTGGAGTACGCCCAGGAGTTCCGGTCGGACGACGCGACGGAGATCCACGCCCGCCGGCGGATGCGCCGAAACGACTTCTCCGAGCGCGACTACAAGTTCATGGCCGAGTTGGAGCCGATGTCCATTGTCTACGGAAGCGGCGAGGATCAGACGCGGCGGATGACCGACCGCGTCCCGAAGCCGGGCGCGCTCGTCGAAGAGGCGGCGGACGCCCGCGAGATCAAAACCGGACTCAAGATCCCCGAGGAGGGCGTCTTCCTCGGGCATCTCTCCGTCGGCGGGGAGGTCGTTCGCACCGCAGCGACGCCGCCGACGGTCGATTATCGGGTGAAAGACGACTACGGCGACGGCGACCCGCTCGCGTTCAGACACACGCTCGTCGCCGGCGGCACGGGCTCCGGGAAGACGCACGCCTCGAAGAACGTCCTCAGGCAGTATCTGGACCCCGACCGGACCTACCCGATGGACGACGGCCGGGAGGCCCAAATGGCGGTCGTCCAGTTCGATCCGCAGGACGAGTACGCCCAGATGCACGACGACAACCCCGCGCTCGACGACGAGATTGTCCGCCGATTGGAGCGCGAGGGGATCGCCTACGGCGGCCACGACGACACCGTCGCGCTCGTGCCCCGGGTCGCGGACGCGACCTATCCCGGCGAGGGCCACCGGGCCGAACAGGTCGAGTTCACCATCCCCTTCTCGCTCACGAAGGAGATGCCGTGGCTCGTCGCCGGCTCCGGGCTGAACGACAACCAGTATCCAGCGCTGCTGACGCTGCTCAACCGATTCTTCCGTGATTACGGCGACTCGGGAACGTATCGGCAGTTCCTCTCGTATCTCGATGACCCCGCGTTGAAGCAGGAGCTCGACGAGACCGGGCGGGTGCACGAGGCGACCTTCGATGCCGTGAAACGGCGGGTTCGGGCGGTGCCTTCGGGCGTCTTCGACGCCGACGCGACACCGATCACCGACCTCGATCACACCCTCGTCAGGCCCGGGGGACTCACCGTGATCCCGACGTATCACCTCCCGACCTCCCGGCAGAAGGAGATCGTCGTCCTCGCGGTGGCGACGATGCTCATCGACGACAAACTCTCGAACGATCCTACGAGCGAGCGGATCAAACGGACTCCGCTTCTCATCGGGATGGACGAGGCGCACAACTTCCTCGCGGACGCCGACAACGTCCAAGCCGAGCGGGTCGTCGGGAAGTTCACCGAGGCGGCTAAACAGGGCCGCAAGGAGCGGCTCGGCCTCTTTCTCATCACCCAGGACCCCCAGGACGTCGCGGAGTCCGTGTTCAAACAGATCAACACGAAGGTCGTGTTGAACCTCGGAGACGAGGACGCCATCAAAAGCGTCAACATCCCGTCGACGCTTGCCGGCAAGGTCCCCTACATGGAGAAGGGACAGATGGTGGTCTACTCGCCGGACAACTCCGAACCCGTCGAGTTGAAGGGGCTCTCCGTCTGTGTGACCCGTCACGACTGAGCCTGGTCACGACGTTCCGCCACGAGTTGCCCGCCACGGACACCGGAGGCGTTCCCCGCGGAACCGATCTTTTTGTGGCACCACCGAGGAGGTGAGTCATGAGCAAACGCATTCTCGTCGCGGTCGACGGGTCCGACGCGGCGATCGAGGCGGCGCGCTTCGCGGCGACCGAGTGGCCGGAGGCGGCGGTGACGCTGTTGCACGTGATCAACCCCGCAGAGTCGTCGACGGGCGCGGAGGGGGGCTTTCCCGGCGCGGTCGAACAGTGGTACGAGAACGCCCACGCACGCGGCGAGCGGGTGCTCGATCGGGCGGCCGAAGCGGTCGAACGCGACGTGGAGACCCGGCTCGAAGTCGGGCGGCCGACCCGGATGATCCTCGAGGCCGCCCACGGCAGCGAGCCCGTCGAGACGAGGGGAGCGGATGACGGGGACGGGGAGGATTCGGAGCCGGAAGCGTCGGGCGACGGGATCCCGTTTGATCACGTGGTACTAGCGAGCCGCGGCCGGACTGGGCTCTCCCGGATGTTCCTCGGGAGCGTCGCCGAGGGCGTCGTCAGGCGGGCCGAGATCCCGGTGACGGTGGTTCGATGACGGCGAACCGCTGACGGCCGATCGCCGCGAGCCGAAATCGGCGTCGTTCGAGACGGATGTGAACGATTCATCTCGGTGGAGCCCGATCGGTGAATCAATGGAGTTCAAAGAGGTGATCGAGGCGCGACGGTCCGTTCGGTCCTACACGGACGAGCGGCTCGACCGGGACACGATCGAAGCGATCGTCGCGGACGCGACGCTCATGCCCTCCAGCTATAACCTCCAGCCGTGGGAGTTCCTCGTCTTCACCGACGACGAGGACCGCGAACGGCTACAGGAGGTCGCCTACGGACAGCCCCACGTGACCGATGCGCCCGTCGCCGTCGCGATCCTCGGGTCGCTCGATCCGGCCGCCCACGTCGACCGGGTCCTCGCGGATCAGATCGAGAAGGGCTACCGCGACGAGGCCGCCGCGGAACGAACCCGCGAGTCGATCCTCGGGATGCGGGAGCTTCCCGAGGCGGAGCGACACCGGTGGAGCGCGACGTCGACGTCGCTCGCGGCGATGGGCCTGATGCTCGCCGCACGCGACCGAGGGGTGGCCACCTGTCCGATGGGCGGGTTCGACGCCGAGGCGCTCCGTGAGACGTTCGAGATCCCGGACGGATACGTGCCGGTCATGCTGCTGACGATGGGCTATCCCGACGAGGACGCCGAGGCGGAACGGCTCCCGCGGAAGTTCCGACGGCCGGCCTCGGAGGTCGTTCATTACGGCTCGTTCGATCCGGCCGTCGAGGACGTCACGGAACCCGTACGCGAGCCCGAGGCGACGGACGACGGGGGCTGAGGACAGGTACCGGTGAAGCGGCGACACGGACGCTCGGCCCAGAAACTATATCGGTGGCCGTCGTACCGCCGTTGATGCCCTCCGAGACCGATTCGGTTCGAACCGAATCGGTTACGACGCGGACCAAGTCTGCCACAGGGTCGGCCGATCCGTCCACGACGACGACCGAAGCGACACCGAGAGCCGGCGGGCCGGCCGCAGCCATCGAGTGGGGACCCGTTCGATACGATCGAACCCGGTCGCTGGTCACGGGGATGGCGCTCGTCGTGCTGCTCGGGTTGCTGGCCGTGGTTGCGGTCGCCGCCGGTGCGTTCGTTTCCACCCTCTGGTCGGGGTCGCTCTCCTTTGCGAGCGGGTGGGTGCTTCTCATCCTGATCCTGATCGGCGGCCCGTTCTCGCTCATCTACCTCAGCATTGTCGCCGACCGTGCCTCCCCGGAGAAGCGCCGTCGTCTGACCGCCGAGTTCGGCTACGATCCGAAGGGGCTGGTGCGGAACCTGCGGCCGGGATGGACGCTTGCGGGTGCAGGGGCCCTCCTCGGCATCTGGTTGGCCGGGCCCTCGGGGCTCTCGGGACGGGTTTTGCTGTGGCTCCTGTTGATCTTCCTCACGACGGCGATAGTCGGGTTTCGAGGCGCAACGTATCGGCTCGATCCGGCCGAGCGGACGATCGAACGGCGAAATACCGAGACGGACCGCACACGGGTCGACGACCTCGATGCGGTGGTGCGGACGCGGCGGATCGATCTGCCGTGGACCACGGTGTTCCTGTTGGCGTTCCGCGGCAACGAGTGGTACCGGTCGACGCCGTGGCTGTTTGCTCCCGCCGATCGAGCCGACAGCATCGAGCGAACACTTAACAGCGCGCTGGTACGAAGCGACGGCCCCGAGCGCGCGAGCGTCCCGGAACGGATCGTCCTGGCGCTCGTCGGAACCAGCACGCTCCTCGTCGGGCTTGCCATCGCGCTCGCGACCGGCGAGAGCGGCGGCTGGGCGTTAGCGGTCCTCGCGTCGCCGATGAGCCTCGTCTTTTTTGCGCTGGCCGCGCGGTTATAACCGCGTGGTGAGCGGCGGTGGGCGGCGGTGGGCGGCGGTACGAGAGGGTGTGTGACACCACCGCACGACTCAAATAGCCCGACCGCTTAGCCGGGGTATGGATCCGAAACGTCTCGACGCCGCGCTGGCGGCGGAGTTCGGCGGCACCGCGGCCGAGCGCCGGGCGATCGTCCGGTCGGCCCGCGACCTCGCCGACTCGGGAAAGCCCTCACGTGACCGCGGGCACGCGCTGACCGTCCCCGACATCATCCGACACCTCTCGGACGCGCCGGACGACTCCTCGCTTCTCAACCGGTGGAACTGGTGGATGGGCGCACTCGATGTGGCCTACGGTGGCTACGACTACTTCACCGTCCGGTTCATCGAGGGCGACGACGAGGCCGAACTCCGCCGCTAACGGGCGGGTCGAGCCGCTCGACGGTTTACTTTTACTTTCACTTTCACTCCGCCCTTGGCTCGCTTATAGGTGCTGTGCGACCCGATCCACGGCTATGAGCATGCAAAGCCACGCGAGCCCCCGATACGCCTCCCCGACCCGCGTCGACGTGACGGAGTGCCGTGCCGACCGGATCGCCGACCGAGCCCGTGCGAACCGTGTCGCCGGCAGCGAGGTCCACCTCGAACGCCGCGGCGGACGGACCTACCTCGTCACGATCCCCGACGACACCCGATAAGCACCCGTTCGCGGTCGGCTACCGACTTCGACATCTTAGCCGTCCAGCTCCAGCCGCTCGAGCCCCCAGCCGACGAACTCGGACTCGAACTCGACATCGAGCGAGCTCAATAGCCGCGCGAGCCCCAAGTAACATCCCGAGAGCGCACCGATTCCGACGATCGTCTCCTCATCGTAGTGGTCGACCAATCGGGCGTGGAGCGCGTCGTCGACGTCGTCCTCGACGAACGCCTCGACGTACGCGACGAGCGTGTCGAAGGGCTCGTCCAACCGATCGGACTCCTCACCGGAGATGGCGAGGATGTGTTCCGGATCCATCCCTTCATCGAGCGCGACGCGGACGTGTTGGTGCCATTCGTAGGCCGACCCCGCGTAATAGGAGGTCGCGAGAATGACCGTTTCACGCTCGTGCGGCGTGAGGCCGCTTTCGTTCCAGACGACGCTCCCGTAGGCCCGAAAGCCCTCAAGGACCCCGAGGTTCCGCCCGAGCGTCCGATAGACGTTCAGCGTGCCGCCCTCCAGCGGATGATCGACGGCGTCCTCGGCGGCCGGCGTCTTCGAGAGCGTGTCGAGCAGGTCGCGCTTTTCGGCCGGCAGGTCCATCGGGTCGACGGGATCGATCCGTGCCATGTGGGTCGCTCACGCGCCGGGATGAAATAGCCGACGGCTCACGATGTTGTTCGCCGCAGAAGGTCCGGGTGCGAGAATTGAACCTCGGTCGTACCGCTTGCAACGCTCGCTTCACTCCCTGCCTCAATTCTCGCCTTCCGGCGTTTCCACTCCTCCCGTTGGTCGTCGTGAAAAGGTCCGGGTGCGAGAATTGAACCCGCGTCTCAGCCTCCACAAGGCTGAAGGATAGTCCACTACCCTAACCCGGACACGCATCCTCACGTATCCCGCTTTCACAGATAACGGTTACGACTCCCGGCGGGGGCGGGCCCACCACGTCCCTTTTATCTCCCGCCGGTCTACCTCGGCCAACCGTGGCGTTCACCGACAAGGTCTACGTGAAGAACCACCGGCAGCTTGCCTCCCAGCTCGAGACGAACCTCCCGAAAGGAGCCTTCGCGGGCGCAACCCTCGACATGCTCTTTACCGGCGATGGCCTCGCGAAGCTCGACTCGGCGACCCGCGACCGGATCCTCGATTTTGCGGAGGACTTCCTCGACTGTGACTGTCAGGCGAACCCCTACTGCGGCTGCCCCGAGGAGAAGTTCATCCAGTACGTCCTCGAACTCCGCGCGCAGGGGCTCAACCCGGACGCCATCGTCGACGTGATGAGCGACGAGTACATGGTGTACGCCTATACCGGCGACGTGCGGTCGTTCCTCGACGACGCCGTCCGAACGCTGGACGCCGTCGAGACGCTCGCCGACGTCGACGGCAACGCCGAGATGTCCGACAGGGCACGGCGCGCACGACGTGAATTGACCCGATAAGCGGTTGAGGTACCCCGAGAAGCCGTTGACCGGTGAGCGGGACGCTCGCGCCGGTTCCCACGCGTGGGGACCGGTCGAACGGTCTAAATACGCTGACGCCTCAATACCTCTAATGAGTCTTCGGCCCGCGTGGCTGACGTTCCGACGGTACGCGGCGTTCACGACGGGGATGACGCTGTCGCTGTTCGCCATCGGCGTCTACACGGCTGCAACCGGCTCCGGCCTGGCCTGTGAGGCACAATGGCCGCTCTGTTCGGACCAGCTGATCCCGGCGCTCACGATCAACCCCGACTTCATCGAATGGTTCCACCGTGTGTGGGCCATGATCACCGGCTTCCTCATCATCGGGGTCGCCGCCTGGACGTGGCTGGGATCGTTCGGCCGGCCGTCCCGACTCGCGGCGACGCTCGCGGTCGCCATCCTCCCGGTGCAGATCACCGTCGGCGCGATCACGGTCACGATCGGCGGTCTCGTCCCCGGCGGCTACACCGTCTCGACGCACGCGGCCCACCTGATCGTCGCGCTGATCATCTTCACGCTGCTCGGACTCGTGACGCTCTGGGGTCGCGATCCCGGCGCACGCGGCGGGTCCCCGCGGCTGCTCACGCTCGCGGTCGTCGTCGCGCTCGGCGGTCTGCTCGCGAGCGCGGTCCTCTCGCGGGCCGTCCCGTTCCTGACCTACTCGCCCGGCGCACAGGCGTGGTTCTACGTCGCCGGCCTCACCGCACATCTCGGCCTGCTTGCCACGGTCGTCTACGCGACGGAGGCGACCGCCGGCGGATACGACGGGATCGCCGCCGGAACCGCGCGGACGGTCCAGCGGCTCGCCGGCGCGAGCATGGCGCTTTTGATCATCACGCTGCTTCTCGGTCGCGACCTCGTCCTCTACACGTCGTTCTGGCAGCAGGTCAACCTCGTCGCGCTCGGCGGCACGCTCGTCTGTGCGGCCGGTGCCGCCTGGTTCCTCCGCCGACAGGAGAGCGACGTGGGGGCGGCAACCCCCGTCGGCGGCGACTGAGCGCCCGGCGACGTTCGCTGGAAGCGATCACGTCGGGAACTCGGTGATGACTTCGATGCCGCTCACGCCATAGTCGTTCATGGCGGCCAACCGCTCTGAAACCTCGGCCAGCGCGAGCTCACGGGTCACGAGCGCGCCGGGATCGATCCCGGTCGCCTCGATCGTCGCGAACAGATCGCCATAGCTCGTCGGGGGCATCCCACGGGAGCCGACGAAGGAGATCTCCCAGCGTGTCAGATAGTCCGTCGGCAGTGAAACCTCCCCGCGCTCCGCCGCGGTGGTCAACCCGACCTGCACGTGGGTCCCACGCGCTCGGACCGAGCGGACCGAGTTACGACAGGTCTCGGCGATACCGAGCGCGTCCATCGAGACGTCGACGCCGCCTTCGAACCGGTCCCGTATCCGCTCGGGGACGGCTTTGTCGCTCAATGTCGGATTCAAGCAGGTGTCCGCCCCGAGTTCGGCGGCCCGTGTGAGGGCGTCGTCGTCGACGTCGACGGCGATCACGCGGGCACCGATCGCGGCACCCAGTTGTACCGCCGAGAGCCCGATGCCGCCGCAGCCGTGGACCGCGAGCGAGTCGCCCGCCGAGAGCCCGCCCCGGTTCGCGAGTGCGTGATAGGCGGTCATATACCGGCAACCGAGCGCGGCGGCGTCGCGGGCGGAAAGCCACTCTGGCCGACGAACGAGGTTGTACTCGGCGTTGGGAACCTCGACACGCTCGGCGAACGCGCCTGGCGCGTCGGGCTCGAAGCCGAGCGCGCGGCCGTCCGAACAGACGTTGCCGTGGCCGCCCCGGCAGGCGGCACAGGTCCCGTCGCCGAGCGAGAAGGGGACGATAACGTGGTCGCCAGGGGAGAACCGGGTCACGGCATCCCCGACGGCGACGACCTCGCCCGCCGGTTCGTGGCCAAGGATCTGTCCGTGTGGGACCCGATCGTCGGCCCACTCGCCGTGGCCACGCCAGGCGTGCCAGTCGCTTCGACAGAGCCCGCAGGCGTCGACGCGAACGACGGCACCGTCGCGGTCGGGTTGCGGGTCCGGGACGTCGCGAATCGCGAGGGGCTCCCCGTACGAATCCAGCACTGCTGCGAACATATTCGGGAGGTCCAGTTGCCTATATAAAGCTCTGTGGTCGGCGGGGATCGGTACGGGATGCCCCCGAGACCGGTGGACGGGACGTGACCAGCTCCAAGCAAGCGGCTACGGGAGTGGTTTGCCGTTTTATTCGAACGGAGTCGCCGTTATTCTTCCCCGATCGTAGTTATTAGATAAGTAACACTTATACTGAGCGATAGAGAACATGTGGGCGTGTATCACGGGGCCGAGGTCCGGCCGGGGGTCCCATACCGACGGCCTGGAGGGGCGGTCGAACGGGTGGTCCTCGAATCGGAGCCGGAGGGGGTGCTGCCGATCCGTGAGCGACGGGTAACCGACTGGCGAACGCGCGTGCACCCCGACGACCGTGACCGGTTACGACGCGCATTGGACGACGACGAGGTTGACGTCGCATATCGCATCCACACCGAAGGGGAGACCGAATGGATCACCGAACGGGGCGTCCGGACGCCGGACGGAGCGGCGGTCGTCGGGTATCTCTTCCCGGCGAGCGAGCGCGTCGAGCGATGTCGGCGGTTGGAGCGTCAGCGGGAGCGACTGTCGGAGTTCGCGAGCGTCGTCTCACACGACCTTCGAAACCCCCTCGCGATCGCCGTCGGAAACCTCGAACTCGCCCGCGACCTCGACGCGACTGCGGCGACCGAACGCCTCGATCGGGTCCACGAGGCCCTCGACCGAATGGATGCGCTCATCGGCGATTTGCTGACGCTTGCACGTGAGGGGCAGATCGTCGAGGAAGCGAGCGCGACCGACCTCGAGCGTGTCGTTGAGGCCGCTTGGAGCACGACCGGTGCCGCCGCACCTGCCAAGTTGGTTATCGAGGAACCGCTTCCCACGATCGCCTGTGACGAGTGCCGACTTCGGCAGGTCTTCGAGAACCTCTTTCGCAACGCCATCGAACACGGCATCGAGGACGAGACTCCGCTCGAACAGCTGACAGGCCCCGAGACGATCGAACACGATGCACCACACAACAGCACCGTCGAACTACAGACCTCCGGCGGCTCGACGGATATCGTTCGAGTGATCACCGGGGCGACCGACGATGGCTTCTACGTGGCCGACGACGGCCCCGGGATCGCCCCCGAAGACAGAGAGCGGATCCTCGAGCCCGGACAGTCGACACATCCGGACGGGACGGGATTCGGGCTGGCCATCGTCGAGCGGATCGTGACCGCACACGGGTGGGAGATCGACGTCACGGAGTCGCGGTTCGGCGGCGCTCAATTCGAGGTGAGCGGCGTGGAACGGATCGCGAACGGGGAGTGAACGGCGGGACGTTGCAGGTCGCGGCTCAGAGGAAATCGCCGAGCCCGGCCTGTCCGTCGTCGTCGACGGCGTCGGTGTCGGCATCGTTTTCCGCCGCTGTGTCGGCGTCGGTGCTGGCTTCGTCGCCGGTGATCCTCTCGTCCTCGGGTGTCGGCGCACCGTGTTCGGGAGCTGTCTCGGCGGTCGGATCAGCGGCTTCGTCGAACTCGGAAGCAGCGTCACCGGCGGCGGTCTCGGTGATCAGTCGCTCGCGACGTTCACGGGCGTCCTCGACGATCGAGGCGACCTTCTTGGTCGACTCCCCCGAGCCCGTGATGAACGCGACGCCGGACTCGTCGAGGTCGTAGGCGGCCGCCATCGTCACGGTGAGCTCGCGAGGGCGACAGTGGTGGGTGACCGTTGAGAGGAACGGCAAGACGTCACGACGAGCCGTCTGCATGCTACAGCTGCTCCGTTCGGCGATCCGGCGAACCACCTCGTCGGCGGTCGCGTCCGAACGTGCCCAGAACTGTGGTCGACCGTAGCGCGTCCAGCCTCCCTTCGTGCCGTCACGGGCGGCGGCGACGCCGGCGGCGGTGTTGTCCGTCACGTACCGCCAGTAGGAGTAGTTCTGTGTCGCCCGAACTCGACCGAGCCAGCGGTCCGCGTTCGCAAGGAAGTCGTACGCCCGGGTCGCCTCCGCGGGCTCGTAGACGTCGAGAAGGTTGTCCTCGATCCATTTGGTCAGATCGTCCGGTGTCTCATCGACGGCATAGGCGGACTGTAACGCCTCCTCGGCCGACTGCTCTTTTAATACCGCATCGAGGAAGGGGAAGATACCCATCGACTTGTCCCGATCCGCCGTCACCACGTCGTCGACGCCGATCGACGTGCGACCCTGTGCGGCGGCTTGCAGGTCGTTCACCGCCCCGCGGAGGTCACCGCGGTTTCGCTCGGCGATCCGCGAGAGCGCATCGGACTCGAACTCGATCCCCTCCTTGCGACAGATGTCGCGGAGCACCGGGACGATCGACCGCGCGGAGATGTCGCGAAACTCGATCTCCCGGCAGGCGTTGCGGAGCCCACGCGACATATCGTAATACTCGTTCGCGATGAGGACGACCGGCTGTTCGGCCCCCTTGACGAGCTTCGTGATGGCGGCGGCGCCGCCACGATCGTACGTGCCGTGGATGTTGTCGGCCTCATCGAGGATGACGAGCTGTCTGGAGGCGGTGTCCCCGCCCGTCGCACCGCCTCCACCGGCGCTCCCGGTGAGCGTGGCGTTGCGCGCCGCTCGTCCCGCGAACCGCTCGATGTCGTCGCTCTTGCGCTGGTCGGACGCGTTGAGTTCGACGGTCTCCCACCCCATGTCGTTCGCGAGCGCGTGCGCCGCGCTCGTCTTTCCGACGCCGGGGCTCCCATGCAGAACGACCGCCTCCCGGTGGTCGTCCCACGTGCGCGCCCAGTCCGCGAAGGCGTCGCGGGCCGTGTCGTTGCCCCGTACCTCCGAAAGGGTACGCGGGCGATAGCGCTCCGTCCAATCGGCCATTACCGTGGGTTGGGTGGAGCCGCGTTTAGTGGTTGCGGACGGCCGGCTCCTCGGATGACGACGGTTGTCCCTACTCGTCGGTGACCGGCCCCGCCCGACGACGACAATTTCCCATCCGAACACGGGGACGGTGCCCTATTCGAACACGGGGACGATCCCCTATTCGAACGCGGCCGCGACCCCGTGGCTCCAGCCGATCACCGACTCGTCCGCGCCGAACCGACCCGCACACTGCACGCCAAGCGGCAGCCCGTCGTCGGTCCGGCTCGCCGGGACCGCGACGGTCGGAAGCCCGGCGTGGGTCCACGGGAGGTTCATAACGGGGTCGCCGGTCGAATCGATCCCCCGCGGGGCGGGCCCCGGCGCGGCCGGCGCGATCCAGCAATCGATCCCGTGGTCGTCCATGAGCGCGGTCAGCCGGTCCCGGAGGTCCTCACGTCCCCGTCTCCCGGCCGCGATATCGGCCGTCGCGGTCTCCAACCCGGTTTCGATGAGTTCGCGCGTCTTCGACGCGTACCGTTCGCCGTGCTCCCGGTACCAACCGTCGTGTGCGAGCGCAGCGTCGGCCGCAACGAGCCGATTATGTCGCGCGTTGACCGCCTCGATCGAGTCGAACGCGCCGACGCGGACGACCTCATAGCCGGCGGCGGCGAGCGTGTCGAGGTGCCGATCGAAAGCGTCGAGGGCGACCTGCGAGGCCTGTTCGAGGTACGACCCCGTCGGCACGCCGAGCGTCGGCTTCTCGGGCGCAGGGGGGAGGGTCCGCCAGTCGTCACAGAGGACGGCGGCAACGAGCGGTAACCCGGCGGTATCCTGTGTGAAGAAGCCGACGTGATCCACCGACCGCGAGAGCGGGATCACCCCATCGGTCGGGATCCGGCCGCGGGTCGGCTTGAATCCGACCACGCCACAAAAGGCGGCCGGGCGGATCACGGAGCCGACCGTCTGCGTCCCGAGCGCAACCGGACAGAGGCCGGCGGCGACCGCCGCGGCCGACCCGCTGCTCGACCCGCCGGGCGTCCGCTCGGGGTCGTGCGGGTTTCGCGTCGGCCCCGGCGAGAAGTAAGCGAACTCCGTCGTGACCGTCTTCGAGAGGACGACCGCGCCGGCCTCGCGGAGCCGCCGAACCGCAGTGCCCTCGGGACCGGCGAGCACCTCCGGCAGGAGGTCAGAGCCGGCTCGGGTCTCCATTCCGTCGACGTGGAAGATGTCCTTCACGCCGACCGGGATGCCGAAGAGCGCCGGCCCGGAGGCGGGGTCCGGATAGTCACCCACGAGTCGTCTCGTTGCCTCCAGCACCCGCTTGCGCCGATTCGGTTCGGGGACGAGCGATTCGATGGTCGGTTCGATCTCGGCCGCCCGGTCGAGGAGGGCCTCGGCGTAGGCGGTCGGCGTCGTCTCCCCCGTTCTGAGCGCCGTGACGGCATCGGCGAGCGGCTCGGCGTGTCGCATTCGTCCGTCACTTTCGGCGGGGGAACCTAAGTTCTCCGTCGGGCGAGTCAGTTCGGGTCGGGGATGACGCCCTCCTCGATCAGGGCGGCGATCCGGTCGTCGTCGTAGCCGATCGCCTGCAACACCGCGACGGTATCCTCGCCGAGCAGCGGCGGTGCCGCATCGAAGCCCGCGGTCGCGTGGTCGTAGTTGAGCGGGTGATCGAGCATGGGGATCTCGCCGGCGGCGGGATGCTCGATCGAAGTGACGACGCCGCGTGCTTCGACCTGCTCGTTCGAGAGCGCCTCGCCGACGTCGAAGACGGGGCCGACCGGCACGCCGTGTTCGTCCGCGAGCAGGTCGACCCACTCGTCGGTCGTGCGGGTCCGAAGCGTCTCGGAGAGCTCGACCTCCAGTTCGTCCATGTTGGCGACGCGGTCGCCGTTGGTCACGAACCGTTCGTCCTCGATGAGCTCCTCGCGGTCGATGCCGACACAGAGCGCCTCCCAGAGCCGCTGGTTGCCGCAGGCGACGTTGAGGTGGCCGTCGGCGGTCGGGTAGGTCTGATACGGCGCGAGCACGGGGTCTTTGGTCCCCATCCGGGTCGGTTCCTCCCCGACGAACTGCTTGGCCGCCTGCTTCGTTAGCCACGGAAGGGCCGCATCAAGCATCCCGAGTTCAACCCGCTCGCCCCGGTCGGTCCGCTCGCGGTTATAAAGGGAGGTGACGATCCCGAACGCCGCCCACATCGCCGTGATCAGGTCCGTCTGGGGGAGCCCGACCTTCGCCGGCGGCCGATCGGGGTGGCCGGTGACACTCATGATGCCACTCATCCCCTGTACGAGGAGGTCATAGCCCGGTCGATCGCTCCACGGGCCGGTCTCGCCGAACGCCGATATCGAGCAGTAGACCAGCTCGTCGTTGTGTTCACGGAGGCTCTCGTAGTCGATCCCGAGCCGTTCGGCGGTCCCCGGACGGAAGTTCTCGACGACGACGTCCGCCTCGGCGACGAGATCGGCGACCACCGCCAGGCCGGCCGTCGTTTTGAGGTCGATCTCGATGCTCTGTTTGCCGTAATTCACCGTCCAGAAGTAGGGCGATTCGCCCGCCTCGGCCGCCGACCGACCCGGACCCTCGTAGTCGCCGACATCGACGAACGGTGGGCCGGAGTAGCGGCTGTCGTCGCCGACGCCCGGCCGTTCGATCTTGATCACCTCCGCGCCCTGGTTGGCCAACATCGTCGTCGCAAACCCGCCGGTGACGAACGTCGTGAAGTCGACGACGACGATCTCCTCGAGCAGCCGGTCCGGACGATCCTCGGTCCTCGTCATGGTCGATACATCGATCACGAGCGAATAAACCTGTGGATGGAGGATCCTACGGGCGGTCCCCGATCAGAGGCGACGTTTGCGGGTGTATCGAATGTGAACGAGGGCGGCGGCGGCGAGGAGGAGGACGAACGAGGCCATCACCATCGCCCCCGGCACCGTGCCGAACGGGGGTGTGCCCGTCGCGTACGCGATGGTGACCGCCGCAAAGAGCCCCGCGAGCCCGAGGTAGAACTCCGACCAAGTGAACTCGTTGTCGCCGACGACCTCCAGGTACGCGTCGAACGTGTCGGCCGCGGGCGAAAGGGTCACCGCGCCGCTGTTGCGGTCGTACTCGATGACGCCGCTTCGCTCCATCCGTGGAAGGTGTGACTGATACAGCGAGGTGTAGAGGCGCTTCCGTTGGGCATAGCTGACCTCCACGGGCTTGATCCCGTTCTCCTCGGCCGCGATCTCCGTCGCGAGCTCGCGGAGGCGCGCCTCCCCGCCGTTCGCGGAGAGGTGCCGAAGCACGTTCCGGCGGCGTTCGTTACTCAAGAGGGCGAACACTTCGTCGGTCGAAATCCACGTCGTCACCCCCGTCTCCGCTGCTGATCGGTCATCCGTCGTGACCGAGCCTCCCTCCTCATCGGACGATTGCATTTGGCTCATCGGATCCCCCGCAAATTCCCCCCAGTTTAAGAAACTGCGTGGTATGAGTATCCACGCCAGATCATATAAAAGTCATCATATGATTGATTTTTGAACGTTATCTGATGAAAGATGTCGTCGGCGATCGGGCGATCCGGATCGGATCGGTGCCGTATGTGTAGCCTCAATGAGTAGTTCGTGATCGCGTCGGTGAACCTGTATGGGCGGTCCCCATCGGCGACCACCGAGGTCTACCCTCGTCGGTAGGGGTGACATACCTATGTGTCACGAGGACGTGGATCGGTACATATCATGAATACGACGCTCCCACAGTGGATCCGTGACCCACGCTACACCGGCGAGAACCGATGTCTCCCCTGCACCGGCGTGAACCTCGTCATCGCCGCTGGCGTGTCGCTCGTCGTCGCGACCGTCTCGCTGGGATGGGCGATCGTCGTCTTCGCGCTCTCGGTCGCGACCATCGGCGTTCGCGGCTACCTCGTTCCGGGGACGCCGACGCTGACGAAGCGATACCTCCCGGACCACGTACTCGCGTTATTCGATAAGGGACCGGCCCACGCAACGGATTTCGCCGTCGGGACGAACGGCGCGGCCGACGAGGGGGTAGAACCGCCGGCCGATCCCGGGACGATGCTCCTCTCGGCCGGTGCCCTCCGTGATGAGCCCGCCGTCGACGACTACGTGTTGGAGGAATCCTTCCACGAGTCGTGGGTCGAGGAATCCCGACGGATCGCCGACGGCGACGAGGACGCCGCCGAGCTGGCCGCGTTCCTCGACGTGGAACCGGAGCTCGTCGCGCTTACGGACCGCGGCTACGCCTATGTTGCGACGATCGAGGGGGAGCGGGCCGGCCGATGGGAGTCGCGTGCGGCGTTCGTCGCGGACATGGCCGCCGCGGGGATCCTCGCTGAGCGATGGGACGAGTGGCGGACGCTCCCGACCGCGACCCGGAGCGAGCTCCTCGGAAGCCTCCGGATCTTCTTAGAGGACTGCCCGACGTGTGACGGCTCGGTCACCCTCGAGCCGACCGTCGTCGAGTCGTGCTGTATGGAGTACGAGGTCCTCGCGGCCACCTGTGACGACTGCGGGACGCGCCTCTTCGAGGCACCGGTCGGGGAGGAGATGCGCGAACACCTCGCCGAATCCGCGGCGTGACCGCGCCAGGTAACGGCAGATAGTTACGGTCATTCGTGATCGACCCGGATGCTTAAGCGGTCGTGGTCATTTCTACCGAGCATGAGCGGTCCACTCACGGACGACTTCGGGCGGGCGGTAACGGGGGTACGTGTCTCGTTAACCGACCGCTGTAACTTCGACTGCATCTACTGCCACAACGAAGGTCTCGGTGATACGCGCGGGCCGATGGAGCCCGGTGAGAACGAGATGAGCACCGACGACGTCGTTCGGTTTCTGGAGGTCGTCGAGGAGTACGGCGTCCGCAAGGTGAAATTCACCGGCGGCGAGCCGATGTTGCGCGAGGACCTCGAGGAGATCATCCGGCGAACCCCGGATTCGATGGAGGTCTCGATGACGACGAACGGGACCTTCCTGCCCGGACGCGCGGCCGACCTGCGTGATGCCGGGTTGGACCGCGTGAACGTCTCACAGGACGCGTTAGACCCCGACGACTTCGCCGCGGTGACGAAATCCGGTGCCTACGATCAGGTGATGAAAGGGGTCAAAGCGGCCGTCGATGCCGGACTCGACCCGGTGAAACTCAACATGGTGGTGTTCACTCACACCGCGGGCTACGTCGAGGAGATGGTCGAGTACGTCGCCGAGAACGAGGGGCTCCAACTGCAGCTTATCGAATACATGCCGGAGTTGACCGGCAAGCCGGAGTGGAACATCGAGATCGAACGCGTCCACGACTGGCTCGAAGGGATCGCCGATCGCGTTGAGCGCCGCGAGATGCACAGCCGCCGCCGGTACTACGTCGGCGAGGATGGCGACGGCCCGGGGGGCATGGTGGAGATCGTCGACCCCGTCGAGAACGAGTCGTTCTGTGCGAACTGCGGGCGCGTCCGCGTCACCCATGAGGGATACTTAAAGGGTTGTCTCAACCGGAACGACGACCTCCGGTCGATGGGCGAGATGACGCGTGCGGAGATCGCCGAGGCGTTCGAGACGGTCGTCGCGAACCGGGTGCCCTACTACGGCGAATATCTTATCAAGGGCGAGGACGGCGAGTACGAGTTCAACGAGAAGTACCTCGGCACGCCGTCGGCCTGAAGGCGGCGGGCGAAACGAAGTGGTTTTCGGCCGTGGTGTGAAAGAAGTGGGCATGGACAGTGGCGGATCCAGCGACATGACGCTCGCGTTCGAGTTGGAGGCATTACAGGCGCTCGCCGACCCGAACGCCGTCTTTAACGGGGCGCGACAGTGGACCCAGTACGTCGGCGTCGTGAGCGACCAGCCCACCTACGTCGTCACGAACTTCACGCGGAAACACCGCGTTCGACAGGACTTCTTCTCGGGCCCCCGCGGCGTCACGGAGAGTTTAGAGAACATCAAACGACAGTTCGACACCGAGCGGCACGTCTTCGTCGGCCACACGGAGGATGATGAGGCGGTCGCCGAGGAGACGGGCTGGGAGTTCCTCCACGTCGAGGACGCCGCCGAGGCCGCGGGCTGGACGCTCGCGGAGGACGAGGAGGAGACCGTCCCCGAGGAGCCCACCCGCGACGGCTGGCCCTGAGCGACCCGACACGGACGAGGGTGCCGTAGCCGGCCAATGGGGCGCTATCCACATCACCGACTGTTTTGCGTCCGGGCATCCAACCGGGAGCCATGAGCGGGGATCACCATCACGACCAAACGCACGAACACGACGACCACCACGGTCACGAACATGGACACGACGACCACCACCACCACGACGACCACCACCACCACGACGACCACGACGACCACCACCACCACGACGCCGAGTCGGTGGGCGTCGCAGTCGTCACCGTGTCGAGTTCGCGGACACTCGATTCGGATCCCTCCGGCGACTACATCGCCGGGGCGTTCGAGGGAGCCGATCATGAGGTCGTCGCCCGCGAGTTGGTCCCCGACGACTTCGAGGCGATCCGTGGGGCCGTCGACGACCTCATCGCGCGGTCCGACGTCGACGCGGTCGTGACGACGGGCGGAACGGGCGTGACCCCGGACGACGTCACCCCGGAGGCCGTAAGCGACCTCCTCGGGACCGAACTCCCCGGGTTCGGCGAACTGTTCCGGACGCTCTCGTATGAGGAGGTCGGCACGCGGACGGTCGGCTCCCGGGCGACCGCCGGGATCGCCGACGGCGTCCCCGTGTTCTGTCTGCCCGGCTCCGAGAACGCCGCACGCCTCGGCGTCGAGGCGATCATTCTGCCGGAGGTCGGCCACCTCGTCGGCCTCGCGACGCGGGACTGATCGGGGCGATCTTATAAATCGACCCCGCCCCGAAGGGGTGTATGCGACAGGTGGAGGTGACCGCCGACCTGCGTGCCCCGAAGGAGGATATCCTCGATGCGCTCGGACCCGAGGCGCTCGTCCGGTTGGAGGGGACCTACGAGGTCGAGTCGGTCCGCGAGGCCGAGGGTGGATGGCTGGTGACGGCGTCGACATACGTCGGCGACGGACCCGTCGAGATGACGCTCTCCGTCGACACCGTCGAGAACGGCTACGCGTACGAACTCGTCGACGGCGGCTTCTTCGAGGAGCTACACACGACCATCCTCGTCACCGACCCGCCGGCGGAGGTACGGGACGAGATCGACGCGCCCGATCTCACCCGCGTGACGTTCAACTCGACGTTCACCTTCGGCGGGCCGCTCGCCCGCGTGAAAGACTGGTTTGCGACCTCCAACCGCCGAACCGAGTTGCGTCGGGCCGTCGCCCGACTCGGCGAGGAGGTCGTGGGCGAGCGCGAGCACGTGGCCGGTGAGGGGACGGGCGAAGGAGACGACGACCGCGACGGCGACAGGGACGGCGACGGAAGCCGCGACAGCGAACGCGACCGCAACGGAGCAGGCGGCGGATAGCCACTATCGCGCCCACTCGATGAAGTTCCGGATCACGTCGTGACCGACGCCGGTGAGGACGCTCTCGGGATGGAACTGCACCGCCTCGATCGGATACTCGACGTGACGAACCCCCATGACGAGTTCCTCGCCGTCGTGGTCGGTCGTCGCGGAGACGTCGAAGACCGCCGGTACGTCGGTGGCGATAAGAGAGTGATACCGTCCCGCGCGAAAGCCCTGGTCGAGGCCGGCGAAGACACCTTCGCCGTCGTGATCGATGGGGAACGCCTTGCCGTGGATCGGCTCCGGGGCGTGGCCGACCGTCCCGCCGTACTCATAGACGGCCGCCTCCAGGCCGAGACAGACGCCGAGCGTGGGGACTTCCCGCGAGAGTCCCGAGAGCACGTCCGCCGTCACGCCCACGTCGCGGGCGTTCTTCGGGTGTCCCGGCCCGGGGCTGATGATCAGCGCGTCCGGCTCCTCCTCCTCGATCGTCGCGAGCGACGCGGTGTTCTTGTGGACGACCACCTCGATCGGCTCGCCGTCGACCCGGCGGTCGGAGACGTACTCGACGAGGTTGTAGGTGAACGAGTCGAAGTTGTCGACGACGACGACCTTCATTTCGAGGCCTCCGTGCCGGCGGCGACGCCGTCGGTAACGGTATCGTTCTCGCGGTCAGGGTCGTCATTCCCGTGACCGGGATCATCACCGTCCTCACGGATCGCGTCGATCGCGGCGAGCACGCCGTTCATCTTCTGTTCGGTCTCCTCGTACTCGGCGGTCGGGTCCGAGTCGGCGACGAGGCCCGCACCCGCCCGCACCGTGACGACGGACTCCTCCGGGTCGCGTTCGGAGCCCCGGATCGTCGCCGTCCGGATGACGATGGCGAAGTCGGCGTCGCCGGTCCACGAGTAGTAGCCCACGCCGCCGCCGTAGGCCTCCCGGGGTGTCTCCTCGAGGTCGTTGATGATCTCCATCGCCCGGACCTTCGGGGCCCCCGTGAGCGTCCCCGCGGGGAAGGCGGCGCGCGTCGCGTCGAAGGCATCGTACTCGGCCGCGAGCGTCCCCGTCACCGTCGACTCGATGTGCTGGACGTGGCTGTATTTTAAGACGTTCATGAACTCCTCGACGCGCACCGAACCCGGCTCGCTCACCCGGCGAACGTCGTTGCGCGCGAGGTCGACGAGCATCGTGTGCTCGGCGCGCTCCTTGCCGTCCGCGAGCATCTCCCCCGCCAGCCGGCGGTCCTCGACCGGGCTCTCCCCGCGCGGGCAGGTGCCAGCGATCGGGTTCGAGACGATCCGATCGCCCGTCACCGACACGAGCGTCTCCGGGCTCGCGCCGACGATCGTCCGGTCCGCGTGACGCAGGACGTACATGTACGGCGAGGGGTTCACCTCGCGCAACGCGGCGTACAGTCCGAGCGGGTCGACCTCGCCGCGGATCTCACGTGACCGGGAGATCACCCCCTGATAGATGTCGCCGTCGAGGACGTGCCGCTTCGCGCGACGGACCGCCTCCTCGTAGGTTTCCTGTGTGCCCGCCGTGGAGGCGGTCTCACGGACGCCACCCGTCTTGGGCGGAGTGGCCCCAGCAAGCGCCTCGCGCACGCGTTCGGCCTCCGCGAGCAACGAGTCGTAGATCACGCCCGCATCGTCATCGACGTCGATGATCGGCGTGAAGACGAGCTCGACGGAGCCCTCGACGTCGTCGAAGACGACCGTTCGGGTGGTCAGCGCGAACTCCGCGTCCGGAAACGCCGTCTCCGGGCGCTCGACACCGACCTCCTCCAACCAGAGGTCGTAGACGGCCTCGTACGCGAGGAAGCCGACGAATCCCCCTGAGAGGATCTGCCGGTCCGTGTCGGGGAAGCCTCGGCGGGTCACGTCCGGAAACGCCGCACGGAGCCGGTCGATCACGTCGCCCGCCTCCGGACCGAGGGCCGCGGCGTCGATCCGATCCGCGGCGGGACCGAGCCGTTCGACGGTCGTCCGATCCGGATGGATAGAGACGATCGCCTCGGGGTCGTAACCGACGAACGAATAGCGCGCGTGGCGATCCGCCTTGCCGCCGGCGGAGAACGCGCCGTCGGGGTCGCTTGAGGCGACCTTCTCGCCGGATTCGAGCAGGAAGCCGTAGGGGCCGTCGCCGACCAACGTCGCGTACGCCGAAAGCGGGGTGACGTCGGTCTCAAGCGCCGCGGCGACGCGGGCGACGGCGGGCCGGTCCGCGTCGCTCACGAGGTCGATGAACTCCTCGCGGGAGCGGTTTAACATTAGACGACCTCCATCTCGCGGCCGGCGTTCGCGACGAACCGGGCGACCGCGTTGTGGTCCTTCCGGCCGCCGGTAAGTTCGACGCCGGAGGCGACGTCGACGGCGAAGGGGTCGGCGATCCGAACCGCCTCCGCGACGTTCTCGGGGGTCAGCCCCCCAGCAAGGACGACCGGCGAGGTGAGCCGCGAGGCGAGCCGACCGGTCGCGGCCCAGTCATGTGTCTCGCCCGTGCCCCCAGCGCCGGATTCGGTCGTCGAGTCGACCACGAACGCGTCGACGGCGTCATCGAGCCGTTCGGCGAGTCCGTGATCGGTCGCGTCGACGGTCAGGAGCACCTTCGTCTCCGTTTCCGCGCGGACGTAGCCGACCTCGTCGGCGGTCCACTCGCCGTGGAGTTGGATCGCGTCCGGGCCGATCGTTCGGGCGAGTTCGACGGCCCGCTCGGGGGAGTCGGGCATGGTGACGAGCGTCGCGGTGACGAACGGCGGGACGTCCGCGATCAGCTCTGCGGCCGCGGCCGGGTCGACCTCGCGGGGCGTCTCGACCGGGACCTCGGCGATGACGCCGATCGCGTCGGCCCCGGCGTCGACGGCCGCGCGAAGGTCCGCCCCGCGGGTGATCCCGCAGATCTTCACCCGCGACATCAGTCGTCGCCCCCGTCGGGTTCGGCGTCGGGCGTCACCTTGGGGCCGCCGTCGGGCGTCGCCTCCGGTTCCCCCCGAAGCGCCGCGAGCTTCGCCGCCGCCCCGCCGTCGTCGATCGCGGCGGCCGCCGCCTCGACACCTTCCGCGAGCGTGTCCGCCTCGCCGGCGACGTAGATCGCCGCGCCCGCGTTCGCGAGGATCAGGTCGCGCTTCGGGCCGGCCACCTCACCGGTCACGATCCCACGGAGGTCCGCCGCGTTCGCCTCGGGGGAGCCGCCCGCGACCGACTCGATCGGGGCTGGTTCGAGGCCGAGGTCGGCGGGGGTGATCGTGTACTCCGTCACCTCATCGCCGTCGACCTCCGCGACGACCGTCTCATCGTGGAGGGCGATCTCGTCCATCCCCGAGCCGTGGACGACGAGCGCGCGCTCGACCGGCATGTGGGCGACCGACTTGGCGATCCGGGGGACGAGATCGGGGTCGTAGACGCCGAGCACCTGCGCGTCGGCCCCCGCGGGGTTCGTGAGCGGGCCGAGCACGTTGAAGACGGTCCGCATCCCGAGCTCCTGACGCGGGCCGATCACGGCCTTCATCGCGGGGTGGAAGACGGGCGCGAGCATGAAGCCGATGCCATCCCGCTCGATGGCGGCCTCGACGGCGGCCGGCTCCGCGTCGACCTCGACGCCAGCGGCGGTGAGCACGTCGGCGCTGCCCGAGGAGGAGGAGACGGAGTAGTTGCCGTGTTTCGCGATCGCCACGCCCGCGCCCGCGGCGACGATCGCCGCGGTCGTCGAGACGTTGATCGTGTCGTAGTCGTCGCCGCCGGTGCCGCAGGTGTCGACGAGCGGGGCGCGATCCGGGTTGATCGTGCGGGCAGCGTCGCGCATCCCTTTCGCGAGCCCCGCGATCTCCGCTTCCGTCTCACCTTTCGCGCGCAACGCCGCAAGCAGCGCGCCGATCTGTGCCGGCGTCGCCTCCTCGAAGATCAGCCGCGCCGTCGTTCGCGCCTCCTCGACGGTCAGGTCGCCGCCGTCGGTCACCCGCTTGATGGTGTCTTGAATGGTCATGGAATGTGTAGTCATTGTGTGGAGTGATGTATATATTCGGCTTATAATGTACAAATCCGTACATCGATTTAAGCGTGTCGCACGGAGGCGGCGAGGGGGAGGTATATAAAAAAAGCGCATCTGCCGAACTCCGTCGGGGGACGTTCCTACTGAATCCCGTCGGAAGGCGTTCCACGTGCGTATGTACTGGATCGGCCCCGACCGACGAATGGACGCGAAAGAGCGGAGCCATCAGTCGACCGGTCGCTTGAGGTAGTGCCAGATCCACGTGACCTCGACGAGTTCCCAGCCGTCCCGGGCATACTCGTTTAATATACGGGTCGTCTTCCCGCCGAATCCGACGATCGCGACACACCTGTATTCGTACTGTTGCTCGGTTGCCATACGTCTCGGATGCCATGAAACGGGATAAAGGGGCAGTTCGGGCACCGGGATGACGGGTGATCGGTACGACTGATGAGCGGCACGATGGGCGAGCGGAGCGACAGGCCCTGTCGTTCATCAATCGTACCGATCACGACGGCCGTGTTCGCCCGGCGATGACCTCGAACCTCCCCAGCCTCGGTGGGCGGACGCCGGACGCCTCTCGGCGTCCGCCCACCTCCCTCGCGGTCCGCTCAGCGCCGATAACGGCGCTGAGCGGGCGCGCCGAACGTAGTGGGTGGGTGTCGGAGTCGTTTATATACTCGGCGGCGGCGCTTGCTTGTGAAACCCGCTATCGCATCCGAATCACTCCGGTGCGCCCGCGAGGATGTCGACGCCGCTTGAGGCCCCGATCCGGTCGGCACCCGCGTCGATCATCTCCATGGCCGTCTCATAGGAACCGATCCCGCCGGAGGCCTTCACGGGGAGGTGGTCGGCGAGCAGTTCGACGTCCGCGACGGTCGCGCCGCCGTCGGCGAACCCCGTTGAGGTCTTCAGCATGTCGGCGTCGGCCTCGACGGCCGCTTCACACGCCCGGCGTTTCTCCTCCTCGCTTAAGAGGGCGGTCTCGATGATCACCTTCACCGGGATGGGGACGGCGGCGACGACCTCGGCGATGTCGGCGGCGACCGCGTCGTCCTCGCCCGCACGTAAGCGACCGACGTTGATCACGAGGTCCAACTCGTCGGCTCCGTCGTTCCACGCGTTCACGGCCTCGTCGTGTTTGCTATGCATCGAGGACTGCCCATGTGGGAAGCCGATCACGGTCGCGAGCGTGTCCGGCGCGTTCGAATAGTTTGCCGCGTCATCGACGTAACAGGGCGGGATACAGGCGTTCATCCCGTGGTCAGCCGCCTCGTCCAACACGCGTTTCACGTCCTCCCAGGTCGTCTCCGGACCCAAGGTGGTGTGGTCGATCATCGGGGCGAGCGTCTCGCGGTTCATACCGGACCCTCGCGGGCGTGTTTAAAAGGCGTACTGGCTCGGCGGGAGCGGCGCGGGCACGGGGGATCGCCTGCGCCCGCGAACGGTTGGATTCAAGTCCGCCGAACCGAAATCCGGAGGCATGAATCCGGGAGATCGCGTCCGCGTCGACCGCGGGGACGTCACGAACGAGGGCGTGCTCCTGCCCTCCAGCACGCGCGACCACCTCGTGATCAAACTCGACGGCGGCTACAACGTCGGGATCGACCGCGAGGAGGCGAGCGTCGAGGTGTTGGAATCGGGCGCACGCGACGTTGACACCGGCGGATCGGCCGATGAGACCGCTGATGAGGACGGATCGAGCGATACTGACGGAGCCGACTCCGCCATCACCTTCGACGACGACCTCCCGACGATCGCGCTCATCTCGACCGGCGGCACCATCGCCTCGACGGTCGACTATCGGACGGGCGCGGTCACCGCGCAGTTCGACGCCGAGGACGTCCTCCGGGCCGTCCCCGAACTCGCCGGCCGCGCGAACTACCGCGGGCGGGTCGTCGCCAACATTCTTTCTGAGAACATGGACCCCTCCATCTGGCGCGACCTCGCCGCGGCCGTCGCCGAAGAGGTTGAAGCCGGCGCGGACGGGGTCGTGGTCATGCACGGCACCGACACCATGCAGTACTCGGCGGCCGCGCTCTCGTTCACCCTCGACCTCCCGGTTCCCGTCGTCTTCACCGGCAGCCAGCGCTCGGCGGACCGGCCCTCCTCCGACAACGTGATGAACGCAGTCTGTGCCGTGGAGGCCGCCAAGGCCGATCACGCCGAGACGCTCGTCTGCATGCACGCGAGCTCCGACGACGACGTCTGTGCGCTCCATCGCGGCACCCGCGTCCGGAAGAACCACACCTCCCGGCGGGACGCCTTCGAGACCGTCGGCGCGAAGCCGCTCGGGACCATCGCGTATGAGGCCGCGAGCGAGGCGGGCAAGGACGGCGGGTCCGCGGACGGGACCATCACCTGGAACCGGGAGCCGATCCCGCGTCCGGAATCCGAGGACGGAGAGACCGCGATCGAGACCGCACTCGATCTCGAACGCGACGTCGAACTGGTGAAGTTCACGCCCGGGATGGACCCGGCCGCGTGGGACTACCTCGACGGGAAGGCGGGGGTCGTGATCGAGGGGACGGGCCTCGGCCACGTCCACACCGACCTCATCCCGCGGATCGAGTCGCTCGTCGCGGACGGGACCGTCGTGGTCATGACGAGTCAGTGTTTGGAGGGTCGGGTCTGTGACCGCGTCTACGACACCGGCCGCGACCTCCTCGATGCGGGCGTGATCGAGGCGGGCGACACCCTGCCCGGCACCGCGAAGGTGAAACTGATGTGGGCGCTCGCGAACGTCGCCGACCCGGCCGACGCGATGCGGCGCGACCTCGCCGGCGAGCTCACCGCGGAGTCACAGCCCTGGCGGTAAGCGATCGGAGCCATCCGCTTCGCCGGTAGCCCGCGGGACCGATAGTGCCACGGGCCGCATAGAATCGATCGCTACGCTCTTTTTATTCGCCGTGTGACTCCACGCATGGACCCGGTCCTCGTCGAAATTGGGGTGATCTGGTCGCTCCCCGTGACGGTGGCGGTCTACGGCATCCTCGTGTTAGTCGCCATCTGGATCTACCGGGACGCGAAGGCGCGCGGGAGCAGGTGGCCGATCCTGTGGTTCCTCGCGACGCTCGTGTTCACCATCATCCCCGTCCTGATCTACCTCTACCTCCATCGGGAGGATAGCCCCCTCGGTGGGAGCAACGGGGAGTGAGTCCGGGCGGGCGGTCGTCCCCCTCTCGAATCGGGCTATTCGTCCACGGTCGGCAACACGACGGTCGGAAGGGTGGGCTCGGCGATGAGCTTCGAGCGCACGTCACCGGAGAGGAACCGGACGATCCGACTGCTCCCCCGCGAAACGAACGCGATGGCGGTCGCCTCATGTTCGGTTGCGGCATCGACGATGGCGTCGACGACGTCGGTATGGTATCGGATCTCCTCATCGACGGAGACGCCGTCGGCGGCGGCGAGTTCGGCGAAGGCCCCGAAGGCCTTCTCGGCGACTTCCTGACGCTGCTCGACGCCGGCTTTGTCGGGTGCGCCACCCGCCTTCTCGATCACGTTGACGAGCAGCGGGCGCGAGTCGGGGTCGAGATAGGGTGCCGCCGCCGCGTAGGTCGTCTTCGCGTCCGTCTCGTTCGCGATCGGGATCACCGGTCGCGCCATCAGGTCGGTCATGCCGGACCCACTCGCCGCCATCATAAAGTGGTTTCCGACGAAGGGCTCGGGCGGTCGCCTCAATCCGTGGCGGTCGACTCGACGGCGTCGTCGTCGGATCGGACCGTATCCTGATCGCCGTTGCCGTCGGTCAGCGTCATCTCGGCGTGGGTGGGAAGCGGGTCGGCGGTGACCCGGACGAACGCCCGCGGATAGGTGAGCACCGTGCTACAGACCTCGTCGTCCTCGGCGCTGTCGGCGACGGCGGCCTCGCCGCTGACGGTTTCGTTCTCCACGGAGAACTCACCGAACTCCAGCCGGTCGTGACACGCGTCCGGACCGATCGACTCGACGTATAACAGGACCGACTCCTCGAAATCGGTCTCGCGCACGAACGCCTCGGTTTCCTCGCCGACGTCCTCCAACAGCGGGTCGGCGTCGTCCGCGTCGTCGATGAGGAGACAGATCCCCGGGCGCTCGCGGTAGTCCCACTCAAGCCCGACCGAGCGGGCCGCCGCGTGATGTACGTCAGTCGTGAGCGACGCTCCCGGGTCGCCATCGTCGTCGTCCGATCCACCGCCATCTCCCGGCTCGTCGATACAGGCGGCAAGTGGGAGGGCACAGAGCGCGGCCAGCCGCCGGACGCTCGCTCGCCGTGTGAGCCGTGTCATGGGCGGCGGTACGTGGACCGAGTATAAGTGTTTCCTGCTGGGGTGTGTGATGAGGAGGGGCGGATTCGGGCGGTACGCGGGACGCTCTCGAAGCGCTTACCCGCGGGCGACCCCGACCCGGTGACATGACTGACGGGACGTACGTCGAGTGGCGTGAGTGGGGCACGGAGGCGTTTGCCGAGGCGGACGAGTCGAACCGCCCCGTGTTGCTCTCGCTGTCGGCGACGTGGTGTACGGGCTGTCACGAGATGGACGCGACCACCTATGCCGAGCCGCGGATCGCCGCGAACGTTAACGAGGGGTTCGTCCCCGTCCGCGTCGACGTCGACCGCAACCCCCGCGTCCGCGAGCGCTACAACATGGGTGGGTTCCCGACGACCGCCTTTCTGACGCCGACGGGCGAGCTGCTCACCGGTGCCGGCTACCTCACCCCCGACGGGATGCGAGGGGTGCTCGAATCGGTCCGGGAGATGTGGGCCCAAAAGGGCTCCGAGGCCGGGCGCGTTCCGCGGGCGCTCGACGCCGAGTTGCCGCCACGTGGGGAGGTGAGCGAGGCCATCGAGAGCCACCTCGCGGGGCAGTTGGAGGTCAAATACGACGACGAGCACGCCGGCTGGGGGACGGACGCGAAGTTCCCGTTGCCGCGAACCGTCGAGTTCGCGCTCAAACGGGACCGACAGCGGGCGCTCCGGACGCTCGATGCCGTCCGGGACCACCTCGCGGACGACGTCGAGGGCGGCTTCTTCCGCTTCGCGGGCACCCGCGAATGGAGCGACGTCGCCTACGAGAAGCCGATAGATACGAACGCCGCCGTGACCCGCGCCTTCGCGAACGCGTACCTCTACACCGGCGAGGCGGCCTACCACGACCCCGCGGCGGCGGCGGTCGAGTTCCTCACCGACGACCTCTGGACGGGCTACGGCATCGGCGGAAGCCTCGGGCCCGGCCTCGGACGCGCGTACTACGCGGCCCCGGCCGACGAGCGAGCGGAACTGGACCCCCCGCGAACGGACCTCACCGTCTACGCCGGCGGCAACGCGCTCGCGGCCGACGCGTTGCTCACGTTCGGGGCCTATACCGACGCGGACCGTCCCCGTGAGTACGCCGAACGGATCCTCTCAGGGCTCGAACGCGACCTCATCGACGCCGAAACGGGGGTCGTCACGCGCTACCGCGCCGGCGACGAAACAGGCGAAACGGACCTTCTGGAGGACGCCGCGCGCGTCGTCGCCGCCTACACCCGCGCCGCCGGCGTGCTCGGTGAGGGGGCAGACATCGCGCGCGCCGTCGCCGACCGGGCGATCGACGAACTCCACGTCGACGGCTCGTTCGTCGACGGCCCCCGTTCCGGCGCGGGGCTGCTTGACCGGCCCTTCCGTCCGCTCGATGGGAACGTGGAAATGGCGACGGCGCTCTGTGACCTCGCGGCGCTGACCGGCGAGGAGCGCTACCGCGAGGTCGCCCGCGAAACCGCCGAGGCGTTCGCGGGCGCAACCGAACGGCTCGGCGTCCAGGTCGCCGGATACGGAAGCCTCGCCGGTCGTCTCCTCCGCGGGACGACCGTCGTCGCCGTCGGCACCGAGCCGGGAAGTGACCTCCATCGGGCCGCCTGGCGCGTCGCCGACCACGAGAAGGTGGTCGTGCCGAACGCCCATCACGAGGACGCGCCGGGTCCCCTCACGGTCGATGAAGGCGAGGCAGTCGTCCGTGTCGGCGAGGTTGCCTCCGCGCCGGCGACAACGCCCGACGAGTTGATGATGCGGGTCGCCGAGGCGGTCGAATAGGGATCGATCGCCGCATGAGGGCAGCTCCATCCTTCAGCGACACGGCCCGGACGGATCAGTCCGCCGACAACCGGAAACGTGTGTAAACTGTCGGTGTGTTTTTCTCGCTACCGCGAGAAGGTCCGCTATGGCATCCCTCCGCGACCTGGGCCTTTCGGAGTACGAATCCCGCGCGTATCGCGCGTTGTTACGAACCGGCCCGACGACGGCGAAGGACCTTTCACGGGCCAGTGAGGTCCCGATGGGGCGGATCTATGACGTGCTCAACAGCCTGGAGAGCCACAGACTCGTCCGGAGCCAGGCCGCGAGCCGGCCGAAGAAGTACGTCGCCGTCGAGCCCGACGCGGCGCTCGATCGGCTCCTCGCGGAGCGGAAACGCGAACTCGAAGCGCAGGTGACACAGTACGAGGAGGTCGTCTCGACGCTCGCGACGGAGTTGGAGTCGGGCGAGCCCGTCGAGAGTGGCTTTTGGACCGCGGCGCTCGGTGCCGAGGAGACGATCGAGCTGCTGCTCGAACGGATCGCCGCCGCCGAGCGCGACGTGATCGTCGTCGCGGGCGCGCCGGCAGCCGGGCTCGACCTGGGGACCGTCGGCGAACGCGTGACCGCGGCGCTCGAAACCGCACTCGATCGTGGGGTGGCCGTCCGCGTCCTCCTCTCGCCGACGGCCGTCGACGAACTCCCCCGAAGCGTCGGGCGACGATACACCGCCACGTTGGCCGAAAGCGAGAACTTTCAGGTGCGGACCGCCCCGGACGTGACGGGGACGTTCAACGTCTTCGACGGCGTCGAGGTCTGCATCGAGGTGCCGCATCCGCTCTCCGATGAGGAACCCTTCGCGATGATCGACGTGAAGGACGTGGAGTTCGCGACGAACGTGGCCGAGGAGTTCGAGCCGCGGTGGGCGGAGGCGAAGCCGTTAAATTTCGGATGAGCGGCGGATCGGACCAGCGCGGGAGGTCGACTCACCGCGTCGGCGCATCGGGCATCCGACCCGTGAAATCCCACGTGTGGAGCCGTTCGGGCTCGATTCGAATGTGCACCTCCTCCCGTTCGGGCCGGAGCAGCCGCCGGCCGAGGTCGCTGTCGGTCCCGCCGAGGTACCGCTCGAACAGGGCTCGGAGCTGTGTCTTCTCGACGTCGGATGTAACCGTCGCGGTCCCCCGTCCGCGGACACCTTTATATGGCGGGTCGTTCGTCGAGATCTCGAAGGAGACGTGGTCGTCGTGGGCGAGAAACTCAACAAGGGCCGCGTCCGCGCCGGTCGCACAGTGGACCGCCCCGTCCCAGGCGAACCACAGCGAGACGATCCACGGATCCCCGGCGGGCGTGCGACAGCCGATCCGGACGGGAATGCGGGCGGCTTCGAGGAACTCGTCGATTCGGTGCCGCTCCCACGGCCCCGTGACCTTCATGATCGAGGGAGGGGCGGGGGCGTCCTAAACCCACCGTCGCACGGCGCGCCGTGAGGCGATCGGAGCGCCACGGAGAACACAAGAGAATTGACCGTCCCCGGGAGAGGAAGGGTATGACCGAGTATTTCGAGGTCCACGAACGCGACGGCGCGGCGCGGCTTGGCGAACTCCGCCTCGTCGACCCCGTGATGACGCCCGCGCTCGCGGACCCCGTTATCGAGGACGCCGGAAGCCTCTGGGCGGCCGAGCGCGGGATCCCCGAGGGCGACGAGGCGAAACTCACCGTTCTCCCGCACCGCGCCTTCCCGGCCGGGACGCGCGAGGAGGTCGCCGACTCCTTCCGGGTCGACCATCCCGCAGTCGAGTTCCCCGCCGCCGCGGTCGTCGACGTTGCGGGGGCTCGCGACGTCGGCGCGGACGCCTACGTCTTCGCTGACGCCGCGGGCTTCATCGGTCACGGGGAGGCGTTCCGCGACGCGGTCGTCTCGGCCACCGGGTCGTTGCCGGCGGACGCCGCCCGCATGCTCTCCGGGGTCGCCACGCCGCGAAACGTCGCCACGCTCGCGTACGCCGGGATCGACCTGTTCGACGGATCGCGTGCGCGGGCGATGGGGCTGCAAGGTCGCTATCTCACGACCGACGCGACCCACTTCCTCGAAGATCTGAGCGAATTGCCGTGTGCGTGTCCGGCCTGTGCGGGGCCGCGCTCGGCATTCACGCGCGCCGACTGCGCCGAGCATAACGTCAACGTCCTGCGCGCGGAGCTGGCTCGGGTCCGTGAGCGGATCCGCGCGGGTCGCCTCCGGGATTACCTCGAAGGACAGGTGCGACACGAGGGGTGGCTCACGGCGACGCTGCGGGAGTTCGACACGCAATGGGGCTACCTGGAGGAGCGGACGCCCATCCTGCGCGACGCGGAGATCACCGCCGCGAGCGCGGAGACGCTCGACCGCGTGGAGATCAAGCGGTTCGCCGACCGGGTGACGACCCGCTATAAAAACCGGTTCACCGACCAGCCGCTCGTGTTGGTCCCCTGTTCGGCGACGAAGCCCTACAGCGACTCCCAGAGCCACCGGCAGTTCCACGACGCGATCGCCTGGCGCGGCCACACTGTCTCGATGACCTCGCCCATCGGCGTCGTTCCGCAGGAACTGGAGACGACCTACCCGGCCCAGCACTACGACACCGTCGTCACCGGCGACTGGTCCGAGGCGGAGATCGGGTTCGTCGCCGAGGTGTTGCGTCGGTACCTGCTCCGAAACGACGGCTACTCACGGGTTATTGCCCACGTTCCCGCGGAGGGCTACCGGGAGATCTGTGAACGCGTCGAGGCCGACCCCGAGGTCGAGATCCCCTTCGAGTACACCTGCGTCGACCACCCGACGACCGACGAGTCGCTCGCGGCGTTGGCGGCGGCGTTGGAGGGCGAGCCGGCCTACAGCAAGCGCGAGCGCGAACACAACACCGTCCGGGCCATCGCCGACTTCCTCCTCGGCGACGCCGCTGGCGACGACCTGTTCGGGTCGATCCGGACGACGGGCCGGTACCCGAAACTCCAAGTTCGGACGGACGACCCGAGCGGCGGCCGCGACGGCGAGCCGGGCGCACAGCTCGCGACGATGGTCCCGCAGTACGGCACGCTCTCTCTCACGCTCGCGGGCGCGAGGCGGTGGGTCGAAAGCGACGCCCCGACGAAACGGGTCGCGATCGATCCGTTCGTCCCGCGAGGGTCGGTGCTCGCGCCGGGGATCACGGATGCGGACCCGAAAATCCGCGTCGGCGACGAGGTCGTGATCGAGGGGCCGAAGGCGTTCGCTGTCGGCCGTGCCGAGATGAGCGGCCCCGAGATGGCCGCCTCGACCCGCGGCGTCGCCGTCGAGGTTCGCCACGTCGAGGAACGGTAGTCGGTTTAAAAAGGAGTGCGTTGGCCTCCGTTTCCGTCCGCGCTACTCGTCGACGAGTTCGACATCGAGGCGCTCCTCGATCGCCCGGACGACCGATCCGCCGACGCCGGCGCGGGCGGCGCGGCCCTGTTCGACGGCGAGCAGGTCGTCCTCGTCGAGTTCGAGTTCCGCCGCGAGCTCCTCGACGGTGAGTCCCGCGTCCTGTCTGGCCGCGACCGCGCGGTCGTCGTAGCCCGAGACGAGGTAGGGAAGCCGGTCCTTCTCGTAGTTGGTCCCCTCCTCCTCCCAGTGGGTCGAATCGCCCGTCGCCGCGTCGTAGACGCGGGCCTGCTTGCGGGCGACCTCCTTGCGCCGATTGGTCGACCCGCCGCTCGATCCACCGGAGGAGCCGCCCGAGGAGCCGCCACCACCGCCGCCACCGTGACCGCCACCCCGGCCCTTGCGTGAGTCGTCGTGGGGGCTACAGTTCGAGCAGACGAGCAGCTGTGCGCCGGCGACGTTCGCCTTCCGGAGGTTCGATGAGTCGCGTCCGCAGAGCTCACAGGCACCGCCGCCGCCGTCGCCGCCGCCTCCGCCCGTCGAGTATTTGGCCATACTCCCCCCTTACGGCGGCGGCTTTTTAAAAGGTGCGTGGCGGGCCGTTTTTTATTCGGGCGAGCGTATCGACGACCGGCCGATGACGATCCACCGCTCCGAGCCGACTAGGCACCGGCGACGACGAGCCCTATGAGTGCCGAGGTCGACACACACGTGCCTGTTTTCACGGGGGTGGAAACACGAAGACGACTTCGTGAGGGGATCCACACGGACCTCGGGAGGGAGATCCGTTCGATTCAGCGGTTTTGAGGATTTCACAGGCGGACAGCCGTTTCCGCGACGGAGGCGGCGGAGGCGACCCGGGCCCGTTCACTCCCCGTCGCGCTCGAACAGCGTACCCGGCCCCTCCACTGGAAGCGACGCGACGCGGCAGGCATCCCACAGCGTCGCCCCGTTGCTGGTGATCACGGGGAGGTCGAGTTCGGTCTCAAGCGCCGCCACCGCATCGAGCGACCGGTAGTTCGTACAGGAGATGAAGACGGCGTCAACCCGGTCGACCGTCTCCGACAACTCGATCACCTGTTCATGGGCGTCGTCGGGGCCGAGCGCGCCGATCTCGACGTTCGCCTCGATGCCGCGACCGTCGATGGCGACGACCTCGAAGCCGGCGGCCGCGAGGAAGTCACGCTCCCGCTCGTCGAGGTCGGCGGTGTACGGGGTCGCGACGGCGATCGCGTGGGCATCGAGCGTCTCCAGGGCTCTGACGACAGAGCGGGCCGTCGCGACCGCCGGCGCGTTCGCCGCCGCCGAAAGCGTCTCCTCCAATTCGGCATCGAAGCCCGGGCCATGCAGCAGGCTACCGGTCGTGCAGGCGTAGGCGACGACGTCGACCTCGGCGTGGCCGAGGAGTTCGGCCGCGCGTCCGGCACCGTCGCTCATCGCGTCGAGTTCGTCAACCGAGACGGATTCGAGGGCCATCCGTGCCGTGTGGATAGAGACAGCCTCCGGGGTGTACCGGTCGAACTCGACCTCGGCGGTCGTGTTCGAGGAGGGCACGACGAGTCCAAGCCGTCCGCCCGAGCCCGCGTGCCCGCTCATCGGCTGCCCTCCGATCGTTTTTCGTCCGCGCAATCGGCGGCGAGCGCCGCCTCGTCACGCTCGGCCGGGTCGCCGTGGCCGCCGCCGCCGGGCGTCCTGACGGTGACCGTCGTCCCCGCCTCGACGTCGACGGTTAGCTTGGACGCCACAGGGTCGCCGTCGATCTGGTTCTCCCCCACCTGACCGTCCTCGCCGCCGGCGACGCCGCTCGGGGCGTGGCGGCGGCGCTCGGTCAGAAGCGAGACGGTCGCGTCGCGCTCGACGGTCACGGTCCGTTCGAGCCCGAGACCCCCACGGAACCGTCCCGCCCCGCCGCTGTTCGGGCGGAGCGCGTAGCGTTCCACTCGGAGGGGGTACTCCGTCTCGATCGATTCGACGGGCGTGTTGAGCGTGTTCGTCATCCCGACCTGTACACCGTCCATCCCGTCGGCGGTCGCCCGAGCGCCGAAGCCGCCGCCGATCGTCTCGTAGTAGGTGAACGATCCGTCCCGGGCACCGATCGTGAGGTTGTTCATCGTCCCCTGTCCCTGTGCGGGAACGCGGTCGGGTGCCGCGTCCGCGAGCGCCGTGAAGACGACGTCGGTGACCCGCTGGCTCGTCTCGACGTTGCCCCCGACGACCGCCGCCGGCGGCTCCGGATTGAGTAGCGAACCCGCCGGGATCTCGACGGTAACGGGCGCATAACAGCCGTGGTTCGGCGGGATCTCCGGGTCGGTGACACAGCGAACAACGAAGTAGACCGCGCTCGTCGCGACCGCGAGCGGGGCGTTGAGGTTCCCGTCGAGCTGGTCGGCGGTCCCCGCGAAATCGACGTGGATCGTCTCCCCGTCGACGGTCACCGCCACCGCGATCTCGATGTCCGCCTCCGTGAGGCCGTCACCTTCGAGAACGTCGCGCGCCTCGTACGTGCCGTCCGGAAGCGACGCGATCTCGGCGATGATCCGGTCGTGTGAGTAATCGATCACCGCATCGAAGCCGGTGAGGACGGTCTCACGGCCGTGTTCGTCGAACAGCGCGCCGAGCCGAGTCTCCGCACGTTCGTTCGCCGCCAACTGGGCGCGGAGGTCGGCCTTCCGTTCGCCCGGGTTTCGCACGTTCGCGAGCAACAACGATCGGACGTCCTCACGGATCTCGCCGGCTTCGACGAGGCGCGTGGGCGGGATGCGGAGCCCCTCCTGATAGATCTCGCGTGCGCCGGCGGGCATGCTCCCCGGCGTCATCCCGCCCACGTCCGCGTGATGGGCGCGTGAAACGGCGTAGCCGACGATCTCGTCCTCGGGCGCGAGCGGAGAGACCATCGTCACGTCGGGGAGGTGGGTTCCGCCCCGGAAGGGGTCGTTGAGCACGAAGACGTCCCCCGGTTTCGGGTCGTGTTCCATGATCGCCTCGACCGACTGGGGCATCGCGCCGAGGTGGACCGGGATGTGCTCGGCCTGGGCGACCATCCGGCCCTCGGCGTCGAACAGCGCTGTCGAGCAGTCCCGCCGTTCCTTAATGTTCGGCGAGTACGCCCCACGGATCAGGGTCTGGCCCATCTCCTCGGCGATGCTTTCGAACTGATTGCGCAACACCTCAAGGGTGATCGGGTCGATCCCGTCGGTCCCCGACGGCGAGCTCGGCGGGGTTGGCGGGATCGCCATTACGCGGACACCTCCGTTCGGCGCATGGCGAGCGCGCCGTCGGCGAGCACCTCACCCGTCCATCCCGGGGGAACGACGGTCGTACTCTCCGCCTGCTCTAAGACCGCCGGAGCGGCGATCGTCGTGCCCGAGGCGAGACGGTCCCGGTCATAGACGGTCACCTCCCGGGAGCCGACGTCCGGGAAGTACGCCTCCCGACTCCCGATCCGGGCGTCCCCCTCGCCGTCGTGGCGGATGACCGGGTCGGACCCCTCGATCGTCGCCGTCACGCGAAGGTTGACCACCTCGACCGCCTCGTCCATCGTGTAGCCGTAGGTCCGGTCGTGGGCGTCGTGGAATCGGTCGATGACGGTCGCGGCGTCGAGCGTGCCGTCCACCGGCACGGAGAGTTCGAAGCTCTGTCCGACATATCGGCAGTCGGCCGTTCGCGAGACCGTCGCGGCATCGGGGTCGGCGGTCTTCGCCAACACGTCGGCGACGAGGTCGTCGTAGACGGCATCGAGGTGATCTATCCCTCCATCACCGATCTCGACGCCGACCGTCCGGACGGCATCGTAGCTCTCGTCGGCTGCCAACAGGCCGAACGCCGAGAGGACGCCGCCGGGTCGAGGGACGACGATGCGCTCGATGTCGAGCGCGGCCGCGAGCGCCGGCGCGTGCATCGGACCGGCCCCGCCGAAGGCGACGAGCGTGAACTCGCGCGGGTCGTGGCCGCGTTCGACCGTCACGGATCGGATCGTGCGGGTCATGGTCGCGTTCGCGACGCGATAGACGCCCCGGGCCGCCTCACGGGCGTCGGCGAGTCCCGCCTCCGCGGCGAGTCGGTCGAGGGCCTCGTGGGCGGCGTCGATGTCAAGGGTCATCTCCCCGCCGAGCGCCGTCCCCTCGCCGATATAGCCGAGCACGACGTTCGCGTCCGTCACCGTCGCGGCCGTCCCGCCACGGCCGTAACAGGCCGGACCGGGCTCTGCACCCGCTGAGCGGGGGCCGACCCGCAGTGCGCCGCCGGCATCGACCCACGCGATCGACCCGCCGCCAGCCCCGACGGTGTTCACGTCCACCATGGGCGTTCGGATCGGGAGCCCCGCGATCGTCGAATCCGTCGTCCGTTCGGCCCGTCCATCACGAGCGAGGCTGACGTCGCTGGAGGTGCCGCCCATATCGAAGGTGACGAGCCCCGACGCGTCGGCGTCGTCGACAGTCGCCGCCGCGCCGACGACGCCGGCGGCCGGTCCGGAGAGCGTCGTCGTCACGGCGTGTTCACGGACCGTCGCCGGGTCGGCGATCCCGCCGTTTGCCTGCATGATCCGCGGCGTGGGGATCCCCGACTCGTCGGCCTCCTCGACCAGACGCCCGACGTAGCGGTCGATCGCCGGTCGGAGATAGGCGTCGACGGCCGTCGTGGACGTGCGCTCGTACTCGCGGAACTCCGCGAGCACCTCGTGGGAGGCCGAGACCGGGACCGACAGCTCCTCACGAAGGATCTCGGCGACGACCCGCTCATTCTCGGGGTCCGCGTAGGCGTGAAGCAGGCTGATCGCGACGGCCTCGACGTCCCGATCGCGAAGAGTGTCCGCGAGGGCACGGACCGCGTCGGGATCGACCGGCGTTTCGACACCCGCCGCGGTGGTGCGCTCGTCGACCTCAAACCGGCGGCGACGCGGGACGAGCGGGTCGGGCTTCTCCGCGTCGAGATCGTACAGGTGCGGACGATCCTGTCTGCCTATCTCCAGGACGTCCCGGAAGCCCGCCGTCGTCACAAGCGCCGTCTTCGCCCCGCCGCGTTCGAGCAGGGCGTTCACCGAGACGGTCATCGCGTGGGCGAACCCGTCGAGGTCGCTCGGGTCGATACCCGCCCGTTGACACGCTTTCTCGATCCCCGCCAACACGCCGACGCTCTGGTCGGCCGTCGTCGGCACCTTCGCGGTCACGAGCCGATCCCCTACTGATAGGGCGACGTCGGTGAACGTGCCGCCGACGTCGACGCCGATGGTTGTTTCTCCTTCCATGCTGTTTCAGAGACCGAGGAGGCCGGTAATTACGTCGATAAACGCCGGGAGGTTGTCGTTGAGCGTCAACGCGCCGATCACGATAGCCACCAGCGTGACGAGGATGCCGAGCATGTTCTGGAGGGTGCTGTTCGTATACTCGCCGAGGAGTTCCTCGTTGTTCATCGCGTAGATCAGGAAGATCGCGAGAACCGGCAACAGCAGGCCGTTCGCGACCTGCGCGAGGAGGATCACCTCGACCGGGTTGAACCCGAGGCCCGAAAAGACGATCCCGACGGCGAGGATCGTCATCCAGATCGCCCGGAACCGCGTGGATTTGAGGTCACGCTCCCAGCCGAGCGCCCCCGCCGTGGCGTACGCTCCCGCGAGTGGGGCGCTCATGGCGCTGGTGAACCCGGCCGCGAACAGCCCGATCGCAAAGAACGTGAGCGCGAATCCGCCCATCACTGGTTCAAGCTGGTCGGCCATCTCGCCGACGTCGGCGATGGTGGTTCCCTCGGGGAACACCGCAGCGGCGGTGACGACGATCGCCGTGGTGATCAGCCCGCCGATCGCGATAAGGAGGATCGTGTCGTACCGCACTTCGTCCAAGTCATCGGGGTCGTCCCACTTTTCCTGAACGGTGCTCGCGTGTAAAAACAGGTTGTACCCGACGACAGTCGTCCCGATGAGTCCGGCGATCAGAAGCGCCGACCCCTCCGGAACCGTGGGGACGAGGCCGAAGCTCAAGGCGGCGATGTCGGGACGAACGACGATCGCGTTCACGATGAACGCGAGCCCCATCACCCCCACGAGCGCGATGAACACCCGCTCTATGAGCTTGTAGTTCCCGGTGAAAAGCAGCGCGCCCGCGATAAGTCCGATCACGGGCCCCCAGATGTTCTCGCCGACCCCGGTTATCGTCGTGAGTCCGGCCGCGCCGCCGGTGATATTGCCGGTCTGGAACGCCGCGGTCCCGACGCCGATCGCCGTGACCACCAGCCCGACAGCGAGCGCGCTCAACACGGGATTTTCGAACTGCTTGCGAAGCGCTTCCCCGAGCCCCTGCTGGGTGATCAAGCCCAGCCGAGCGCTCATCTCCTGAAGCACCATCGTCGCGAAGACCGAGAAGACGATGGTCCAAAGCAACACGTAGGCGTACTCCGCGCCGATGACGCTCGCGGTCGTGACGGTTCCGGGGCCGATGAACGCCGCCGCGACGAGCGCGCCGGGTCCAACCGATCTGAGCCTGTCTATGAATGACATGGGTGAAATCCACTCGCACTCATCCATCTATTCGATAAAAGGGTTGTTACGAATTGATCATACAGGTATCTTTGATCGGTGGGTGGAGTATGAACAGGTATGAGACGAGCAGGGCCGTGGAGCGGCGATGCATGTACGTGCACCACGGGCGGTGACCCCGATCAGTCTCCCTCGGGACGTTCCCTGATGATCGCCTTCGAGACGCCCGGTTCGATCTCGACGTCGAACGGAAGCTCGGCCACGCTCCGTTCGATGAACCGGGACATAAACCAGCGGATCGGCTCCGAGGGAAAGACGACGTGATACGCCCCATCATCCTCGGAGCGAACCGTGAGGAAACTACAAAACGAGAGCCATTCGAGGAGCTCACCGACGCCCGTGAATCGCCCCGCGTACTCGTGTGCATGGTAATCCGAGACGCGGTCCGCCGCTTCAACGAAGGACGGAGCGGGGCCGCTCGGATCGTAGACGTGCTCCAAGAAGGCGTGAAGGAAATCGACGTCCAAGAGGACGTGCTCGCCCGACGAGAGCATCAGGTAGTATTGCTCTAAATTATCGCTCGGTTGCTCGCCGGCGGCCTCGAAGTTCGCCGCGTAAAACGACAGCGCGCGACGGATGACCTCGCTCTGTCCCTGTTCGGTTTCGGCGCTGAGCGTCTCCAGGGCCGCCCGCGAGTCGTCATCGAGCGATACCGTGACACGTCGAGTCATAGCGAACCCGATGCGGGCGGGGATTGTATAGTTCACGCATAGGGAGATGCTTTTGAACACACATACGCTAAAAGCAAGGATATGTTGACGGCGACCATTGAGAGGCGCCGGAACCCCGCCTCAGCGATCGTCTTCCCCGTCGGTCGTATCGATTCCGAGCGCGGCGTTCAACCCACAGAAACAGGTGACCGCGTTGAATCCGAAGCCGATAGCGCCGAGGCCGGCGAACAGCGCGGGAGTGCGACGGCCGGAACGCGCGGCGGCCACCGCCACGACCGCAAGCACGGCCGCGAGCGCCGCCCGGAGGAGCCGATCACGACCGCCAACGTTTCGTTCGAGTGTCATACGTCACGGAACGCTCCCCGATGACTTGGCTCTTACTCGGAGCAGCTGTCGGGGCCCAACCCGGCCGAACGACCTACGCGATCCAGTCGTCGACGACGGCCTCCAGCACGTCGCGGGCGATCGCTGCGTCCGCGAGTGCGATCGACTCGTCGACCGTGTGCGCCTGATCGAGGTCGCCGGGCCCCCACGTGACGGCGGGTATTCCCGCGTCGTTGACGAAGTTTCGCGCGTCGGTGGCGGCCTCGATCCCCCACGGCGCGGCGAGATCCGGTCCGGCGGCGGCCACGTCGCCGTCGGGCGCTCGCTCGCCGGTCGTACCGAGCGCGTTGATGGACCGGTCGCGCAAGGCGGTCGCGATCGGATGATCGGTCGGCACCTCCGAGGAGGCGTACGTCTGGATCCGGGTCGCCTCGACCGTGGCCCCGGGCGCATCGACGGCGTCGAGAAGCGCCTCGACCTCTGTATCGACGGCCGCGACGTCCTCGCCAGGGAGCACGCGACGGTCGAGGACGATGCTCGCCCGGTCGGGGATCACCGCGAGGTTGCTCCCCGTGCCGGCCTCGATCTCCGTCGCCGTCGCGAAGGCACCCCCGCAGAGCGACTCGCCGCGGGACCGGAGGTCGGCGTCGTAGTCGTCGATCGCATCGAGTACCGCCCGTGCGCCGTCGATCGCGTTGACGCCGGCGTCGGGCTGGCTGGCGTGGGTGGCCTCCCCGTGGACCGTGACGCGGTAGACCACGAGCCCCTTCGTGCTCGTCGCGACGCGGAAGTTCGTCGGCTCCAAGACGATCCCGACATCGCCGTCGTAGCCGCGGTCGAGCAGGGTTCGCGTGCCCGGATCCGCGGTCTCCTCGCCCATCGCGGCGTGGACGACGATCGACCCCGACCGCTCGCCGTCACGGATCGCGGGCGCGAGGTCGCGGGCGACGAGCATCGCCAGCGCGAGCCCGGTCTTCATGTCGGCGCTTCCGCGCCCGTAGAGCCGACCGTTCTCGACGACCCCCCCGTAGGGGTCACGGGCCCACGCCTCGGGGTCGCCCGCGGGAACCACGTCGAGGTGGCCGTTCAACACGACCGTCTTCCCCGCGGGGTCCTCGGGTCCCACCCGCGCGCCGACCTGCAGCCGATCGGGGTCGGGTTCGGCGATCAGTTCGGCGTCGATGCCGGCGTCGTGGAACCAGTCGCACACGAACTCGGCCGCGGGCGACTCGCCACCCGGGGGGTTCTCCGTCGGGATGGAGACGAGGTCCGCGGCGAGGTCGCAAAGCTCGGCCATCCGGTCGTCGTCCGGGGTATCCTCGACGCCACCGTCGCCGTCGTCGGTATCGTCGGTATCGTCGGACCCCCGGTCGGATGCGGTCACGGGAGACCCCCGCGCGGGCGCTGGCTGCCGGTCATCGTCGGTGAAACACGGGAGACGGTCATCGATCCACCCTGTCGCGGCGGGTGAAATAAAGCTCACGACGGCGGACGCCCGCGCTCTTAAGCGGACGCAGGCCCTCCATTCGATCGGATGAGCGAGCAGCCGTCCCGTGAGGAGCCCTCCGGTGAATCCGCCGTCCGTGAGCGTACGGATCGTGTCGACGACGACGTGAAACGCCGGCTGGAGCAGGCCTACTTAAACGACGAGGAGGACACCCTCGTCGTGTGTGCGGTTCGATCGGCCGCCGACGGCGACGAGATACACGTCGACCTCCGGCCGCCACACGGGGACGTGGTCCATACCGAACGGTTCACCGCGCCGAAACACGGCTCGCTCGCGGAGTGTACCGACCTCCTCGCCTTTTTAAATGCTGCGGGGGTCTCCCCGCTCGACCTCGACGCGCTCATCGGGACCCGTGTCCCGGCCTCGTTCGACCCCGAGACCGGCTGGCGGATCGACGCCGACGCCCTTCCGTCGGGGACGAATACGCGGTGGGACGGGAGCACGGGGACGGCCGACCGGGAGCGGACGGGCCGATGGGATCGGGGCGCGGAGTGGCTTCGAACCTACCGCGACTGGCTGATCGTGATCGTCGTGATCGGGGTCGAGTTACTGTTCATCATCCTGTTGATCCTCCTTTTCGCCTGAGCGGTCGCTCGCGGCCGGTAGACCCCGAAAATTCGTGGGCGATTACTCGATATGGCCTTCGCGGCGGAGCTGATCGGCGTCCTCGTCGGTGTAGCGCCACTCGACGTTCGCCTTCTCGTCCTGCCAGGACCAGGGCTCCGCGATGACCACGTCGCCCTCGTTGATCCACGTTCGGTACTTCATGCGGCCGGGGATCCGGCCGAGCCGTTCCTTTCCGTCCACACAGCGGAGGCGGACGTGATTGCCGCCGAGATGCTCGGTGACGACGGCGAACACTTCGTCGCTTGAGGGCATACGGAGGTTCCGTCGCCCGGATTCTTCGCTCACAGGCGTAGTAACACCGCACGCTTTATAACTCATGGGAGATCCGTGATAGCGTCGGGCGTACGGCGGGACGGGCACGGTACCCGGAAGCCGTCCCCCTATTCGGGCGAAATAGGGGGCGTCGGGCGAATCAGTCGATAAAAAGCGCCGTATCCACCTGCTCGTGGGTGGTCTCGCGCGCGCCGGAGTTATCGATGACGACGTGGTCGCGGTCGAGGGGCTCGAACGATCGCTTGAACTGGAGGTACACGTCGAAGTCGGCGTCGCTGACCCCGTCACGGCGCTCGATACGTCGCCGGACGACCGCCTCGTCACACTCGACTTTCACGAGTTCGAATCGGTCCGCGACGCTCGCCGCCGCCTCGGTGACGGCCCCGCGAAACCGCCGATCCGCGAAGGTCGCATCAAGGACGACGCTGTCGCCGTCGGCGGCGAGCGTACGGGCCCGCGAGAGCAGCTCGGCATAGACCGCCTCCGTCTCCGAGTCGGCGTACGTCGGGTCCGGAAAGAGTTCCTTGCGGATCACGTCGGTTCGAAGCACCTCACCGTCGACGTGTTCGGCGATCCGCTTTGCGACGGTCGATTTGCCGACCCCGGGGAGCCCGCAGACGACGACGAGCGCGGCGGCCCCCGCGTTCGTTGCGGCCACACCGGCTGACTCGGGACCCCCCGTGTGAGCCTCCCGCGCCACGCGGGAGCCCCCCTCGACACACCGCGCTTCGGCACCCTGCCTCCCGGCATCGGTCATACGTTATATTCCTATATCGAACACCACATGAACGTTGCCCTCGACGGGTAACGGCCGGTAAGCGAGCGAAGCCTTCAAATCTCGTGGCGACGATCGCTCCCCTATGGAAGATATCATTCTCGATGAGGACGACGAGATGCTCGCGCCGGCGGTCGTCGTCGCGACGATCGCGCTCATCGGGGTCTTCGCCGTCGGGCTGGTGTTCACCGCGATCACCGCCGTCATCTAGTCAGCGGGGGCCAAGTGAGGCGATATGACCGTTTTCGACGATAACCGGTACGAATGTCTATGAACAGCCGCCTTCTCTCCTCCCTGCTGTCCGGCAACGACGAACATGTCGCCGCGTTGACCGCGGAAGCGTTCGACAGCTGTCGAGAGGAACAGCACCCGCCGGTCGTCTCCGTCTGCTGTTCGGACTCCAGGGTTCCCCAGGAGGGAATGTTCACCACCACCGACCCCGGCTTTCTGTTCACCGCCGGCAACATCGGCAACCGCGTCCGGGATCGCGTCGACGGCGAGGACGTACTCGACGGGAGCGTCGCCTATCCGCTCGCACACACAGACACCGAGGTCGTCGCCGTCGTCGGCCACACCGGTTGCGGCGCGGTCGGGGCCGCGATGATCGCTGCACAGGAGGGAACGTACCCGTCGGAACCGGGGGTTCGTGCCGACGTGGCCGAACTCGTCCCTATCGTCGAGGAGGGCCTCGACCATCCCGCTATCGACGTGACGGGCGGGTCGACGAGCGTTCATAACCAACTCGTCGAATACAACGTCCACGAGCAGGTGTCGTTCGTTCTCGACAGCGACGAGGCCACCGACGCCGACGTCTATGGCTTCGTCTACGACTTTCACTGGGCCTACAGCGAACGCGACGGGGCCGTCTACCTGGTGAACGCCAACGGCGAACGCGACCCCGAGGCCCTCCGGGAGCTTGTCGACGACGGGCAGGAGGAACACGTACGGTCGCTGCTGGCGTGAGCCCACACGCTCTGGGAGGAGCATTATGAGGGGATGGAGGACCGTCGGGACACGAGCCAACCCAAAAGCCAACACAGGACACTGACCGTGGCGAGCGGGATCAGGAACCCGTGCAGGCTGCCCGCGGATACGATCGGTAATATCCCTCGGCACCAGCCATCGACAGCGGGCAGATATCCGAGCAAACGTCCATTCTAAGCAATATTAGTGATCAATACTGCTCGGACTGAACGGAATTCACATGGCTTTTGACGTATCAGCGAAACGCTAACCTGTGACGCAGGTACCATCGGTCCGTGGCTCCCCTCGGAGAGGACTGGCTGCTGCGACGTTCGGATTTTTTATCGGATTCGCCGGTGTTGTCGTCTACGGGCCGGCGGCCAGCCGATTCGAGGAGGCGATGGGACTGTCCGGGATCCTCCTCGGACTGTTGGTCGGTGCCCCCAACCTGATCGGATCGCTGATGCGGATCCCCTTCGGCGCGTGGACCGACGATGTCGGGGCAAAAAAACCGTTCTTGATCCTGTTCGGATTATCGATCATCGGCCTGGCTGGATTGTCAACGATCCTCGTGCTGTTTTACCCCGATGGGCTGACGAGGGAGATGTATCCACTCATCTTCATCTTCGGCGCGTTGAGCGGGTGCGGGATCGGCGTCTTTTCGGTCGGAACGACGCAGATCGCCTACTGGTATCCGGTCGAAAAACAGGGCACGGTACAGGCGATCTACGCCGGCCTCGGAAACAGCTCGCCCGGTGTTTTTACCGTGTTGATCCCGGTCGTCATCGCCGCGGTCGGTCTGACATGGACGTACGTCCTGTGGTTGGCGCTTCTCGTCGCCGGGATGGTTCTCTATGCAGTCGTCGCGGTCGATTCGTACTACTTCCAGTTGCGCAAGCAGGGGGTATCCGCCGAGAAGGCCGAAGATCGCGCGCGCGATCTGGGCCAGGAGCTGTTCCCGAGCGGTAACGCGTTCCAGTCGCTCCGGGAAGCCGCATCGCTCTCACGGGTGTGGGCGCTCGTCGCGATGTATTTCGCATCCCTCGGCGGGTTTCTCGCGTTGACCGTCTGGTTTCCGTCGTACTGGATCTCCCTTCACGGCTTGGACGCCAGCACGGCCGGCGTGTTGACCGCGCTGGCGTTTATTCTGCTGGCGACGTTCATTCGTATCCCGGGCGGCAGGTTGAGCGACCGGATCGGCGGCGAACGGACCGCAATCTTGAGCTTTTCAGTCATCGGCATGGGGGCGCTCGTGCTGATGCTCACCCGGGATGTCATCGTCGCCGGCGGCGGAATGATACTGCTGGCGGTCGGGATCGGCATCGCCAACGCGGCTGTTTTTCAGCTGCTCCCACATTATGTACCGGAGGCCATCGGCGGTGCGTCGGGACTGATCGGTGGACTCGGTGCATTCGGTGGGTTTGCCATACCGCCGCTTCTGGGGTTGTTCGTGGATCTGTTCGGCGTGACCGGATACGCAACGGGTTTCATCGTCTATCTCGGCCTTGGAATGCTCGGCGTGGGACTCTCCGGACTGTTGTATTTCGTTGTTGATCAGAAGTAAGGCCCACTCGTTCGAGGTGGATCACGGCCGTAGGAAGGGGCGTTATATGAAAATTACTCAGCCGTCATCGAATGGGAGTATATAAGGATAGAAGCGTGCAGGACGTCGCCGAAATCCGGTACGTCCCAGTTGTAGCGACGCCTGACTTATGCGTCGAGGACGTCGTCGTACTCACCGGCGTCGACGCGGTCGTCGAACGTCCGGGCGTCTTCGCCCTCGATGGTGACGCCGAGGGAGGCGCACGTGCCGCCAACCTCCTTGGCGGCGTTCTTCGTGTCGTACGCGAGCAGGTCCGAGGACTTCTGCTCGGCGACCTTCTTCACCTGTTCGATCGACATGTCGGCGACGAAGTCCTTCTGTGGCTCGCCAGAGCCCGTTTCGAAGCCGACCTCATCTTTGATGAGTTCGGCCGTCGGCGGCACGCCGACCTCAATGGTGAACGAGCCGTCGTCCTCGTACTCGACGGTGATGGGGACCTCCATGCCGTCGAAGGCGGCGGTCTCCTCGTTGATCTGGTTGACGACGTCCTGCACGTCCACGGGCGTCGGGCCGAGCTCCGGACCGAGCGGCGGTCCGGGGTTGGCCTGCCCGCCGGGGACGAGCGCTTCGATAGTTCCAGCCATGTCTGTACGGACCCGGTGACGACTTTTAACGGTTGTTCTTTCACGCGCGGGGCGCGAGGGGTTCACACGGGGTCGATTCACGCCTCGGCGGCGAACCGCCCGGGCAGGAACGTCCCGGTCTCCCGGCGAACCCCGACGAGCAACACGAGCCCCGCGAGCAGCGGAATGATCGCACAGGCCGCATAGATCGGCGTGAAGCCGACCCACTCGATGAGCGGCAACGAGACCATCGGCCCCAACCCGCCGCCCACGTCGCCGAGGACGTTGTTCGTCCCCGACGCCCGACCCATTCGCTCGTCGGGCGTGAGGTCGGCCAAAAGCGCCATCATCGGCCCGCTCGTCCCGCCCTGGCCCGCGCCGATGAAGAGGCAGGCCAACGCGAGGTCGACCGTGGACCCCGCCCGGGCTAAGAGTAGGAACCCGGCGAACGACACGACGAGAAAGACGAGCAGGATAGGGGTACGGGACTCACGCGAGTCGGAGATCCGGCCGCCGGCGAGCATGAACACCGACGCGGAGATCACCGTCCCCGCCATGAACACTCCCGAGGTCCCCTGTGCGTCGAGCCCGAGCAACGAGATGTCGTTCGCCCCGAGGAACAACACGAGGGTGGCGAACAGCGCGCCGATGTAGGCGAACATGAGCCCGAAGTTGACGAGCCCGACGGTGAGCGCCGGGATCGACGTTTCGACGTCCCACGGCTTTATCGACGACTTCTTCGCGCCGCTCGTGACGTGCGTTTCCGGGACGAGTTTATACGCGACGACGCTCGCGAGGAGCGCGAACGCGGCGGCGGCGGCGAACGCCGCGACGTTGCCGGCGAGCGAGGAGACGACCCCGCCGAGGACGAGCCCGGCCGGAAAGCCCATCGTGATCCCCCCGCGGACGACGCCCATGTTCGTCCCGCGATCGCTGCCGTCGGAGACGTCTGCCGCGATGGTGTAGGCGGTGGCGAACACCGCGGCGGAGCCCAGCCCCCAGAGGATCCGCGCGAGGAGGAACCACGTCTCCGGGGCGACGACGAGCGCGATGGGGGCGAACCACTGCTCGGCCCCGATGACGACCGAGCCGACCGCAACGGTCGGCAGCGCCTCCGCGACCCACCGAAGCGACTCCGCCGGCGGCATGAGCAGCGCGACGACGTAGCCGAGCGTCGCGATCCCCTCGATGAGCAGGCCGTAGACGAACGGCTTGCGGGTCCCGTAGCGGTCGACGAGCGCCCCCGCCGGCGCGTTGGCAACGAGCCGGACCCAGCGGTTCGCCGAGAGGATCACCCCGACCATGAACGCCGAGATCCCCAACACGGCTCCGAGGTTCGGGAGGATCGGAAAGACGACGCCGCCGCCGAAGCCGACGAAGAACGTGCTGGCGATGACGGCGAGCAGCACCGTCGGCGGGCGGGAGAACCCGAAAGTCGGCAGCCGTCCCACGCCGGTCACCCGTCCGCGCGGTCGTCGCCCTCGGCGGTACCCTCATCGTCGCCCTCGGCGGTACCCTCATCGTCGCCCTCGGCGGCGTGCTCCTCCGCGACACCCTCGCTCGGGCCGCCGCCGGTGCGCGCGGGCATCGACGCGATCGTTTCGTCGATCGTCGGCAGGTCGGTTCCCTCGGTGAGCAGCGGTTCGATGACCCGGCTGACCGTCGCTTCGGCCACCGCCCGGGTGTAGGCCGTGCCGCCGGGTTCGACGCCGCGCATCGTGATCTGTCTCGTGCGGGCCCCATCGAGCGTCGCCACGACCAACGCGGCGGTCCGTTCGACGTCGACCTCACGGAAGACGCCGGCGGCGATGCCGTCGGTGAGGATCTCCGCGATGGTCCCCCGCAGGAGTTCGTCGCTTCGGACCAGCTGTTCGTGGATCCGCTCGTTGAACGGCCCCTGCGAGCGAAGCTCCAGGAGGCCGATATGAAACGATTCCCGGTCCGTCTCGTCGCTCTCGAAGACGAACCAACAGACCATCTCCATCAGCCGCTCGACCGGGGGACGGTTCCCACGCTCGGCAACCCGTCGCTCGAAATCGGAGATCGCGCGTTCGAGAAAGGTGACGAGGAGGTCCTCTTTGGTGTCGTAGTGGTAATGAAGCAGCGACTTGCTCTTTTCACACTCGTCGGCGACCTTCTGCATCGTCAGCCCGCCGTAGCCGTGTGCACAGAGCGCCCGATAGACGCCGTCCATGATCGCGTCGGCCGTCGGCCGCCCCTCGCTCATTGATTGACTGACTGGTCAGTCAGCAGCGAGTATAGTCCTATCGATACACGCCATCCCTGCCGGACGTCGCGGTCGCTCACGGTCGAGATCGTTCGAAAAAGCCGATACCTCCGTAGTCCGTCGACTTACAGGCGCGTGACGTTGGTCGCGCGGGGGCCCTTGTCGGCCTCCTCGATGTCGAACTCGACCTCCTGTCCCTCCTCGAGATCCGGGCCGCCGACGTCTTCCATGTGGAAGAACACGTCCTCGTCCGCGTCGTCAGTTTCGATGAATCCGTAGCCGCCAGTGTCGTTGAAGAAATCAACCTTCCCTTTCGCCATTGCAACTGTACGAGGACGCCACCGACGTATAAGGGTTCCGTCAAGCGCGGATGCATGAGAACTCCCCACACAGCATATGTAAGAAGGATCCGAAGGACACGCGGATCGGAATCGAAGGAGCGGCGGTCCGATAGCCTACCCCACCGCGTTAGAAACTACTATACGACCCCGCTTCTGAACGACATACGTATGAGTCAGTCGTACAATCGGGGCCTCATCGAGGACTTCAGCCGATGGCGGGAGTTCTCGGCGGGGATGTGGGCGTGGATATTCCACAAATTCACCGGCTGGGTGCTCGTGGGATACCTCTTCACGCACATCGCCGTGTTGAGCACCGCGATCCCGGCTGCGGGCCAGGAGGCGGCCGTGTTACAGGCCGGCGACGACGTCTATACCCAGACGATCGTCACGCTCGAGGAGCTGCTTCTCGTGCGTATCCTGGAGGTCGGACTCCTCGCAGTGGCGGTCTTTCACATCCTCAACGGAACCCGGCTCCTCTTAGTCGACCTCGGTATCGGACTGGAATCACAGGACAAGAGCTTCTACGCGTCGCTCATCCTCACGGGGGCGATCACCGTCGCGTCCGTACCGACGTTCATCGCGGGGGCGTTCTAAGATGGCCGAACGCTACTCCTCGTTCCAGCAGGGCGGAACGATGTGGCTGCTCCAGCGGCTCACGGCGGCGTTCCTCGTCGTGGTGCTCTCGTTCCACTTCTTCCTGCTCCACTTCGTCCACCACGCCGATGAGGTCTCGTTCCTCATGAGCGCGGGCCGGATGGAGACCTGGAGCTACTACTCGCTCATGATCCTGTTCTTATTGACCGCGACGTTCCACGGCGTGAACGGCGTCTACAACGCGCTCATCAACCAGGGCCTGAGCGGCACGAAGCGGACCGTGATCAAGTGGACGCTGATCCTCGCGAGCGTCATCCTCATCGTGCAGGGTATCCGCACCGCGAACGCGTGGGCGGGGATCCCGCTCTACTGATTATGCTGGCATCACAACACCACCCATGAGCACGCAAGTTCCCGAACAACCGGAGGAATCGACCGAGTCGGCCGCGGAGACCGAGACACAGATACCCTCGAAGGGGGACGCCCGGCGCGAGGAGAAGCGCCGGCGCGCGGCCGAACGGCGGGCCCAGAAGCAGGCCGAGGAGGCCGAACGGGCGGCCGCCGATGAGGACACGATCGAGTTGAAGGTCTTCCGATATGACCCCGAAGTCGAGGGAAAACAGGAGCCGCGGTTCGACACGTTCCACGTCCCCTTCACGAAGGGGATGACCGTCCTCGACGCGCTCATGTACGCCCGCGACACCTACGACTCCTCGCTTACCTTCCGGCACTCCTGTCGGCAGGCGATCTGTGGGTCGGACGCGATGTTCGTCAACGGCAGCCAGAAGCTCGCGTGTAAGACCCAGATATCGGAGCTGCAGGAGCCGATCCGCGTCGAGCCGCTCCCGCACGCCGAGGTGACGAAGGACCTCGTCATCGAGATGGAGCACTTCTACGAGCAGATGCACGCGGTCGAACCCTACTTCCAGACGAACGAGCTTCCCGACGGCGAGTTGGAGGAGCAGCGGCAGTCACGGGAGAACCGCGAGAAGATCAAGATGTCCACGCGCTGTATCTGGTGTAGCGCCTGTATGTCCTCGTGTAACATCGCCGCCGGCGACAACGAGTACCTCGGGCCGGCCGCGATCAACAAGGCCTACCGGTTCGCGATGGACGAACGCGAGGGCGAGGACATCAAACAGAAGCGCCTGGAGATCATCGAGCAGGAACACGGCGTCTGGCGGTGTCAGACCCAGTTCTCCTGTACGGAGGTCTGTCCGAAGGACATTCCGCTCACCGAGCACATCCAGGAGTTGAAGCGCGAAGCGGTCAAAAACAACCTCAAGTTCTGGTGAGCGTCGCAAACACGTTCAAGAGCATCCAGACCTAACCACTTATCATACAACCCATGCACGAACACGACGTCATCGTGGTCGGCGCCGGAGGGGCGGGCCTTCGGGCGGCGATCGCGGCACAGGAGGCGGGCGCTGACGCGGCGATCGTCTCGAAGTTGCACCCGGTTCGATCACACACCGGTGCCGCCGAGGGCGGAATCAACGCAGCGCTACGCGAGGCGGACTCCTGGGAGGATCACGCCTACGACACGATGAAAGGCTCCGACTACCTCGGGGACGCTCCCGCCGTCGAGGCGCTCTGTAAGGGCAGCCCCGAGGAGGTCATCACCCTCGAACACTGGGGGATGCCCTTCTCGCGCGAGGAGGACGGCCGCGTCTCACAGCGCCCCTTCGGCGGGCTCTCGTTCCCGCGGACGACCTACGCGGGCGCGGAGACGGGTCACCAGATGCTCCACGCGATGTACGAGCAGGTCGTCAAACGGGGGATCACGGTCTATGACGAATGGCACGTGATGGACCTCGCGGTCACCGACGAGGAGGATCCGGAGGATCGAACCTGTTACGGGGTCGTCGCCTACGACATCGCGAGCGGCGAGATCAGCGGCTTCCGCGCGAACGACGGGGTCATCCTCGCGACGGGCGGGATGGGACAGGTCTATGACCACACGACGAACGCGGTCGCGAACACCGGCGACGGCGTGGCGATGGCCTACCGCGCGGGCGTCCCGATGGAGGACATGGAGTTCATCCAGTTCCACCCGACGACGCTGCCCTCCACGGGTGTGCTCATCTCCGAGGGGGTCCGCGGCGAGGGTGGGATCCTGTATAACGCCGAGGGTGAGCGATTCATGTTCGAACACGGCTACGCGAACAACGCCGGCGAACTCGCCTCCCGTGACGTCGTCTCCCGCGCGGAGTTGACGGAGGTCAACGAGGGCCGCGGGATCGAAGACGAGTACGTCCACCTCGATATGCGCCACCTCGGCGAGGAGCGCATCATCGACCGGTTGGAGAACATCCTGCACCTCGCGGAGGACTTCGAGGGTGCCGACGGGCTCACCGAGCCGATGCCCGTCAAGCCCGGCCAGCACTACGGGATGGGCGGCGTCGAGACGAACGAACACGGCGAGACCTGCATCAGCGGCCTGTATGCGGTCGGCGAGTGTGCCTGTGCGTCGGTGCACGGCGCGAATCGACTGGGCGGGAACGCCCTGCCCGAGCTCATCGTCTTCGGCAAGCGGGCGGGCCGCCACGCCGCCGGCGACGACCTCGGTGAGGCGGAGATCCCGACCGGCAAGACCGGCGAGTACGAGATGGCCGACTACGAGTTCGAGACGGAACTCGGCGAGTTGGGCGGAACGAGCCCCGCGGCCGCCGACGGTGGCGCGGTCGTTACGGACCCCGAGACCGTCCTCTCGGCCGCGGTCCAGCGGGCGGAAGCGTACGTCGAGGAGCTGATGGACCGGCGCGGGCGCAACCACGCGGAGATCCGCTCGGCCGTCCAGAAGACGATGACCCAACACGTCAACGTGTTCCGCGAGGAACCGGGGCTCAAGCAGGCGTTGGAGGACATCCAGGAGGCCCGCGAGGCGTACAAGGACGTCGCCGTCTCGGACCCCTCCCGGACGTACAACACCGACCTGATCCACACGATGGAGACGCGAAACCTGCTCGACATCGCGGAGGCGCTGACGATGGGCGCGCTCGCGCGCAAGGAGTTCCGCGGCGCCCACTGGCGCAAGGAGAATCAGATCCGCGACGACGAGGAGTGGCTCAAACACACGATGGTCTCGTGGAACGATGGCGAGCCGGAGCTGTGGTATAAACCCGTCATCCTTGAGGGCGAGAACAAGACGTACGAGCCGAAGGTCCGGTCCTACTGAGCCGGCGGGCCAGCCGCACGGATCCATCACCGTCGATCCGGATCCCTCACGGTTTCATATCCGTCAGGGGTCGAAAACGGTCGCCCTTCGGACGGAAACAGGGGTGTAATAAGGCCGTCTGCTGCCGACGATTGTATATTGAACGGCCAAAATCGGCGCTTTTGAGCTCTCTTGTGGTGTTTCGACGATCGTTGAATAGGGGGTTTATTATCGTCGAAATACTAAGACCAACCAAGATGTTACAAACGGAGGCGGCGACGCGACCGCTACCACCGGAGTTGCAGTCACCGCGCGCCAAACTCGTGTATCTGTATCTGACGACGAACGGCGAGGCGACCGTCGGCGAACTGGCCGACGACCTCGGCATGAAGAAGATCGCGCTGTACGGCGTGTTAAAGACCCTCCGCCAGCAGGACCTCGTCGACGCCGATCACGAGACGTACACCCTCACGTGACTGGCGGGCGAGCCATTTAGGCCCCTTCGACACCAGAATCGGATCGTGGACGCCAATCAACGCGAGTTCGCGAACCCGTTCGGGATGGATACCGCCTGTGAGAACTGTCCCGAGCTTTGCGACTCTCGCGAGCGGATCGTCCACGGCTACGGCGACGTCGGCGCGGAGTTCCTCGTCGTCGGCGAGGCGCCGACGGCCGCCGCCGAGGCGAATGGCGTCCCCTTCACAGGCGCAGAGGGCGGCGAGCGGATGCAGGACATCTTTGCCGAACTCGGCTTCGTTCGCTCGTCGCCGAAGGCGACGGAGCCGGACGTCCAGAACGTCTTTTTCACGTACCTGACGCGCTGTCGACACCCCGAACGCGACCCGACCGACCGGGAGGTGGAGACGTGCGAGCCCTTCCTCAACGCCGAGATCCGGAGCATCAACCCCCAGATCATCGTGCCGGTCGGCGAACGGGCGCTACGTGCGCTCGCGCTGGAGTACACCACGCGTCGACCGGATTCGTTCGACATCGACGCCGAGCACGCGACGACGATCCGCGGCCGTGGCTTCGAGATCGTTCCGATGCGTGAGCCGGCGGGGATGACCGACGCCGAGGCCGATGCCTTCATCGAACACCTCCGCGGGGAGGTCTTGAGCCGGGATTACCGGCAGACGAAGGGTCGCCAAAATCGGTGAGCGCGAAGACGACGTCCGTCTATTCCGAATAGCCGGCGAGCCCGCGGAGGATGTCGTCAACGTCCGTGAGCGCCGTCTCAACCTCCGTGACGGCGTCCCGATCGACCCGGTCGGGGGCGGCACGGACGACGACCCGCTGCTCGCCGAGCGGGACGAACGCGGCACCGAGCCGGCTGGCCGTCGCCCTGAGGCCGAGGCCGACGTCCGCGTCGCCGGCGAGGACCCGGCGGACGGGGCTTTCGAAGGCGCGCACCGTCAACCCGTAGCCGTCGATCGCCGCCGTGAGCGCCGTCCGTTCGACGTCCCGTTCGGCGGCGAGCTCCGCGAGGGCATCGTCGAGGCTTCCTCGGAGCCCGGAATCGGTCGGGCGGTTCACGAGTCGAAGGTCGCGGTCGACGAGGTCGGCGAGCTCGCGGACACCCCGTGGATTTCCGTCAGGGACGACGAGCCCCCACTCGCGGGTCCAGCCGCCGAGTTCGACGTGGTCGACCTCGCGGGCGAGCGGCCCGGCAGTGACGGCGATATCGGGCACGCCGTCACGGAGCCGTCGGAAGCCCTCGCGGGAGCCGACGGGGAGGTATCGGGGGTTCTCAAGCCGGTCGAGCAGCCGGTTGAGCGCGGGGTCGTCCTCACCGACCCCGAGCAGCGTGGGGGGACGAACGTCGGGTGAAAAGAGCGTGACCGTCACCGGCTCGTCCGCGTCGAGGTATTCGGTATCGGGATCGACGGCGACGATGCCGTCCGCCTCGACGAGGCTCGTCGTCGCGCCCGAGCCCTTATCAACCGGATAGACGAGCGGGGCAACTTCGGGTTCACCGCCCGTCTCATCCGCGTCGCCGTCGGACGGGTCCGAAACGTCAAGCACGCCGACCGGCATCAGTCGAAGCCGCCCCTCGCCGTAGCGCTCGCGGAGCGCCATCCGCCCCTCGACCGTCGCCGTCGGCGGCTCGGGACGCCCGGCCGCCCGACGGATCGCGGGGGCGACGAACGTCCGGAAGATCGTGAGCGCAGAGACGGGGTAGCCGGGAAGTCCGACGTAGGCGGATTCGCCGCCGTCGGCGCGGTCGAGCCGCCCGATGAGCATCGGCTTGCCGGGTTTGACCGCGACACCATGCACGAGGAGGTCGCCCCGCTCCTCGATGACGCGGTAGATCACGTCGACCGCGCTCGCCGAGGTCGACCCGCTCGAACAGACGAGGTCGCACTCGTCGGCGGCACGTCGGAGGAGCCGCTCCATCTCGTCGTAATCGTCGCCCGCGTGCGGATAGAGAACCGGCTCGCCGCCCGCCTCGGCGACGCCCGCGGCGATCGTCGTCGAGTTGACGTCGTAGATCTCCCCGCGGGTGGGGTCAAGCGGCTCGCCGGGACGAACCAGTTCGTCGCCCGTCGAGACGATCCCCACGGTGGGTTTCCCGCGGACCGGCACCGCCTCCACCCCAAGCGCCGAAAGGAGGCCGATCTCCCGGGCGGTCAGCCGCGTGCCGGGGCCGAGCGCGCGGGCACCGGCGGCGACGTCGGCACCGGCGGTCATCACGTGATCCCCGGGCGCGACGGCGGTTCGGATGGCGATCGTGGCTCTTCCGTCGCTCGCGTCACCGACCTCGTCCGTGCGCTCGACCATCACGACCGCGTCCGCCTCCTCGGGCATCACGGCACCGGTCGAGATCTCGACGCAGGTGCCGGGCTCGACGGTCACCGAGGGCGTCTCACCCGCGTGGACGGCCCCGACACGGATCAACTCGGCGGGGTCGGCCTCGTCGGCCCCGAAGGTATCGCGTGCGCGGACCGCATAGCCGTCCATCGACGCCCGGTCGAACCCCGGCACGTCGAGGTCGGCGTCGATCCGTTCGGCGAGGACGCGACCGCGCGCCTCCGAGAGCGGCACCGTCTCCGGCTCCGGGGTGAGATCGAGCGAGGCGATCGCCTCGTGGGCGGCCTCGGGCGACACGAGGTCGTGGAACTCCCGGCGGTCGCTCATGGGGTCACCTCCCACAGCTGCACGTCGACGAGTTCGCCGGCGTCGAGGCCCTCCCGCGGCTCGGGGACGACGACCCAGCCCGTCGCGAGCGCGACGCTCGACAGGACGCCGGAGCCGCTCGCGCGGGTCGGGGTGGCGATGTGTGCCACCTCCCTCGCCGCGTCGCCCTCGGCGTCCTCGCCCCCCGCGTCGGCGTCGGCATCCTCCACCCCTTCGCCGTCGGATGTCAACCGTACCCGTGCGAACGTCCGGGTTCCCGGTTCGCTCGGGATCTTTCGGTCCAGCCGGGCCCGCCGCGTTGGGAACGGCTCGGTGGTGGTCCCCGCGACCCTTTTTAACACAGGACGGAGGAACTGCGCGGCGTTGACGATACAGGCGACCGGGTAGCCCGGCAGGCAGACCACGGGCGTGTCCTCGATGACGCCGAGACAGACCGGGTGGCCGGGTTTGAGCGCGACCCCGTGGACGAGCACCTCCCCGAGGTCGTCAAGGACCTCCGGGATCAGGTCCCGCTCGCCGACCGAAGATCCGCCGGTCGTCACGACCACGTCGGCGTCGAGGTCGCGCTCGAATGCCGCCGCGAGCGACTGCTCGTCGTCGGTGACGATCGACCGATAGCGGGGGACGCCGCCCCACCGTTCGACCAGCCGGGAGACGGTGAGCCCGTTGGTCTCGATCACCTGCCCCGGTTCGGGGTCCGATTGAACCAGTTCCTCCCCGGTCGGGATCACGGCCACCTCGGGGCGCTCGTGGACGGTCACCGACTCGATCCCCACCGATTTACACAGCCCGAGATCCGAGGGGCGGAGGACGTGACCGGGCCCGTAGAGTCGCTGTCCCTCGGCGACGTCCTCGCCGGCCGCCCCGACGTTCTCGCCGGCGGCGACCGCGTCGAACGTCTCCACCTCGTCGCCGACCTCCTCGACGTGTTCGATCATCACGACCGCGTCGGCACCCGCCGGGAGGTCGCTTCCGGTGTGGACGCGGGCGGCCTCGCCGGGGCCGACCGGTCCCTCCCGCGCTGTCGCTCTGAGGACGGCGGGCGAGCGGTTGGAGGCCCCGAAGGTGTCCTCGGCGCGGACGGCGTATCCGTCCATCGCTGCCCGGTCGTAGCCCGGGACGGGAACGGGTGCGTCGATCGGCTCGGCGAGGACGCGGCCGTCGGCGTCCCCGAGGGGGACCGTCTCCGACCGCCCGTGGGGGGAGGTGGCATCGAGGAGCGTCGAGCGCGCCTCGGCGACGCGGGTCCGTTGTTTGAACCCGGCCTGACGTCTGTCGTTGGTCATATCCCTCGTTTCGGTTCCGGGAGCAAAAACCCCGCTCTCGGCTCACGCGAGGACGACGAATCGGAGGATCCAGAGCGTCACCATGCCGACGCCGATGGTCGCGAAGACGTTCTCGGTGCGCCACGCGACCGCGCCGGCGACGACCCCGGCGATCAGCCGCTCGTCGAGCAACGTGGCCGCGACGGTGGGTCGAAGCGTGACGAGGTCGGGGACGACGAGCGCGGCGAGGACCGCCGGCGGGACGTATTTGAGCACCCGCATCACCGTCGGCGGAACCGCGTCGATCCGGCCGAAGAGGTGGATGAACGAGTAGCGGAAGCCGTAGGTCGCGACCCCGATGAGGACGATGGCGAGCCAGATCCGGGCATCGCTCATCGCGGTCGTTCCCGCGGAGGTACCCACGACACCGCCGGAGGCGGGGATCACGTCACCACCTCGACGAGGAGCCCGGCGACGATGCCGGCGGTCGCGCCGACGAGCAGGCCGAGGCTGAACGGCACGCCGGCGGCGAGAAGGGCGACGACCCCACCGACCGCGCCGGCGACCGTCGTCGGGCGGTCCTTCATCGCGGGGACGAGCAGCGCGAGGAAGACGAGCGGGACCGCGAAGGTGAGCCCCCACGCCTCCGGGACGCCCGCGCCGAGGACGAACCCGATGACGGTCGAAACCTGCCAGACGAGCCACAGCGGGGTGGCGACGCCGAGGTAGTATCGCCAGCGGCTCCGCTCCGTGTCACCGGTGAATTCGGCGATGGAGAGCGCGTACGCCTGATCGGTGAGGACGTAGGCGAGCCCCGCACGCAGCCGTTCTCCGTACTCGGCGAAGTGCGGGGCGATGGAGGCCGAGTACATCACCACCCGAAGGTTGATCACGACCGCGGTCGCGACGACGACCGCGAAGGGCGCGTTCGCGCCGATGAGGTCGAGCGCCGCGAGTTGGGAGGCCCCCGCGAAGACGATGACGGACATCCCGACCGCCTGTGTGAACCCGAGTCCGGCCTCGACGGCGGCGATCCCGGCGACGAGCCCGAAGGGCGCGATCCCCAAAAGCAGCGGCGACACGTCGCGTGCGCCCGCTCGGAGGTCCTCATGCATACGTTCGGTTTTTAAATCAGGGGCCAAGTCGATACCGGATCGGTGACGGGTCGGTGACGACCGGGACCGTGGGACTGACCGCCACCTGCGGTCCCGGGATCACTCCCGCGAGTACAGCGGCTCGTCGTACTTCGCCGCGAGGAAATCGGCGTGATCGAGTTTGGCGTTCGCCTTCCGGAACGTCCCCAAAAGCGAGTGGACCTCACGGTCCGTGGGGTGGGCACGGCCGAGCAGCCGGCGCATCAACAGCGCATTCCGCTCGCGACGATGTGCTCGCTCGCCAGTCGCCGCGAGGAACTCCCCGAAGAACTCGTGGAACTGTTCGATGTCGGCCTCCGAGGCGCGAGTGACGTCGACGTCCGGGAGTTGGGTCTCGGAGACGGTCAGATCGCGGAGCTCATATAAAAGGACCGTGGCGGCCTGCCCCAGGTTTAACACGGGGTAGTCGTCCGCGGCGGGGATCGAACAGACCTCGTCGATCCGGGAGAGCTCGTCGTTGTTGAGCCCGCGTCCCTCGCGGCCGAAGACGAGCGCGGTCGGCGCGGCGACCGCCTTCAACGACTCGCGAAGCTCGACGGGCGTTTTAAACGGGAACCGTTCGTGGCGGCGGTCGTCCTCGCCGGTGATCGCCGTCGTCCCCACAGTGTAGTAGTTCTCTACGACCTCCTCGAAGGTGACCTCCTCGGCGTTCGGAAGCACGTCCTCGCGGGCGTGGCCGGCGAAGCCGTACGCCTCGCCGTCGGGGTCGAGTTCGGGGGGGTTCACGAGCTTCAGCTCGGAGAGCCCGAAGTTCTTCATCGCCCGGGCGATGGTGCCGATGTTGCCGGGGGTCTCCGGTTCGACCACGACGACGACCGGCTTCGGGCGATGAGCGGGACGATGATCGTCGCTACCGGCGGGGTCGTCGATGGGTGAGCCGTTCGCTGGTTCGTCGTCGCTCATCGATCGGACGGATACTCCGTCGAGAGGTCGAGGTCGGCGAGGTCCTCGTCGGTGACGCGCTCGTCCTCGCTCGGCTCCTCCGTCCCGGCGAGCTTCCGGATGTCGATCCGCTCACGTTCGAAGCCGGCCTCCTCGGCCAGCCGCTCCTGGATCTCGCGTTCATCCGGCGGGTCGGGGAGCCCGTCGGGGTCCTCATCGACGTGTTCGACGGCGCCGTAGCCCTCGGGGGCCTCGTTGCCCGCGGCGGCCCACTCGTGAAAGTGCTCGGCGAGTGCGCGGGTTCCTTTATGCTCGCTTCCACCCGCCTCGTGGAACCAGTAGACGAACGACGGCTCGTGACCGGGGCATAAGAGGACCTCGCCTCGTGGCTCCCCGTAGACGATCCGTGCCTGATTACAGCGGTGGATCTCCGCCTCGCCGTACTCGAGATAACAGACGTCACACGGCTCCTCGACGAGCCGGGTCAGGCGGACGAGCCGCTCGCGGGGGTCCTCGGGGATCTCATCGAGCGGCTTCAGTTCGCCCTCCTCGGTGAAGATCTCCTCCTCGTCGAACCGCCAGCCGCGGAGTCCGACGCTCACTTTCGCCATGGGGGAGGTTCCGCCCGGCGCGGATAAAAGGGCGTCCCTCCGGGTGCGGGCGATGGGATATAAATGAGGAGCCCGATCGACCGCCGCTTTCGAGGGTGCTATAGGTGTTCCACCCGTGATACGGATATGCGAAACGTGGACGCCGCAGGCCTTGGGATCGGCGACGAGTATCCACCCCGGATCATGGGCGTGTTGAACGTCTCCGAGGAGTCGCCGTACGACCCGAGTGTCTACGACGAGCCCGACGAGGCGGCCGCCTACGTCGACGAGGAGCTGATCGGCGAGGGGGCCGACATCGTCGACGTGGGGCTCGAATCGGCGAACAAGGAGCTCGACGTGCTCAGCGCCGACGAGGAGTTGGAACGACTCGATGTCGCGGTCGAAACGATGGCGTCCACCTCCGGCGACGCCGTCTGGTCCATCGAGACCCGCTATCACGAGGTCGCCGAGGAGGCGCTCGCCCGCGGGTTCGACATGGTCAACGACGTCTGTGGCTTCGCCGACCCCGAAATGGCCCGCGTCTGTGAGGAACACGACGTCGCCGTCGCGAAGATGGCCTCCCCGCCTGACCTCGAACGTCCCGGCGCGGTCGACGGCGTCGACGCCGTGTACGAGGCGCTCTCGAACGGCGGCTTCACCGACAAGACGATCCTCGACCCGGCGTTCGGACGCTGGTCGGAGACGGCGACCCTTGCGGACGACCGCGACACCTTCAGACGGCTCCGGGAGTTCCGCGGCTACGGGCGGCCGATCCTCGTCTCGATCAACCGGAAGTCGTTCCTCCGGAAACTCGTCGGTCGGGACACCGACGGCGCGCTGCCGGTGTCGCTGGCGGCGACCTCGATGGCCGTCGAGCGCGGCGCACACGTGATCCGCACCCACGACGTCGCGGAAACGCGTGATGCGGCGATCATCGGCGCGGAGTTCGCCCGTGACCGGGTCAGCCGGTCCGGGGAACCCTCCATCGAGGAACTCGACGTGACGACGACCCGGGAGGCCGCACGCCACCTCGACCGACTCGGCGGCGATACGGACGGGGCGGACCACGCCGTCACCCGCGTCTACGAACTCACCGGATTGAGCGAGGCCGAGGTCGGCGCGTTGCGTGCGGCGGCCGCGGACGGCGGCGCTCGGTTCGTCGCCGCAGACGGAGCGGAACGACCCTCCGAGGGGGGCATCGAGACCGCCTCCGATGGGGGGACGGGCCACCGCGGGCTCCTCGTCGGGACGCTGGCGGAGATCGAGACGACGAAATCGGTCGTTTCGGACGTTTCAGTGGGCCTTAGTGACGTTTTGGATGATGTTGGCGACTCCTTCAAGTAAGAGAAAGTTTATGCCGCCGTGTGGACAACGATTCAACCGGACGCTGGAGGGGCACGCGGGTAGGGGTACTCTGTGCCACTCCGGCCCATACAATATTTTCACCCGGGAGCGACAGCGCCCGCACCGGCAGCGACGAGCGAAGAGACGGGTGAAGCGCCGATGAACTTCGAGGAGTTCGAGCCGGTATATGAGGCGATCATCGCCGATTTCGGCTTCGGACGGGCGGCCGACGAGCGGGCGCGCGACGTCGCCGCCGAGTTCGCGACCCCGTTCGCGTTCGAACGGTTCGCCGACTGGCGTGGGGCGACGGTGGCGATCGCGGGGGCCGCACCCACCCTTCCCGACGAACTGGCGCTCGCCCGGTCGGCCGACGTGGTCGTCGCCGCCTCGACCGCGGCCGACGTGCTGATCGATGCCGGGATCGACGTGGACTGCATGGTCACCGACCTGGATAAAAACCCGGAGACGGGGGCGGAACTGACCGCCCGCGGCGTCCCGGTGGCGGCGCACGCACACGGTGACAACATCCCGGCGGTCCGCGAGTGGCTCCCCGAATACGACGCGGAGAGTACCCTCGTGACGACGCAGGTCGCCCCGCGTGGGGCGGTCGAGAACGTCGGTGGGTTCACCGACGGCGACCGTGCGGCCTTCCTCGCCGATCACGTCGGGGCTGGGCGGCTCGTCTTTCCCGGCTGGTCGTTCGACGACCCGACCGTGGATTCGATGAAGGCGAGAAAGCTGACGTGGGCGGCGCGGCTGCTTCGATGGCTCGAACGACGTCGCAATGAGCGGTTTGACGTGCTTGATGGCCGACGGAAGACGCTGGACGACGGCTCCGCCCTCGCCGTCGGTCGGTGGGGGAAGGGGGCGTCACGGTGAGATGTCAATCGCGTCGAGGCGAACCGCTTCCACGACGTTCAGAGGCCGCTTAAGAGCCCGAACAGGAAGATCACGATCAGCGCCGCCGTCAGGATCAGGAGCACCCCTCGCTTGGTGATCGAGAATCGACCGTGGAGAGCGGATCGGCCGCTGGGACGTTCCGTCCCGCGATCGACCCGCTGTGCCCGCTGGCCGTTACGACGGCCGGCCATCGTCGCAAGCCGGCCCGTCATCGTTCACCCTTTCACCGTCGTCGTCAGCCGTTGATCTCGTTTCTTCGTTGTCATCGTGTTCCTGCCATGCCTCGTTCCATCCGACACCGGGAGCCCAGCGCACGGGCGCACCGACAGCCGTTCGGTTGCTCATGCTGCGGTCTCCCCATCGCCGACGTCATCGTCGCCGTCGTCGTCTTCGTCGCGGTCGATGGTCTCGGATCCGTCGCCGTCCTCGCTACCGTCGCCGTCCTCGCTACCGTCTTCTTCGGCGTCCGCTGCGCCATCGTCGGCATCACCTCCACCGTTCGTCCCGCCTTTATCGGCCTCCGAATCGTCGCCGGCAGCGTCCGAGCCGCTTGCATCGGCGTCCGACTCGGCCTCCGACCCGGCGTCATCCGCCTCGTCCTCCTGATCGACATCGGGAGCATCGTCGGGAGCCGCCGTGTCGCCCGACCCTGATCCCTCCACGTCGTCCGTCTGCTTCCCCTCTTCGGTCGCGTTCGCGTCGTCATCGGCGTCCATCTCCGGACCCGTCGGCTCCCCGTCGGTGGCGGTGTCGTCGTTCACCGCGGACTCCGACCCGTCGCCATCGCCGGTACCCGGTGCGCCGGTTTCGTCATCATCCGACTCGTCGGGGTCGTCGACAGCCGGGCCGTCGGAATCATCGCCGTCCGATCCGTCGGGATCGTCCGCCGGCAGTTCGTCGTCCGGGGATCCGTCGATCGCCGTCCCGTTCGGGTTCTCCGCTCCCGGACCCTCGACCGTTTCGTTCCCGATCGGGCGATCCGTTGTGGTCCCGTTCCCCATCGCCGAGTCCGCCGTTGTCCCGTTGCCGGCGGTGGATCCACCGTCGACATGGCTGCGGTCGCCGTCGATCGAGGGTTCTGCCTCCTCGGGCGGGGACTCCTCGATCGGCGTGAAGTCGTCCACCGAGGTGAACTCGCCCTCGATCGACGCATCGTCCGTGAACAGCGCCACGGTGGCGTAACCACCGCCGAACGCCGCCGCGAACACGACAACCGCCGAAAGCGTCACGGCGAAAACCGACGTCGCTATCCGGTTCATCGCGACCCCTCCGGGGACCCGCGGGCGGTGTTCGACGGGAAGTCGTCGTGATCTCCGTCCTCCATTCCGCCGTCGGGCGTCGGCTCGGGCGATGGGTCGATCGCTCGGTCGAAGCCGTCATCGAGGATCGGTGAATCCGCTTCATCCACCCTCTCATCGGCGACCGGCACATCCGCTTCATCGGCCGTCTCATCGACCGCGACTGGCGTGCGGGCACGCCGGCCCGCAACCAACAGCACGGCGATGCCGAGGGTGGTGAGGACGGCACCGGTGCCGAACGCGATCGTGAGCGCCGTCGGCGTCGTGTAAGCGACGTAGACCGCGTAGGGCGCAAAGACGAGCAGTACGCCGAGACCGCCCTCAAGCGTCCGGTCCGTGATCATGAACCCACCAGCATCAGCAGCGGGGCTCGCCGGCACGCCGACACCCGTGGTGCCGTCGGCGACTCCCCCGTCGTGAGCGTTCGACACGTCGTCGCCCGACGGGTCCGTGTCCGCACGCTCGTCGCCCGACGGCTGGGCTTCGGCCGCACCGGCACCGGTCGATGCCGCCGAGCGCGCACGGTAAAGACTCCAGACCTCCGAAAGCGCGAGCAGCGCGAACGGCAACACGACGAGCACGGCGAAACCGAGCGGCGAGCCGGCGAACTGGATCACGTACCCGATGTACGGGATCGTCAGCGCCACCGCGCCGATCACGTTGGCCCCCGGCACGAGCGAGGCGTCGGGTGCGCCGTTGGCATCACCCTGCGTCTCGAAGGCGACACCGCCGGGGCCATCAACCACGTCGATGACGCGGTGGGTCACGGGGACTTCGTTGTCGCCGCGGACGAACGTGATAACGTCGCCCTCGACGATCGCCGCGGGGTCGCGCTCGGCGACGATCACGACATCCCCGGGCGCGATGGCCGGCGTCATGCTCGCGGTGAGCACGACGAAGCTGTGATCCGCGCCGATCACCCCCGGTACCGCGTACACCACGAAGGGTGCGACGAGGGCGATCAACAGGACGATCCCGAGGACGTTTGCGATTGTTTTGAGTGAGATTGGTCGGGTCATTACTGCTCCTCCGAGCCGCAAAGCGGCCTTCCGTCGGTGGTCGTTCCGGCGATGATCTCGTAGCGCGGATCCTCCGTCGGGAACGTGTCACCGACCTGGAGCGGCTCCGAGCAGCTCACGTGAACGTCCGTCGTCCCCGCAGCGTCTTCGATCCGAATGTCCGGGCCGAGCCGATCCGAGCCCTGTCCGGGTCGGTCGACGTCGGCCCCGTCGATCGTGAACTCCTCGCCGGTGTCGAGTTCGTCGTCGAAGAGCACGCCGCTCGTGTTCCCCTTGGCCGACTGAACGCTGGTCCGTGTCGATCCGGGTCCGATGTACGCGAGCGTGAGCGTCCGAAGGCTGACCCGTCCGTCCGCACAGACGACGCAGTCGTCTGTCGGCTCCTCGGGTTCCTCCGGGCCATCCTCCCCGTTTTCACCGTCGTCGCGAGCGTCACACAGGTCCATCCCGTCGATGGTCGTGGCCGAGACGATCTCGAAGTTGCCGAAGACCATGCCTGGTTCGAGCGGTTCCGAGCAGCTCGTGTGGATCTTCACTCCCCGAACGCGAGTGGAGCCGCCTGCGTGTCCTGGCGTGCCATTGCCACCGGAAGCGGTCCCCTCATCATCGACGTAGAGGTTCGGGCCGATCCAGTTGCCGTCCGGTCCGGCGACATCGGTCGATCCGGCGTCGACGAGGAACGTCTCGTCGGGGTCAACTGACCCGTCGAACACGACCGTTCCACCTTGTCCAGCGCCACCCGCACCGCCGCCGGTTGCGGCGGCGGTCACGTGTGCCGTCTCCGCCCCGAGGTATCGGAGCCTGAGCGAGCCGATCTTCACGCCGTTGCCGTCCGCACAGATCACACACGGGTCCGGACACGTCTGGGCGTCAGCGAAGGGGTTCGAGTTCTCTGCAGTCGCCTCCGAGACGTGTCGGCACTGTTCGGTGTATAATTGCACCCCGAACGGCGTGGACGCGCCGGCGGCCCGCTCGGGCGCATCGGCGGGAAGCGACCAGTCGAGGACGAGTTCGAGCGGGTCGCCAGCGGGATCGAGGCAGGCGTCGCCATCGAGGTCGTCGAGCCGGATGCCGGAGACGAGCTTTCGACGGATGTCGGCGACCGATCCCGAGGCGAGCGTCGTCTCCGAGGAGCCGATACCCGCCGAAAGCGTCGCCTGGATGGCGTCGCCGAGCGGGTCGAAGGCGGGCGGGCAGTCGGTGCCGAGCCAGAGCCGAGCCCGGTTCGTCCGTACCTCGATCCGGAAACGCTCAGTGTCGGATTCGCCGCGGTCGATGCTATCAACCTCGAAGGCGAGGGTACCATCGGGCGCGGGCGTTCCGTCGATCAGGATCTCGACCTCCCCAGCGCCGATCCCGTTGTCCGCGAAGGACGCGGCATCCGTGAAGTACGCCGAGGTGCCCGCGCCGCTTGCGGCGCCGATTGCGCCGATGCCGCCGAGCCCCGCGAGGAGCCGGCGGCGGCTCAGGCCGAACACAGAGTGTCCGCCCGCGGAGCCGTCGCGGCCACCCGCGGTCATGCGGATCCCTCCATACCGCACGGGCTGACGCCGAACGCGACGTCGAAGTCGACGGAGCCGCCCATGCCGGCGTTGCCGCCGCCGGTCGGGAACCGCCAGTAAAACAGCAGGCAACGCCGGTCACTCGGGGTGAGACAGCCGTTATCGAAGAACCCGGAATCGATCGTGATCCCCTCGGAGAGGTCGTGACCCGCGAGCTCGGCGACGGTTCCGGAGAAGATCTCCCTGCCGAAGCCGGCGAACTCCCCGTTCACACCCTCACAGCTTCCCATCCCGAGAAGTCCGGTGTCGTAGCGGAGGTCCACTTCGATACGCTCGGCGAGCTCCACGCTCGCGTGGTCGTTGCCGATCGTCGGTGTGACGCGCATCTCGACGGCGAGGCCCTCCTCAACGTCGTCCTCGACGCGGAGCCCGACGCTCGCGGCTCCCTCGTCGCCGGGGAGCACGTCGTCGAGGTCGATCAGGCGGACGTCGGTGACGTCGTCGGCGAAGTCGTCGCCGTCGCCACCGTTCGTTTCGTTGGTCGGGCCGTCAACGACGACCTCGCCGTTATATATCGTCTGCCAGCCGACGAGCAGCCGCCGGCCGGTCGTCTCGGCGTAGGTGTAGTTCGTGTATTCGTTCCAGCTGCCCGTGCTGCGGCCACGAGCGAGCCCCGCGGTCGCGAAGCCGACGGCTCCCACACCAGCAAGCGCCTGTCTCCGCGTGATTTCAGTGTCTCTGTCGGTCATGCGTGTGTTTCGTCGGCTCCGAACGGCCGGTCGTCAAAGGTCTCCACGTCACCGTGGTACGTATGTATGCGTCGCCTACCCGGACGGTTCGGATCCCGAACCGGACGGATGGCGGGCCCTGAACCGACGACAGGGGGTGCCTGCCGAGGCCCACAGGGCGGGTTATCGCGTCCGACTCCCTCGAAATCAAGGGAACCTACGACACACGTTCTCGGCGGTCGGACGCTACTCGCCGTCCTCCGCCCAGGGGTTCTGTGGATCGGGGTTGTGTCTGCACTGTTCGGTGTAGAAGGACAGATCGAACGCGACCGTGTCGCCCTGCACCTCGTTGCCGACCGTCGTCGGGAGGCACCACTCGAAGCCGATAAACCGGGTGTGTGACGGCTGGAAGCAGACCTCGCCGTTCTCCTCGTCGCCGTTCTCCTCACGATCGACGTCACAGTAGAGGAATCGGAAGTTGCTGATCCCGTACGGCTCGCCACCCGGCGAGAGTGTCGTCGCGACGGACCCGCTGGTCGCACAGTCGTAAAGCGTCGGGAGACCCTCACCGGGACCGAGTCCGTCGGGGCCGCCCTTGAGGTTCACCTGACAGATGGGTACGTTGCTCTCCCACTCGAAGCCGACCGGCTCGTCGTCATTTTTGTACGTTACGTCGACGAGGGTGATTTCGACGTCATCGTCGCCATCGATCTCGAACGTGAACACATCGCCCGGTTTGAGGTTGGCGATATCGTCGTCATCGTCGACCTTCGGGAGTTCGATGCACTCACCGGTCGGTTCGACCGGCTCCGATACGTCGTTCTCGGAGGGAACCGTGACTTCGGGATCGAACGCCAGCAATCGGCCGTCCGCGAGGTCGCCGAGGACCTCACGGAGCGTTCCGGAGGTGATCTGTGGCTCATCCTCCTGGAAGACGTTGTCCCCGTCGTCATACCACGCCCGGGCGATGATCTCATCGGCGAGCTGTGGACCCTCGCTTTCGGGGTGTTCACCGTCCGTCTCCTCGGTGAGGAGGCCACGAAGCCAGATGTAGCCGGGGTTGTCACAGAGTTTGAGTCCGAAAGTGACCTCACCGCAGTCACCGGGTTTCACGTCGTCAAGCTCGATGAGGCTCTCCTGGGGTTCGCCATCGGGGCGCGTCCCGAAGTCGACGTCGTCGAACGTCGCGATCTCCCCGCAAGAGAACTCCAGGTTGCGGCCCGCTATCGCCGCTGCTTCACGTTCCTCGTCGTCCTCGTTGCCCGTGAGTTCGGTGTAGACATCGAGGGTCGTGTTCTCGTCCTCGTCCTCGCGTTCGAACGACTGCAGGCCGTTACCGTCGTGGTCGGGATACGCGTTGACGAACGGGCGCATCGCGTCGCCGTAATCGCCCGGGCGTGTCGCTTGTGGGGCCCCGTGGTAGAGCTGCTGCCAGGTGACGCTTAAGTCGAGCTCACCGGCGGTGATCGTGTTGCCTTCGAACGACTCCTGGTCGCTGAAGTAGGCGGTCGTTCCGAGTCCGGCACCCGCGCTGGCGACGCCGATGGCGCCGAGTCCAGCGAGCATCTTGCGCCGCGAGAGGCCGATCGAGTTGTTGGCTTTGTCGGTCATGATTGGTCCCCGAAGGGAAGTCCCACCGGTGGAGTCGAACCACCGTACTCCGAATGGGAAACCGCTGATCGGCCACGCGTGTAGCCGGATCGGAATGGTTGAGGATCAGGCTTGACCGTCCAGTTCCTCCGGCGGGATCACTACTTCCTCGTCCGTGCCGTTCGGGTCGTTGTGCCGGCACTGCTCGGCGTACAGCCCGAGGTCGAACACGAGCTCCGCGCCCTGAACGTCGTTGTTGTCCAACGTCGCCCCCTCGTCAGTGGAGCGGATCGGGAACTCCCAGCTGAACCCGAGACAGTGGGTCGTGTCGGTCCCGAAACACTCCGCGCCCTCATCGAGTGGGAGGCGGTTGAGTATCGTTCCCGGGCCGCTGCCGAGTCCGGAGAGGACGTCGGAGAGTGTGCCGTAGGAGATGATCTGTTCGGGGAGGATCGCCAGCGCGACCTGTGCGAACAGCGACGGAATAGCCTCCGGGTCGACGATGTTGAAGAAGAACGCCGGGTCCCCACCGAAGGTGAACGGATCGCCGCTAAAGCTGGCGGCAGCCGCACCGTCGACATCGATAGCGACGCCGGCTGGGCCGGCCATCACGCGCTGGGTGAACTCGGCTTCCGGGAAGGACGTTTCATCCCCGATGACGAAGATGTCCGACGGGTAATCCGGATGCGTCCGAAGTTCGTTCGCCTCGGTGAG
>Ga0207421_10000138_pt1 | contig 84512 bp, 71 predicted proteins | sample SodLakKL_010_SED_4_FD_187542 | JGI IMG/M metagenome (GOLD analysis project Ga0207421, IMG submission 187542) | Alkaline sediment microbial communities from Lake Tanatar, Kulunda Steppe, Russia - 8KL_010_SED (SPAdes) (version 2) | ecosystem: Environmental > Aquatic > Non-marine Saline and... | reverse complement strand
CTCGTCGAAACCGAACCGTTCGAGTTTCTCGGCATCCCCGAACCTGCGAGCTAATCTCGCTGTGCCTAACCGAGGCTCATCCTCTGTATGTTTCACCGGGTTGTTAACGGATTCCACATGGGTTGTCACCCCATCACGCTATGTGTGGACTCTCGACGGAACGGCTCTTGCACGCTCTTCTCGGCGAAACCAACCCCGGTGAAGAGTTCTATGACACCCTCGTCGACGGCAGCCCGCAGCTACGGTAGCCACTGAACGTCATTGCACAGACACTCACGCCACCATGGCTCAGAACCGGTGATAAACCGGTTCTGGGCCGACTCGCTGTGAGGGTGTGTAAATCGTTCAATTGTTACGATAACTGCCGATCAGTGCACATCCTTTCGAAGACAGCGTCGCGTTTTGAGGGGACCGTTCACTGCCCACTGCATCGACAATTTATGATGAGCGACGACGGGAATTTCTATGAGGGGAACCATGACGTTCTAGCACATTTAGGGATGTGCTTATGTACCACGGTCGGCACTCACACCTCATGCGACCGAAAACTGACGCCAACGGCATAGAAATGCACGAATGTTTGGTTTGTGGTGCTCGACAAGGATCTGGCGGCACCTGTGAGGAGTGTAACTCGACAGTGTACCACATCGGTCGAGCCCGTGACCTGTAGTTCACATATCATATCCACCTGACGGACCGAACAACCTCGAGGCGAGTTACACACCGGATCATCGCTTGCCGGGAACCGGTTCGCCGACGCGGGTGTCGTCGCTCGTCCCTTCGGCGGTGAATTCCTCGAGCGTTCGCTGTCGCGTCTCGGGAGACGACCCAGAGAGCGCATACGGCAGGAGGATGGAGACGGCATTGATCACGAGAATCAGGACGATTGGGGCCAGAAACAGCCCGTACAATCCAAAGACTGCCGGGCCAACGATGTAGGCCACGAGCAACAAACCGGTGTGCGTCTGGTCGCCGCTGATGTGTGCCCGGATGAAGAAATCGGGGATGAAGTCGACGACGACGGCGCTGACGACGAGCAATACTGCCACCGGAACCAGCAAGGAGAGGTCGCCCTGGAACCAGGCTGTGGCGGTAAGCCCGATGACAACCGGGATGTACACCAGTTTTATTCCAACGACCGGAATGAGGCTGCCGATACCGGCGAGTGCACCGACCAGTGCCGGAAATGGCACCTCGACCACTGCTGGCGCGACCGCATTGTAGCTGTAAAACGTCACCACACCCACGATAGCCGTCACGAAGACGTTGACGATGTTGCCAAAGAGCGTCATCGAGAGTTCTGGATCTACGGCCCGAACGTACGCACGTGCAACCCCGGATTCGTCGAAGGTCTCGAGCAACCAGGAAACGAATCGAGGGCCGTCGATCAGCATATAGTAGGTCAAGACGAGCGTGATCAGAAACTGGACCAGGAAGCCGCTCAATATGTCGACGACACTTCCCAGGCTCACAATCACGAGACCGAGTGACGCCTGGGTACCGGCTTCCGCCAGCAACTCCCGCAATTCATCCGTATCGAGACCGGTGAGGTCACCCTCCGTGATGATCGTTTCGAGAAACTGGTCCTGGACGTCGTACGTCTCGAGGATGGTCTGTGCCTCCACGATGATGATGGCTACGGTGTAGACGAGAAGGACCGCAAAGGGGACGCCAAACAGGACGAGCGCAAGGATCGCTCGCAGCCGTCGGGGGAGATCGAAGCGGGCCAGGTTTCGGTAGATCGGACGAACGGCGTAGTAGAGAAACACGGCGAACACGACGACTGCCAGGAACGCCAGGGCGATGTACGCGGCTACCCCAAGCAGGGCGACGACGAACCCGCCCACCAGCAGTCGCCGTCCAAGTTCCCGATCGTATTCCATGACAAATACGTTTCATCTGACGCTATTTGACTCTGGCTCTTCTACGGATCTCAACGACGCCGCACAACGGAATTGCTGTCCGTGACCCCAGCGATACCTAGCGGTCGGCCCCGACGGGCCAGCGACTGCCTGGCTCGCAAGTGGGTGGTTGTTCGTCGCCGGTGGCGGCTGCCTCGAGGAGGCGGGGTGCGTAGAAGGCGACCGAAAAGTCCTGTGGCGAGGGGATGGCGCAGGCGAGCCAGCCGATCGCCCACGCAGTGAGGAGGACGTTCTCGGTCGGCACCGCGAAGAACGCGAAGCCGGGGAGTGCCAGCACCAGCGGCATCAGGGCGGCGACGCGGAGTTGCCAGCTCGGTTCGTCGCCAGTTGGGTTCGGGTACACCGCGGCCCACGGACACCCCGCCAGTCCCGCGAGCAGACCGTTCGAACGACCGGGCACGAGGACCACCTCGTACTCGATACCGCTAGCGCGGAGCGCCAGCGCGTGTGCGCCCTCGTGGGCGAGGAGGCCGACGACTACCGCGGCGATGAGAACACAGCCAGCGGCGAGAGAGACACTGTCGATCATGTCGTTGGCCACTCATGTCAGAGACGTCGCGGGAAAACGCTGCCTGTGACGCCGAGTGGCGTACGTGTCTTTTCGACGTCGGAGGGAAACCCCTCTCGCTGTACCAATTGCTGAGTTATACGCTGTACAGGCGCACTAAGACGAGTTCGTTACCGAGATAGTTTATGAACAATGATTAAATACCAGTGTGTGCTATGTCGTTCCATGACACTTGCCGAGGAGATCGAATTCGGCCACGAGGACCGCAAGCGAATCTACGAGTACGTCGAACGCAACGGGGCCGTCGATCCCGACGAGGTACACGGTCGACTCGGCATCGATCCCGGGGGGTTCAGACACCACGTGGCCATTCTCAAACGCGATGGCCGGCTCGACGACCACGACGGTCGATTGCGAGTGACCTTGGCCGCTGGCGCCGAGGAAGAATACCACAGCGAGGAGCTCGAGTTCCAGATCCGACCGGCCAGGCAGGAGGACCTCTCGGGGATCGTCGGTGCGATTCGACAGGTGGCCTCGGAGAAGACGTACATCGTCGCCGAAAGCGTCGCGGACGAGATCGACCACCAGGATGCCTTGCTGCGAAGCAACGAGATCGAGTCCCGAATGTTCTTCGTCGCGACGGTGAACGACGAGGTGGTCGGCTGGGTACACATCCACGCCCCCGAGCTGGACAAACTGAGCCACACGGCCGAACTGACCGTCGGCGTCATCGAGGAGTACCGCACCCACGGCATCGGCTCACACCTGCTCTCCCGCGGGCTCGAGTGGGCTGGCGCGAACGGCTACGAGAAGGTCTACAACAGCGTCCCCTCGACCAACGAGGAGGCCATCGCGTTCCTCGAGACCCACGGCTGGGAGGTCGAAGCCGTCCGCGAGAACCACTACAAGCTCAACGGGAAGTACGTCGACGAAGTGATGATGGCGCTCGTCCTGGACTGATCGATCGCCGGCAATCGACGACTCGAGCGGTCGTGATCGGACCGAAAGACAGTTTTCCCGATCACGACAATCGGAACCCATGCTCTCTATCGCGCTTGCCGGAAAGCCAAACGCCGGCAAGTCAACGTTCTATACGGCAGCCACCATGGCCGACGTCGACGTCGCCAACTACCCGTTCACGACGATCGACGCCAACAGAGGCGTCAGCTACGTCCGCACCGAGTGTCCCTGCCTCGAGCGCGAGCAGCGATGTACCAGCGACGACTGTCGAGACGGCAAGCGGTACGTCCCAATCGAACTGCTTGACGTCGCCGGACTCGTCCCCGGCGCACACGAGGGCAAGGGACTGGGCAATCAATTCCTCGACGAACTCACCAACGCCGACGTGATCGTCAACGTCATCGACGCCTCCGGCGGAACGAACGCGAAGGGCGAACCCGTGGACATCGGGAGTCACGACCCGCTCGAGGACATCGATTTCGTCGAGACGGAGATGGACAAGTGGCTGGCGGGCATCGTCGCGGACAACTGGGAGGGCGTCGAGCGAAAATCCCGATCACCTGACTTCGACCTGGACGAGACGCTCGCCGACATGATGTCGGGGTTCGGGGCTTCACCAACCGATGTCGCGACGATCCTTCGCGATCTCGAGTATCCCGCTGACCCCCTCCAGTGGAACGACGGCGATCGGGAAGCCCTCGCGACCGAGATCCGCCAGCGAACCAAACCGATCGTCGTCGCCGCGAACAAGATCGACGTCGCCCCAGCGGAGAACGTCGAGCGCCTCACGAACCTCGAGAAGCCCGTGATCCCCACGACTGCGGAGGGCGAGCGTGCCCTGGGAAAGGCCGCCGAAGCAGGGCTGATCGCGTACGATCCGGGCGACGCAGACCTCGAGATCGTGGGTGACGTGAGCGACCCCCAGCGAGAGGCCCTCGAGGGGCTCGGGGAAACGATGGCTCGCTGGGACGGGACTGGCGTCCAAGCCGCGTTGAACTACGCGGTGTACGACCTGCTCGAGTACCTCACTGCCTACCCCGTCCAGGACGCCTCGAAGTGGTCGGACGGGAGCGGGAACGTCCTCCCCGACGCATTGCTGTTGCCAGAGGGATCGACACCGGTCGACCTGGCCTACGGCGTCCACTCCGACATCGGTGACGGCTACCTCCACGCGGTCAACGCCCGATCCTCCCGGGAGGTGAGCGACAGCTACGAGCTCGAGGAGGGCGACGTCATCAAGATCGTGAGCACCAACTGATTACGACGTGGCACTCGCCTCGAGTGCCGTCTTCACGTTCTCGAGAGTCGTCCGAAGGTCCCGTTCGTTGTACCGCTTGACGACAGGGGAGGCCGCTGCCGAGGTGACGCGACCGGGGATGTCGTAGGTGCAAGTGTAAGTCATCCGCGTTCCCGCCCCGCCATCGATGGCCTCGAACTCCAGGTCGATCTCTCCCTCGAGAACACCGTGCATGTCGAAGGTCATGCGCCCGTTCGGTTCGTGGTGGGTCTGGACCAGTTCGCCGTCGAGGCCGATGCCAAGCATCTGGTAGGTAAACGAGAGCCGCTTTCCCCCGTTCTCCAGCGGTTCGACGTCGTCGACGTCGGTGAGGCTGGGGGTAACCGCGGCGTGGTTGTGCGGGTCGTCGAGGTAGTCGAACACCTGTTCTGGGGGCGCGTCGATTTCGATGGTTTCTCCGATCGTGACCATACCAAATCTACGACGACCGGGATAAAAAAGCCACCTCCGATGTCCTGGTTACTGTCCTCGCTCCCAACGATTGCCGACCATGGACGGCCAATCCCCGGGAACACGTCACCACGAACCGCATGAATCTGGCCGAAGCCGGTCGTTCGGACACAGGTATAAGTATCATACCGCCAGTAGTCCGTGGCAATGCCTGGGTCCCCACCCCCTCGCTCGTCCCCGTCACTCGAGGGAACCCTCGTCGCCTGCGAGGAGCCCCGCGTGGACGTCCTCGAGGTCATCACTGCGGAGTACGCTGCCCTCGCGTCGGACGTCGGCCCCGAAAACGTCCTGGTGCTCAAACGCCACCCGGCTGGGGTCGACGCCCTGGGAGCAGCGCTCGCGGCCGTCGACGTCGAGAGCGGTGGGCCGCACAGCCCACGCGTCGAATCCCTCCCAGAACACGCCTCGAAGGTCCTCGAGGAACACGACCCGACACTCGAGCGGCTGGCTTACGAGGAACGGATCGAACTCATCTCGCTCGTGATCGACGGCGCGAGTCGCGACGTCCCACCGTATCTCGAGCAAGCCAGCGATCAGGACCGATTTACCAGAGACGTCGGCCAACTCCTGCTCGAGGTCACCAGACAGGATGTCACGCCCTCGACTGACTGTCACCCCTGTCTCGACTTCCTCTTCGCGATGAACGACCGATTCCACGCGGAACTCGAGTCCCGAGGATACGTCGAGCGGGCAGCCGTGATCCCCCGAACGGTGGCCCTCCTCGAGGACGACGTTAATGGCCTTCGCGCCCGTGTCACTGAGTCCTTCGATGCTGTGCTCGCAGTGCAATTCGAGGAGTGTCGCCAGCTCGACCGTCGCTATCTCGCCGCGCTGACTGAAACAGCCGAGCTGGTGTGTGTGGGCCAGCGCCACGCGAGTGTTGAACGCACCCGCGTCGAGCCGGGTTCGCTCGAGAGCGTAGCACCGTCCCTCGACGTTCGAATCCCGGCAGACTCGGGGGGGACCCAGCCAACTCGTCCCCTCGTGCGGGCTCTCGCCACCGGAACTAGTGGGGCTGATGGGGTCGATGGAAGACGGTCCCCGGGCAAGCACGTCAACGGTTATCGACTCCACGCAGAGACTGCCCGACAACAGACGGCTGTCGTCGCCGCCGAAATCAATGCCCTGTGTGACCGGACTGACCTCGAGTACGGTGAAATTGCCGTTGCGGTCCCGGCACCTGAACGAATTCCGCCCACCAGACGGCGCTTGCGTGAGGGAGACGTACAGACTGCCACCGTCGGCACCCCGTCGCTGGCCGACGACCCAGCTGTCAGCGAACTGTACGCGGTGATCCTGGCACAGGCGACGCTCGAAGCTGGAGGGACGGTCACGGACCTCGAGAGCGAGGTCGCCACCCGAATCGGTGCGCGGGCCTCCCTGGACGCCCTCGAACGCGTCCGAAGCCGATCGGTCGTCTCAACGCTTGCGGAGTGGATCGTGGAGACGGATTGCAAGGATCGAATCGCCCGCGCGGCGTCGTGGGCCGAGGCCCGCGAACAGTTCGACAGCGTCGAACGCATCCTCGAGATGGCCCGGTTCGTGGAGGCGACGGATCTGGTAGCTCCCGACTGGGATGGACTCGCACGGATGGTTCGCCGAGCGATCGAGTACGACGCCCCACACGTCCACGAGATTGAAACTGATGCTGCTCAAAGTGGTGTCGCGGTCTGTACGGTCGACGACCTGGCCTACGACAGCCGATCGGTGGTCTTCCTGCTCGACTGTATCGACGACGCATACCCGGGCTCGCAGTTTCTCACGGCTCTGTTCCCAAACGCATGGCTCCGATCGATGCCCGACTTTCCCGCTGTCACGGATCCATCAATCGCGGCCCTCGAGACGTTCGCAACGATCGCTGACCCGGCATCTGTGGTCGACCGATTCGAACGCTATCACGTCGAGCGCTCGCGGCGTCGACTGGCCCTCGGGGCCAGTGCGGCAACCGACCGGTGTTACTTCTGCTCGTTCGAGCGCGAACTCGAGGGGTTACGACGGACTCGAGCCGTCTCGCGATTCGTCCGTGAACTCGAGGCCGACCAGTCGATCGATCTCGAAACCGTGCAACCAGCGTCCAGTGGTCGACTCGTGGACGGTCCAAACCGAACGCGGACAGCATTGCTCGCCGAACCCTGGGCGGAACTCGAGACGCTGCGACGACGCGCGTCCACCGGCGACCCGGCGGATCTCGGGCCCGTCGAGGAACGCTTCCAGGAACTCGCGCTGGTTCTCGAGGACGATGCCGTCGATGAGACCCTTCGGGAGGCCGTCCGCACCCAGTTCGAATTCGCAGCGGGGGAGGTCAGACGGTGAGTGAACACACTGGCGACCAGCGGCTTCCGATCGAAGGGGTACGGGCGTATCTCCACTGCCCTCGACGGTTCCAGTTCGCCCACATCGACGATCTCGACCCCGACGAACGTGTTCAGGACGACAGGCTCGGGTTGCTCCGCCGAGCGCTGTGTGAGGCCCTCCGACACGGTAGTTCACTGGCGGCACGTGCCCGCAGCAGCCTGGCGAAGGACTGGACCGAACAGCAGCTTGGGCTCCACTCGACGGCCCAGCGGGCCCACGAACGTCGCCGTCTCGAGGCAGTTGTCGGTGCCTACGTCGAGGCTGTCGGTGGTGCGCACGCGGAGGCCCTCTCAGCGACGCGGGCTGGCGGAGTGAAGGGTGAGTTGGTTGGGCCAGATCTCCCACTCGAGGCGACGTTCGAGTCCGTCACTATCACGGCACCGGTCGATTACGCGTTCCGATCGGGTTCGACGCTCACGGGCGTTCGGTTCCTGGCCAGCCCGGCGACCCTCGGCTCGCTCCGCTACGACGACGAGTGGGACGGCCAGGTTGCCCGACGATTCACCGAACACACGGATCAGGATTCCGACCAGACCCATCCCGAGTTCGTCGGACACCTCCTCGAAACGGCCGCCGTGCTTGAAGGGCTCAGGGCCCTACGCGACCACCTCGAACTCGAGTCGGTCCGCACCTGTCGGTACGTGGTCATTCCCTTGCTCGACCGGTCGGCAACGACCGTCGACTGGATGAGCGAAACGGTGGAAACGACGGTCGAACCCGTGGACCTGACCGATCGATACATCGATCACCACACGTTCGCACGGACCCACGAACATCGAAACCGGGCCGTCGACCGCTATCTTCGAGCGATCGTGGCCGACGCGGTCGACGGCCCCTACGATCCGCGGACGTCACCGAGCACGGACTGGGCACACATCGAGGCCGAGGCTTGCCCGGAGTGTCCGTTCGCCATCTGCTGTGGCGACCGTCTCGAGTCGGAGGTGGGGATCGATGACTGATCGGTCCCCATCCTCAGCCGAGGTCTCCCCAACGCCGAACCAGCGGGCGGTTATCGAAAGTGACGCCAGGAGTCTCTCGGTCGACGCCGGGGCGGGAACAGGTAAGACGACGACGATGATCATGCGTCTCGAGCGAGCGATCGAATCTGGTGCAGTCGATCCAGCGAACGTACTGGTCGTCACCTTCGCGAACGAAGCCGCCTCGAACGTTCGATCGGCAATCGCCGATCGACTCAATCCTTCGACGGCGGCCGCCATCGACGTCTACACCTACCACTCGCTTTGCTATCGGCTGGTCTCGGAGTACGCCTACTACCTCGGGTTGTCACCGTCTTTCGAGGTCGTCACCGAACGGGGTCGTCGACGCACCCTCACCCGATTGCTCTCGGAGCGCGATTACGACTTCGCCGCGACTGACCTCCCGGGGGAGGAAGCGGCGACACCTGGAGCTATCGTCGACCGTATCGACCGATTCGTCGCGACGATGAGCCGGGAGAACGTCGACCCCGAGCAACTCGAGGCGGCGCTTCCAGCGGAGCGGACGTTGCACCTGCTCGAGCAACTTCTCCTCTGGTTGCGACGGGAGGCCGACGAGTCGCTGTCGTTCGACAATCCAGCGCTCCGGTACTTTTCGACCCAGGAGCATCTCGAGGAGGCGCGTGAGGGGCTCATCGAGTACGGCACGCTCCTGACGTTCTGCCGGGAGAAGATCGCCGAAGCACCAGCGCCGTTCCGTGAGGAACCAGTCGTTCGCGAGGTCGATACGTACCTCAAAACGCTCCAGCGGTGTGTGACCAGAGTCAGAGAGCGACTCGACCTGGACGATCCGACCACCAAACAACTTCCCCGGGTGCTCTTCTGCAATCAAGTGTGGCGCCAGGCGACGGACACCATCGAACAGACGCCGGTGGGGCGACTCGAGCACTACGTCGAGTTTCTCCGGCAGGCGCGTCACTATACCGCGATCTACGCCGATTACCGCGACCAGCTCGAGGCCGATGGAGCGCTCGACTTCGACGAGCTGGTCCGCACAGCGACTGGGTTGGTCGAGGACGAGTCGGTGGCCGAGGACATCATTGGCAAGTGGGCAGACGTCTACTGCGACGAGTTCCAGGATACGGATCGGGTGCAGTGGCGACTCATCGAGGCATTGACGGCCGACGAAGATGGTCCCTCGTTGCTCGCTATCGGGGATACCGACCAGTCGATCTACGGCTGGCGGGGCACGGATCCACGAGGGCTCGCGACGCTCGGTGCCGAGGATCCCAACCACGAACGGATCGAACTCGAGACGAATTTCCGATCCAGACAGGAGATCCTCGACGTGACGAACGAGTGTGTCTACAGTGGCGGCGAGTCGAAAACGTTGCGAGAGCGAAACCATGGGGGCGACGGTGATGACAAAACTGACCCGCCGGCGCGCGTGTTGACCGTCGAGTCGGACACGATCAGTCGACCCACGGCCGAACAGGTTGGCGTCGTCCTGGCGCAGTTGCTCAACGGAACCGCAACCCACGTTCCGGAGCGGGCTCCCGGCGACATTGCAGTCATCGTGCGCACCAACGCCCAGGGCGATGCCGTAGCGGAGGAACTCGCCGAGCGCCAGATTCCGTTCGAGCGTTCCGGCAGGGCCGGTGGGTCGCTCTCCCCGGGGATGCAAACGGTGGTCTCCGCACTGCGTGTCCTCACCGACGACCAGTCAGACGCGGGTGGTGACGTCCACCTTCGACGAGTGCTCCTGTCTCGGTACCGCGTACCCGAATCGGACCTCTCGCGACTGGCCGATCACGACCGTGGCCTCGCCGCCGGGTTTTGGAAAATCGATGCGCCAGAATCGCCTGCGGACACGACCCTCAACCCGGGGGACGGGAACCCGTCGGACGCTGTCGACCAACGCGATCCGGTACGGAGTGTCGACGACCCGACGCTACTCGAGTCACTGGACGAACCCAAGCGGCTGGTTCGAGCCCGCCGCGACCTCGGGTCGCTTGCTGCACAGATCCAGGCCGATCCAGCGGCGGCGTTCATTGAGCGGTTTCTCGACCGGACAAAGATCGCGTGGTTCCTCACACCCGACGAGCGCCAGGAACTCGAGCGCATCGAGCACTTTGCCGAATCGTTCCACGGCGACGACGTGCTCGGCTCGGTCTCGCCAGCGTTCGTCGATGCCCTGGAACGCTACCTCGAGGGCGGCTCCAGGGATCGAACCCAGGGCACCGAATCCGCGGACGCCGTCGACGTGATGACGGTTCACCAGGCGAAAGGACTCGAGTTCGATACCGTTCTCGTCCCCTACCTCTCAGACGAGGAGTGGTGCGTGCGTCCGGATTACGCCGCGAGCGCCCGCTATCGGATGTTGACGGCACTCCTGCAGGGCGACGTGACGTCGCCGCTCACGGCGGATCTCGCCGGATCGCCAGTCGACGAATCCTGGCGCGTCCTCCACGTCGCGCTGACCCGGGCGGAAAACCATCTCTATCTGTTCGGCGCGGACCACGATTACGGTGGGGGCGACGATAGTCTCGGGACCGAACTCGTCGACAAGTGTCTGCCACCGTCGATCGAGTGGTCGGCGGCCGGCGAGCGCATGGACCTCTGGTCGACGCTGCGTGGGGCCGTCGAGCGCGTTCGCACCAGCTATCCCGAGACTGTTTGTGAGGTCACGGCCTCCATCGCCACCGCCACGCCACAGTCGACGGCGACGATCACGTACGAGGGCATCCACGGTCAGGATCGGCTCGAGCCAGGAGACGCCCTCGCGGTGAGTCACGATCTCGGACGACTCCTCCGAGGAGGCACGCTCCTGGCGGTGTCGGACGCGGCGTTCGCGGTTCCGGATCAGCCGCCGACTGGCCGCCATCTGGGAGCCATCGACCCGTCAGCTGCCAGGCTCTCAGCGTCGTCACTCGAGACGGGCGCGATGAACGGCCCCGCACTCCGCCACAGCTACAGCGCACTCGAGACCCATGCGGCGTGCCCGCGAAAGCACTACCTCGAGTACGTCGTCGGGGCGATTGACGATCCGAGTGGTGTTCTCGGGGCGGTGGAGGGGGGGTCGAAACTGGATTCGGACTCGGATTCAGGCCCGACAACGCACACGCCCGACAACCGGCTCGTAGGCACTGTGTTCCACAACGTGGCGGAGGAGGCGTTTTACCGGGAGCACCGGACACGGAGCGCGTGGAAACGTGCCGCCACCCGTCGGCTCCTCGCTCGCGGACGATCGACGCTCGAGGAGCCGGTTCACGCGTGTGTCGATCGCTACTTCGAGGCTACCACCGCCGACGGCGGTGAGTTCGTTCACACCTGGACGCAACTGGCTGCTGAGCTTCCGTTCCGTCTGGACGATGTCCTCGGTCTCGAGGGGTCGGTCGTTGGGGTCGTTGATTCGGTTCGACGGACGCCCTCTGGCGACCTGGTGTTACTCGATTACAAGGCGACCGCCGAGCGAATTCCGCTCGATCGAGCCGCACAGCTCGCCCTCTACGGTCGCGCCTACGAGGAGATGTACAGCCCAGTTGACGCGGTTGGATACGTGTACGTCGGGCCCGTGGATGGCCCCCGGGTCGAGCTCCGCACCCCCGAAACCATTCCGGCGTGGGGACGGATTCAGGACCGTCTCGAGACACTCGAGACACCGACGTACATGGAGACGACGCCTGGGGCGCACTGTCAGCGGTGTCCACACCGCTCATTGGGCTGTGGGCCCGAGGAGTTCACCGATCCGTGATCGAACCAATTGGTCCGACTCGTCGTAACGGATTCCCGGTGATTGCAGGTACCGAAGCGCCTACCCCCCGGAGGAGCCGATAGAAACCCGTTTCAGTCGTCGCTCGCCGCGTATTCCGCTGAATCGGTTGGGACTTCCGGTTCGGGCGTCCCGGGGAGTTCCGCACGAACGTCCTCACGCCCGTCCTCGGTAATCGCCTGATGGTAGGCGTCGGGCATGACCTTCACGAATGCCTGGGTCGCCGTCGCCCAGTTCTCGAGGAGTTCCTGCCCACGCTCGGAGCCCGTGTAGGCGACGTGATTCTCGAGCAGCCGTCGAAGCATGGACTCGTCTGCCTCGTCGAGGTCATTGTACAGCGACACCATGCCGGTGTTTGCCTTGCGCTCGAACTCTTCGTCGGGGTCGAAGACGTAGGCGACGCCGCCTGACATCCCGGCTGCAAAGTTCGTGCCGGTGTCCCCGAGAACGGCGACGACGCCACCGGTCATGTACTCACAGCCGTGGTCCCCGACGCCCTCGACGACGGCCTTCGCCGCCGAGTTGCGAACCGCGAACCGTTCGCCGGCGACGCCGTTTACGTACAGCTCGCCGCCGGTCGCTCCATAGAGGGCCACGTTGCCGATGGCTACGTTCGCGGTCGGATCGTAACCGGCGGTGTCGGGTGTCCGAACGGTGATCTTCCCACCCGAGAGCCCCTTGCCGACGTAGTCGTTCGAACTGCCTTCGAGGTGCAGGGAGACGCCGTTGGCAAGGAACGCGCCGAAACTCTGCCCGGCCGTGCCCTCGAGGTCGATCGTCAGCGTGTCCTCGGGGAGGCCGTTCTCCCCATAGGCACTCGTGATCCGGTTCGAGAGCATCGCACCGACCGCCCGGTCGACGTTCGAGATGCTGGTCGACAGCGTCTGGGGGCGCTGATCCTCGATCGCTTCGCGACCCTCTTCGATGAGCGTCCGATCGAGGTGGTCCGCGAGTTCGTGGTGTTGCTCGCGAATCTTCCTGCGAACGTCGCCAGCCGGGTCGGCGATCACGCTCGAGAGATCGACCGTCCGTGCCTTCGGGTGGTCGACGTCGGTTCGCTGCTCGAGGACGGTGACCTGCCCGATCATCTCCTCGACGCTGGCGAAGCCGAGTTCGGCCATGATCTCACGGAGTTCCTGCGCGATGAACGTCATGAAGTTGATGACGTGTTCCGGTTCACCGGGGAAGCGCTTCCTGAGGTCCGCCCGCTGAGTGGCGACGCCGACGGGGCAGGTGTTCTTGTGACACTGTCGGGCCATGACACAGCCCTCAGCGACGAGGGAGGCGGTGCCGAAAATGTACTCCTCGGCACCCAGGAGGGCAGCGACGGCGACGTCGCGCCCGGTTTTCATCCCGCCGTCCGCGGAGACGCGGATCCTGTCGCGGAGGCCGGTCGCACAGAGCATCTGGTTCGCCTCGGCGAGGCCAAGTTCCCATGGCAACCCCGCGTGTTTGATCGACGTCCGCGGGGACGCACCGGTCCCACCGGAGTGCCCCGAGATGTGGACCACGTCGGCATTGGCCTTGGCAACGCCGGCGGCGATCGTGCCGATCCCGGCCTCGGAGACGAGTTTGACGTTGATGTCCGCGCGCTCGTTGGCTGCCTTGAGATCGAAGATCAACTGCTTGAGGTCCTCGATCGAGTAGATGTCGTGGAGTGGTGGGGGCGAGATGAGCCCAACACCAGGGGTGGACTTGCGGACGTGAGCGATCATCTCGTTGACCTTCGAACCCGGGAGGTGACCGCCTTCGCCTGGCTTCGACCCCTGGGCCATCTTGATCTGGATCTCGTCGGCACTCGAGAGGTACGTGCTCGTGACGCCAAAGCGCCCTGAGGCGACCTGCTTGACGTTACACTCGCGTTCGGTTCCGAAGCGTTCGGGCGGTTCCCCACCCTCGCCGGAGTTGCTCTTGGCGCCGATCCGGTTCATCGCGATGGAGTTGTTCTCGTGGGCCTCCGGTGAGAGGCTGCCGAGACTCATCGCTGCCGTCGAGAATCGCTGGACGATATCGGCGACTGGTTCGACCTCGTCGATCGATATCGGTTCCCGGTCCGAATCGAACTCGAGGAGACCGCGAAGCGTCTGCAGTTCCGTGGCCTGGTCGTTGATCTGGGCTGCGTACTCCGTGTAGCGTTCGTAGTCGCCCGACCGAACGGCCTGCTGGAGCGTCCCAACGGTCTGTGGGTTCCACTGGTGGTTGATGCCACCCGAGCGGTGCTCGAACTCGCCCTGCCGATCCAGTTTTACCTCGTCGTCGCCGAAGGCCTTGTCGTGGCGCTCGAGGACGTCGGCCTCGATTTCGGGGAGGCCGATCCCCTCAGTGCGGTTTTCGGTCCCATCGAAGTACTCGTCGACGACCGCGGAGTCGAGCCCGACGGCCTCGAAGATCTGGGCCCCCTGGTAGCTCTCCACCGTCGAGATGCCCATTTTGGCCATCGTCTTCAGGAGACCGTCCTCCACCGCGCCGACGTAGGCGTCGATGGCGACCTCGATGTCCGCGCCGTCCGGCCCAGCCGTCACGTCCTCGATTGTCTGGTAGGCGAGATACGGATTGATCGCGTCGGCGCCGTACCCGACGAGGGTCGCGAACTGATGAACCGTCCGGGGATCGCCGGACTCGAGAACGATACCCGCGTGGTTGCGAAGGCCCTCGCGAACGAGGTGGTGATGAACCGCTCCCGTTGCGAGCAGGCTGGGAATCGGTACCCGATCGGCGTCGACGGTGGCATCCGAGAGCACCACGATATCGTGGCCGTCCTCGATCGCCGCCTCGGCGTCCGCACGAACGCGCTCGATGGCCGCTTGCAGGGCTGGCCCTGTCGCCTGACCGTCGCCGTCGACGACCGAGCGGTCGTACGTGATGTCGACTGTCGTCGCCGTAAGCCCGTTTTGCCCACAGCTACGGATCGCCTCGAGCTGGGCGTCGGTGAGGATTGGCGAGTCGACGACCAGTTGGCGGGCGTGCTCGGGCGACTCCTCGAGCAGGTTCCGCTGGTGGCCGATGCGGGATTCCATCGAGGTGACGAGTTCCTCGCGGATGTAATCCAGGGGCGGGTTCGTCACCTGTGCGAACAGCTGTTTGAAGTACGAAAACAGCGGGCGGTTGAACTCGGTCAATACCGACAGCGGTGTGTCGTCGCCCATCGAGCCGACGGGGTCTTTCCCCTTCTGGGTCATCGGCTCGATCATGTTCTCGAGTTCGTCGAACGTGTAGCCGAAGGCGGCCTGGTGGGGTCTGAGTGTGGGCACCGACTGCTGTGGCGCACGCTCGTCGGTTTCGACGATATCGTCGACGTGCACTTGATTGTCGGCGACCCACTCTCCGTACCGGTCGTCGACGAGGTCATCGAAGACCTCCTCGTCGGGAATAACTCGCCCTTCGTTCGGATCAGCGAGAAACAGCTGGCCGGGTTGCAGGCGACCTCGCTCGGCCAGGTTCTCGGGGTCGGTCTCGAGTGCGCCGGCCTCGCTGGCGACGATCAATCGATTGTCGGTGGTCACGTCGTAGCGACACGGCCGCAGCCCGTTACGGTCGAGGACCGCACCGACGCGCTCACCGTCGGTCGCCGCCACCAGGGCGGGCCCGTCCCAGGGTTCGACCAGGGATGCGTGGAAGTCGTACCAGTCCTTCCGGGCCTGGTCCATGGCCTCGTCGCCACGCCAGGCCTCGGGGACGAGCATCCGCAGGGCGTGGGCGAGGTCCCGTCCGTCCTGCATGAGGAGTTCGAGCGCATTGTCAACGCTCGCAGTGTCGGACTGCTCGGGATCGTTGATGACTGGTTTCACGGTGTCGATCGCTCGCTGATGCTCTCCGCTCGCGCCAGCTGCGCCGCCAGTCGCCACGCAGTCCTCGATGACGTCGCTCTCGAGGTCGGTCTCGCGGGCTCGCATCCAGTTTACGTTACCCTGGATCGTGTTGAACTCGCCGTTGTGGACGATGTTTCGGTATGGGTGAGCCAGGTGCCAGGCACCGAGGGTGTTCGTCGAGAAGCGCTCGTGGACCATCACGAACGTCGATTCCATGCGTTCGTCGGTCAGGTCGAGGTAGTAGCTGGCGACCTGCTCACCCTTGAGCAGGCCCTTGTAGACGACGGTCTTCGAATCGAGCGAGCAGACGTAAAATCGGTCGCTCCCCTCGTGGCCTGCCGACTCGATTCGATTCTCGAGCGCACGACGGGCGACGTAGAGACGTCGATCGAACGACTCGCGGTCGATGTTGTCAACAGGTGCGACGAACCCCTGCCAGACGTCCGGTTCGGACTCGAGCGCGGTCGCTCCGAGGCCGTCGTTGTCCGTCGGCACGTCCCGCCAAGCAAGGATCTCGAGATTGTACCGGTCGAGGACGGATTCGGCCGTCTCCTGGAGTCGTTCACGCGCTGTCGTTGATTGTGGGAAAAAGAACGAGCCAGCCGCATACAACGATGGCAAGGAGACCTCGAGCACGTCCCGAAAGAACGTATCGGGCGTCTGGAGCATGATGCCGGCCCCGTCACCGGTGTTCTTTTCGGCGCCGGTGGTCCCGCGGTGTTCCAGGTTTACGAGTAACTCGAGTCCGTCCGCGACGACGTCGTGGCTTGATCCCCCGTCGAGGTTCATCACCACGCCCACGCCGCAGTTAGAACGGTCGTCGGTCGGGCTGGCCAGACCCGCCCCTCGGTCGGTTGATGACGCTCGGTGTGGCTGTGACATGGTTGTACAGGTGCCACACGTGCATAAGAGACTACTCCATAATGGCTAAGGGTATTATATACACATACTAGGTGATTATAATCATGGGGAAGACAGGAACTCGGAACCGAGTACCCGATTCTTGCCATCGCTGGGGACCGAAAAGTGTCAGAGGCACGTAGTGCCCACCCCAAGGGATGAACACCACAATGGACCATGGCCACTACAGGCATATTGCTTGTGGGGCTAAACGATTAGGTTCGGCAGTTACTGACACGCATTTTTGTCGGGCCGTCGAGCCGCTACCGTGGGCTCTCCCGGGGATTACGCTCGGCAGATCGTAGTTTGAGACCTTTCGCCGGATTCGATATGAGGGTCGTTTCGACGGGACCCGGTTCCCGGATTGTGGACTGTTGCTCGGCAAGACGGTGGTTAGCCACATCGAGCAGACCGCCATCCATCTCATCGTAAAACTCGCTTCCAATCCCGTCTTCAGATCGACTGGTCCCACGAACCCTGGGGAGGGAGTCAGTAGGTCCTGGCGAAGTAGGCGATCTGATCGGCCGGGTCGCCACAGATCGGACAGGTGGCATCGGGATCCGCTGGAGATTCAGGCTCGCCGTCGGTTTCGGGACTCTCCTCGGCGAGTGGCTGCATGACGATCTCGGCGGCGACCTTCTCCTTGATGACCGCCTCACAGGCTTCGTCACCACACCACGGCACCTTCACGTAGCCACCGTGGCGACCGATCGTCCCCATGATCTCCTCGGCGCTCTCGGCCGTCCTGACGTTGGCTTCGAGCGTTTCCTCGGCTGCGGCGTAGAGTTTGGCGTACACCGTGTCGAGGTGTTCCTGTACGGTATCTGCCGCGCCCTCGCGATCGACGACGAGCTTCTCGCTGTCGGGTCGGTGAACCAGCGTCAACTCGTCGTCGGTCGCCTCGTTGGGGCCGATCTCGATGCGGAGGGGGACGCCCTCGAGTTCGTGCTCGTTGAATTTGAACCCGGGATTGCGGCCGTCCCGGTCGTCGAGTACGACGCGAACCCCGGCCGCCTCGAGTTCCTCGGCGACCTCGCTCGCGTACGAGAGGACCTGCTCCTCGGTGTCCTCCTGCCAGATGGGGACGATGGCGACCTGCGTCGGGGCGATTGTCGGGGGCAACACCAGCCCCTGATCGTCCGAGTGTGTCATGATGAGGGCCCCGAGCGCGCGCCAGGAGACGCCCCAAGAGGCGGTGTGTGCCGTCCGTTCGGTCTCGTCTTCGTCGACGAACGTGATGTCGAACGCGTCGGCGAACGACTGTCCCAGGTGGTGGCTCGTGCCACCCTGGACTGACTTCCCGTCAGGCATCAGACACTCGACGGTCGTCGTGGTGTCCGCACCGGGGAACTTGTCGTGTTCGGGCTTTTTGCCCTTGAGGACGGGTATCGCGAGGACGTCCGTGTACAGGCGCTCGTACTGCTCGAGGCGGGTCCAGACCTCCTCCCAGGCGTCCTGGTGGGTCTCGTGGGCCGTGTGGCCCTCCTGCCAGAGGAACTCCTTCGTGCGGAAAAAGGGCTTGGTGTCGGTCGCCTCCCACCGAACGACCGAACACCACTGGTTCAGTCGGAGGGGCAGGTCGCGGTGGCTGCGCACCCAATCGGCCATGAAGGGCGCGATTATCGACTCACTGGTCGGGCGAACCGCGAGGCGTTCCTCGAGTTCGTTGTGTCCGCCCTGGGTGACCCACGCCACCTCGGGGTCGAACCCCTCCACGACGTCTTTCTCGCGCTCGAGATAGCTCTCGGGGATGAAAAGCGGGAAGTAGACGTTGTCGACGCCCGTCTCCTTGAACCAGCCATCCAGGGCGTCCTGGACGCCCTCCCAGAGGGCGTACCCTCGAGGTTTCGTGACGATGAACCCACCCATGGGGGCGTAATCTGCCAGTCCGGCCTTCTGGACGACCTCGGCGTACCACTCGCCGGGCCGATGCGATTTGGACTCGGTGATGCCGAGTTCCTGTGATTCCTCGCTCATACTCCGATAGTCTGGCAGGGCACTCTTAAACGATGCGAAGGTGTGCGAGGGGGGATGCCTCCTGGAGTCGGTCCGTGCATCCCCAAGACGGTTCCAAAGGCGTGTCGAGTGGGGTGATTCAGCGACCGGCGGACTGAATGGAACCGTTACGAAATTGTACTTCGCGGCTTAATCAAGCGCATGGACGAGGACAGCGATCACGAACGCGCCCGTTCGGGTGCGCCGAATCGACGGGAATTCGTCGGGTACACTGCGGCGGGTTTGGCGGGTCTAGCAACCGTCGGCGGCACCCTCCACGCGCTTGGTGCTACGGATCCAGGCACGGATACTGAAGCCGGCACCCAGACCGATGACGAGGAATCAACGGAATCAGACGCCCAGGACGATGACTCGGCTGAGACGGAATCCACCGACCCCCCACAGGGACCGGCCGTCACTGTGGACGAGCACGCGGCCTACCAGTACTTTCACACGCCCTGGAGCGAGATCGAGGCGGACCTCGAGCGACTCGCCGACGCCGGGGTCCAGACCATCTGGGTGCCCCAACCGGCCGAATCGAAACTCAGCTGGGAGGATCAGGCCACCGAGGAGCAGGAAGGGTTCTACGAGTCCGAACACCCCCACTACGGCCACCTCGAGCCCCATCCACCCCTCGGCTATCAGCCGGTCGATCTGCGGAACTTCGACTCCGCCTACGGCACCCGCGAGGAACTCGAGTCGATGATCGAGACGGCCCATGACCACGGCATCGAGGTCGTCCTCGACACCGTGCTCAACCACATGGCGAACCCACCCGGGCCCGACGGCCCAGTCGAGTGGCCACAGTTCGAGGAAGATGAGCACTTCCACGAGTACGGCGAAATCGGCAACTGCGAACTGACTGGCGAGGAGGAACAGTACATGTGCGAACTGCTTGGACTCCCGACGTTAGACGTCGAGCATCCCGAGGTTCAGGAGGCTCATCGGGCGTACCTCGAGACGATGGCCGACGTCGGTGCCGACGGCCTGCGATACGACGCGGCCGCACACATCTGGCCGTGGTACTTTGCCGAGGAGATCAATCCGCTCGCCGAGAACCTCGGCCTGTGGCGCGTCGGCGAGGTCTGGGACGAGGGGAACATCGATCGGCTGGACAGGTTTGCCGACACCGGGATGGCGGTATTCGACTTCCCGCTCTACGAGACGCTCGTCTCCGTCTTCGAGGGTGCGTCGATGGAGTTGCTGGCTGGCGCCGCTGAACCGGGTGTCGTCCACCACCGTCCGGAGGTTGCAGTCACGTTCGCACAGAACCACGACACGAGCGGCCCCGGTGTCGGTCCCGACGACCCCGAGGGTCGAGAGATCGAACTCGCCCAGGCGTACCTCCTGGCCTACGAGGGAATGCCTATGCTCTTCCGGGCCGACCTCGACGATCCCGAGCTACAGGCGCTCGTTCGGGTCAAAAACGAACACGCGGAGGGGGCTGCCATCGACCGGTACGTCGACGCGGACAGCTACGTGTTCGAGCGCGAAAGCAACCTGCTCGCCGGGATCAACAAGGGGACCGACCCGGTGTCGGTCACCGTCGAGACCAACTGGAGTGATCGAGAACTGACCGACGAAACCGACCATGGGCAGGACGTCACCGTCGACGAAAACGGGGAGTGCAGCCTCGAGATCCCGGCGGCGGGCTGGGTCATGTACGTGCCCTCGAGATATAGTAGCCACTGAACCTCATTGCACACACCCTCACGAGACCATGGCTCAGAATCGGTGATAGACCGGTTCTGAGCCGCCTCGCTGTGAGGTGTGTAGATCGTTTCACTTGGTACTATAGTTTGGGTCGGTTCCCTCCTACTGGGCCGATGTCGGTCCCCCAGTATAAACTGAATTCTGCTTCGGATTCGCCCAGGGGCCAAAGATTCGAATTTTGGATCGTGCAACTCCAACAGCGGACCCAATGTGGGGTAAAACGATCATCGCCGAGGGGCTGGTAAACTCCCGGGCAGTTGTTCCCGGTTGACGGTTCTTTATGCGACACGGTCTCGAACGACAAACACTCTATGAGCATGAAGGCAATCGAAGTCCGTGCGTACGGGGACAGCGACCAGCTCGAGTCCGTGGAACGCGAGCAGCCGGACCCCGACCCAGGGGAGGTACGGATCGCCGTCGAGGCCGCGGGCATTAATTTCGCTGACATCATGCAACGTCGCGGGTTGTATCCCGGCGGTCCCGAACCGACCTACGTTCCGGGGATGGAAGTCGCAGGGACGATCGACGCCACCGGCGAGGGCGTCGGTCTGAGCGAGGGCGACCGCGTGGTCGGCATGATCGGCGGCGGTGGCTATGCCGAATACGCCACGGCCAACGCACAGATGCTCCTGGCGATTCCCGACGGCATGAGCTTCGAGGCGGCTGCCGGCTTCCCCGTCCAGTTTCTGACGGCGCACTCGTGTCTGTTCGGCTGGGGCGGCCTCGAGGAGGGAGAGTCCGTCCTCATCCAAGCTGCTGCAGGCGGCGTCGGGACGGCGGCCGTCCAGCTCGCCAGCCGGGCCGGGGCGACGGTCTTCGGCACCGCGAGCACGGACGCGAAGCTCGAACTGACGGCCGATCTCGGCTGTGATCATCCGATTCAGTACACCGAGACCGACTTCCGCGAGATCGTCGACGCCGAAACTGACGGTCGTGGCGTCGACCTCGTTCTGGAGAGCGTCGGGGGGGACGTCTTCGATCGGAGTCTCGATGCGCTCGCACATTTCGGGCGGCTCGTGACCTACGGCGTCGCGAGCGGGGAGCCCGCGACGGCCCAGAACCAGCGGCTCCTGTTCGAGAACAAATCCGTCATCGGGTTCCATCTCGGGAAGGCCTCGCGCCACGATCCCAATCGGATCATGCAGGCCATCCCCGACCTGACGCAAGGTCTCACTGAGGGCGAGCTCGAGGTTATCGTTGGCGAAACATTCCCGCTCGAGGAGGCCGGAGCCGCCCATCGCTACATCGAAGATCGCCGGAGTACCGGGAAGGTCGTGCTCCTTCCGTAGCGAGAATCGGGGACAGCCGGTCAGACCGACCGGTTGCATACGCCGGTCGGTTCGACCCCGCGTCGAGATAGGTCTGGCGGCATGCCGCTGCTGGTCGATGGGGTGGGGCCTCGAGGAGGCCCTACAGTAATTGCATGTGGGATTTATAACCCAAATATAAGGAACCGTATCGTCTCTTTCCACTCGGGGAGGAACCTGAAGAGTGCCCTATACGGGAGCAGTTGTGAGGAGTCCCCTTACGCATTACTGTAGTCGCTTACCGGGGATTGCCGAACCGGTATGGGTAGTCACCGGTAAACGGCTACAGTAAATCGTCTCAATCGTCGTCTGACTCGGCGGTTTCCTCGACTTCGCCCTCGACTTCCGTGTCCTCGCCGAGTTGGACGACATCCGCGGTCACGTCGCCGCCAATTGAACCGTCGTCGCCGATCACGACGTCAAAATTCGCGGTCACGCTCCCGTCGATTGAAGCGTTGTGGCCAATACTGACGCTTGTCTCAGCGGAGACGTCACCGTCGATGTCAGCATTGTCCCCGATCACCACGTCCTGGTCGCCATGAACGGACCCGTCAACGGTCACGTCGTCACCGATCGAGACGCCATCTTCGCTCTCGATCGAGCCGTCAATTGTCACGCCGTCTTCGACTTCGATCCGACCGGCCTCGATGACGTCACCGTCGGTATCCTCGTCGATGGTCACCGCTTCGACGTCGGGGGAGTCCGCCTCGTCGTCGTCATCATCGTCCTCGTGGTCGTCGTCTTCCCCGTCGTGCTCGTCATCTTCGTGGTCGTCGTCTTCCCCGTCGTCCGCGTCGGGCTCTTCCTCATCGTCGGCTTCCTCGTCGCCGGTACAACCGGCCAGTGCGGCAGCTGAAATACCAGCTACTGTGGCGAGATACCGTCTCCGTCGAATGCGCTTTGCATCCATACCACTAGTGACGAGGATACCCCTACAAAACTGTTATGATCAGGGATAATGAGCTATTTTAGTGACAGTAATATCAACCTAACCCACGTCAATACGGGGACGAAGGCGTACTGCGCGAGGCGCAACAGGTAACACCCTCGAATGAGAACGTTCCAATCCGTGACGAAGCAACGCTCATTTCCATCGATGGTCCGAACCGCGGCTCTGATTGCGGTAGCCTGCGCGCTGGCACTCGCGGTTCTGACCGTCTTCCTCGGCGGTGGACGAGTGACGTTCATCAACGGCTCGTTCCTCCTCTCGTTCGTGTTGTTTACCGCAGCAGTGTTCCTCACGAGGCCGACGATCGATCGGCGGCGAACGATCCAGGACGCGGACGACTCCCCTGAAGCGGAGGCTGAAGAGACCGAATACGAACCGATCAAACCGCCCTCGAGACGGCTGACTGAAAAATTAGAGCGTCCCGATACCGATCCGAAGCGTCAATATTTGACGGGTTTGCAACTGGGGTTGGCCGGTGCCTTACTGTTGGTCCTTTCGTTTCTCATGCGGAATCTCGGGTAGGAGTCGGGCGATGGCCCCTTTCTGGTTGTCCGGTATCTAACCGAGACGTGCCTAGATCCAACACCTATCACCGTTGAATACGTTCGTTTGTAACAGAACTCAACGAGACAGAAAAGTTTATATTCACCTTCTGCCCTGGATATGTGTATGCGTGGCAAAGACCACAACGGTGCGACTGATAGAAGACATATTCTCAAAACGGTTGGTGCTGCAGGTATAGCAGCCCTCGCCGGCTGTACGGGCGAGTCGGACGACCCGCCAGCAGGGGGCAACGGTGACGACGACTCGACCGATCCCTCCACTGATGATGGGACGGACGACGTCCAGATCCAGGGCCACTGGATTGGTGCCCAGGGCAGCGAAGCGCCAAATTACAACGTCTTCCGGGTCACCGACACCACCTCCGGTGCCCGCATCTCTCGGGTGATGGATCCGGCGTATGCCCTCGACGAAGACTCCGAGTTCGTCCCCCGATTGGTCCGTGATTACGAGGTCAACGACGACTTCACGGAGTACACCTTCACCCTCACGGAACACGGTGAGTGGAGCGATCCGTACGGGCAAATGACTGCGGAAGACTGGGTGTACTCGATCACCGAGGTCATCCAGGGCGAGGGGAACTGGGCCTCCGCCTCCGGCGAGGACAACTGGCGTATGGGCGTCGACGAGGTGCCTGATGGGTTCGAGGCTGCCGACGAGGACGGCACGCAAGCCTGGTTCAACGTCGAGGAAACCGGGGAGTTCGAGTTCACTGTGGAACTGCCGGAACCGTTCCCAGCGTTCCTGCAGGAACCGATCATGTGGGGCTTTCAGGAAGTCGTGCCAAAAGAACTCCTGGAGCCGTACGTCGAGGACCAGGATGGCGACGGGCTGAACGAAGACGAGGAAATTCAGGAGCTAGCCTACACGGGGAACCTCGGTGCGTTCACCATCGAGGTCCTCGAGACGGAGGCACGGATGTACGCCGTCCGGAACGACGACTACTACCTCCGGAACTACGAGGGCTACGAGGACGCCCCGTACATGGAGGAGTTCACCTACCAAGTCATGCGTGAGGAGTCGACCCGACTCTCCGCGTTGCAGGCAGGCGAAATCACGAATACGGGCATTCCATCCAGGCGAGCCGACGAGTTCGAGGATCTCGACGACGTCCAGATCATCAACACGCCGACGGTTTTCTGTCAGAGCATGTTCTACAACATGCGCGAGGACGGGTGGGGGGCACTCAACGTTCCCGAGGTCCGCCAGGCACTCACGATGGCCGTCGACCGTCAGGCAATCGTCGACAACATCCAGATGGGCTACGGGAACGTCGCACACACCCTCGCACCGGAGTACTCCGAGTTCTACGACGACACGCACGTCGTCGAGTGGGACTACGACCCCGACGCCGCACAGGACCAGCTCGCGGACAACCTCCCGAGTCCCTACGCCTTCGAGGATGGCCGCGTCGTCGATGGAGACGGCGAGGAGGTCGTCCTGGACTTCGTGTTCAGCGATTCGGCCGAGGCGACCGAACTCATTGCCCGGTACATTCAGGACGAGCTGGAGGACATCGGGCTGGCCGTCGAACTCGAACCAGTACCGTGGAACTCGATGCTGAACGAGTTCTTCTACATCCCACCCGGTGAAGCACGCGACTGGGATCTGATGGCTGGTATCGGACGGAACTCCTACCCACGTGCCCCCGAGGCGACGGAGAGTTACTGGGCCGAGACCGACGAGCCATGGAACACGGCCAACGCGTACGGCTACGACGATCCACACGGAATCGCCGATATGTTGGCAGAGGCCTCGACCATGAGCGACGACGAGGAGCGCCAGGAGGTTCTCGCAGAGGTGTTCGGTATCCTCAGCGAAGAACAGCCGTGGAACTTCCTCTACTTCCCGGAGGACCTCAACGGCTACCGCGCACATGTCGAGCCATCCGAGGACCCGAGTATTTCCTGGGGCTACGACATCAACCGGTGGCAAATCGAAGAAGAGCAGTAACGCCCGACGACCAATTACCGCTTGAAGCCTGTCCGCACACGCGGATTCTATCCGGATTCCGAAGCTATCAATTCCCGACGAAATGAAAGCATACATTGCAAAACGATTGGCGTGGACCTTTTTTGCGACCTGGGTCACGCTGACGATCACGTTCATCTTGATGGATCTGTCGCCGATTTCGGCCTCTGGGGCCGAATTCGTCGATCAGCAGGTCCAGGCTGGGATGGACGCTGACGAGGCGAGAGAACTGTACGAAGAACAGCTTGGGTACGGCGACACCATGTGGGACCGGTACGTTAACTTCATGGTGGGGTTGGCGACTCTCGACTGGGGTCTCTCGACCACGTACAACCAGCCGGTCGTCGACGTCATCGCCAACTCCTGGATCTACTCCTTCCAGTACGTGTTCCCGGCGACCGTCATCTCGGTCGTCCTCGGGTTCGCCATCGGCCTCTACTCGGCTACCCACCAGTACACCCGTGAAGACTACGCCGCGACGCTGTTCGCGTTTACCGGGATCAGTCTGCCGAACTTCTGGTTCGCGATCATGCTGATCTTGATCTTCGGCGTGTACCTCGGTTGGTTCCCGATATTTTACTCGACCGAGCACGGACTCCTGTCACTCGAGAACGCCCACCAGCTCGTGTTACCGGTGGTGGTGTTATCGACATCGGCGATCGCCTCCGAGATGCGCTACGCCAGGGCCGAATCCCTCGAGTACGTTCACGCGGAGTTCGTGAAGACGGCTCGAGCGAAGGGGCTGTCGGAGGGACAAGTGACGGTGCGCCACATCTTCCGACCGGCAATGGTTCCCCTGATCACGATTCTCGTCGGTGACATCCTCGGCTTGCTGTTCGCGGGCGGCTACGTCATCGAGGTGATCTTCCAGATACCGGGACTTGGGCTCGTCAGTTACGAAGCGATCATCCAACAGGACATGCCACTTGTCCTCGCAACGGTGCTCGTCCCGGTGTTCATCGCCATTATCGGCAATCTGATTCAGGACCTCTGTTACACGATTCTGGACCCACGAATCGACTTCGGTGATCGCTAATGAGTACGGATACTGATTCCAAACACGCCGACGTGACGTTCGAGGACATCGACTGGGAGGAGTACGACGGTGCTCGAGAGTTCACACCGCTGATGCTGGCGAAGATCCTGGTTCTCGGCGGCATCACGCTTGCCTGGGTGCTCGATTGGCAGTTCGGCTCTCACCGGGATCCACTGTTCACTGTGGACCCGGCCGGCATTCTCGAGATTGCCCCCAATCCGGGGAACGTCGAGTGGCTGTTCACCCTGACCATCGCCGTCCTGTTTTTCTACGTCGTGGTCCCGCTCTATCTCAACCCCCGGATGACCAGACACTACTGGCGGGAGTTCAAGAAGAACAAGGCCGCAGTGGTCAGCCTGGTGTTTCTGGGCTTCATTTTCCTGTTGGCCGTCTTCGGTCCGTTCATCTTCGGACGACCGGAGATCGACATCACGAACGCGTACCAGCCACCGGTCTTCGCCGGTGGAACCTGGGCGCATCCGTTCGGAACGATGCAGTCGGGTGAGGACGTCTTCCAGATCGTGATCATCGGTGCCCGCGTGAGCATGATGGTCGGCCTCATCGGCTGTCTGATGATCATCGTGCTGGCCAGTGCCGTCGGGACGACCGCCGCGTACTTCGGTGGGATGGTCGACGAGGTCCTGATGCGGTTCGTCGACATCATGCTCACGTTCCCGACGTTCTTCCTCATCCTGTACGTCGTGTTCCTCTACGGCGGGGACCTGTTCACAATCATCCTCATCCTGGGGTTGACCACGTGGACGGCGACCTCGCGGCTCGTGCGCTCGGAGGCACTCCAGCGAAACGAAGAACAGTACATAGACGCGGCAAAGAACGTTGGGGCCGGGGAGCGGTGGATCATTACCCGTCACCTGGTGCCGAACGTCTCGAACACGATCATCACCGCGGCAACGCTCGTGATTCCCTCGCTGATCCTCTACGAGGCGGTGCTCGCGTTCCTCGGGTTCGGCGACCCCAACGTGTGGTCGTGGGGACGGGCAATTTCGGTCGGTCGATCCGACCTCCAGAACGCCTGGTGGATCGCGACGATGCCCGGCGTCTTCCTGTTCTTGACCGTACTGGCATTCAACTTCCTCGGCGATGCGCTCCGTGACGCGCTCGACCCACGACACGAGTAATTATGACTGAACAACCACTCCTCTCGATACGAGATCTCAAGACGCACTTCCACACGGACGACGGCGTCGTCAAGGCAGTCGACGGCGTCAGCTTCGACGTACATCGCGGTGAAACGGTGTGCATCGTCGGTGAAAGCGGTTCGGGGAAATCCGTCACCAGCGAATCGATCACCCAGCTGATTCCGATGCCCCCCGGCGAAATCGTCGAGGGCTCCGTCTACTACGACGGGAACGACATAACGGCGATGACCGAAGACGGGGTACGATCGCTTCGCGGGAGCCAGATCGGACACGTCTTCCAGAACCCGCAAGGCGCGCTCAACCCGGTGTATACCGTCGGCTACCAAATTCGCGAAGCGATCCTGTCCCATCGGGACGTCTCGAAGGCCGAGGCTCGAGAACTGGCGGTCGAGCTCCTGGAGGAGGTCGGCATTCCCGAAGCCCCGACGCGGGTCGACGACTATCCCCACGAGTTCTCGGGTGGGATGAAACAGCGCGTCGTCATCGCGATCGCCCTGGCCTGCGACCCGGAGATGCTGATCGCGGACGAGCCGACCACCGCACTCGACGTCACGATCGAGGCGCAGATCCTCGACCTCTTTCGTCACCTCCAACAGGAACTGGACATGAGCATCATCTTCATCACCCACGACCTCGGTGTCGTCGCAGAAATCGCCGACCGGGTCGTCGTCATGTACGCCGGAAAGGTGATGGAAACCGGATCCGTCGAAAAGATCTTCGAAAATCCGGCCCACCCTTACACGAAGGCGCTGCTCGAGTGTCTCCCTGGACAGGCGGGACTCGAGCCGATTCCGGGGGCGCTGCCGAGCGTGACGGATCCCCCGAATGGGTGTCGGTTCCACGACCGTTGTCCGTACGCGATCGACATGTGCCGAACTGGTGAGCAACCGCCACTACACGATCTCCCGGGCGACCACGCCGTCTCCTGTATTCACTACGAAGACGGTGACGGGGATCTTCCGGAGCTCGAGGACGTAGACCGAATGGATGCCGCGATCGGGGGTGCACGATGAGCACCGGCAGGCCGTTGCTCGAAGTGGAAAACCTGAAAAAACACTTCCCGATGACGCGAGGGATGATGAAAGAGGAAATCGGCCGGGTTCGGGCCGTCGACGGGATCGATTTCACCGTCCATCAGGGTGAGACTTTCGGGCTGGTTGGGGAGTCCGGCTGTGGAAAGTCGACTGCCGCGCGAACGATCCTCCGACTCGAGGATCCGACGGCGGGGTCGGTCTACTTCGACGGCGACGACATCACCGAGTACGACAAAGCCGCGTTGAAACGGTACCGCCGAAATGCCCAGATGATCTTTCAGGACCCAGACTCGAGTTTCGACCCCCGGATGAGCGTGGGCGAATCGCTCGAGGAGCCCCTCATCGTCCACGGCATGGGCGACCGAAGCCTCCGCCGGCACCTCGTGAAGGACCTGCTCGAGCGGGTCGGCCTCCAGGCCGAGGACATCAATCGATACCCCCACGAGTTTTCGGGTGGACAAAAACAGCGCATCGGGCTAGCGCGGGCGCTCATCCTCAACCCGAGTATGCTCGTCGCAGACGAACCGGTGAGTGCCCTCGACGTTTCCGTCCAGGCGGAGATCCTGAACCTGCTGGATGAGTTCCAGGATGCGTTCGGATTGAGTATTATTCTGATCAGTCACAACCTCGGCGTTGTCCGCCATATCTGTGATCGTGTCGGCGTCATGTACATGGGCGAACTCGTCGAAGTTGGGCGGACCGAAGAGCTGTTTACCGACCCGAAACACCCCTACACGCGGTCACTCATTTCGGCCATTCCCTCGACTGACCTCGATGATCGAAGCCAGCGGGTTCGGTTATCCGGATCGGTTCCCGATCCTGCAGACCCACCTCGTGGGTGCCGGTTCCACACACGGTGTCCGGAGGTCATCCCGCCGGACCACTACGATCTCGAGCAGGAGACCTGGCGCTCGCTCATGGACTTCAAACAGCGCGTCGAGGAGCGACACCTGACGATCGAGCAGCTGTACGTCATGCTGTACCCTGACGAGGACGAGGAGGAAATGGACGTGCCAGAATCGTTACCACAGGAGGAAGTCACGAGCGTTCTCAGCGGGGAATACGGTCTCGAGTCGGGAATTGGGGATCGGAAGGCAGCCGAGGTTTTCGAGGCAACGAGCGGTCACCTGGCGGCGGGAGACCTCGAGACCGCGATTGAATTGCTCGAATCGGAGTATCGAACGGTGTGCCAACAGGAGACGCCACCGGTTACGGACGAGGGGCCGGACCACCGAAGCGCCTGTCACTTGCGCAGCGAGGGGGCGGCGCCACTCTCCGGGGAATCGGAATCGGTAGCGACCGACTAACCCCTACATCGGTGGACTGATCGGCCTGATAGCGATCGTTTCAGTCACCAACCCCGAGTAAATACCGTCCACCGGACGCTCGGCGACACATTGTCACATCGGTTCCGGTGAGTCGTGTATCACTTGCCGGGCCAGTCATCACGGCGCGGCGTTCGTCGCCGATTGGGGATGCGCGGGGGACCCGTCCCCGAGACAGGCCGCGACGGCGGGGCAGATGCGGTCGCCGCTTCGCCGTGCGCCTGGGATGTTCCCCGCGAATGGACCGACGGTCCCCTGGGCCATCGCTCCGGACACGTACAGTGGTGCGGTTTCGCCATCCGTGTGACGCCACGCGAGGGTGTCGTCGTCCAGCACGGGCACGCCTCGGTGTCCACGCTCCAGTCCCAGTGTCTCGGCGACGCTATCCACCAGCGGGTGATCGAACGCGTCATCGAACCCGGTCGCGAGGACGACACGGTCACCGATGAATCGACGGCCGGATTCGAGGGTGAGGACCACGCGGCTCTCCTCCTCGTCATCCGTCGGGTCCTCGAGGGCCGTGGTCTCGACGGTCCCTTGCTCCACGAAGAGCTGGCCGGCCGTCGCTCGGTCCTTGAGCGTCTCGTAGAGGTAGGGCGGCATCGTCCCGTCGTTACGAACCGTCGAGATGCGCTCGAGTCGCTCGGCCGATCCCGGTGGCGCGTCGTGAAGGTGTTCTTCGATGTGGGGCCAGTTGATCCACCGTGGGTCGGCCTCCGTAACCTCCCACTCGAGTGGGTGGCGGCTACAGAGGACTACCTGTTCGTCAGCACTCAACTCGGCGGCCAGTTGGCCCGCCGTAATCCCGCCTCCCACGACGATGGTTCGATCGACTGATTCGGTCCGATCGAAGGATCCCCAGACGTGTTCGACACCGGACACCCCCTCGGCCCAGGACGGGATGCACAACTGCTCGGCCTGTCCGATGGCCAGAATCGCGGTCCGTGTCTCGAGCGGACCAACTGTCGTGTCGAGGAGCAGCCCATCGTCGGTCTCCTCGATCCCCGTGACGGCACTCTGCAGGTGGCACTCGCGAAGGCCGGCGCGCTCGAGAACCATCTCGGCGTGGTCCAGAAAGAGGTCGAGTGTAGGCCGGGGTGGATAGTCGACGGTGGGCTCGAGTTCATACGACCGGCCATTGCCCTCGGCGAAGCTCTCGAGGCTGAACGGGTCGGCCCCGAGGTGGTGGACGAACGTCGAACGCATGGTCTCCATCCCACAGTTGCGAGCCCGCTCGCGAAACGCCCTGAGCAGGTCGTTGTGCGGATCGAGGATTGCCAGGCCAGAGTGCTCGACCAGCGTCTCCTCGAGCATGCGCCGAGCGATGGTCGTCCCGTGGAGACCGCCGCCGATAACGGCACAGTCGAGTGGTGGGTTGCCGGAAGCCATGCGTAATTGATGAGGGGCCCGTATAATAAGATCTGCGATTAAGATAATAACTACTAATATTGTAGGCGTTTTAGTTGGTATAGATGTCATCAAATACGACCCCCGTGACAGTGCTCTCCGGGACGCTCGGTGCCGGCAAGACGACGATGCTCAACCACCTGCTGGGCGAAAGCGGCGGCCGCGAGTTCGCGGTCCTCGTCAACGACATGGGCGAGGTGAACGTCGACGCCGACCTCGTCGCCGAGTCCTCGAACATCACCGGGGAAGAAGAAGAGCTGATCGAACTCTCGAACGGCTGTATTTGCTGTGAACTCCGGGGTGACCTCCTGGACGCCATCGGGAAACTCACGAGCGAGCGCGAGTTCGACGCGGTCATCGTCGAGTCTACCGGCGTCGCCGAGCCCCTACCCGTCGCCCAGACGCTGACCCTCGGATTCGACCAGTCGGATCTCGACCCAACCGAGTTCTACGAGGAGACCGGGATCGAACCGCTGGAGGGCTGTCACCTCGATACGACCGTCACCGTTGTCGACGCCCACCAATTTACCGAGGCCATGGCCGAGGATCGGGTCCTCGACGACGATGGCACGGACAAACACCTTGGCGACCTGCTCGTCGAACAGGTCGAGTTCTGTGACGTCCTCGTCCTGAACAAGTGCGACCTCGTCGACGACGCGACGCTGGACGAGATCGAGGCGACGCTCGAGACCCTCCAGCCACGAGCGGAGATGGTGCGCACGACGAACTCCTCGATCGATCCCGGCCTGGTGATCGACACCGGACGATTCGACTTCGAGGCGGCGAGTCAATCCGCTGGCTGGTTGCAGGAACTGCGAGAGCCCCACGCCTCCGCGGAGGAAGAACACGGCGTCACCTCGTTCGTCTTCGAGGCTCGGCGACCGTTTCACCCAGAGCGGTTCGCGGACGTCCTCGACGACTTCCCCGAGGCGGTCGTCCGGGCGAAGGGTCACTTCTGGCTCGCCGGGCGTGAAGAGATGGCGCTCATGCTCAACGTCGCCGGACAGTCCGTTCGCGTCGCTCCTGCCGGCAACTGGCTCGCCACCTTGCCCCCAGAAGAGCGAACCGAACAATTCGAAGCATATCCTCAACTCGAGGAAATGTGGGACGAGGAGTGGGGCGACCGTGGCACGGAACTGGTCTGCATCGGCGTCGAGATGGACGTCGAAACTGTCCGCGAACGCCTCGAGGCCTGCGTGCTCACCGATCAGGAGATGCACGGCGACTGGGCCGCCTTCGAGGATCGATTCCCGACGTTCGAGTTCCCCACTGACGACGAGGCCGACGGTGAGGAATCGCTCGACGAGGAAGCGGAGCTCGGAATTGCAGACTGAATCACCCACCGTGAGCAACGAACCCAACCGTCCCACCGAGGGCTCGACTCCGAGCGTTGCCTCGAGTGGTCGCCGACCCGGGGTCGGTACCTCGGTCTGGCACCATCACATCGAGCGCCGCGATCACCGACCGGATCGGTGTACGATCTACACGGCCCTCGACGGCGAAACCGCCGAACAGGAGTGGATCGCGGCCATGGCCGGCTCCTACGCCAGCCTCGAGGAGATGCGATGAATTCCCGATATTTGACTCGAAGGCACACGACCGAAACGACCACCCATCACGAGACAACCCTATGACGAACGCGTTCCAGACCGCGGTTAGTAGAACCGTACCGCACAGACAGCGACTCACGGCGATCGATCGGCTCGCTGACGCCGACGAACACGTTGCGCTGCAAACCATCGTCCTCACGGGCGGGCTCGATGGCCGCTATCGGCGACGGGCCCTCGATCGGCTGGCCGACTGTGGTGCCCGCGAGGCACTCGAAACCCTGGCCAACGACGGGACGATCGAACGCACACTCAGACGGCGTGCTCGGAGGCGGTTGCAGTGACCGACACACCTGATTCGGGGGCGTCGAACGACAGTGGGGCCAGCACGGGCAACGAGCGAGTGTGTCGAGACACCGGCCGGGAACAAGGACTGGTCGGCAAATACGATATCTGGCTCTGTCGCCAGTCGTTTCGGGAACTAGCCCGAGACATGGGGTTTCGGAAGTACGACTGAGTCTCCTACCGCGGACGGTCGAACGGGCGACGGGCGAGGGAACCCACCCCGCTCCCGCTGTCAGTTGACGACTCGGGAGTGGTTGTGCCCATCCGTCTCAATCGGGTTGGCAGTGAGAACCGCTGCACTCACTCGGAGAACTCGACACCGACCTCGAGATCGTGAGCCACGAAGTCGGCCTCGTCGAGCGGTGGTCCGCCCTCGAATTCGAACGTGCCGACGACGGTTTCGCCCTCAAGCACCGATGGGAGCCAGAGGCGGTCGTCCTCCCACATCTGGTCGTAGGGGACGTCGTCGATGGCTCGCCACTCGGGACGGGCCTCCTCGGTGGCCCGTGGGTCGCCATGATAGCTGTGGGTGCAAAAGACGTGACAGCGGGTGTGGACGTCCCCATCGAGGCGGAACGTCAACTCCGCTGCTCGCTCGAGGTCGTCCGGATCCACGCTGATCCCCACCTCCTCGTCGACCTCGCGGACGGCACACTCGCGAGGCGTCTCTCCAGCCTCGAGTTTGCCGCCGGGGCCGTTGTACCACCCCTCCCCGAGGCCGCGACGCTTCTCGATCAATAGGACGGCTTCGTCCTCGATGACGAAACAGAGCGTGGCCTCGATCATCGACTGAGGGTTGCGGCCTCGAGTGCAAAACCGGTTCGGTCTCTGGGTCGTTCGGCGTCGCACACCGGGCGGTTCGGGTTATGACGCTTCGAGGACCGACCACACGACAGCCACCAACACCACCATACTCAGCCCGATCATCGCCCCCTGTGAGGCGACGCCGACGATCGAGTCGACGCCCTCACCGCTCGCGAGGGCAATCAGGTCGGGTACCGCTCGTGCGCTTCCGAGGATGCCGAGGGCCGAGATGCCGCCGAGTGCATAGGTGGCCTCGCGCTCTCGAGCGAGGTGGGTCCCCCCGAGTGCCAGGGCGACGAAGACGACACCGAAGACCGTCGGAATCAGGGCAGTCGCGTGGGCAAAGTCGGTTCCCGCGTATGCACCGACCCCGAGGACGATCAGGAGTGCGCCAACCAGTCCCCCAACGCGGAGGGCCTGAGCTGTAGCCGTTGCCATGGACGGTGTCAATGCTGGACGATCAAATATCGATTGGTACGATCCCGGCCCAACGAGAACCTGGCCGGACTGGACGAACTACAGGGTCGGTGAGGGTGTTGGCCTGGGCGCGAGCGCCGGGGCGGATTTCGTCCGCACTCGAGAGCGTCGGACTGGCTGCTGTGTACCACCTGGGGTTGCCCTGGTGTAGTTGTGCCGCCCCGTGTACGCACGAGAAATGTGGTGGTGGAGACTGAATGCCTCTACGGCAGTCCCCACCGGGGTTGTGGTTCTCAGGTAGTGTCGAACGACGGCCCAAAGGGGCCGGTTTTCGGCAGTAAGTCGACACACCACTCCCGTCAGTCGTCGGCCTCGACCCGCTCGGTCGTCCCGCCACGCTCGAAGAGCCGATCCAGTCCGAGCGCGAGCCCAACAGAGAGCGTTGCACCGACGGCGGCGAACGCCGCGACGACGACAAAGAAACTCGCCACACCGGTTTCATCGAGGACGAATCCACCGATGGCGATACTGGCAGCCCCCAGGCCGAACTCCCCGAGGTAGGTGTAGCCGTAGGAGAGGCCGCGGGTGTCAGCTGGCGTGTAGACGGCCACCGCGTTCTGGTAGAACGGCTGGATGGCAAAGAGAAAGAACCCAAGCAGGCCACAGAGGACGAGCAACGCGGCGATGCCCAGCTCGATCACGGGCACGAAGGCGAGCGCGAGCACGGCCAGGATACCGAACAGGACCGCCAGCCCACGTGCCGGTGGCACGCGATCGGTCAACTTCCCGCCGGCGTACTGGCCCGCCATCCCGACGACAAGCAGGCCGACGTAGATGTAGTACTCGGGTTCGATGTCGTACTCAGCAAGCGCGGGCAGCACGTCGAGTCCTTCGACCGCCGGTAGTCCGTGCATGATCTCGGGCAGGTAGGTCAGGACCCCGCGGTAGTACAGTCCCTCGAAGGTGACGATCACGAAGACGATGGCGAAGCCACTCGCAAACAGGGTGCGGGAGTTCGTGATGAAGTCCGATAGCGAGAGCGCCTCGTCGGGCCCAGCGTCGACGTCCTCCTCGACGGCCGCCGTCGAGTCGAACTCGGCCGAGACGCCATAGATGACGGCGAGGAACCCTGGGACCGCCAACAGGGCGGCGACGACGGGCCACTCGAGAAGGATCAGGAGCGTGGCGGCGACGAACGGTCCGAGGGCGATGCCGAAATTGCCGGCGATGCCGTGCCAGGCAAAGACGGTGCCCCGCTCCTCGACACCGGTACTGATCAGGGCGAGGCCGGCAGGGTGGTAGACGCTCGCGGCAATGCCCCACAACAGGAGCCCGACGGCGATGGCGTAGATTGACTCGAGCAACGACGCCGCCGCGAGGACAGTGAAGGCGAGACTCATTCCGAGGAGGCAAAGCAGGATGAGTCGTTTTGGGCCGTACCGGTCCGCGAGCACGCCACCTGGGAGGGCACCGAGGCCGAACGGTGCGTACCCGAGGGCGACGATGAGGCCGATGAGCGCGACGCTGACGTCGAATTCGGCCAGCCAGACGACGAGAAAGATGGGAATCGCGGTTTCGAACCAGTGGACGAGCGCGTGACCCGCCATGGTAAACCCGGCAATTGAGCGGTCGTTCGAATTGAGTGACATACGGGACAGTTGGTACTGCAGTGGCTGGGGGCGGACCACTTAGCGGCTTGGAAATCGGCACGGAAGTGTCATCCATCGTGGCAACTGCACGTCGTTGCTCATCCGATCGCCAGACGTATCCGGATTCAGTGTGTAACTCGGTTCAGTTGCCATTGAGGGTCACGCCGCTGGGCCAGCCTCGGGGAGACACAGCGAGACGACGTTTCCGCCCGTCGGGCGCTCCGCGAACGTCAACTCACCACCCATCGACTCCACACACGACTTCATGACCCAGAGACCGACGCCAGAACCGTGGTAGATATTCGAGGTGGCAACGGCCTCCTCGAGGGCCCGCTTTTCGATGTCGGGGATCAGTGGGCCCTCGTCGAGGATTCGAACGATGCCGACGCCTCGTTCCGCGTCGTGTTCGACGCGGATGTCGACCGAGGGCGTGTCGGCGTCGTCGTGTTCGATCGCGTTATCAATGGCGTGTTCGATGGCGAAGTCGAGGCCCTCGTCGGCGAGGACCGTCGTATCCTGTTCGACCGTAACGGTGAACGTTGCATCGGTATCGGAGCCAAGGCGGTCCTTCAGGTGGGCACGAACTGTCGATTCGAGGCTCCGGTTGGTCCGATCTCTCGCGTTCGGATTGGTGATGTACTCGATCTCCGCTATCGAATCGCTCAACCGACCCACGTCGCTCGCGATGGCCTCGATCGCGTCTATTTCATCCTCGAGCCGGTCCGTTTCGAGGGCGCTGCGCAACCGATCGGTGTACCCCAACAGCACCGACATCTCGTTACGAAGGTTGTGTCGAACGACCCTGGAGAGTAACTGCAGGAGGTTCTCGTGTGATTTGTATCCCGTAATGTCGGAAATTTCGGCCACAACACATACGTGGCCGTCGATTTCGATATCAGTCAGGTGAACCTGAACCCACCGATGCTCGCCGTTTGCCCGTTCGATCTGCCAGGTGAAGTCGTAGTCTCTCCCGTCGGCTGCCTCTCGAATCTGACGGACTGCCCGTTCCTGGGTAAACCGCTCTGCGGGCGAACTGTAGTCCTCGATCCGCATTGCACGCAGTTCCGCTCGGGTGTAGCCGTAGAGTTCCTCGAGCCGGCTGTTCACGTCCAGAATTGCTCCCGTCTCTGGATGGTGAAGCGTGATCCCGATCTGCAACTCGTCGAATATTGCCGGAAGTCGGGTTTCCTCGAGGGCCATTGATAATCACAACTCACAACGGCAATAAAAATACTTCGACGGTCGGTCGTAATTGTTGCTCGCGGCGGGGACTCGCCACTGGAGTGAAACGGCTACGAGAACTCGGGGAACGGGTTTCCGTGATCAGTTCCCACGAACGCGATTCACTCGCCCCGGTGTGAGAGCGAGAGAACGGTCGCCTCCCCCGCAATGACAACGGTGTCTTCCTCGCCGTCGTCGCCGTCGACCTTGGCGACTGTCTCGACACGGTATCGATCACCGCCCAGTTCCTCGAGTACCTCAACCGTCGCCGTCACGGTCCGATCGGGATAGACTGGTTGCTCGAACGAGAGATCCTGGTCGAGATAGACGATATCGCCGGGAAGGGAGGCGAGTGCACTCGAGATGATGCCAGCGGCGAGCATCCCGTGGGCGACGACGCCGTCAAAGATCCCTTCGGCGGCGTAGGCTGGCTCGAGGTGGAGAGGGTTGTCGTCGCCGGTGAGTTCGGCGAACGTTTCGATCCGGTCGGTGGTGATCCGTCTTGACGCTTGGGCTCGATCACCGGGGCTGGCCGTGGGCATACCACACCTTTCGTCGGTGTCGGCCTGTATGCGGGGGTTGATAGTCGAACGTCGACGTACATGATCGAGGAGTCAGTTGATACCATATGAAACGATTGCGGACGCTCGACGTCACCTCGATTCGAGCGACTCGTCAGCGCCGAACGAAGGAGTGGATACTGATTACCTCGAGTGAGAATCCGTGAACTGGAGCGACGACGACTACAGCTGGGTTGGCGACTGGGCCGCCCGTCGCGCGTCGCTCTCGCCCGATCGGACGGCCATCGTCGACGACGCGACGGGAACGCATCTGAGCTACGCCGACTGTGACGCCCGAGCCAACCGAACGGCCCGACTCCTCGAGGAGTACGGGGTCGTCGACGGGGAGTGCGTCGCGGTCGTGTCGCGAAACCGCCTCGAAGCGTTCGACCTGTTCTTCGCGACCGGAAAGACCGGTGGCGTTCTCGCCCCGCTCTCCTACCGGCTGGCACCCCCCGAGTTGGCCGAGTTGCTGGATCTGATCGAGCCCAACCTGCTCGTCATCGAGTCACCCTTCGTCGAGGCACTCGAGCACGGTATCGCCCGTTCGACGACCGATCCTGACGTCCTCGAGATCGAATCCGACGAACCGGCGGGTGGCTGGGACAGCTACTGGGACGCCGTCCCCTCGAACGACGCGCCGATCGACAAACGACAACGATCGCTTGCCGATCCACACCTCCTGTTGCACACGGGAGGGTCCACCGGTGTGCCAAAAGAGACGACGATCAGTCACGGCTCGCTGTACTGGAACTCGCTGAATACGATCACGGCCTGGGGTCTTCGTGACGACGACGTGACGCCGATGGTCTTTCCGGTCTTTCACACCGGCGGCTGGAACGTCCTCACACTCCCCCTGTTCCACATGGGGGCGACCGTCGTCATCGATCGCGAGGTGGATCCACAGCGGATTCTCGGGCAAGTACAACGCTACGACGCGACGATACTGGTCGCGGTCCCGGCCGTCCTGCGATCCATGGCGAGACACGAAGGCTGGGACCAGGCTGATCTCTCGAGCCTTCGGTTCGTCAAGAGTGGCGGCGGCCCCTGTCGGGAGTCCATCGTCAGCGCCTGGCGCGAGCGTGGCGTGGACTTCTCTCAGGGGTATGGCCTCACCGAGATCGGTCCGAACAACTTCGCGATGCCCGACAGATACGATCCCGAGAAGGTCGCGAGCGTCGGTAAACCCGTCCTCCACGCCGACGCTCGAATCGTCGACGACGACGGCGAGCGACTTCCAGCAGGCGAGGTCGGCGAACTCGAGTTGACCGGGCCCCACGCGGCGGATGGCTACTGGCGGAATCCGGCGGCCTCGGCCGACACGTTCGGTGAGGATGGACTCGATTCTGCGGCCGGTACCCCCGAAGGGGACGACCCATCAACCGCGGGGGCTGGCTGGGTTTCGACGGGTGATCTCGCGCGGGTCGACGACGACGGCTTCTACCACATAGAGGGGCGCAAAAAGAACATGTTCATCAGCGGGGGTGAGAACGTCTATCCACCGGAGGTCGAGGATCTGATTGCCGACCATCCAGCCGTCGGTGAGGTAATCGTCGTCGGCGTCCCCGACGACCAGTGGGGAACCGTCGGCAAGGCCATCGTGGAGCCGGCCAAGGACGTGGGCACCCCGCCCGAAGATCAGGGCAGTGGGAACACCGCTCGAGACGGGGCCGAAACAGACGGTGGCGACAGACCGCTCTCGCGAGACGAACTCGAGGTGTTCCTGGATGGGAAACTGGCCCGGTTCAAGATACCGAAGTATCTCGCGTTCGTCGAGGAGATGCCGATGAGCGGCCCCTCGAAGATCGATCGCGCAGCAATCGAGGCCCGCTTTGGCGACGAACCGTCCCAATGATGGATCGCGAGTTATTTCTCACTTGGTGGACTCGAAACCGAAAGGTACGGTTATTGCCCCCCATCTACAATTATCGACAATGATCGATCTCACACTGGACATGGAGCAGTATGATTGTCCGTTCATCGACACGACGGACGATCACGCCGTTTCATTCACGGCCGTTCAGTGGGAGTTCGACAGCCAGCGACGCGAACTCGAGACCCGCATGATGATCGAGGGGCCGGATCGATCGACCCTCGAGTCGGGGCTGTCGACCCTGCAGGCCCACGACAACATGCGGGAGTGCACGCTGTTCAAGAAACACGAGGGGACGGCACTGTTGCGGACCGTCATCGAGGAGACCAACGCGATGCGCATTATCCGGGACAACGACGGCTACATCACCGGCCCGTTCCACATCGAGGACGGCAGCGAGCGCTGGGAGGTGGGCTTTGACCAGTCACCGATGGCCGACGACGCCCTTGCCGCACTCGAGCGCAACAACGAGTTCGACGTCCTGGCAGAGTCCGATCTTGCGGTGCCCGACCTTTTCGACGTGCTCGAACACGCCGACGCGGCAAACGACTTGCTCGAGGGCTGTCGCTCCCTCTCGGACGTGGAGCGCCAGACATTGACCGTCGCGGCCCAGAAGGGGTACTTCGACCAGCCTCGCGGGGCCACACTCCAGATGCTCGCCAACGAGTTCGACGTCTCCGACACCGCCGTCTCGAAGAACGTGCGCCGGGCCGAACGAAAGATTCTCAAGCGTGTCGTCGACGCGATCGAGGAAATCGAAGACTCCTGACTCACGGCCAGTGACATCGACGTCACGGCCGTCTCGAGCCATCGTTCTTCTTCGCACTCGAGTACGCTTTTCCGGGGAACCGGCCGTTTCTTCCGGTGGTCTGCCCCACATTCCACATCGTTTTTGAGGACGGACCGATTCCGGTCGCGTATGGAAGGGGCTTCAGTCGTCGGAGTCGGGATGACCGACTTCGGCGTCCACGACCAGCCGTTACCGGAGTTATTTGCCGACGCGGCGTTCGAGGCGATGGACGACGCGGGTGCCGATGCTGACGTCATCGACGCGTTCTACCTCGGCAACGCGATGGGTGGGCAAACCGAGAGCGACACCCACCTCGCACCGACGCTCGCGAGCCATATCGGCCTCGCCGGGATACCCTGTTCCCGGTTCGAAGACGCCTGTGCGACCTCCTCGAACGCGTTCAAACACGCCGTGGAGGCCGTCAGAGCCGGGACTCACGACGTCGTCCTCGTCGGAGGCGTCGAACGCTGCACGCCTTCGACGGGGCTCGAGACCCCGGAGATGACCGCCATCTTCGCCTCGGCGTCTCATCGGCAGTACGAACAGCCGACGGGGCTCACCTTTCCCGGTGTCTTCGGGCTCCTGACGACCCGACACATGCACGAGCACGGGACGACCGAGGAACACCTCGCCGAGATCGCGGTCAAGAACCACGCCAACGGCACGCTCAACTCCAGAGCGCAGTTCGGCAAGGAAACCACCGTCGAGGCGGTGCTCGACAGCCCCGTCGTCGCTTCACCGTTCCGACTGCTCGACTGCTGTCCGTTCTCCGATGGGGCGAGCGCGGTCGTCGTCGCGAACGCAGCTGGCGCGTCGACGCTCACCGGTGATCCCGTCACCGTCGCGGGAGTCGGCCACGCGACGGACGTGATCCCCCTCGCGGAGAAAGCCGACCTGACAGCGACCCAGTCGGCTCGAGACGCCGCGAGCCAGGCCTACGAGCAGGCCGGCATTGGTCCAGCGGACGTCGATGTCGTGGAACTACACGACTGCTTCACCGGCGCGGAGGTGCTCGCAATCGAGGCGCTCGGCCTCGTCGAGGACGGCGAGGGCGGCCCGGCATCGGCCCGCGGCGAGACCGCTCTGGATGGCCGCATTCCAGTCAATCCCAGTGGCGGACTGAAGGCGAAGGGTCACCCCATCGGCGCGACGGGGGCCGCCCAGATCGTCGAACTGGTCGAGCACCTCCGGGGTGAGGCTGGCGAGCGCCAGGTCGAGGATGCCTCGACCGGCCTGGCGCACAACTTGGGTGGCGACGCCGGAACCACCATCGTCTCGATTCTGGAGGTGGCCCGATGACGGTCGACGAACGACTGACCCACGCCCGCTGGACCGAGGCGCTTCGCGACGGACGCCTGCTCGGGCAGCGATGTTCCGAGTGTGGCAACGAGACGGCAACCCCGGCAGCCGCGTGCCCTGCCTGTGGGGCCAGGGGCCTCGAGACGATCGACCTCCCCACGTCGGGGATCGTTCACACCGCCACCACCATCGAGGTCTCCCCGACCGGGTTCGACGCCGGGTATCGGGTGGCCGTGATCGATCTCGAAACGGACGGGGGCGCCCGCGTCACGGCGCGACTCGAAGGTGAGGCGTCGATCGGGGACCGGGTCGAGCTGACGGACGTCCTCGAGGTTCGTGAGACGGTACCTGTCTTCAGCTGAGGACCCCCTGTGACACGACGCAACCGATTCCGGTGATGCCGACGGGCCCGCGGTTCCAGCTCGAGGGCAATCGCCCGCCTCGAGGGTTCGGTATGCAACCCGTGGTTACTGTGTGCCACCCACACTCTACTGACCCATGAGCGCTTACGATGTCCCGCAGATCGAACGGGACGACGTCCAACAGTTCGACGACGACCGATTCACGCGTGAACGGGTCTGTATCGTGACGGGGGCAGCCTCGGGCATCGGTCGTGCCCTGGCCCTGGCTGGCGCGTGCAACGGCCTGACCGTACTTGCGACGGATGTCGACGGAGAGGGGCTCGCGGCAACGCTCGAGGCCGCAACTCGTCTCGACGCGGCAGACGGGATCGAGACGCTCGAGGCCGATCTCGAGTCGGACGCCGCCGTTCGCGAGATCGCCGAGGCGGCGACGGCGGCGGGGGAACCGACGTTTCTCGCCAACGTGGCCGGTCTGCAACACGTCGCCCCCCTCGCGGAGTTCCCCCTCGAGGCCTACGATCGAATGCACCGAATCATGCTCCGAGCGCCGTTTGTCCTCACGCGGGAACTGTGGTCAGCACTCGAAGCGAACGAAGGCTGTGTCGCCAATATGGCCTCGGTTCACGGCCACTACGTGACGAGCGACAAGGTCGCCTACAACACGGTCAAGTTCGGGATTCGGGGCCTGACTCAGTCCATCGCCGCCGAGGGCGGTGGTGACGTGCGATCGTTCTCCGTGAGTACCGGGTACGTGGCGACCCCCCTGGTCACGAATCAGATTCCGGACACGGCCGCCCAGCGCGGTCTCGAGCCCGAGGAGGTGGTCGAAGACGTCATGCTCGGCCAGGCAAGGACCGACGAGTTGATGACACCGCTCGAGGTGGCCCACCTCTTTCTGTTCGGATTCTCGGATCTCGGGGGCCACCTCAATGGGGGAGACATACTCGCCGACGACGGCATGACGCTGACCTACGAGTGAGTCGGTGACGGTTCGGTGAGCGAGACGGTGTCCGTGTCCAACGGAGGAGACGGGCTCCTCGCTCAGCTATTCACTCGTTGCCCGTGTTCGGCGAGTGAGTGGTTCCAAAAGAGAATCAATTCTGGCGTCGTTGCCATCCCGCTGGTCAGCCAGCCACCCCCGACACAGCGCACAACAGGGACAATACTACATGATCTGAAGTGGTACAGTACAAAATCTATAGTCTCTCGAGTGGCCTCGAGCGGGCCCCTTCAGCCCATTTGTGGCTCTCGACTCCTGGAGGTTCGTATATCAACCGTCCCCGTTTAGGATGGGTAGTTCATCTAGAGACCTAGTATGCCACGAGGTATCAAACGGCGCTCGGTGCTCCGGCGGACGGGGGCACTCGCCACGATCGGTGCGGCAGGGCTGGCAGGGTGTATCGCAGAGGACGACGATGAGGATGCCGACGACGATGCCGACGCCGACGACGACACGACGGCAACCGACGACGACCCAGACGGCAGCGAGGACGTCAGTGACGAGACGGTCAGGATCGGCGCGATCCAGCCCGTCTCCGGCGACCTCGAGTACTACGGCGAGATCAGCCTCATGGGCTTTTACTCTGGTATCGCCTACAAGTACGACATCGACCCGATCGAGGAGTTGACCACGGGGACACACACACTCGATCCCGACGACGGTCCAACCTTCGAGATCATCGTCGAGGACACGGCCTTCACGCCGGGGACGGCCCAGGAGGTCGCCGAGGACCTGGTCGTGGACGAGGAGGTGGACTTGCTCTTTGGAGCCTCGAGTTCGGACTCTGCTCGCCAGATTTCGACGAACATCCTCGATCAGGCCGACATCCCGTACATTGCCGGTCCCGCTGCCGACGCGGACATCACCGCCTCCGAAGAGTTCTGTCACCCCAACCTGTTTCGCGCGAGCGAGCATACGGCCATGGACGCCCGTGCAGGCGGTCGGTACGTCGCCCAGCAGGGAGACATCTCGACGGTGGCCATCTTCGCTGCCGAAGGGGCATTCGGCGAGGGTGTCGCCAACGCCTACCAGGAAGTCCTCGAGAACGAGGGCGTCGAGGTCCTCGAACCGCGGTTCGTCGAGGCCGGCTACAGCGAGTTCGAGGGCATGTTCGATGAGGCGATCAACCAGGGTGCCGACGGTGTCGTCGGCGGGTTCACGTTCATTACGCTGCCGGAGTTCCTCCCCACGGCGATGAGCTACGAGGAGATCCAGACGTTCGGCGGCTTCGCGGAACTCGTGACGACGCAGGTCACGGGCCAGGCGGTCGAGGCAGCCCTCGGCGAGGATTTCACCGCCGAGGACATCGAAGACGCCGGACTCGGCCCGTTCACCACGCGCTACCACTGGAACCAGTACGACAACGGAATCAACGACGCCTTCATCGACATGCACACCGAGGCGTACGGGCTGATGCCGGACCTCTTCAGCGCGGGAACGTTCGTTGGCGGCTCCGCACTCGTGCAGGCCATCGACGAAACCGCCTCGACAGAGGGAGCCGACATCGCCGACGCGATGCGTGGCATGACGGTCCTCGACACGCCCAAGGGCGAAAACGCCTACACCTTCCAGGAACACAACAACCAGGCGGCCTCCGACATGACCGTCGCGTGGCCGGTTCCCACCGAGGACGACGTCGCTGAGTTCTGGGACGCGTCAGTGATGCCTGGCGAGCCGATCGAGACGATGTCGGCCGACGAAGTAATGATCCCCGCCGATGAGATGAGCTGTTCGCTGGACTGATCGACATGGTACTCTGGACGCAGGATCTGACGAAAGAGTTCGACGGGATCACCGCGGTCGACGGCGTCGACTTCAGCCTCGAGGCCGGCGAACTGTGCTCGGTGATCGGGCCGAACGGGGCCGGGAAGACGACGTTTTTCAATCTACTGACTGGCGTGCTCGAGCCCACTCGAGGCCAGATCGAGTTCATGCCGACGACCCATCGACGGGCCTGTCTCGAACGGGCCCTCGAGGAGTCGAGTGAACTCGCGGACGAACACGGGTCGGTCGACGACCTCGAGGCGGCTCTCGACGGGGATACTCTCCCCAATGAGGCGGTGGCCGAGTGGCTCGAGCCACTCGACATCACCGACGCGTCGCCCCACGAAACGGCACTCCAAGGGCTACACCGATCCTACCAGATCACGAACGTGTTCCCGACGGTATCAGTGCTCGAGAACGTTCGCGTGGCTGTCCAGGCCCACCGGGGAAACGACGCCTGGCGGTTCTGGCGGAACGTCAACGCCTTCGACGATCATTACACGGAGGCGGAGGCAATCCTCGAGCGCGTCGGGCTGGCGTCGTATGCGGACCGGCTGGCACAGAACCTGAGCCACGGCGAAAAGCGCAACCTCGAGATTGGCATTGCCCTCGCTGGAGAACCTGACGTGCTCTTGCTCGACGAGCCAACCGCGGGCGTTTCGAGCGAGGACGTCGACCAGGTGACCGACATCATCGAGGACGTCGCGGGTGACTACGCGGTGATGCTCATCGAACACAACATGGACGTGGTGATGGACATCAGCGACCGCATCGCCGTCCTCAACCGTGGCGAACTGATCGAACAGGGCGAGCCGGCACAGATCCGCCAGAGCGAGGCCGTCCAGCAGGCCTACCTTGGCGGCTACGACGGTGAGGGGGCACTCGGAGGCGGCGAGGCAACCGACGGCGGCGAGGACAAGGGCGGGGCCGACCACACCTCGGAGGTGGCCGGATGAGCCTGCTCGAACTCGAGGACGTGCACACGTACTACGGTGAGAGTCACATCCTCCAGGGGATGAACCTCACCGTCGAGGAGGGCGAAGTCGTCGCCCTGATCGGGCGCAACGGCGTGGGGAAGACGACGACGCTCCGATCGATTCTGCAACTCACCGCGCCGCGATCCGGCTCCGTCCGCTTCAGGGGCGAAGACCTCACCGGCAATCCGACCCACGAGGTCGCCGACCGCGGCATCGGGTGGGTGCCTGAAGACCGACGCATGTTCGGGTACCTCACTGTCGAGGAGAACCTGCGAGTGGCGATCGATCCCGATCAGGAGGTCGAACCGCTCCGTGACGAGATGTTCGACCTGTTTCCGGATCTCGCGCGTTTCAGAGAGAAGGAGGCTCGAAACCTGAGCGGTGGCCAACAGCAGATGTTGGCCATCGCCCGGGGCATCGTCGGTGACAACGAACTCCTCCTGGTTGATGAGCCAAGTGAGGGTCTGGCCCCCCTGATCGTCGAACAGGTGGTCGAAGCGCTTCGCGAGGTGTCGACTGAGACGACGATGGTCCTGGTGGAGCAGAACTTCCCGCTCGCAATGGATCTCGCCGATCGATTCTACCTGATCGATCACGGGACGGTCGTCGAATCGGGCCCCACGGAGGGTGTCACCGCCGACGACGAGCGAATCCAGAGGTATCTCGCCGCATGATCGACCCCCTCACACACGCGACGGTCGACGCACCGATGCTCGCGGACACCCTCAGTCGGTTCTTCCAGCCCGATACGCTGGCCCGCATCCTCATCGAGGGGCTCGGGAAGGCGGCGATTTACTTCATCATCGCCATCGGCCTGACGCTCGTCTTCGGGCTGATGGGCATCCTAAACTTCGCCCACGGGGCGTTCGCCATGGTCGGTGCCTACATCGGTGGCGTCATCATGGTGGTCGCGCTCTCCTCGGCGTCCGGGGCGTTCACCAGAATCGCGCTCTTCATCGTCGTCGTGGCCGTCGTCTTCGCGCTCCTGACGGCTGCCGGCAGCGCCCTCGAGATCAAACTCGTTCGCCCAATCTACGATCGGACGCCGATGTACCAGATCCTGCTCACCTTCGGGGTTGGCCTGATCCTCGAGGAGTTGGCCAGAATCATCGTTTCCTCCCGGGGCATCCAGCCGGAACCGACGTGGTCGGCTGCACAGGCGACGATTCCGGGCTTCTTGAGTGGCCCATCGGACGTGCTCAATAGCCTCTTTGGGGTCAACATCCGCGGCTTCTACCTGTTCGCCATCGTGTCCGGAGCAATCCTCGCCGTTGCCGTCTACCTCTTCTTGACGCGAACACTCTATGGCCTCTACATCCGCGCGGGGAGCGAAGATCCCGAGATGGTCGAGGCACTCGGTATCGACGTTCGGAAGGCGTTCACCATCGTCTTCGGCCTCGGGACCGGACTGGCGGCCGTCGGCGGCGTCTTCCTCATGTGGGACCCCACCTGGGGGCCCAGCGTGATGCTCAACCTCGACGTGTTGTTGTACGCGTTCGTCGTGGTCGTCATCGGCGGCCTGGGTTCGTTCAAGGGAACGCTCGTGGCCGCCGTGATCGTCGGGGTCGCGGACTCCTTTACCACCTGGCTGTTCAACACGGGCATCGTCGCCTTCTCCGGACTACCAGAGGTAACCATCTTCCTGCTGCTGGTGATCGCGCTGATCATCCGTCCACAGGGACTCTACGGCGTCGAGGAGGTGGGTGGCCATTAGTCCCACTCGTCGGCCCGATGGTGACGACGACACGGACGCTCGAGGCGACGGCGGCACCGAATCGGCCTCGGGTCAGCCCGCCACGGACTCCCTCGAGGAGTCGCAGGTGGCCACCGACACGACCGAGCGGACGACCATGACCGAGGAACCTGGTGGTGATGATGCCGAAGGGGCTCACTGGACGGTCCAGTATGCCCGTGATCACCTCGCTCACGTCCTGGTGATCGGCTTCTTCGCGTTGTATCCGGGCCTCGTCGCCGTACTGACCGGCATCCCGGCGCTCGATATCGGTTTCACGACCGTCGATCCCGGGGCGTTCTTCGACGCGTTCTTGCCCGCGATGACGTTCATGATCGCGATGCTCTTCCTCGGGTTGTTCGCGATGAGTTTCGACTTCATCAGCGGCTACACGGGCTACCTCTCGTTCGGCCACGCCGCTTTCTACGGCATCGGCGCGTACGTGGTGGTCATGGCAGCCAACGGTGACATCCCAATCGTTCCCGAGGGGACGCCATTTATGCTCACGCTCCTGTTAGGGGCGACGGTCGCGTTTCTCGTGGCACTCGCCATCGGCGCTGTCTCCTTCCGCCTGACAGGCGTTTACTTCGCGATGATTACCCTCGGGTTCGCCCAGGTGATCTACGAACTGGTCCGCAATTGGGACTACGTCGCGACGAACCCACAGGAGGGACCGAGCATGAGTGGCGCCGCCGAAATCGGCATCCCGTACGTCGACTCGCTGTCGTTCGCGATCGGTCGCCTCGCTGGCGACAGCTTCGAGAACGTGCTCGGACTCGGCATCGACATCTCCGCGACGCTGACGTCGTACTACGCCATCGGACTCGTCGTTCTCGGCTGTTACTTCGCGATGCAGCGCATCATCCACTCGCCGTTCGGGCGCGTGATGATCGCCATCCGTGAAAACGAGGAACGGGCCCGTGCAGTCGGGTACAACGTCTTCTGGTACAAGATGGCCGCTTTCGGCATGAGCGCCTTCTTCGCAGCCATCGCTGGCGCGATGTTCGCTGGCTACCGTGGGAGCGCCTCGCCCGATAGCACCTTCTATTTCCTCGTGACCGCCGACGCCCTGATCGTCACCATCGTCGGCGGGATCGGGACCCTCGCCGGGCCGCTGTTTGGCTCGTTCTTCTTCGAGTCCCTCGAGGACATTCTCTCCTCACAGCAGGGCGGTCTCGCACCCTATCTTCGGGAGACGCTGCCCGAGGCCATGTTGAGTGCGGACGTCGCGGGAATCACCTTCCTCGACGTGATCAACACGGTCGTCGACGGTCGCGCCCCGCTATATCTGGGGATCGTCTTCGTGCTGTTCGTGCTGTTCGTCCCCAACGGCCTGCTCGGGTCGGTCCGCGACCGACTCGGTGGCACCGTTGCGAAGCGTCTTCCAGCTCACCTCGAGCGCTATCGGAAGTGACCTCGAGGCTTTCGAACCCACGTTCCACATCGCATGTTTGGCTCCACAACGCACCGACCGAACGGCACAGATCACGGCAACTACGCCAACCGCATTGACTCGGATACCCGAGTCACCAGGGCCCCTCGAGCCGGACCAGTCGCTCCAGGTGAGGTGTCGTGACCACCGTTGGTCTCACGGGCTTCGGACGATACCTGCCGGAGCCCACGATCACGGGCGAGGAGATTGCCGAGAAGAGCGACATCCCGGAGGCGGTGGTCGTCGAGAAGATGGGCGTCCGCCGGAAACACGTCTGTCCGCCTGACGAGGATCACGTGACCGACATGGCCGTCCGAGCGGCAGCAGACGCCCTCGAGATGGCCGACCTCGAGCCGACCGCGGTCGACCTCGTGCTCTATCACGGGAGCGAGTACAAGGACTACGTCGTCTGGTCCGCCGCAGCCGACATCACCGACCGCCTTGGGGCCGAGAACGCATTCGCCACCGAGAGCCATACCCTCTGTGCCGGTGCGCCGATCGCCATGCGCCAGGCCACAGCCCAGTTGCAGGTCGATCACGTCGACACGGCCCTCCTGGTCGCCGCGAGCCGCGAGGAGAGCCTGATCGACTACTCGAACGAGCGCGCCTCGTTCATGTTCAACTTCGGGTCCGGCGCGAGCGCGATGGTCCTGGAGTCCGACCCCGGCCCGCGGGCGCGGGCGACGGTTCACGAGAGTCACGCCGTCACCGACGGCTCGTTTGCCCACGACGTGGTCATGCCCGCAGGTGGGTCACTCGAGCCCCCCAGTCAGGAAACCGTCGCGGCCGGCCAGCACACCCTCGACGTTCCTGACCCCGACGGAATGAAAGAACGGCTGGCACCAGTCTCGCTGCCGAACTACCTCGAGGTGGCTGACACCGCCCTCGAGCGTTCGGGCTTCGATCGTGGGGATCTCGACTTCGTCGCGGTCACACACATGAAGCGATCGTTTCACGAGTTGCTGTTCGAGGAACTGGGGCTGGATCCAGACACCCAGGGGGTGTATCTCGACACCTACGGCCACGTCCAGAGTGCCGATCAGATTCTGGCGACTGGCGACGCGGTCGAAGAGGGGAGCCTTGCGAATGGCGACGTCGTTTGCTTCCTCGCCGCTGGGACCGGCTACACCTGGTCGGCGACGGTGTTGACCTGGCGAGAGTGATGAGGGTCGCTGTCGATCACGCGTCTTCGGCCGACCCGTTCGGATCGTGCAAGAAAATCCCGAGATAGATCGAGGCCGCTGCACAAACGATTCCGAGGCTAAACGCGACCGTGAACACCGAACTCGGGTCGAAAAACCCATCCTCAGTGGTCAGAAAGCCGATGAAGCCCACCGGGAGCAACACGAACGCCAGCAGTCGAAGTCCGAGGGGGAGGTGCTCGAGGGACGTCGTTTCCCGGTTCATGCCCTCATCTCGAGTCCAGATATTGAAAAGCTACCGACCGGGAAGTCAATCGCCGACACTTTTTACAGCGGGCCGAGAATGGCGTGCGTAGCCATGGAGACGAAGACACAGGAGCGCGTTCGATCGTTTCTGGAGACTCACGACCTCGAAACTGAGCCGGCCTATCGCGTCCTCGATTTGCTCTCCGAGGCTGGGGAGGTTGCAAAGGAGGTCAACACGTCCACCGAATACGGCACGACACCCACCGATGTCTCGGTCGCCCGTGACGAACTCGGGGACACGCTATTTGCCCTGCTGGCCCTGTGCGTGGAACTCGAGGTCGATGCCGAGGCGGCCCTCGAGACGTCCCTGGCAAAGTACGAGAAGCGCCTCGAGGAGCGGGAATCAGCGGGATCGGGAGCCTGATTGGCCAGCTCTCGCGGTGACACGCGAGAAACTGGGTCAAGCCTCTGTCACTCCCGTACGTGTGCCACCGACTCGCGTGTGAATTGGTTTCGATTCGAAACCGGTGACCGCTGCCGCGGTGAGAAGGGCTTTTTATCGACGTTGATAAGCAGGGGGTGATTCTCGTGGCCAGTCGTGTACCGAATCCGATTCGACTCCTGATCCTCTGGATCGGGTACGCTCTCGCCCGCCTCGGGCTGATCGACCGCGAGCGGGCGCGTCGGACGACGGACCTCGCGTGGCCGCGCATTGTCACCGGGTTGGCCAGAATGTCCAAGAGCGCGGTGGACGTCGCGATGGTCGGGATCGCCTCCGGATCGGCGGCTATCGCCGGCGTTGGCTACGCTGGCCCGTTCTGGGGGCTCGCTTTCTCGGTCGGTGGCGGCGTGGCGGGGGGCACCATCGCACTTGTTTCCCAGCGGTACGGGGCTGATGCCTACGATCAACTCGGCCAGGCGATTCGCTCGAGCGCGTTCCTCGTCGTCGTGGTCTCCCTGCCGCTTATGCTGACGCTCTGGACGTACCCGGAGTGGTTCATCGGCCTGATCACCGACAATCCGGCCATCCAACGTGAGGGGTCGGCGTACCTGCAGGTCGTCGCGCTCGGGATTCCATTCGCAGGGCTCAACCTCATCGGCAGTCGCACCTTCGTTGGAATGGACGACGCCTGGACGCCGATGGTCATCAGGGCTGGCGGCGCGGTCGCGAACATCGGCCTGAACGCTCTGCTCATCTTTGGCCTCGACATGGGTGTCGTCGGGGCGGCCCTCGGCACGGTCATCGCCAACGTGGTCGTCACCGCGGCGTTCGCTCTCGGCCTCGTCGCGGGGCGAATCCCCGGAGTGGCGACGTTCCCGGTCGCCGTCAACCCGTTCGGAACGTACGCGGATCGTGACACGCTGGTCGACCTAGTGACCATCGGACTCCCGGTGTTCGGGACCAACCTCGTCTGGACCATGGCCGAGTTTCCCATGCTCGCTATCGTCGATATCTTCGGTCAGGATACCGCCGCAGCCTACGTCATCGCCCGGCGTATCTGGGGTCTGATGAACACGCCCGGATGGGGCTTCGGGCTCGCCTCCTCGAGTCTGGTCGGCCAGGAACTCGGTACCGGCGACGAGCGGTTGGCCGAGCAGTACGGCCGGGAGATCATCCGGTTCTCCGTCGCGACGTACCTCGTCTCCGCGGCCATCGTGTTCGTCTTCGCCGAACCGATCACCCTGGCGTTCACCGATGATCCCAGCGAACTCTCGATTCCGACGGCCGTCTCCCTCGTCTACGCAGCCTGTCTCGCCGTGGTCCTCAGCGGGGTCTCGAGCGGTGCGGCCGGCCCGCTGAACGCCAGTGGTGACACTCGATGGCCGTTCTACAGCCAACTCCTCGGTATGTTCGGGTTCGCCATCCCGCTCGCGTACCTGGGTGCCAATGGGCTCGAGGTTTCCGGATCGGTGACGGTTCCACTGCTCGAGGTGAGCCTGCCAGCACCGGAACTCTCTATTCCCGCGATTGGGCTCTGGGGGCTCTACCTGGCGTTCGTCGCCGAGACGGCCGTCCCCGCGACGATCAACTACTACCGATTCGCGACGGGGAAGTGGAAGCAAATCAGCCGCTCCTATCGGCCCGAGACGCCGACGGCAGACGACTGATCTGGGCAAGTGCAGGGACCCTCGAGCGGCGTGGATCCGCGACCTGCGATCCACTCCCGTTGACAGTCGAGCCATCGCTCCAAATCCGGTGTCCTCAGTCGCCGGTTACCTGGTCTCACTCGGTGAGTGGGGGTCATCTGCGTCAGTGAGCCACTCCCTCGAGTCCGCCCGTTTTCGTGTCCCCTGCAATCACAAGTGGTCCGCTCGAGCGCAGTCCGAGCGAGCCGAGCGTTTCTTTTCAGTCCAAATAACCGAAACGTAAATGAGGATGGATCGAGTAGCGTCACCTACTCATGGCTGCTCGTTTCTCCTCCGGTCGTTCCGTCGGTGGTGTCGAGCACTGCCATTCGTGGAGTTCCTGGGTGATGGACCGATGAGCGACGTTCGCGTTCGCGTCGGCGACGCCGTCGACGCCTATCTCCAGCGCAAGGCCGTCGGCAGTGACCCCGACGGACCTGGGGCCGGAACCTACGCCTCGAACGCTGAGTCCATTCTCGATCGGTGGGCCACGTGGCTCGAGACCGAACACGGCGTCCAGTCACTGTTCGATCTCGAGGTCGATCACCTCGAGGCATACGCCAGTGAACTCGCGGCTCGGACGGACCGTGGGGAGTACACCGCTTCGACCGCTGGCACCTACTACGCGGTTGTGCGGGCGTTTCTCTCCTGGTGTGTCCACGGCGGGATCCTCGAGGAGAACCCGGCCGCGACGGCGGTCGCCGAATCCGCCCTCCCGACCGAACACCGGAGTGGGGGGTCGAGCACCGACTCCACGTGGACGGCCGAACAACGACGAACCTTGGAGGCGTTCGTCCGTGACCGCGCGGCACGAGCGGAATCGGGTGATCGCGACGAACGACTCGCGCGGCTCCGGGAGTGTGCGATGGTGGCGCTGCTGGCCCATTCGGGCGTTCGGGGCTCGGAACTGTTCCGAGTTCCCGAGGACGATCGTCGGACAGGTGCGACCTGGGAGGACGTGGACTTCTACTCGGGCACGATCCGCGTCCTCGGGAAGTCCCAGCGCCTCGAGGACGTCCCACTCCCGGCGGCAGCGCGCAAACCGCTCCGTCGCTATCGGGTCGTCCAAGATCCCCCGACGACCGAGTGGCCGCTGTTTCCCACCCGCCATGCACCATCAGTCGCCCAGCGGGTGCGGAGTGTCCTCGCCGAGCGCGGCTTCGACGACGAGGCCATCGAGGCCGAGTGCGCCGACCACACGGCAGCCGAACTCGCCCGACGCTATGCGATTGCCCCGCCGACGATCACCACCGAGGGCGCACGGTCGATTCTCAAGCGACTCTGTGACGAGGCCGACATAGATGTCGGGAGCGATTACCTGACCCCCCGCGGTGCCAGACCGGGCCTGGGCAAACGAACATATCCGAGCGAACACGGAGCGGGAACGGGGACGGGTCCCGAAACGGGCACCACCGAGACGGCACTCCGTGAACACACCCTCGAACAGTCAATCGCGGTCGTAGAGGAGTCGCCCTTCACGGGAGATGTCGACGCTGGCGGTGGTGCTGTGGGGGACGAGTCGGCAGGTGACGAAGAGGAGACCGCCGACGATTAGATACCTGGTGATCGGTCGCGACGAGCGTCGTGGGGTGGGGTGGTGCCAACCCACGAGAACGACGGTTAGTCGGCCGTCGCCACGGAGTCCAACTCCTCCTCAAACTCTCGCTCGAGCGAGGTCGGGGCCCCACCCTGGTCACAGAGCAGATCGGTAACGAACGCAGTCACGTCTATTTTGTCCGCGAACAACCGCTGACGGCGCTTTCGCCACTGCTCGGGCACGGTTGGATCACCGACGATATCGCGAACGAGAGCGTGGCCCTCGTCTTCGTCGTGCGTCGATCGAAGCAGGTCGTAGCGCTCCTCGAGTTCGACGAAGTTCGTCATGTCCTGTTTCCGGGCGGCAAACGATTGGATGCGCACCGTTGGCGTCCCAAGAAGGGCCGATTCGGTCGCCATCGTCGCCGAGTCCCCGGCGTAGCAGTCGGCAAAGTACAGCAAGTCGTGCATGGCCCTCGGTGGGACTGGGTTGTGGTACGCCTCGAGATCCGGCGGGAGTTCGTCGGTGCTCGAGATGTAGACCGACCCCTCATTATCGAGCGTCGACACGAGTCGGCGCTTCCCCTCAAGACTGAGCCCGCCTTCGCCGACGTCGTGCAGTGCGTCCCACCGCCGGAACCGCAACACGAAGTATCGCTCGTCTGGATCGACGCCGTGAATCCTGAGGACAGACGGATTCGGCTCGAAGTAGTCGGGGTGCAGGTACGCGAGTTCATGATAGCCGTCATAGCGCACGTGGGCGTCACCGTAGTCCTCGGCGTAGGCCCGGGGCGTTGCAACGACGTGGGCGAAGGGCGTCGTCACTCGATGGGAGGTCGTCCCCTCGTTGTCCACGAACACTACGCTTCGGGCCTCGACCAGGGGGGCGACGTGGGCCACCGCCAGCCCACCGATGGCCGTCATGACGTCCGGGTCGAGCCGTCGAGCACGTCCCAACAGACGAAGTTCGTAGGCCAATTGGACCTTCAGGAGTTCGGTGAGGGATTCCTGCGGCCCGGCCAGCACCTCGTGGGGGATCCCGTAGGCGTTGAGCAAGGGGACGGCGAGGTCGTTCTCCCGGGCGAAGACGAATACCTCGTGGCCGCGGCCCTCGAGTTCGTCGATCACGTGGCGGTAGAAGTGCACGTGGGCGGGGTGCTGGATGGTGACGACCACCCTCACGAGTCGATCACAACCGTGCCGTCGTTTTCCGATCTGTCGAGGGTCATCGCGAATCCGACGCAGATGGCGGCCAGAAACGCATAGAGCCCAGTGAGCAATAGTGTCGTGGCTCTCGAGCCGTCCCCAGTCCCAGCGTCGGTCTCACGCCGTAGCCGGCTGATAACCCCCAGGGCTGCCGTCGTCGCCAGGAATCCGCCAACACCGAGGGCGTAAAGGAGGACCAGTGGATGGAACTCGCGGACGACGTACCGCCGTCCGAGTCGGCGAAGGAATCCCGAGAGGAGCAACCGCGAGAGTCGAGGAACGAACGTGTGGTACTGGATGTGGCTCTGCTCGTCGCCGTACACCGCCGGCATCGAAACGTCGGCGATGGTGTACCCAGCCGTGTTCAATTCTACCAGCAGATCGTTCGCGAAGCCGTACTCCTCGTAGAGCCCATCCAGGTCGACCGTCTCGAGGGCCTCCCTCGAGATGGCGGTGTAACCGTTCTGGGGATCCATCATCTCCCAGTAGCCGCTGGCGACCTTCGTCAAGAACGAGAGTACTGCATTGCCAAACAGCCGCCACGAGGACATCGACTCGAGATGCTCCCGACCGGCGAGGCGATTCCCCTTCGCGTAGGCTGCTCGCTCTTCCACGACGGGGTCGAGGAGTCGGTCGAGTTGCTCCGGGTCCATCTGGGCGTCCCCAGCCATGACCGCCGTGACGTCCATACCGTCGGCCAGGGCGCGTCGGTAGCCAGTCTTGATCGCGCCACCGACGCCACGGTTGCGGTCGTGACGAATCGGTACGATTGCGGGACCCGTCGGCGCCCCTGGCCCCTTCTCGGTTGGCTCGCCATCGACCGCGTCGCGAGCCAATTCGAGTGTGGGCTCGCTCGAAGCACTTGCCGAATCGGCGGTCGCGGCTGCTGTCGGTTCGACCGAGTCGGCAGTGGCGTCTGGCCCACGGACGTCGCCGCGATCAGGCTGGGGCGTTGCGTGGCCGCCGTCGGTTACTCGCTCCACGTACTGCCCGATCTCGGCCCAGGTGCCATCAGTCGAACAGTCATCTACGAGGTACACCCGATCGACGAACCTCGGCATCGTCTCGATAACCTGCCCGACGAGCCCAGACTCGTTGTACGCCGGGACGACGACGCCGACCGTCCAGTCTCGGTACATGACTCACCTCCACCTGGTTGCTGGCATCTGCTGGCCATCGAACGAGTGTGGGTTGCTCACAGGGGTGTCCCGCTCCATGGTGATCGGTCGCTGGCTCCGGCTGAACGTTCGCCTCATTGATTGGCACGTCCGGCCCGTCGCCCATTGTTATGCCACGCATGCCTGGACTGTAGTCTCGAGCTAGGAATGCTAGGGCCGTCAATCCTGCTATCGATCTCCCGCATGGGAGCCAAAAAGCGCCAGCTACGGTTGGGATGACGATTTCCTACAGCACGAGCAACAGGATGGCCGTCAGGACGAGTGTAATCAGGAGCGTGGTGAGACCAATGGTCGCCCGCAACTGGAGCGTCGAGGGACGACCACCGTCAGTCGGTCGCCGTTCCTCGACCTCCACCATCCACGTCGGTAACCGGCGTGCACCGCGTTCGGCGGCGAGTACGGGATTGTTGCCGATCCAGTAGCCGCTCCGTACCATGGCCACAGCGATTCGGTCGACGGCCGCGAACGTCTCGGTTACGGCGAGCATGGCCCACCGGCCCGAGTAGTACCCGACGTGGTTGACGACCAATGCCGGATCGTCGTAGTCGAGTTTCGACAACGGTTTGCGGATGATCGGGAACGCGATCGCGGAGATCACGATGAGCGCGGCCGCATCCTGCAGGTGGCCCATGCTGTACGGCGTAAGCCCCTCTCCGGCGAGATCGGTACCGGCGAACTGCGTGCCGTCGACGAGCGGCATCAGATCGGTGAACACCGGCCAGCCGAGTACCGGCAGCCCGAGGACAACGCAGGCCCCACCGACCGAGAGCATTGCCGTCGTCTGGCCAGGCTTTGCGTCACGCACCTCGCGGTCGCTCTCGCCGTGGAAAAACACGTAGTAGCCGAGTTTGATGAACGAGAGGAACGTGCCGATGCCGCCGATGAACAGAAGAGCGAACAGCGGCCAGTGGGCCTCCTGCGTGAAGTAGCCCGTGGCCGCGTCGAACACCATCCCCTTGCTGATGAAGCCGCTGAAGCCTGGAACGGCGGTAATCGAGAGCGCGCCGATGAAGAAGGCGATGGCCGTCAGCGGCATCTCCCGCCAGAGGCCGCCGAGCTTGTAGAGGTCGTTCTCCCGCGTGCGGTAGATGACGACCCCCACCGCCATGAACAGCAGGCTCTTGTAGAGGACGTTGTTGAACAGGTGCCCCATCGCTCCGGCCACGCCGATGGCCGACCCCAGGCCGATCCCGGCGACCATGTAGCCAAGCTGGGCCTGGATGTGGTAAGAGAGCAGGGCCCGCATATCGTGCTGGAGCAGCGCGAAGATGACGCCGTAGACGGCCATCAGTCCGCCCATGTACGCCAGCCACATGTGCCCCTCGGGGAACGCCCGGAGCAACACGTAGGCGCTGGTCTTGGTAGTGAACGCCGCGAGGAAAACCGAGGCCGCGAAGTGGGGCCGCGGATAGGTGTCCGGGAGCCAGGTGTGGAACCCGATGAACGCGACGTTGACGCCGATACCCAACACGGCGAGGACCGCGGGAATCCCGGTGGCGATACCGCCGTCGATCAGCAACTCGCCACTGTAACCCGTTGCCCCCTCGCCGTATATGAACGTCCCTGCCTGTGCGTAGTGGGCGATGACGGCAAACAGGACGAGGCTGCCACCGATCCCGTGAGCGAGGGCGTATCGATAGCCCGCCCGGACCGCGTCGCCGCCGTAGTGCCAGACGAGCAGCGTGCTCGTGACGGCCATGATCTCCCACATGAACACCAGCACGAGCCAGTCGCCGGCGAACACCGCACCGAAGGCGCTCGCGACGTAGGCTAGCGCGAACGCCGCCAGCACGCGCGGGGCCTCACTCGAGTACGCGTAGACGACGGCGAACGTCCCGAGGAACCCGAGGGCGATGCCGACGAATCGCGTGTACTCGTCGATCAGGTACGGCTGTGACTCGAAGCCGAGGAAGGTGATGTGCAGGTGACTTCCCTCGGGGGCGACGAACGCGATGGCGGTTACCCCGAGCAGGCTTAGCGTGCCCAGGATGAACCCGAGCGTGCGCGGGACCACGAGCATCAGCAGCGCTGCAGCGAAGACCAGCAACGGCGGGTAGATCGCCGTCACGGCGTCGATCTCCGTCATCGTACCCCCTCCCCGGTGACGGCCTCGACGATAGTATCTGCCAGCTCGAGGAACACCGCGTAGTCGGGAACGATACCCAACGTGATGGCGCCGATCGCGATCACGGTGATGGGCATGAGCATGAGCCAGGTGCTTTCGGCAAACGTGACTGGCGATTTGCGCTCCCACCCACCCATTGGCGCGCCGCCGTGATGGTGGTGGTCGTCGTGGTGATCGTGGTGATCGTGCTTGTCGTCGTGACTGCTACGATCGTCGTTGTGCTCATCGTGACTCCCAGTTGCCTCGTGGGTGTCGTGATCGTGAACGTGTTCACTGTCCGCACCATCGCTGGAATCGCTCGAGCCGGGCCCAAACGGCACGTCGGCGTCGCTCGGGTGAGCGTCGACAGCATAGGCGTCTCTCTCGGGGTCGTCGTGATCCGGGAGGGGTGCGTCGTCGTCTTCGCCGTGGTCGGTAGTGCCGTCACTGGCCTCGTCGATGACGCTCTCGTCCTCACGGCCGTCATCCTCTCCGTTCGCGTCCCGACCGCCGTCAGTGGCGACAACGCCGTTGGGTTCGCCCTCGAGGACGCCGTAGGATTCGGGCTGGCCGCCAGCCCGGAACTCGAGTAGGGGCTTGGCGTCGTGGCGGTCCTCACTCTCGAAGAAGGCCGTGTAGACGACCGGCCAGAGGTAGGCGATGTTCAACACGCCCGAGACGATCAGCGCGCCGGCGAAGATCCAGAGCCAGATCACCTCGAGGCCGAAGGTGGCTACCTCGGCCCCGCTTGCAGCACCGATCAGGAGGTAGAACTTGCTGACGAAGCCGCCCAACAGGGGAATCCCGGCCATGCTGGCCGCGCCCACAGCGAACGCTCCCATCGTGAGGGGCATTCGCTTTCCGATACCGGCCATCTCGCTCACGTAGTCGGTGTGGGTCTCGACGTGGACCGCCCCCGCACAGAAGAACAGGGTCAGCTTCCCGAACGCGTGGGCCGGGATGTGCAAGAGGGCGCCAAGTACGGCGATAGGATGGAGCATCGACAGCCCCACCACGATGTACGAGAGCTGCGCCGTCGTCGAGTACGCCAGCCGCCGCTTGAGGTGGTCCTTCCGGAGCGCAATGATACTCGCGGCCGTGAGCGTGAACGCGGCCAGGATCGCCACCGGAATATTCAACGGCACGTCCCCCACGAACGGTACCGACAACGGGAACGCCGTTGGGAACTCGAGGCCGAACGTGTCCAGATAGACGCGAGCCACACCGAACGCCCCGGATTTGACGACGGCAACGGCGTGCAGTAGCCCGGAGACGGGCGTCGGCGCGACCATCGCGTCAGCCAGCCACGAGTGAAGCGGCATGACGGCAGCCTTGACGCCGAAGCCGGCGATGAGGAGGTAGAAGGCGGCCTGGGCGATGGCCGGATCGCTCGCGGCAGCGTCGGTCAAGAGGCCGATACCGCCGGCCTCGAAGGCCAGCGTCGCCTCCCCGGCCTGGCTCGTGAGCCAGTAGACCAAAACGGTCCCGGCGAGCAAGAACACCCCCCCGCCGAAGAACGTGTAGGTGAGGTACTTCCGACCCGCGATCCGTGCCTCGCTGTCCTCGTTGTGGGCGACCAGCGGATAGGTCACGAGCGACAGCAACTCGTAGAAGACGAAGATGGTGAGCAGGTTCGAGGCGAACGCAATGCCCACAGCCGTCGAGAGGCTGGCGGCGAACGCGGCGAAGAACCTGGTCTGGGCGTGCTCGTCCAGCCCGCGCATGTAGCCCGCCGCGTAAAAGGAGGTGAAGATCCAGAGGAAACTCGCGAGCAGCGCAAAGAGCATGCCCAGCGGATCAGCACGGAGCGCGAAGTCGACACCGGCGACGAACTGTAACCCGGTGGCCTCCTCGAGGCTCCAGACGTAGATAGTCCCGTCCATGACGCCGGGAAGCATGCTGGCAACGATACCGAATTTTGCCAGGGCGGCAAGGACGGACCACCCTTCGCGGACGTTCGGATAGCGGTACGACGCGACGATGAAGACCACGGCGATTGCCGAAACGAGGACGGCAGCCAGTGGTCGGGGGTCGGTAACGACGTGTTCAGACATCAAGGAGACACCTCCAACTCAGCGGATTCGATAAATGGTGCGAGCAATTCGGTGAAGACGTCGCCACTGAAGCCGAGGACGACGGCGATCACGGCGGTCAGCGCCACGACGGCGAGCATGCCGATGGTGACGCGTCTGCCCGCGGTGGCCCCCATCGCGCGCCCGCCGTCGGTCAGAGCCCCGCCTGCAGCCGCCGGGCCGGGTTCAGTCCCTGCAGTACCGCGAGGGGACTCGAGGGCCGAACGTGGGGTAAAGTACATCCGCTCGAGCAGCCGAGCCACGTATGCCAGCGTGAGCATCGTGCTGAGGAAAATGACCCCAGCGACGAGCCAGGACTGGGCTTCGATGGCACCGACAGCGATGTACCACTTGCCGATGAAGCCGATCGAGGGCGGGATACCCACGAGCGCGATCAACAGAACGGCCATCGAGCCGGCGACGTACGGGCGGTGCTGAGCCAGTCCGGCGTAGGCGTCGACGGTTCGGGCCCCGTAGCCGAGTGCGATGACGCCGACGGCGAGGAAGAGCCCGGCTTTCATCAGGCCGTGACCGATGAGGTGGATCACCGCCCCCAGCAGGGCCGTCTCGGTGAGCAGGCCGTAGGCGGCGACGATCAGGCCGAACTGTGAGACCGAGGAGTACGCGAGCATTCGTTTGACGTCGGTCTGGATCACGGCGAGCGTACTGCCGGCGATCACGCTGACGGCACCGACGGTGACGACGACCGCCGCGGCGTATGGCGTCGCGGCGATGAAGTCACCACCGAAGACCGTGAACATGAGGCGACCGAGTGCGTATGCCGACACCGTCGAGACCAGGGCCGCGATCAACGGCGTCACGCCGTCAGGGGCGTGCTGATAGGCGTCGGGTTGCCAGCTGTGTAAGGGCCACTGAGCCACCTTAATTGCGAAGCCGACGAAAATGAACGCGAAGCCGGCCCGAGCCAGTTGCAGGTTCTGTCCCTCGAGGCCCGGGATCTCGCCACCGAGGGCGTGCATGTTGAGGTGGCCGGTCGCCATGAACAGGAACCCGACCCCGATGAGGTAGATCGACGCGCCGACGGTCCCGATGATGAGGTACTTGAGTGCGGCGAAGGCCGATTCGGGGCCGTCACCGCTCGAGATCAGGGCGTAGGTGCCGAGCCCGACGATCTCGAGGAAGACGAACATGTTGAAGACGTCGCCGGTCATCGAGAGCCCGAGCAGCCCACCCACCAGCAGGAGGTAACCGCTGTAGAAGGTGTTTCCGCGGGGACCACCCACACGGGTGTACGCGAGGACGCCGAGTGCGGTTCCCGCGACCAGCAGGACGATCAACGTCGAGAACGTGTCGGCGACGAGTTCGATGCCCATCGGTTGGCTGAATCCACCGAGTTCGTGGATGACGGCTATTTCACGGTTCACACCGTCGGCGCTGTAGACCTCGAGCGCCAGATAACAGGCCCCGGCGAACACGCCCAGCGTGGTCCCCAGAGCGACCGACCAGCCGGTTCGATCGTACCGGAGCCCCAGCAAGACTGGAACCGTCGCGAGCAGGATGGGGCCCACGACCAGCAGGGCTGGCAGGAGGTCGACGTCACTCATCGGCACGCACCTCCCGGAGGGTGTCCTCGCGGAGCGTTCCGTACTCGGCGTGAATGCGGACGATCAACGCGAGCCCAACCGCAGTGAGGGCGATGCCGACGACGATTGCCGTCAGGACGATCACGTGCGGGAGTGGACTCGCCAGGATCAGATCACCGGCAGCCGGCTCGGTCGTCGCGGGCACGACTGGGGAGCCCCCAGGCTCGCCGTCGACTTCGACGTAGGCAACGGCGACGAAAAAGAGGAAGATCGCCGTCTGGAAGAGGTTGACGCCGATCAGTTTCTTCACGAGATTCTCACTCGCGATGACCATGTAGAGGCCAATCCCGAGTAGGACGAACATCAGCGCGTAGGCGTAGCGGGTAGCGAGCAACTCAATCATCGGATAACACCTCGTCATCGGCGGTCTCGACCTCGGGGGTCGATCGATATCGAGCGGGCGTAAAGCCGGCGGCCGTCGCGAAAAACAGCGTGATGACCACGCCCGCGACGATCAGGGCGATGCCACCGACCTCGATGGCCTCCATCCCCCACTTCGTGCCGTCGGGGATCCCGAGTACGGTGAAAAACAGGCGGTACTCGAGGAAGCTTCCGCCCAGGGCGATGGTTGCGAGACCGACACCGATGAAGATGGCGACGCCACCACCGACCATGCTCACGATGACGCTGTTTTTGAGCCACTGCCTGGTGGGCTCGATACCGAAGGCGAACGCGAGCATCAACACCGTCACGCCGATGATCGCCCCGCCCTGAAAGCTCCCGCCGGGGGTGTCGGCTCCGTGAAGCGTCATGAACATGCCGTAGGTGAGCGTAAACGGGGCGATGATCTTCACCGCGGTGAGGATCACCTGGCTCTCGGTGTAGGTGTCGCCGTGTTCGCCGCCGTACCGACCACCCATCAGGCGAACACCTCCCGTTTGAGGACGAGCAGTGTGGCGATTCCCGCCGCGAACACCACGACGGCTTCACCGAAGGTGTCGAACCCCCGGTAGGCGGCGAGCACCGCCGTGACGGCGTTCTGGACGCCCGTGTCCTCGTAGGTCTGCTCGAGGTAGGCCTGGGTCACCTCGGGGTTGCTCCAGACCGGGGCCTCGCTGTCCCCGACGGCGTACATCTCGGGGAGCACCTGCGTGCCCAAAACGACCACGAACGCACCGACGACGAACAGCGCGGGGACGTCGATCGATTCGAAGAGTCTGTCGGTCGTCGGTCGCGTGGTCTTTGCGATCGTCAACAGGAGGAGGATGGTCGTTACGCCGGCCCCGATGGCGGCCTCCGTCATCGCCACGTCTGGGGCCAGCAAGAGCGTATAGAGGATCGCCATCCCGAGGCTGTAGGCCCCGAAGACGATGATCGCTGAGAGCACGTCACGGAACATCGCGGTCGCGAGTGCCGCCACGATGACGAAAATCGCGAGAGTGTAGCCGACGAGGCTCATCGTGGGTCACCACCGTGGCTCCCCTCGGTGGTCTCACGCTCGTGGCCTGGCTCGCTCGAGCGTTCGTCGATGGGTTCGCCACCGTCGGGAACCGCCCCGCCGTCACTCGAGGGGTCCCCATCCGCGCCCGACCAGGGTTCGATCCCCATTTCGGCCGCGGATCGGGCGATGGCGTGGGCCGCCGTTGGGTTCGTGATGAACACGAAAAACAGCAACAGGACGGTGTACACCGAGGCCTGCTGCCAGCCGAGGGCCAGCGCGACCGCCGCAAGTGCGAGTCCGGCACCCAGCGTGTCCGTCTGGGAGGCGGTGTGTGCGCGAGCGTAGACGTCGGGGAGTCGAAGGACGCCCATCGCGGAGACGAACGTAAAGAACACTCCCAGCGCGAGGAGAACCACGATGGCACCAACGTACAGCGTGTCGATCACAGGACCCCACCTCGTTCGACGGTGAACTTCGAGATGGCGATGGCCATCAGGAAGTTGAGCAGGGCGTAAATCAATGCCACGTCGAGGAACCAGGGCTGGTCGAGTCCCGCGGCCAGGAGGGCCAGGATGACGACAGTGTTCGTCCCAAGTACGTTCACCGCGAGCAACCGATCCTGTGTCGTCGGGCCGGCGACCGCCCGGTAGAACATGGCAATCGCGAGAACGACGAATATCGCCGCACCCACGAGGAACAACTCGTTAATGTCGAGGGGGATCACGCTTCGTCACCTCCGTCACTGGCGTCAGCGCCGTCTGTGGTCGTCTCCGGGGGGTCCGAGTTTGAGCTACCGGCTCCAGCCGAGGGTTGCGAGGAACCCGAGATGTATCCTGGCGCGAGAATTTCCGTGTCGCCACGCTCCTTTGGCGTTGGAATCGCAGCGGCACGGCGGCCGTGAAACACGAACCGGATGGCACGCTCGAGGCCCCCCTCGAAGAGATCCTCGCGGGCGTCGTCGATCAGGGTGTGGACCACGAGTCGCTGGTCGTTTGCGCGAACGGTCAACGTCCCCGGTGTGAGGGTGATGCTGTTGGCAAGTCCGAGCAGTGGGAGGCCGCTCCTGACCCGTGCACGCAACGTCGTTACCGTCGGATTGATTGGCATCGACGGTCGGAGGATGACCAGCGATATCTGGAGGTTGGCCCGTATGATTTCGCCGAGTAAATACGGCACGTAGAGGGTGAATCGAAGGAGCCGACCTGGAGTCTCCCTGAGCGTCGGAGCCGTGGAGAACGTCACATGTGAGAGCGTAAACGCGACGATCAGCCCCACGGCCGTCCCCGTCACCAGATCGAACCAGTAGAGGGGGTCCCCCAGAATGAGATAGAACCCAAACGAGACGACGAAGAGCGAAAGAAACCGACTCCAGCTGGCGACGCCGGTGAACCGCTCGTGCGTGACCGATCGCTCGAGCGGTGCCTCGACGAACGACACGTCGGTCCGTGCGAGTTCCCGCTCGAGAGGCTGTAGCAGCGGGGCCGACGCCCCGGGGTTATACTCCGGATCGAGAATCAATCGGTCGATGTCGTGCTCGGCGGCGTAGGCCTCGAACGTCTCGGCGTAATCCTTCGGACCAAAGAGGTACGCGTCCTTCCCGAGGACGGCAGTCTCACAGGTGACATCGGTGTCGACGCCGGTGGCGTCCTCGTTGACCCAGCTCACGGCTCGCTCGAGGAGCCGCTTGGTCTCCTCGAGGCTCTCGCGCTCCCCTGGTACGTCGGCCTCATACGGCAACGCGACCACGAGGTGACACACGAGCGTTTCGGGCTTGGGCTCGAGCCCCGACTGTACCGCGTAGGCGACGGTCTGCCGAACGGTTGGCGACTCGGAAAGTGGAACCAGTAGGCGCTCAGTGGCCACGGTTCACCCCTCCGTCGTCGCGTGGTTTGGTACTCATAGCTCGGGCTGTTGTTACTCGACCCAAGCGTGACCCGTAGGAAAACTATTTCGTTATGCGCCGACTCCCGTCCGGGTCTGTCGGATTTCTCCGGCGATTGGTCACGCCAAATGTTGCCAAATGTTGTGTCCTCTCGAACAAATGTGGGCAAACGTCAGCCAGGGAAACGCTACGCCTGGTGCGCTCCGAGAGGTTTAGGTGCGGCGGGCGTCAGGGTTTGGCCAATGACGCTGTACTCGCGACTTCGCCCACTCGCGTTCCGGTTACCCCCGGAGACGGCCCATGGACTTGGAAAGCGACTCCTTCGACTCGGAGGGGCGACCTGGCCAATGCGAGCGGCGCTCGAGAACGTATACAGCGTAGACCATCCAGCTCTCGAGGTCAACTGCTTTGGCACGCGATTCTCGAATCCTGTCGGTGTCGCAGCTGGGTTCGACAAGAACGCCGAGTGCACGCACGCGCTGGCCGCCCTCGGGTTTGGATTCGTCGAGATTGGGACGGTGACTCCCTATCCCCAAGACGGCAACGACCGGCCACGGCTGTTCCGGTTGCCAGAGGACGAGGCGATGATCAATCGAATGGGATTCAACGGGGATGGCATGACACGGGTGCGGAGCCGCCTCGAGCGAGACGGCACGCCCCCCGTCCCACTCGGTGTCAACGTGGGCAAGATGAACACCTCGAACGAGGAGGAGGCCATCGAGGACTACCGACGAGTGTTCGACCGGCTCTCCCCGTTTGCCGACTACGTCGTGGTGAACGTCTCCTGTCCGAACACACCCGACACGTTCGACGAGAGTTCGCCCGAACACCTGATGGCCATCTTCGAGACCCTCGAGGCCGAGAACGACGACGTTCCGATCGTGGTGAAAATCGGTCCCGATTCCCCACCGGCGTCGGTCAGGGAGTTACTCGAGATCGTCGAGAGCCAGGGCGTGGATGGCATCGTCGCGACGAACACGACGACCTCCCGGGAGGGCGTGCGGTCGCCGACACGTGAACAATGGGGGGGCCTGAGCGGTGGCCCCCTTCGCGAGCCCGCCACCGACGTGATCCGCCTCGTCGCGAGCGAGACCGACCTGCCGGTGATCGGTGTCGGCGGTGTCGACTCGGCCGAAGCGGCCTACGAGAAGATCCGGGCCGGGGCTTCACTGGTCCAACTTTATACTGCCTTCGTCTACAACGGGCCCGCCACCGCTCGTGAGATCAATCGGGGCCTGCTCGCCCTGCTCGAACGCGACGGCTTCGATTCGGTCGAGGCTGCCGTTGGGACCGCTCTCGAGTGACGTCGCGCGCCGACGTCGATCATCGCCTGATGAGGTCCGAGATCCGGTCGGTGAGTCCGGCGCTCGAGCCCAGTTTCAGGTAGTAGGCGTCGCCGCCATCCTCGTAGTAGTTATCAATCCGGCGTTTGATATCGAAGCCGAGGTGTTCGTAAAACTGGAGGGCGTTTTCGTTGGTGGTTCGGGCGTGACAGGTGATCGACGTGTGATCTTCGGCCACCTGGGCGACGAGTCGCTTGCCGATGCCGTGGCCCCGGCAATCGGGATCGACGGCGAGAAAGAGGATGTAGCCGTCCCGTCGAACGGCCGCAAAGCCGACCAGGTCGGTGCCGTCCGTGAGACAACAATGAACCGTCGAGCGTCTGTAGGCGTCGGTGAAGAAGTTCCGTCGCTGTTTGAGCACACCCTCTGCCCGGCTAATGTGTTCTTTGAGCTCCCAGGCCTGCTCGAGGAAGTCATCACTTCCCGGAGCGACGATCCGACCGTCGACGTTGACGCTCACTACAGCAGTATTCGACCGACCGGAATATAATTCCACCGGCAGCGTGGTCTGTTCCGAACGTGACGATGATTGAGGAGGAACCGTCGGTGACGCCGCGACCGGACTGACAATGCGGGAGCGAACCCGACCGGACTCAGATACTCATTGTAATTCGTTACCGGCGAGTGCTCGCCACGGGATGACGGCCGACTGTCAAACGGGCAAGTGGCCTGTGAGGACCGACCGCCCATACACGTTTCTCGAATGCTGGCTGGCAGTATCACCCCGCGGGGAGCGTCGGTCTTACCGGTGACGCCTCATTTTTACGTGCTGGCTGAAAACGAAGGCCAATGAGCGGGCCGTTACATTTCAACCTCTTTACGATGAACTCGGTCGAGCACGTCTCGCCGGGCACGTGGACGATTCCGGGTGATCAGTCCCACCGATACACCGATCGCGAGTACTGGACAGAGGTCGCCCGCACGGCAGAACGTGGGGGCCTCGACGCCATCTTCTTCGCCGACGTGCGGGGCATCTACGACGTTTACGGTGACAGCCGAGATCCAGCTATCGAGCGTGCCATCCAGACTCCCTCCAACGTGCCTCAGGCGCTCGTGCCTGCCATGGCCGAGGTCACCGACCACGTTGGTTTCGCCATCACGCGGTCGACCTCCTACACTCATCCCTACCAGCTGGCCCGAGAGTTTTCGACACTCGACCACGTCACCGACGGTCGGGTTGCGTTCAACATCGTGACCTCGTACCTCGAGAGCGCCGCGCGGAACCTGGGGCTCGATGGACGAATCGAACACGACGATCGGTACGACCGTGCCGACGAGTTCATGGACGTCTGTTATGCCCTCTGGGAGGACTCCTGGGAGGACGACGCCATGGTTCGCGATGCCGAATCCGGAACCTACACCGATCCGGAGAAGGTCCACGCCATCGATTTCGAGGGGGAGCACTTCTCCGTTCCCGGCCCCCACGGCTGTGAGCCCTCACCCCAGCGAACGCCAGTGCTCTACCAGGCTGGCTCCTCCGATCGCGGTCGGGCCTTCGCAGCTGGAAACGCCGAGGCCGTCTTCGTCTCCCAGCCGACGAAAGCTGCGACGCGCGACTACGTCGAGGATATGCGCGACCGAGTCGCCAGTGCGGGCCGAAACCCGGATTCGATCAAGTTCTTCCCAGGCATCGTCGTCATCACCGGCGAAACCGAAGACCTCGCCTACGAGAAGTATCTCACCTACCGGGAGCACGTCAGCGTCGAAGGGACCCTCTCGCTTTTGAGCGGGTTCATTGATATGGATCTCTCGACGCTCGACCCCGACCAGCCCGTCGAACACATCGAGACGGACGCCATCCAGGGGGCGATCAACGCGTTCACGACCAACGACCCGGACCACGAGTGGACCGTCGGTGAAGCCGCCCAGTTTGCGGGCCTCGGCTCGACGTCACCCGTCATCGTGGGTACGCCCGGGCAGGTCGTCGACGAACTCGAGGCGTGGCACCAGGCGGTTGGCGTCGACGGGTTCAATTTGAAGGAGGTCACTCGACCCGGCACCCTCAGGGACTTCGTTGACCTCGTGGTCCCCGAACTTCGCGAACGAGGACTCATCCGGGAGACTTACGAGGGGGCCACGCTGCGGGAGAACATGTTCGGCCACCGTGGCCTGCCGTCCGATCACCCCGCCCGAGCTGGGCCGAATCGGTGATTGCGGTCACAGATCGTGGCCAGCATCGATGAGGGAGAGATGGATCGCCTACCGAGAGGGGAAAGAGGGTCAAATCAACCGCAGTCGGCCAGGTGCCGCTATCGCCGTCAACGACCACGATTTCGCCGTCGAGTCCGGCATCTTTGGCTCGAATCTCGAGTGAACAACCGATCACAAGAACGAGGGCGAGAAAAGCGTTCGAGCGAGTAAACGTCGTCACTCAAACGGTCCATTGGAATTCTGGGCTCCGTCGCCGCTCAGTATGAAGTCGGTGGTGACAGAGTACACTAACTCGTCCTCCCTCGAAAGCGATCCGGACAGGTCCGGATCAGAACGTTTCTTCGATGATCTCGCCCACGGCGAAGTTCGACTTGACCTCGGACACTTCGACCTTGACGCGGTCACCCACGTCCGCTCCGGGGACGATGATCACGTAGCCGCGTTCGACGCGAGCGATCCCGTCGCCCTGTTTGCCGATGTCTTCGATTTCGACGTAGCGCGTCTCACCGACGTCGACCGGCGGCTGGGGCTCCGCTGACGGCGATGATGAGCGTCTCTGCCCACCGCCCCCACCGCTGTTGTTCGATCCCGTCTCCCCACTTTTCGTCTCGTTCGTCGACGTTCGTTCGCGGGAGATGAGTGCAACCCGATACACCTCGTTGGGGTCGACGTCGCCCGTTTCGATCTCCTGGCGCGGAATTTCGATGACGTAGCGATCGTCTTCCTCCGAGACTGCTGTGCTGAAAAGACACAGGAGTTTTTCAGATATTTCCACAGGTAGACCCTCAACTGCCAATCAACGGCCGATATGTAATAGAACTACCGACTGCCGACTATTCTTCCCACCACGAGTGAGATAAATTCAGCCTGCCGAAATACCGATTTCGATTCCGCTGCAAGCGTGGACTCCCATCGGCTCACTCCCGGACGGGCGTCTCCGAAACCTCGAGCACCGACGCCAGCGGTCCAGCGACGTTCTCGCCAAGGTCCGGAACCGAGTGATGGGGTCGGTCGACGATCACGTCCCCCGCCCGGCGTTGCCCGAGGCCGGGAATCGTGGTGAGTTCGTCCATCGAGGCCGCGTTGAGATCGAGCGGGTACGGAACCCCAGTCACGGATCGATAGCCGTGATCGACCACTGCAACGTCGACCCTGTCGCCGAGCGGTCGTTCGCCTGGTATCCCGACGAGCAATGGGTACGTGCCCAGTTGGCGACCGAACGTCATGCCGTCCTGGTGGTACTCGAGGTGGACGTCGGGAAGGACGGTTCCAGGTGGCCCAACGCGCTCGAGCATGGGGTTGTCGATGGTTTCTCTGACCTCGCGCTTGTAGCTCTTGAACAGGCGCTTGTGAGCCTTCGCGATCGACGCGCCCGTCTCGGACATCTCGGTCCCCGAGAACGCCATCACCTGTCTGATGTTGACGCGACGGAGCACCAATCCCTCGTCGTAGACCCGCCGGAGGAACTCGAGATTGTGTTCGTAGGTTTCCTCGCGCTCGTCCATGAGACCATGTAACAGGTTGATGCCGGGGAGAAGTTTGGGGAGTCGAGGGGGACCATCGCTGTCGAACGGTGGGAGTGATGGCCCGCTCCCCGGCTCCTCGCCCGGCCGCCAGCCACCCGCCTCGTTGACGATGCGAACGGCCTCGAGGCACTCCTCGGCGGAGACGTTCAGGTTGTTTGCCTCCTGGACGACCGGGTCGGCTGACTCGAGGCCGAAGGCAGCGGTGTCGCCGGGGGTGTTGTGTTCGGCTATGATCCGAATGCCCTCCCGACTCGCCTCGGGCCAGTTCGCGATCGTGATCGGGTTCATATTGTCGAGGTGGAGCGTCTCGAGGTCCGGGGCAGCCTCGCGAATACCGCCGTAGAGCTCGTGCAAGGCGTCGGGATTGGGTGCCTCGCCGTCACCGCCATAGGCGAGGATGTCGGCCTGTCTACCGAGTCGGAAGTGTTTGACACCCCGGCTCGAGAGCGCATCGACTTCGTCGATCACCGATGGGGGTGGCCGGAACGAGGGATTGCCATAGAGCGGTTCCGTACAGAACGAACATCGGTAGGCACACCCACGGGAGGTCTCGAGTTCGCATATGAGATACTCGGGGTGGTTGGGATGCTGTTCGACGACGAACGCGCCCTGGCGAGCCCACCGACTCACCTCGGAGAGGTCGCGCATCCGGTTGTTGAACCCCTCGAGACTGCTTTCGACGAGGTCGTAGACGGCGGCCTCGACGTCGCCTTTCGCGACGAAATCGAAGTCGAGGTCCCGGCGCTGCGTGTCGGTTGCGCCCTCGTTGGCGTCGCCAACGCCGAATTTGACGGGGCCACCCATGAGCGTGGTTCCACTCGCGGTCCAGGCGAGTTTGCGAACTTCGTCTGGTTCCGCGGGCGTCCCGCCGACGTACTTTCCCGGTACAGTCATCCCCCCGAGGTAGATCAGCAGGTCGGCCTCGTCGACGTCCTGCCAGCGGTCGGGAACGTCCCGAAGCCCGTCGATGGTGTGGTAGGTGATCCGGGCTTCGGGAACGCCGGCGTCGACGAGCGCGCCAGCCGTGTACCGCGGATACGTCGAAATGTACGGCGGAACCCCGAAGTGAGCAGGCTCGTCGACGTAACCGTCGACGATGGTCACTGAGAGTGTCTCGGGGTTATGGCCAGTCATGTCTCGAGGTAGCCGACCGAGCCCTAAAACCGTGACTGTCCAGGGCCGGTGTCTGGCCCACCGCTACCCGTGGATTCATACCGACCCTGGCACTACAGTCTTTCATGCCACCGACTGAGGAGGTCACGTGCACAGACGACGACTGCTACGTCGACATGTTCGAGAACCACTACACCTACGACGTCCCCGAGGATCACAGCCTCGCGGACGTGGCCTGTCCGGTCTGTGGTGGGGTGGACTGTCTCGAGGTCATCGAGGTCTAGGAACTCTCATACACTTTCACGCGGTGAAAAAGCGTCTGACGTTTATTTAGCGCGGGCACAAAGAATAACAAGATGGAGGCTATAGCACTCTACAGTGGGAGTTCCCTGCCCCAGCCGGTTGCCCTGATCGGTCCTGTGAGGTGACACCAAGTGAGTCTCAGATCGTTGCGCGAAACCGTCGGTGATGCACTCTACCGACAGGTCGGACGCGCACGCAGTCAGGTACACGAGCATCGTTCGCTTCCCGTCGACGTCCTCGAGAACGAGGACAGCTATCTCGTCGTCTTCGACGCACCCGGCACGGAGCCGGAAGACCTGCAGGTCAGGTATCTCGAGGGTGACGTGCGGATCCGGGTCGATCGCTTTCGGCCCTACCACGACGGATTCGAAATGCGGTTTCCCGGCCGTGGAATGTCGCTGGACGGCGAAACAACCCTGCCCGACGACGCCGTGGTCAACCCCGATGCCGGTACGGCGACGCTAACCGATACCGGCACGTTGCAGATCACGATTCCAAAAGAGGATCCCGGTGTGGAGGGTCACACGGCCTCACTCGAGGATGAGCCGACGACAGTCGCTGCCGAGCACGACCTCGAAGACCCCTCGAGTGACGCGGCAGGCGGCGTGACGGCCGAAGACTAACCGCCGATCACTTCTCGTCCGGCAGCGACTCGATGGCCATCCCTTCACGAATCTCGAAGGATTCGGTACCCCTGAACCGGGTTGGGTCGAACCGTTCGATGCCGTCGCCGCCCAGCACCTGGTCCGCGAGCCGCCGGCCGATAGCGGGCGCACGCATGAACCCGTGGCCCTGGAACCCGGTCGCAACGTAGAGGCCGTCCTCGAGCTCGCCAACCAGCGGGTCCCGGTCGGGGGTCGCCGTACAGAGGCCAGCCCAGTCGCGAGTGACATCGAGGGGGGCCGTCCGTAACTCGGGGAAGCGACACGCGATTCGTTCGAGGAGTGTATCGGCGAACCCGTCGTTTGCGCCCCGATCGTACGCTTCGGGGTCTGCTTCGTGTGGTTCGGTTCCGTTCCCGCCGAGGAGCCCGTCGGGATGTGGCCGCACGTAGAACCCGTTTGTCGCGTCGTAACACATCGGTTCGGGAAGGCTTCCGCCCGCGGTTACGGCCTGCACGCGATAGGGTTTCATCGCGATCGCGTGCCCGGCGTGCTCGAGCACCCGTCCGGTGTGGGCACCCGCGGCGACGACGACAGCGTCGTGAGTTTGACTCGCCCCAGCTGCACTCTCCGTGACGCCGAGTGGGTCCGTCCGGACGGCGACGGGCGTGTCGTCCCGGACGGTCGCCCCGGCCCCGCTCGCCGCCGCTGCGAGACACGCCGTATACCGGGCCGGATCGGTGTAGCCGGCGGCCCCGGCGATGCCAGCCACCGCGACGTCGTCGGTTCGCATGTGTGGAAAGCGCTCGGTGAGTTCCTCGGCACCGACCTCGAGGGCGACCACGCCGTGTGCTTGCATCCGCTCGATTCCCTCGCGGATGATCTCAGCGCGTTCCTCGTCGCCCTCCCGTGCGAGCCAGACGTATGGACACTCCCGGAAGGGGAAGGTGTCTTCGCCCGAGAGCGCTCGGAAGCGCTCGATCGCTTCGCCCGCGATTTCGGCGTCGAGTCTGTCAGCGTAGGCGTCGTAACAGACGCCCGCGGCCCGCCCGCTCGAGCCGCCCGCGATAGAGCCCCGTTCGTAGAGTGTGACGTCGGCGCCCTCGCTGGCGAGCTCGTAGGCAACCGTCGCGCCGACGGCCCCGCCCCCGACGACCGCGACGTCCAGGCCCGCACCGCGGTTCTCGAAGGCGTCTGTCCCCACGGCGACTTCGGGGTCCGCTGCCAGGTCCGCTGGAGGGGTAGTCCCGTCTCTCGACGGCTGCTGGTTCGACGGGTCATCGCTCATACGTGGGCTCGCGGCCAGCACTCCTCGAGGGAACGCTCGGCCAGCCAGTCGATCAGCGCCGCGAGTTCGTCCCTCGCGGCGTCAAACAGCTCGGCCCCCTTCTCAGGGTCGGCCTGTGTCGGCTTGCCAACGGCTCCTGTCTCGGAGAAATCGATGGTGTCGAAGCCGAGGCTCGCGCCGTGGACCGACTCGCCCCAGCCCTCGCTCGCGCCGGCTTCGGCCGCTTCGAGCAATTCGGGTTGAATCAGGTCATCTCGGATGTGCCAGAGAAGGCTCGACTCCATGGCGTCAGCGTGACCGCCTGCTTCGTCGAAAAGGTCCGCAGAGAGGGCCTCCACACTGTCCCACCAGTTCCACGACGGGGTGAAGGCCGTCCGCTCGTCTCGCAACGTGCGAGCGGCCCGTCGAAGTGCAGGGGCGTTGCCGCCGTGACCGTTGACGATGACGGCCTTTCTGACGCCGTGTTCGGCCAGACTCTCGAGGGTCTCCCGGACGTAACGCTCGAAGGTCTCCTCACCGACGTAGAGCGTGCCGTCGAACTGGCGGTGATGGATGGAGACGCCGACTGGAACGGTCGGGAGAACGAGCGTGTCGTCCCGGTCGGCGGTCGAGCGGGCGAAGGCGCTGGCAGCCATGTGGTCCATGCCGAGCGGGAGTGCCGGTCCGTGCTGTTCGGTACTCCCGGTCGGGAGCACGGCGACCTCGACATCGAGGTCGGCCACGTCGGTCGTCGACTGGTCCGCGAGTGTGGGCATGTGTCAGTGTGGGGCCGCGGGGCACTTACCTGTAGGTGGTTTCTGGCAGCGATTCCGAAGCTCCCGATGGTCGAGGCTCGAGTTTGCTGGGAGGGGTGATGTCTCCGTGGACCGACGATCACCAAGCCGCCCCTGCTATCACGGGAAGAGACGATAGTGGTCCGTTCCGGACGACGCTCACCAGCCCAGGCCCTCACTGAAGGGGGTGATGGGGGGTTTACTTGTACATCAGTCGTGTATCACCGATCGATGAACCACATCCTGGTCCCGATCGACGGCTCTGAGCAAGCGTGGAAGGCTCTGAACTTTGCGTTCGAACGATACAGCGGTGATCGAATCACCGTGCTCAACGTCGTCGACCCGGCTGCGGGCTTCTACACCGACTTCGACGGCGGATATTACGATCAGGCGCTGTTCGAGCAGGCCATGGATCGGGGTGAGTCGTTGTGTACCCAGGCTCGAGACCGACTCGAGGAACGTGATTTGCACACCGAAACAGTGCTCGAAACGGCCGTCGAAAGTGGCCGACCGGCACGGACAATTCTCGAGTTCGTCGAGGAACACGCGGTCGATCACGTCGTCCTGGGTAGTCGTGGGCGGAGCGGGGTTTCGCGTGTTCTCCTCGGAAGCGTCGCCGAGAGGGTGGCGCGCAGAGCACCAGTCCCAGTCACTATCGTTCGTTGACCCAGTATCCGCGATGTCCCGCCCGCGAGCGGAGCCGATTGAACTCGTGTCACTATCCCTGTTACCGGAATCGACCGGTTCACTTTCACTGCGCTGTACGTACCCTTATACCTCGTCGGTGGCAACCATTAGCAAGTAATGGCGGGCACCGATTCGGTGGGGTTGCTGGCCCTTTCTTCCACTGCCCTCGAGAGAATTTCACTGTCGGCCGTTCGGGACGCTGTTCAGTACTTCACACCGGATCTCGTAACGATTCCTGGGCCTCGTGATCCAGTCGCGTACGCAACCGTTCGAGAGGCGGCCCGGAATATCCCTGTCCTCCATCCACAACTCGCCACCGATGGAAGGCACGTCCGTCACTATCGCTATACCCCGGAGACTGGCGTTCAGGAAACCTCTGGCGAGTGCCCATTGCACGACACGATAGATCTGCTCGCCGTCCAGCACTGCAGTGTTCTCTCTGCGCTCGAGAGCCAACTCTCGACTGGTGAACGGCGAACGGGGAGCGACGCTGGCACGTTCCTGATCGTTCCGGACCTCGCTGTCGAGTGGGATACGACGGCGCTCTCCACGACCCTCCCTCACGCCGAGGAACTGGCCGCGATCAGCGCGACGCTCCCCGAACCGGTGACGGTGCTTGCCGGTGGGCAACCGCCGACGTACGCTCACGAGTGGCAACTCGTACACAACGCCACGCCAGTCCGAGTGCCGATGGCCGGTCTGGGTGCGACGGATAGCGCCGACTCGATGGTCGGCCACTGTAGCTGTACGACCCATGGGAAGGCCGTTGCGATGGCAGTCGATTGCGACCAGTTTGGCCTCAAAGCGTTGAACGGCGTCGGTGAGGCGACCGCGGATCGGTTACGAGGGGAGGGCTGCCGGACGAAAAGTGACGTCCGGGACCTCGCGGTCAGTGAACTCGTCGGCCTTCCCGGGGTCGGCCGGGCCACTGCCGAGAGGATACACGCTCACGCCGACGTCATCAACTCTGGTGAACCACTCGTTTTGACGAACAAAACACCGGTGAAAACGCGTGACGATCGCCCACCGCTCTGTCTCGACATCGAAACCGATGGGCTCTCTCCGTCAATCATCTGGCAATTCGGCGTCTACGATCCAGCCACCGACAGCTATCAGGCGTTTATAGAGACAACCCACCCCAGGGATCCAGCGCCGGTGCTCGAGGCGTTCATCATCTGGCTCCTGGCCAATCACCGTGACCGGACCATCCTGACCTGGAACGGCCATCGTTTCGATTACCGATACATTCGACAGTTCCTCCATCGGTTCTTCCCCGAGTACGTAGCGGCGTGGGACGACCTCTGGACATACGACCTGTACAAGTGGGCGGTTCGTGACGGAAATGCCTTGCTCCCCGGTCGAACGAACAAACTCGATCACGTCGCTCGAGCCCTCGGCTACGAGGACGCCAGCACTGGGCTAACCGGTGCACAGACTGCCACCGCGTATCAGGCCTTCATGCGAAACCCGGACGATCCGGAAACAGAACCCGACTGGGATCGGCACAGGGCCTACTGTGAAGACGATTGTCGGGCGCTCTGGCACGTCTACGAGGCTATCACCCAGGCCAATCGGCGCGATGTGACCGACAGCGGTACCGGTGGCGCCGACGGACAACAGGCCGGACTCACTGACTTCTAATCATGAACGATACACCCCCAACCGATACGAATTCCCGAATCGACCTCACAGGGACGGACCTCGTCGAAACCTTCCCACGTACCGGTCTCACTCCGGACTCCCCGAACGTCGACATCATCGAGCTGCCCGCAAAACCAGCCGACACCGTTCCGCCAACTGACGTCCTTCGGTCTTCACTGGCTGAACCGTATCCCTACGACCTATTTAGCCACCAGGCCAAGGCGCTCTCCGCTCTCGAGAACGGCGACAACGTCGCGGTTACGACGTCGACCTCCAGCGGGAAAACTCATATTTACGGCCTACAAATCGCCCGAAACCTCCTCGAAGCGGGCGTCCTCAACGATGACGGAACCCGAGCAGCTGACGGCAACGATGCGTCGACCGCGCTGTGTGTCTATCCGATGAAGGCACTGACGAAAGATCAACACGACGCGCTCGAAGCGTTGTACGACCAACTCGGACTCGACATCCGCGTCCGGATCTACGATGGCGATACGACGGGTGATCGTCGTGCAATCCGCGAACGAGCCGACGTGATCCTCACCAACTTCGCTGGCCTCAACGTCTACCTCGAACACCACGACAAGTGGAGTCGCTTCTATAGCGCCCTCGATATGGTCGCCATCGATGAATCGCACACCTACACCGGGATCGAAGGGATGCACGTCGCGTGGATCCTCAGACGGCTGCAACGCGTTGCCGGCTACTGGGGTGGAGGTCCCCAGTACGCCCTCACATCGGCGACGATCGGGAATCCACAGGAACACTCCGAAGAACTGCTCAACGCTCCTGTGACTGTCGTCGATCAGGATGGATCACCGCACGGACCGCGTGATATCGTCCTCTGGAATCCGCCACCGCGGGCACAGACTCGGGATGAGACGCCCGATGAATACTCACTCGAACGCGAAAGTGAAGACGAACGCGCGGGAGATACGGATGGAACCAGTACCGATGACGCGTCCGAAGTGGCGTTCGTCGCCGAACGGGCGCCCGCGAGTGTCGAAGCGCCGAAAGTGTTCGATCACCTCACGGCACGTGATATCCGCACGTTGCTCTTTTGCCCGAGTCGTAAACTCACCGAACTCAGTGTTCGGCGAGCGGCTGCCCATCGGCGATCCAACTCTCGAGCGTATGGCCGTTCGAGTGCCTCCGAATACGAAGCGTACAACGCGGGGCTCGGCCGTCGCACACGACATTCAAGAGAAAACCAGTTCAAAAGTGGCACACTCACCGGTCTCGCAACGACCTCCGCTCTCGAGCTCGGGATCGATATTGGGACACTCGATGCGACTGTTTTGATGGGCTACCCCGGACAGCGTCAGGCGTTCTGGCAACGAATCGGTCGTGCTGGACGCGAGGCCAGTCGAAGCCTTGCCGTCATGGTCGGCGATCATCGGACCCTCGATCAGTACGTAATGAGCCACCCGGAGTACTTGCTCGAAACCGACGTCGAAGACGCCGTCGTCGATATCTCCAATAACGCCGTCTTCGCCACTCACCTGTTGTGTGCCGCCGACGAAATCGCCCTCGACGGGAAAGATATCGACACGTTTGCTGCCGAGGATCGCCTGCGAGCTGCGGTGACAATGTGGCGCGAAGCCGGCTTCGTCGATGGCTACCTGGATGCTACCGTCCACTACAGTGGGCCAGGCCGGCCACAAACCCGGGTTAATCTCTATGGCACCACCGACACGGATTACCAGCTCCGGCTTGCCGACGGTGTCGACCGTGAGCGTTGGGAGCTCCCCGAGGACCTCGATCTGGAACCAATCGACCGAAACCGTGCGTATCGTGACTATCACGAGGGTGCTGTCAGGCTCCAGCATGGACAGCAGTTCGAAGTCGTTGCCGTCGATGACGAGCGTCCACAACCCGTCATCGAACTCGAACCGGTCGACTGTGAATACTACACGCGATCCCGAAGCAAGGTCAACGTTTTGGACGCCCAGTCCGAGCGATCCAGAGACGTCAACGGATTCACCCTCCACTTCGGTCGCGGGACGGTGTTAGTACATCACCACGCCTACGACGAGATGTACGTCGGCAACAGCGAGCCGAAACAACGGATGATACCGACGGATACCGCGCCGATCCTGATGGATACCCAGTTGTGTTGGCTCGAGGTACCAGACGATATCGAAGCCGCACTAATCCGGAAATACAACGAATACGGGGTCGAGACGGGCGTCGATCCCGACCAGGCTCAGATCGCACATCTCGGGTACGTCGCCGGACTGCACGCCGCCGAACACGCGACCATCCAGACCGCACCGCTCGAGCTCAGAGTCGACACGAACGATCTCGGTGGGTTGGCGACCCTCGTGATGGACACCCACTACGCCCACCCCGAGTACGACGAGATTGCCGACTCGGTCGTTGACTCGTTCGAGGCTGCCATGGCCGCTCTCGAGCAACGAACCCGGCAGTTAGGCGCCAAGCCGTCGTCCGGATGGTTCATCTACGACGGCGTCGACGGCGGGCTCGGGTTTGCCCGCGCGATTTACGAGAACTTCGAAGCCCTCGCGGAACGTGCCCGCGATCAGCTTCGCGGGTGTCAGTGTGGGCAACCCAACGGCTGTCCGGCCTGTACGTTCGACGAAAACTGCGGTAACGACAACAAACCCCTCCTTAGAGCAGCCGCCATCGACGTTCTCGAGCACCTCCTCGGTGATGCCGACCGTGATGCCCTGGAGTCGTATCTGCCGGACGAATACGGTGGGGAGCGTCGACCACGTCTCTACTACTCGTGAAAGTGCCAGCAGGGTCGATTGCACCAGCAGATTCGTGGCGGAGCCGCTGCCCCTATGGGACGAGAGTGTCCGACGCTCGGTCAGAAGTGCAAACGAGTGACCCACCGCGAAGCACTCGTCCTGCCTTCCGCTGTAGAAGAGATATCCATCGCGCCCGCCAGAATCGTTCTCCATCCGTTTCGAATCGAGTACCCGACTGCGTAATCGAGGACCGAGTCCGTGTTCTGCTCCAGTTGCGGTTTGGCTTTCGGTTCGTCGCCGCCCTCGAGCGTACCCTGAAGCGCCTCCCCGCGTACGGACAAACTGAGGACTAAACGACAGAAGCCGACTCTGGTCGTCTGAAAGGGCAAAAGGACGGCTTGACGAGATCGTAGCGCTCAAACGATCGGCTCCATCGTGTTACTAAAGTAGCCACTGACCGTCATTGCACACCTGATCGTCAGACGAGTCGGCGATCAGTGTGTAAATCGTTTCACTGGCTACTATCGTTCTCGAGGTCGAATTCGTCGAACCAGTCGTCGATCGCTTCGAGGCGGTGTATCGCTCGCTTGGGAAGGCTCACGGCGTGATTCTCGTCGGGATAGACGACTAACTTCGCTGGAACGCCCTGTTTTTTCACGCTGACGTACAGCTGCTCGGACTGCGTTGGTGGACACCGCCAGTCCTCTCCGCCTGCGGTGATCAGCAGCGGTGTATCGATATCGCCGACATCGGTGATCGACGAGATTGATCGGTACGTCTCCTCGTCCTCCCAGGGGAGACCGAAATCGGCTTCCATTCGGTTGTGAGAGTCTCCCGTTCCGAAATAGGCATAGCGGTCGTAGATGCCGTGTTCGGCGGCGCCGGCACGGAAACGGTCGGATCGCGTAAGCACGAATCCGGTCGTTACGCCGCCGTAGGAGAATCCAGTGACGAACAGTCGTTCGGGATCGGCCCACCCGCGATCGATGAGTTCCTCAACGCCGTTCTCAACGTCGGCTGGTTCGCGAACTCCCCATTCCCCGCTGATCGACTCACTGAACGCCTTGCCGTAGGAAGAACTTCCGCGGTAGTTCGTCCGAATGACGGCGTATCCACGATTCGTCCAGTGGAGGTAACTGAACTTGTGTTCGGGCGCGTCGTAGGAGACTGGACCGCCATGGATCGACACGATTGTCGGCAGCGGATCATCGGTGGCGGGATCGAACTCGGCAGGGAGGTAGACGATCGATTCGATCTCGGCGTCAGCGATCCCATCACCATCGCTTCGGACGGTGATCCGCTCACACTGTGGCGGATCGTACCGCTCAAAGAGACTGGCGTCAGTCTGGGTTAGTCTCGTAAGCGGGTCGGGGGCGTCAGCTTTGGCGTCAACATCAGCCACGTCCATGACGTAGACGTCGGTTCCGCTTTGGGGATCGGAGATGATCAGCGCAAGCGTGTCACCGGCAGCGTCAACCGTCGACACCGTGCGGTACTGCCCTTGCCGTTCGAAGACGCGCTCGGGGGCATCATCGGTCGCATCGAGTCTGACGAGTCGAGTCAGTCCTTCGTCGCCGACCGCCGTCAAAATCGTGTCGTTTCCGGTCCAACACAGCGGGCCACCCCGACCCGTCGGCCGATCGAGAGACGCGGCGATCGAACGAGGGTCATCATCGGCATACACATCGGTCACGTAGACCCCCGTCGGTTCGTACATGTCTCCAGAAATTCGGCCGTAGAAGGCTATTCGGCTCCCGTCAGGGCTCCAACGGAGCCCCGAACACCGACGTTCCGCGTCGGTGTGACGATTCACCTCCGTCCCGTCCGGACGGATCGTGTAGACGTCCATTGCACTCGAGTTATCTGGCCGATCCGTTCGATTCGAGAGAAAGGCGATTCGATCACCTTCCGGACTCCAGACGGGAGAGAGTCCGGTGGCCGGTTCGGATGCCCCGGAGCCGTATGCGTCGTCAAGCCGCGTTTCCTCTCGAGTTTCGACGTCAACGACGAACAGATACGTCGTTACCGTGTCGAGCCAGCCGCTCCCGTCATACTTGTGTTGAAGGCGGCGGGTTTCTATGGGCCCGCCATCTTCGAGTTCGTTACGGTACGCTCGTTCATCAGCCGTGGGATCTTCGGCAGCAACAACGATTCGGTTGCCATCTGGCGCCCAGTCGTACTCCGAGACGCCCTCCTCGCGAGTGGTCACCTGGCGGGCGTCACCGCCGAGGTCGAGGTCGTATATCCACACCTGTGCGGACGGTTCGTCGCCATCATCGGGTTGACCATCTGAGTCATTGTTCCTGATAGCGAGTTCGGTGTCCGCTTCTCGAGTATCGAGTACGGCAAGTCGATTGCCGTCAGGACTCCATTTGGGGGAACTCACTTCAGAGGTCCGTGTTAGCCGGTGGGGCTCACTCGCTCCATCTGTCGGCGCCACGAAGACGGAACTGTGGCGCTCGTCACCCTCGAGATCAAACTCGGTCGCCACATAGGCGATCCGGTCACCTGAAGGTGACACAGTAACGTCAGAGAGGATCGTTTGTTCGGCATAGTCGGCAAGTGAAGGGGCTACCATGGTGGGTTGCTCTACTGTCTGGTAATAGAATTTCGGATACCGGTCCGTTTCGGGAGGTATGTGATGTGTCAATGCCTGGAAGCCCACTGTCGTCGGTACCGACTCCCAGCTCCCCGTCGGTGGGCATCGTTTCGGTTACTACCCGCTTCTCGGGACTGACGATCACGTCGGTGACCAGCCAAGATTCGCTACTCTTCGTCCCGGTCGGACAACGGCTTTGACAAGCGGTCCAATTTCCTTTGGGCTGACTGACGTCGTTTTTGAGTTGTCTCGGGGAGGTATTCAATTGACTCGAGTGCTCCCTCTTGGACGGTGACCGCCACCACTCCACCATCCTCCTGAACGGGGGCAGGTAACTGATCTGCCGGAATATCGAGTTGTTCGATGACCTCGCCATCCTCTTCGAGGAGGATTACTGCGTTTTCCCCGTCGACAATGCGGTCGACCACGGCTGTATAGGTGCCATCCATGAGTATCACCCAGGGACAGGGACCACAATCCCACCGGTAATCGGTGCTGGCGAAATGGCCTCTGTATCATCACCTGGCTTTTCTTCGAGGAGATCTGCTGGATCACTCGAGAAGGATTCGCCCGTTTCGACATCGACCGATGAGCCCTCCGTCGTCACTGTGATATCGCCGTGGACGCCCGTCCAATAGGTCTCGATCCCGCTTTCGTCGTATCGCTCCAGGACTTCCTCGTCGGGATGGCCGTACTGAGACTCGTACGCACTCGAGACAATGGCGATCTCCGGTGTCACCGCGTCCATGAACGCGGGCGTCGACGACGTCGAGGAGCCGTGGTGACCGGCGTGGTAGACGTCAGCTTCGAGTTTCTCAGCCCAATCGTCGACCATCCGTTGTTCGGCATCCTGTTCGGCATCACCCGTGGTCAGATAGCGGAAGTCACCGAATTCGAACCTGATCGCCACACTACTGTAATGCAGGTCTGACCCGTCGTAATCAGCTGGTGGGTTCAGGACGGTCGCTTTCAGATTATCCTCGAGCGGTAACTCATCGCCCTCCTCGACCAGGAACAGTTCAACGTCGTGTTCGTCGATAGCATCGAGGTAGTTCTCGTAGGTGGCCGAGTCCGCTGGCACGCCCGAATCGTATGCCGCCCCGATGCCATCACCCTCGGTTTCGAAATGTTCGATCACTGCGGCGTGGCCCCCGATGTGGTCGGCGTGTCCGTGGGTTGCGACGAGGTGATCGATTCGATCGATACCGCGTTCCTCGAGGTACGCGATGACGGCCGCTCCATCCTGTGGCCAGTCACCGGTATCGATCAGGATCGTTTCGCCCTCGGGTGTTACGATGAGTGTCGAATCGGCTTGGCCGACATCGATGTGGTGGATGGTTAGCTCTCCATCGGGCACCCCGTCAGCATCGCTTTCGCCGTTTTCGTCGTTCCCAGCGTCGTCATCTGCATCCTCGAGGGCATCCGCGTCGTCTTCATCGATGGCGTCGGTCGCGGAGTCGGTTCCATCGACACACCCAGTCAGCAGTAAGATAACCGCAATGGCAACGACGACCCAGATTCGCATAGGATTACGATACAGGTGCGGATACTTGATGATTTGGTTACCACGCGTTCTCGAAAACCTCTTAGCCAGCACCCAGCGGTGGCCTGTGATGGAGTCTCGTAGCGAGAGCGCTTATCGTGGCCAACCAAGATAGTGGCCGACAGCCCCGCCGGATTACTTATTTGTCTGGATAGATATCGGCGGTTTTTCCGTTGTTCCGCGGAGAGCATCCCCGCCGAGTAGTATAGCACGAATCATGACAACACAGTCATATCAATCGGAGATCCGCTAACGACTGATCAGAGGTGGGCCCCCAATACACTTGGCTGACAGTAAAGTAAAAACTTGATATTGTGCATATAGTGCATTAGTATGGGCCAGGAAGCATACTTGATCTCGTTGCAATCAGCATATTAGCTACGGATGTGGACGTCGTATACACCACGAGTATACCTGAGACGGATTCTATTTATTATAATTATATGCAGTTTAAATGTAAAAAGCTATAATCTGAGCGCCTACCGGGTACATTTCAGGTGTCAATTAACTCTAAATTCAACTAGTCAAGTAAGAGGATCGTGCGTTACAGATGTGATCGTTCCCGTTCAATATCTGTGGGTGATCGGGCCTACTATCGAAATGATATTTTGTA